>AUXO017571855.1_pt1 | contig 26847 bp, 14 predicted proteins | sample 768731 | NCBI WGS metagenome assembly AUXO01 (sample SAMN02715735, study PRJNA202380) | gut metagenome | biome: sheep rumen | host: Ovis aries | place: New Zealand: Palmerston North
TCTTGCGACATACGCAAGTATCCAATGCCTTTTTTGTACCTATTTATTCACATTTTTATTAACATCCGAAACTTCAATCATGTCATATTCAGTATTTGAATGATACTCATTCACCAATACCTTATGATTAAGATGCAATGGAGAATCACAAAACTCTTTGGTGCTGACTATTGTGAGTTCCACATCTGGGAACTTCATATTTGAGTATTCAGCACTCAACTGAGTTATATGAATAAACATTTGTCGAAGCTCTTCGAAAGCCAAAGCTGCACATGGAACATCGTGTTCCTTAACTAATACCTTCCAACTTGTTGCACTAAAATTCAACACCCCGGCTATGAGAGCTTCCAATATGACTTTCTCCAGTCGCGCAGTCGCAATCGGTGATAAAACAAGCTGTAAAACATAGGTCCATGTACTATCAAATGTTTTATTATACACTTGCTCACAACACCTTACATAATCACTACCTAAATGATTATAATAGCTAAATGGTTTGTCAATTTCATTTTCTTTTAAGCGAACGCAATACCAATTTGAGTTATTTAGGACTTGTTCTCTCTGGCGATCTAAAAGATACTGATTAGGTTTCGAGTGATATCTTTCTCCATCAAGTTCAACAACACACCCACGAAAATCTGAACCTTTACCATTACTAGTTGCATATGGAAATTCAAATGAAAAATCCACCCGTTGTGAGTTATTTGCAGAATTGGAACATATGGAAGAAAGTGGTCTTTGCGGCTGAAGAAGTTGGCGTAGGACGGGAACTGCTTTCTCTGTAATATAGGTTAATTCCAAATTACTATCCAGCACCCCCTTGTTATAATTATTACTGGTGATTTGCCATCTGGAATCAATAAGATGCATAGCTAAAAAGACATCTTCACTTTTTAGACCATTCAGGTCGTAGGCGATACTTCCTAGTCTGTCATCCAACAATTGGTTACCAAAATGCTTGAAGGTGTTTTCCAAAAATGGACTGGCTTTTGTAGGTAGTCCGCGAGTTATTATGTTGTTAAGCACAGCTAGAATAGGATGTACATCCTCATAGACACTTGCGCCTATATCAAATGGTGTTTGTACCTCAAATTCAGATATGTTTTTATATAAGCCTAAAAGCTTGTTTTTATCAATACCTTGTAGGGCTTTTCTTACAGCATCAAGTTGATAGGCAGCATGGAATTGTTTTGGCTGGTAATAGTCAACAAATATCAGTTCACACTCATTACCATTCACCTTAAAAACTCTGTTCTTTGCAGTATAAGTATAAGTTTTTATTAGTCTACCCTCAGCATTATATTCCTGCTTATTATGTGTATTATAAAAGACAGAATCAGCTTCGTTGAAATAGTTCCAAAAAGAATCGATCCTATTATTTCCTTGATTAAGTGGACCCCAACAGAAAAAATAATGAAGACCTTTTAAGTTGGTCTTTATGTGATTTGCCAATTGAAGGAGGTCTATAGATGTAATGTCAAGAATATTAGAGAAAAGATGTAAAGTTACAGGCTCATTTGAAACTATTTCATCGCCTGTAACATCATCAATGTATTTTCCAATTACAACAGTCTTATTTTCATTTTTTAAATATGCATGTATATGGGTCTTTGCTCTTTCTAATGCAACTTCTGATGGTTCTATTAAGATGACTTTCTGAACTAAGTCTAAGCTTACATTATGCCTATTGAAGAAATCGAACAAACAAATAGTAGCAAGCCCCTGACCACACCCCCAGTCAATTATCTGGAGATCTGTGTTTATAAAATCATTCGTATTGATTCTATCAAGAACCTCGTTAATCTTTCCTTGGTGCATAGGACCGTATGCAGCAATATATGCATTGCACTGTTCTTCTGTTTCTAGAACAGCTGTTCCGTGGTCTAATCCTGGGTACAGCCATGCACATGAGCGATATTGAAGAGGTACGAGAAGCCTATTCTGCTCAACGATTGAATCGAAGGTTAGATTTTTGATGTTGTTCAGTTTATCCTTATAACTCATGCCAAATATTTGTCTGTTATTGGATTTTTAAAGATTCATCTGAAAGTCTTATGTTTTCCAAGCTCTCAATACTATATTCCTTGTGGTGGAAGAAAAAGGGAACCGCCTTTCACTTGCAAACGATAATGCTTAAGTAGTTCGTTACCCATGATGCCATCAACCCCTAACATTTTTAAGGTTGTGTCTATCAAATGCGAAAAACCGTATTCAAGATTGAGGCAAGTACATTCTTTTTGAATAGAGGTTTGAGCTGTAACAATGTTAATATCGAAATCACCATTTAGCAAGGGAGAAAAGTCTTTTTCTTTCCTTAGAATTTCTTTATTTCGTACAACAGAACTTGATAAATATGAGAAGGGTGCTCCAGTGTCGAATAACATTTTTCTTTTCTTGCCATCAATGTTGATGTATAAGCCATAAATACCCATATATAAAAAACTGTCAATCCGATTGCTATATTCGGCATCATCGTCCATAAATATACAATTCCAGCCATTTTCATGAAGGTTAAAAAGTGTGGGATGTTTCGAAATAATATCAGTTCCGATTATTCCTTGTATTTCCTTGCTTATTTTCTCTTGTAGATATGTTGCAGTTACATTCATAAGAGAAGTCGGAACAATAATACGTTCACCACATACATTAATATAACCTGAAGAATGAAAACTCACAGGTGACCCCATATCTATCAAGAGCCCTTGATCATTATCAATAACGATGTGATTATTGATCCATTTTATTTTATATTCCGTAAACATAAAACTGCTTGTTAGTTATTTCCCTGTTATAGTGTCTGAATATTTGTTTTCTTGATGTCGTTTCCAGTTCTGCATAGCCAACTGTTTGGTGGTATTGGCATAGCAGTATTCGCAAAGATGCGGACAAGTGTTATATTCGCCAATGTCTTTCGATGCCATGCATTCACAGAATGGTCGCTGTCCTTGGTCTTTCTTGTGCTTACTGATGAAGTAATGATTATGAGGCAGGAGGATTGCTCCTTCTGGCAACTCAGGTTCGCCAAAAAGTGTTGGAGCTGGAATATCCTCAATCTTAACCTTCATGAAGTCCATCAGTTTCTTGTCATCCCAGGCTAAACGGGTGATGAGGTCGCCGTCTATGCAACGATTGTGCTGGATATAATATTTTGATATGTCAATCTTTTCACCGCATGTAGCAAGTTGGAAGTTCCATCCAAGTTCACGATTCATAGTAGATAGCTTGTCTGCAAATTCTTCCATCTGTTCGGTTTCCCACTCATGGTATGGGATGCCACTGACTTCAAGATTATGTTTCACCTTTTTGTACATGGCAATGTCGGCATAACTGAATACCAGTTTTTCTGTGTATCCTTTAAGCTGGTCGCCGATATGCTGTACTTTCCGAAGCAAATCATCCACAGATATATCGTCAGTCAGTATTAAGGGGTCAAACCGCCAGATGACTGCGCCTTTTCCAAGCTGTTCAACAAGCAACTTGAATGTTTCTATGCGTGTGGCAAGAGAAGGAACCTTTTCCAACTTTTCCTGCTCATAGTCATTCAGTGTGTACTGAACGTAACAGTTGATACTTTTATCTTTGAGTATATGAAGATACGGCAATAATGGACGAGGATTTTTCGACCAAAAAACGATGAAACGGGTGTTGTCATAGCAAACGTATGACTTCACCCCATTGAAAGGATTAGTCCATGCCGAATACCCTTTTTCCAAGCAGTGGAAAAACCAATCAGCATAAAATGCCGGAATGTCGGTGCTTCTACTGGCCGACACAATTAACGGTGCCTGCATTTGAACAGGTGTGCCGTTTTCAAGTGTTTTCGTTATTTTAGTCCATGTAGCCATAACAATCAATATTTCATACTAATTATACTAATTTGAAGATATGCACTATCTAAACTGTTCATTTATCTGAATGTCAACTGCCATGTCATCCTTTCTAACCTCATAGAAAGATGTTGACTCATAATAAACATTTACAGGCATGTGACATGTAACATTGGTATGCTTAAGAATATAGTCGTTTTGTCCAAACATTATCTTCTCTATATCTGAACAGAACATAATAGATTTATCATTTCCGGCCAGCTTTCCTAACACATCCCTAATGTCAAATCCCGATATACTATTGTCTGGTACTAAAAAGAACACATAATCTTTTGCACGACTCATAGCAACGTTTATAATATTCTGATTATTCACGTGAGCATTCTGACCAACATTTATTGGAGGGTTCAAAACAACAATCATTATATCGCACTCATCACCTTGGAAACTATGTACCGTACCACAATGTATGCTGCATGATTCATTAGAGATATTTCTAAGTTCAATCATCTGCTTTATGGAATCGGCTTGTTTCTTATAAGGACACACAATTCCTATAGAATATGGTTCATCAGGAGTATTCTTTTTGATGCATTCAGCCACATAGTGTGCATATTCATAGGCGAAGATAGCGGAATACAGATGAAATGCAGAATCATCAATAGCGTCCAAACCATACAAGTTGTCAAACAGTTCAGTCTTAAATCCGATGAAATTTATACTGGAGATTATGAATCCAAGTTTTAGGGCTTTCTGGCTACTTTGAGTCCTATTAGGTTTTACAATTCCATTATAACTAAAGTCGCTTACCAATTTACCTATTGAAGGTATAGAGCGGTATTGAATATTCAAGCACTCTACTTGAGGGTCATTTTGTGCTACAGCAAAACTGTTGAGACCAACCATCTGATATATATTTTCAGGTTGAATTTCATTCTGTTTTACAGGCTGAATTTGTTTTGGGTCTCCTGAAATAATGAACTGACAATCATGACTCTTAAAAAGGATGAAAGCCATAGTAACTATATCAATCATGGAAGCTTCATCTATGATAACATAATCCCAGTGATGTTCACATATAATCTCTTCTGAAGGCATTAAATAGTCATATGCATATCGTGCAGCTGTAGTTACAAGCACATGATGTCCTTCATCATTAATAAACTCATCATCTCTTGTATATACATTAGCCGATTCCAGATATTCTAAACTTTCTGTAACTCCGTATCTATACACATATTCAGAACAGACCACGTTTTTATCTAATCTAGATGCTATAACATCAGCAGCTTTGTTGGTAGGTGTAAGCACAAGAATATCAAGAGGTGTATCATCGGTCGTTAAGATTTCCTGAATTCTACTAACCAGACGTGTTGTCTTGCCTGTCCCTGGAGGGCCATAAATATATTTTATACAATTAGGGAGATTCTCCTTAAGGTTATAATCATCAGGTAAATCAAGTTTTATAAATTGTTTTGTAAGAGAATCTACATGATTAGCATAACTGCCGTTTGCTATTAGACGGATTTTATCCGTTTGATTAACCTTAGATTCAATATCAGAAGCATTCTCGTAATATATCCAAATTGCATCTTCGGTAAAGTACTGCAGATTAACTTCAATTTTTTCAGACACACCATTTTTCAAAATATGAAGCGAAATCTCATCCGCATGTTCTATCCATTTGGGTACAACTCTATTTGGGCGAAGTATGGCAATAGTACATTTATCCATAACTTTTGCCTCACGGAAATCAATTTGAACACTTCTTGTAGTTGCAGTATTGTTTTTCTGATTATAGAGTTGCTCCATGAGATATTTAAACCAAAGGAATGTGTATTTTGGTGTACTACGAAACGCTTCATCCAAATCAGCTTGATCATTTACCTTATCAAGCTCCTCTTGAACTGCTTTTTTTCTATTATCAAACTGGTTATGAGTGGATTTTTTAGAGTTAGGTCCAGAGCTACTACTAGGATTATTTATGTCCTGTGTAAAACGATTGGTGTTGACGTTATTGTCAAAAAAATCACTCTTTTGCTCAGAAGATGCAGATGATTGGTCAAAGACATCACTATCCGAAGTTGTAGGTTTTGTACTATGAGGTTTCTGTAGAGGAGCATTTTTTTGTTTATTCCACTTTTCTTGCAAACGATCCGTATAAGACTTTCTGGATTCAGTCGAATTACCAGTTGAAGCATCTTTAACAGTATTTTTGCTTTCCGGATGAACATCATTAGATTTTATACCACTAGATGGAGTGGTATTTCTTTGATGCGTACCGCCAAAGTCGCTACGTCGTTTCCTTTCTGTTGTTTGCGCGTCCTCTTCCTCTTCGTTTTGAGGATCTGATCCTTCAGATGTTGCTCCCGTAGTTTGTGAATCCTGATTATCCCTTTGTCCAATATCATGACTTGCTTCTTGCTTTAAATCTGCAGGTAAGCTATTAACATCATTTCCGTTTTCTATGAAAACCTCAGCATTTACATTTTCATCTATATCGATTCCTTCTCTGTCAGTCTCACTCAAATACGCCAATAACTTTGTTGGAAGAGAGCCACCTTCCTCTTGTTTGATAAACTCATCAAATGGATCCAAAAATAAATTTTCCAAGAAGTTCTGATCAAATGAGCCTTTTACATCCAGTTTCCTCTTTATCCAATCTAACACTTTTACAAACATTGGTCCTTTCCAAGAACCGACGTACCATAAGGCTGAGTCTTCCTCACAGTAGATGCGAAGATTGGTGGCTATTTGTTCATTATAAGAATATATGATGCTTTCACACTTTGAAACATCCGCTTTTTGCAATTTCTCTCTATAGCTTGCATACAATTCTTCCCAGTCATCTCGCCCTGTTTTATATGCAAGATATAAAAGCCTTTTTGAAATTTCTCGAACGGCATCAACATCTCTATGACATTCTCCTGCTTTTCGCTTTGTAAAATCATTATTAGTCAGAATCTTGATTCCTAAAATATTACACAACTTCACATAGTCTTCTTTAGATTCTGGCATATAAGAGGGATTGCAAACGAATGCATTTCCTCCGAAGTTGCCTTTCAAAGTTTCATTGCCCCATTCTAATGCAACAAGAGTATTTAACGGAACCCATTTTTTTGCTCCATTAAACCAATGTGCTGTCTTAATGTATCTTTCTATTGCTGCTTTATTACGTTGTAAAGTCTCGTCCTTTGTTTCAACAAACCATTTAATAACTTCACGTCTGTAATCATGGGTATCAAGAGTTAGGTATTCTAAACAATCTAGGAGATATAATCTTCCCCTAAGTCCAATTCTATCCACCCAATTGGGCAGTTCTATTGCAGGCAGTTTCGAACTGCCATCCTTTAATTTAAGTACAATTTTCTGAAGCTGAGAATGTCTATAATCGTATACCTCCATAGGCTTCTTCACTCCAAGAGATGTTGGAATACAAGGAATTCCCCTTAGATTGTCTTCCGTAAGAATGTCTTTTAAATAACGTTCTTTATCCTGTGCATAATCAGTCCAAAAATACCTGGCAAACGATTCATTCTGAAGTAACCTCAAATTATTGGAGCCAAAACCATCAAAAATGCCCAAACAAGATATGAACATCCGTTTAACGTCGGTGGGACAATAGTTGTCGTACTTCTCGCTGACAAAGTCTAACTCAGTAACTCCATTTGCCATAAATTGGCATTCCGGAATATAAACTGTACTTAGATATTGTCCAAAGCTATTGATAAATCGTCCTGTCGTAGTATATAATTTAATATTTCCTAGCTCTCTAAGAATTTCTGAAATACCCACAGAATCTGTATTATAAGCCGACGCAATTTCTCCAATAATTCTGAAATGGGCTTCAGACTGAGCATAGTAATCCTGATGTTTTGCAAAATATTGTAACTTAAGCTTACGTAATTGGGTTGCATTCTCACATTTGACATGATAGCAATCAGCGATAGAGGCGATAAGTTTGATTACATTTCTTCTTTGATTTTCATCTTCGAGACACATTTCGATGTATTCCTCCGATACCATATGTTCAATTTCAACGTCCTGGAACGGATTAACAGTAATATCATAATATTTACCAGAAACAATAACATCCTTCGGTGTTCTATATTTACCATCATTACATTTAAGATACAAATTATTTAGACATTTTCTAATACTCTCATCTTTGTCTGAAAGCTTTTGCTTAATACTATCTGAATATCTTGCTAAGACACCGATAATCTGAATATTTTTGTATTTTTCAAGATTTGGCAAAACATTTTTAAATATAATATCCCTATATTCAATTGTAACTTTGAGCGTTTTAAACAGGGATGACCAATCTCTGCCAATTTCATCATCTTTATATAAAGGTGATACGAACTTAGGGGCTTCAACATATTCAGTGATGAATTGCTCAAGTCCGCTGACACCGATATATATATCAGATATAAACATATTGGACGGTACGTCATAATTGTCTAGTTTGCCATCTTTAGTTCTATATAACATAGGAAGCACATTGAGCTTTGCTTTATTCTCCTTGCTTTCTTTACTATCACATACCCAACGCCAGTACTTAATATTACGTTTCTCATCCTTCAGATAAGGTATAACTTCATTTACTATTTCCTTTTGAACGATATAGTTATAAAAACCATCTTCGTCAATTTCTGCATTACCAAGCTTATCAACGAAATATCTTATATCTTTTTCACTTTGAATATAGTCTGGATGAATAGAATCAAGAATAGTTATTGGCACCAAATCATTGGAAATAATTTCTGACAGAAGTGGCGATGGAAGATAATGATCAGTAGACTGTTTTACCAGTACGCCATCCTCTTCAATAGGAGAGGAAATGTAAATAGGCATTACTTTTACATTCTTCAAATCTGTTTCAGACAATTCGCTATGAACATTAGCAATATAGCGATGGAAAGAAATGTTATTCTCTCTGCATATGAGATTATCCAAGAATCTGTCAAGATGCTTCAAAAGATGTGCGCGCAGATAATGAAGCTTGTCAAAATTCTTAAAACCTAAATTCTCAAAAAAACGACAGCGTTCAGAACCATCAAATAAATCCACATAATAGTCATCACACAATGTCATTGTTGTTCGATTGAACCATGGCTGATTATATAATTCGAGAGCTTCTTTATTTGGAAGATACACCTTGCCTTCAAAACTCTCAATAGTCGATAATTTATCAGAATCCTTACACAAAATAGGAGCCTTTCTAAACACATTATCAATCTGTCCATTTTTAAAGATCTCGGTTTGATGTCTAAAAAGGAAATTAAGAAAATCCTTACTAATCTCCTTTGTTGTAATCATGGTAAACACATCGTCCAAACGTGTACGCAATGATTGAAACATTCCTGAGACACTGAATTTCTGTGCAATTTGTCTTGTATTAAACAAAGTTCTTAGTTGACTGATTTCATCATCAGATAAACCGTCAAAGTAGCAGTTATGGATTGCAACACAGCATTCCTTTGGCATCCATATAGTTTGATTCATCTGCTCCCAATCTTCATCTTGCCAGAATATAGTCTTTGTGATTGGTACAAACAATATGTTTTCGCCATCTGTAGTAAGAACAGAATAGTTCTGACGCATCACAGAAGTCATATTACTCACTACATCTTGAATGTGCAGGAGATAATGGAAAAAATCGATATTAGCTTCTTTGCTTTTAGTCTTTTCTGCAATTACAGGCACTCTAGAATCATTAGCAATAAATGAACGGTAACAATCTATTGTTGTCAGTTCCTTGATGGCACATTTAGAAGCGAGATAATGGCGCACTTTCCCCTCGTCTTTCTCAAAATATTGTTCGTCAAGGAATTTTAGCCAAGACTTATCTATCCACGAATGACTGTAAAGTTCTATACCGACATCGTTTTTCTGATATAAATTTTGATTTGAACGCACACAATTACCATCTTCAACAAACAAAGGGTAATTTGATGGTAAATTAAACGTGCTACTGGTAACCGAAAGAAAATGTATAAACTTAACACTATTATCTTTCTCTGAGAATAGTTCTATATAATGTGGAAAATTATTAAAGATGTCTCTAACAAAAGTAAAATCGTTAAATTGCCTGAAACGTTTCTTATTACTGTCCCATGTGTTATAGTTTGCAGAGAGTTTATTACGGAGAGCCACATTCAACCGTGGCAAATCAGATGACAAAAAAGAAATGTCGCTAACATAATTATCAATATCATAATAGATCGCGTCAGCCTTGTCAATTTTTCCATCCTCTGTCAGGAATATCTTATACCCCCAATAGTTCATCATATAGCCACTTCCCAACAAAAAGCCCAAAAACAAATAGTCATGATTATCTTGTGCAAGCCAATTACGAAAGTCATTCTCAAAACACAACTGAGACAAATCATTATCTCCAAATGAAATACTACAATCAAAATGACTGAGCAGTCTCACAAGATTTTCGTTGCATCGAACAGAAGGATGAGGAAGACAGCCTGTAGTATCAGAAAACTCATAAAACTCTTCATCCGTCAGAATCGGTTTTTCTCTTGCCATAAAGCCAATCTTATCATAGAGAGCATCTTTCATTTTGACAAGATGATACTCTCCACCACGTAATGTGGGAATACATGGAACCTCAATAATTCTCTTAGAGAACCCTTTCATGAACAATTGCGCATACTTATCTCTGTTGTCAAAAGATGGTAAAATATTGAACACGGAATTCACATCATATTCATTCTCATTCTGTAAGAATGAAACCCACCAGTTTGCAAACAGAGAACCGCACTGTTCCATGATGCGGTCATTCCAGTTGACATCATGAAGACCGCTTCGCGATCCATTTGGAACAAAATCTGCATTAAAAAGGAAGCTGAAGCCTAAGCGCAATTCAGTCGGCAAGTAATTATATACACGAGCATTCTCTACAGGAACTAATTTGTTTCCGTTTCGACCTATAGCAAAGGAAATTCTGACACTTGCAATATCCTTGAACTTTTCAGGAATCTTATCACCAGAATTAACGTTATCCTTAACCCATTCTTTAAGATCTTGTGGTACGGCATATTGATAGTTTGAAACTATCCATTTCGTGTCATCTTTTTCAACATTATATTTTGCACTACCATCGATAATGACATCAACTTTGTAAACATGAGGGATAAATAGAAGAATCTGATTGTCGCAGAACACCTTATCTAGCTGCTCGATGTTCTTTCTAGCATCGGATTTATGTCGCAAAGCAAACTGAACACGCATCGGATAAGCCTTAATAGTGCTGCTTACTTCCTCGTCAAGTTCATTTATACTTGTAGGAATTGGCATCAATGCCCAAGGGCATTCTCCAAATGATTTTTCTTCAGAATACTTTCTATCGAAACGAAGGCTCCAATCTCCTGACTTTAGATACACATACTCGTTATTTACGAATACAGTTTTAAATCCTATTCCTTTATATCCTATAGTTTCTGTATTCTTTTTCTTCTCACCTTGGTTGATAGAGCTGATTCCAACAACATTTCTGAGATTGAAGCAAGCACCAGAATGCATAAAAAATAAATAATGTTCAGTAAGGATGAACTTGACATGAACATGTTCTCCTTCATGAGGGTAGTCGTTTGCATTCTGAAGTAACTCGTAAATATAAGTATGCTGAGCTCCTGTTACTTCATTAAAGATTGTCTTTTGGAAGTTATTAAATAGTTCTAGATTACTACCAGAAAGACGCAGACGTGCGTCAAAAAGCCCTTCAAGGAATTTAGTATTATCAATTTTTGATACTGCTCCATCTATTATAATTTGATTGGCATCTGACAGATGCCAATTGAAAGAATAGAACACACCGACTTCCAAAGTTTTCCCGCTGTATTCTACTTCTATATCTTCTCCCAATGATGGTATATTCACCAAGTCACCTTCACCGCCACGAATATCGGTGAAACATGTACTGCCATTTGGTCGTATAGTATAGCAACCTATAAGATAATCAGAACCAATACGTTTTCTAATTCCTTGCTCGTTTATATTCATTTTGATAATGTATTCAGATTCGGATTAAAAAAATTGACATATGATGCAATTTTTACTATGTTCAATTGTTTTATTAAGATGATTCTTTCATTAGTTTTTTACAACAAATCTACTAGTTTATCAATTACTTTTATTACTTCTGTAGAGTCAAATGCACCTTTTTCATGATCTTTTGTTGTAAACAGATTCTCTCCTTCGATGAAGCCAAGTTCCTTATAGATTTTCTTTTTCTTTTCCCACGAAGCTTTATATGCCGGATTATCCAACATTCCCAGATGCTCCCAAATGATAATATCACCAGAAGCATCTTCAAAGGTGAAATCGGGAAGGCAACGATGACCTCCTTCTTCTAACATGCGTTCGTACTCAAAAGTAATACCCCTTGAAATAAGTTCATTAGCAATTATGACTTCTGATTTGCTTCTAACTATAAGACCTTCCTTTTTTGTCTTATGTATCAAACCTTCAACAAATGGAATTTCTGTTCTTTCTTCTCGGACCGAATAGCCAAACAAGTTGCTATTTCTTCTTGCCAAGACGGAACTTTGGGGTTTGGTGTATTCATATAACCAATCAAAGTTATCCTGAACAAATAGAACAAGTTTTGTCTTAGCTCGTGTAAGTGCTGTATATATCAATTCTCTGGACAAAATACGTCCATATTTGGGTAACACCACTACGACTGTATTGAAATCACTTCCTTGGCTTTTGTGAATTGTAATAGCATAAGCCAATTCCAATTTGGATTCCTGTTCATCTGATGTAGATGAGAAGTAGGAGAACTGCTGTTCCGGTATTCCTGCAAAGGCTATTTTAGCTATTTTCTTGTTAGCATAATTCTTATCCACAAATCGAGTGAAGCCTATTTGTCCATTAGATAGAAGTACTTTTTGTTTAAGAGGATAAGCTTCTCTTCTTTCATTAACTAGCTGAATCACTTTATCACCTTGATATATATATGAAGAACCAATTTCAATTCCTTTTCTCTTGTCAATGTGGTTTGCCCACAGTTGGAAATATGTGTTTAACTGATAGGTGCCCCAAACTGGGTTTATAACAGGAGATAGTACTTGGAAATTTTCAACAACACCAGGATTTAAGAATGCGCTCTTCATATCATCCATACCTATCGAGCTGCAGATTCTATCAGCCAAAGATTTCTTTGGATCAGGTAACTCTTTAATCAATAGTTCATATAATTTTCCCTTTAGCTCATTCTCGTCTTTCCAAGTATAGACGTGAAGATCATTGTTTAACTGATTTTCGATAATTTTATCAAAGATACTGTCTGCATCCTTTTGAGGCACATCTCCCCCAAACCAAGAAGCTAAAGTCAAAATATCGGAATCTCCTGTTTTTATAGTACGGACAACGGTTTTTAGTTGAGTGATTGCCGATTGTAAATCAATGTCAGATTTGAAATAATTACACAAATCTGAGAATGGTCGTCCAGGGCCAATTGGCGGCAACTGATATGGGTCACCAATCAATATGATTCGGTTCACATACTTTAAATCCAATGCATTGAATAAAACGTAGAAATCAGGTGTTGTCAGCATTGAGCATTCGTCGATAATTACATTACGTGCCCCTGCATACTTTTTGTTTTCTGCATTTTCTGGTATAATGGGCTGCATCGTATCCCAGTTAAAGAAACCTTGACGAGTAAGGAATTGTGCTATGGTCATTGCTTGTAAACCATTACTCATGTTCCCCAAACGAACTCTAGCTTTACCTGTAGGTGCCAACAACAAGACTCCTTCTTTCATAATTTGCTTTGAACTAAGGAAGGCTTTAACTACAGTTGTTTTACCAGTTCCTGCTGGGCCTGTTAGTACGGAGAGGCGTTTTTTGCTGAACATCTTTAATGCACGAATTTGATCATCAGCAGCGGCGCAACTACGTTCGTTAATAGGATCATACCCATCCACACCTTTGACCAAGTTATCCCAATCTTCTGTAGACTCGATTTTTACAACCTTCTTTGCTCTTTGTACAAATCGTTTTCTCAAGAAACTCTCATATTCAAAATATTCTTTGAGCTGGATAGCTTTAGGGGCATCAGAGGTAATATATTCTAACTTCTCTGAAAAGAAAGATTTAAGTGACAATAAGTAGTTGATAGGAAACTCGTAATTATCCTTGTTCAAACAGTCCTTAACATAACTATCCAGTTCATTAATAGACAATAGGGTGTCACCTTGATTTAATTGAAATTTCAGTTTGTATATAATCAATGAACGAATACGCCTTGGGTCTAATTTCGTTTCAACAAGAGACGGGGCATTTGGTGTCCAATTGCCCTGAATAAGTGCATCTTCAATTACTCCAAGATCAACCATCTCTGTTGTTACTATATCGCCATCTTCAAAACTGCATTCTTCGCTTAAAAGGTATGGATTCTCAAGCAATGGCATATAGCGTTCAGGTCTTTCAATCCATTTCTTCATAATATTTGCAGAAATTTCAAATCTTGACAAGAGCTCAAGGACTTTTTTTGTGTCTGATGTTAACCCATTCCAAGTTGCCTTATAAGTAGGCATATCTGACTTGTACACAGAATCAGGAAGGACAAGCCCCCCAGACATCAAACTATCGAAAGCCACCCACGGATTGTCCTTTGTGCCAACGTGCCCTTGCTCTCGCAAATCATGCTCTATGATATATGCATAGGTAATACCGATTGAACGTAATGCCTCCGCAAATGCAGGAAATGGTCCTGTCAAATTCTTCACTTTTGAAATCTGGTCATCAATCCACCGAATTTGTAGTTTCCAATCTCCTCCAACTAACTTGTGTTCTATAACTTTTTCGAGACATTTTCGAGCAGTAGTGAGAATTATCAGCATATTCTGATTGCAAATATATTCACATCCATAAGACAAATCTCTCAACATACTCTCACTACCACCAAGTTTTTTTAGTGATAAGGATATTTCATCAAGCACTTCGTTTTTGCTTTTTCCTGTCCTATCTTTTATCTCTTCATCTGACAAATCCAAATACTCTTTATATGGCAGTAAGAATCCTTTTGAATTCTTTAATTCCGGACGTATGGAATGTTCTATCAAGATTTCCCATAAAGGATATGAATAGTCTGCATTCGAGTCATACATTCGCACATTATGTACCTTTGTAACTTCTCCAATACCTACAATAAGACGAGAACAGTCTTCGTCAATAGGATTCGCATTCTTACAATAAAAAACGGCAAGGGAATTGTTTGCTTCAATAGAATTTGCAAACCATTTAAGAATAGCAACCTGTCTATCACTTCCATATACCCACGAAGTGTTAAATGGTGCCATTACATCTTGTGGAAGATTCGGGAACATTTGGTCTAAAAGTTCTTGCCCCTTATGAGACATATATCTAAAAGGGACCCCTTGAATAGAATATGGAGGAATCTCCACCTTTGTGGGAAGCAATACTGTATGCGGGCCTGAAGTATAGACATGTCGATGAGTTCGTTGACAAGAGCAACTGTTCATGAATGATCCATTTTCTCCCAAACAGGGCGGTAATAACGCCTGATTTAATTTGCTCCATGCCTTTCCAGCAACAGATTGCTCTTCTTGAACATTCCTTCTTGTTGCAATATTGTGCAAAGCCATACAAAATGGATTACTTTCCGGGTTGCGGCAAACTGAGCCATTCCATTTATTGTCATGCCAAGGAATTCGAATAGATATATGTTTCATTTATAAAAGATTTTAATTTGTAAATGTTTATTATGAGCTATTGAGCATCAATTAAAGTTCGATGCAAACATAAAAAAGCCTATGAATTATTAATGCATCGTTAAATTAATCTATTATTTGTTCTAACAATCTATTATTTTTTACCCCGTATATATAATTTGCTATATATTGTGTCTTGGGCAACTCTCCAACTTGTGATTTTTTAAAAACAGTACTTGCTTCGTTGAGTAAGTCTGAATAAGCTTTCTTCGACCAATTGTTATGCATAATAAAAAATGGATTGAATGCATAAATTGTGGTTGTTTTCTGAGATTTGCCATCTTTGAACAAATCAAAACCTCCTCCACATCCTATACACAGATTTGCGGACGCTATACTTCTATCATGAAATTCTCCTTTTGCGCATTTTAGAATCGTAAGATTAAAATTTATATTTTCTCTGACTTCTTTTAGAATCTCTTTGACTTTTTTCATTTTTGGCTCTATTTCAAATGGACAAGTATCCTTAGCGTTGTCTTTTTCTAATCTTGCAAATATTGTAATGTCAAATATCACAGATGATTTTAGTTCTTTTGGAAGGATGGCGTTGAAAAATGGTATTAGATTTTCTTCTAATTTTAGATTATCATTGAGAATATAATTGTCAACAATAATAAGTGAATTACAAGGTATCGGCTCATGGTTGGAAAATAAACATTTGCTCCAATCAGAATATTCTGTTTTTTTTATTGCTGCACCTTGGTCAAATAGAAGATAGCTAAAATCCTCAATTGTTTCTTTGCAAATAACAATTATACCATAGTCTTTCATTGCCTGCTCGCAGATTTCTTTCGGCTCACATGAAAAAAACATGGCATTCATATAATTATCCTGAAGTAGAGTATCATCAAATTGGATTTTGTTTGAGTTCAGCTTTAAATGATACCCCCCGCATTCATTTTGCTTAAGACGCAATTCATACATTATTTTTTCCAACTGACTGAAATCAGGCTTTTTGTTTTTCTTAGCAGCCTTTAAACGTTTTTTGTTAATATTGTCCTGCATTTCATTGTATTCTTCTGGCGTTATGTTTAAAAACAGCTTCACCGACGTACTAAGCAACAGGTTACGAATCCTTGTGGTGAATTCACTATTATTAAGATACTTGTTATCCAAGTCAGAACTATTTTCTGGCCTGGATAAGATTGATTCAAGAAATCCTAAATCACAGTATATTGAAGGACGATATTTTTCCATAATATCTTACATTAACATTCGTGATAAACGTGTTGCTTCATCATAGAATCCCTCTCCAAAGGAATCGTCCAGGTAGCCATCTTTGCAAATGCCTATGCGCTTTACTATTTGTCCTGTTTTATCTTCCTTTGAATTGACATAAAAGATTGATACCTCATTACGGTCCGTTTTTACATTCTCTACGTGTCCGGATACTAAAAGTTGTAGCTTCCGAATCAAGTATTCCGAATGAGTCTCGATTACAAAATGAATATTATATTTTTCGTAGGCCTCAACAAACATATCTGCAAGCATAGACTGAAACTTTGGATGTAGATGTATCTCGGGCTCTTCTATGGCAATCGTGTTGATTTCATAATGAAAATTATCTGTATCATGTCCATCCAGATCTGACAAACCAAAGAAACGGTTAACTTTTTCCCCTTGTGCCGATAATATGGCAGTTTCTATTTGAAGAAGGATCGATACCAGCTGAGTTATTCCATATCCTTCATCTGCCAGAAGATTTCCTTCATCATCAAGAGAATGGTGAAGACGAATTTGAACGCCAAAACCTTCCTTGTCTATATCGAAAGTAATGTTTTTGCTGATTCCAAATTTTTGGTCGCCAATCCATTTGTTCATGAAACTATCGGGGACATAGTCTTTATCATGTATTAGTAAGTTTTTATTTTCTAAGAATAGACGTTTCTTTTCGAAATAGTTCTGAAGAAGTGTGGAAAAATCATCATTTTCGTCAAGTGTATAATTGCGCTTTACGATTGCCCGTGCTGAACTAACATACGTCATGTTTCCTCCCCAATCTGGCAATAACGCTTCTGTAACAACTGCTGTTGCAAATTTAGAAAGCAAAAGGTATGCAATGTGATATATATTGTATTGAGGAGTCAACATTGATGGCTCCTCATATATATAATTTCTTATATGCTGATTAGCTTTAATATCCATGGAATTCTCCGACGCCTCGTATATATTATTCCACCTCATGACAATTTCATAAAGTATATCAAATGTAATTTCACGTTGTTCCCACTCTTCTATTTCTTTATTTCTGCGCTCTATTTTTTCTTTATCACTTGAACTAATATTGTTTGATTCATCCCAATTGACCGTTTCAAATTGTGTGTCATATGGATTAAACATTAAATAATTGCAATCCAAAGACAAACTCTCTGGATGCAGACACATAACTTCTTTTATTGGCTGGAAAAAAACACCACCTTTACAATGAACTTTTTCAAGATGCCTATTTTCAAAATAATGAAAATAACTATCAAAAGTTTCAAATTCCGATCTTTCAAAAGCATTCAGAATTCTGTCTGTTGCAGAATGAAGTCCTGCTGATTTATTTTCCTTACATAGTAAGTTGATAAATTCAGCCACATCAGACTTTGAAATTTTTGAAAGTTTGTCAAGAAGAGGAATAGAAAAAATATAACCGTTATTATTCGCATCTTCTAAGTAGTTGCAGTATTCATTCTTATCAACAATAGGGTGATTGTTATTTGATATACGGACATAACGAAGTATATCATTTCTACGAGACTCATTAATAGAATTAAGATAATCTTTTATTGTATTAACATTGGCTTTATATTCTTCTTTAGTTATGTTACCTTCGAATTCATATGATGATTCATTTCCACAATAAGCATGTGCAGCAAATTCAGTTAATAAGAACGTAACGTAATCCTCTCTCAATATGTTTAAGTTGCAATAGGAGATTTCGTCTTTACCAGAATAATAAAAAACGCCTTCATCAGTACTCATAGAAACGCTATTCAAATATGCATTGTTGAGCTTGTCGTTTTCATATGTATTGAAAACCAACGCCACATCCACATCCTTGGATAACAAAAGAGAATAAACTGAATATGAAAAGGATATTTGATTTATTTTGGATTTGTTATTAACGACTTTGTCAAACCGACCCAATAAGTTATTTGGATAATGATAAAAATCCAGTTTGTAATTATTTAATTCAATTGGATTGTTTTTTTCTACGTCTTTCCTTATCTGAGAAAGAAAACTATTTAAAAGAAAAACTGCTTTAACAGCTGAACTTTTCCCAGAGCTATTACTACCCGTCAATATAGTTATTGGGTTAATATCGAACGATACTCCTTTATCGTCAAAAACTCTGAAATTCTTTATTTTCAATGTTGTTTTCATATGGTTAGTTTTATTTAATGCTGCAAAGTTACGACATCCCTGTGCATTTTTACTGCACAGAAAAATAATTGTTTAAATTTTCTTGAATTTTTTCAATAATTAATTGTTTATACCATTCTGGCTGAAGAACTGTCACATCAGGAATGAATGATAAAATGACTTGGTCGAATTCTCGGTTTCTGCGTAGTTTGAGTTCAATGATTCCATTTTCACTGTCAATGGTTTTCTGAGTTGGATGAATGGGCTTTGTCTCAACATAGGGGAACCTGTCTAAGGAAAATTGCAAAACATACTTTTCTTTTTGGACATCCTCACTGGGTATTGTTACGCCGACAATATCGTCAAAATATGTAGTGAAGTCTATCGATTCATTTTTCTTGAAGGGAATATCAGAATGATATATACACTGGATTCTGTCTAAAGCGACAGTAGCAATTTTGTTGTGATTGTTGTCTAACCCAAAGAGGAACCAACGTCCGTTGTATTGTTTAACATAATAGGGATGAATCGTCATCTCCAATTCTTTCCCCTTGAATGTTCTATAAAACACCACGATGGTTTGATGGTTTAGTGTGTGATCTATAATATCAGATAAGAACTCCAGTCCTTTAAGCTGTTCGTTTTGCCCAAAAGAGATGAGTTCTTCAGAATCGGACTTAAGACCAAAACGTAATTCAAGGTTTGATATGATTTCCTCCAGCCATGCATTAGCTGGAATACCACGGTATTTTTTCAACATCTCTATTGTCGCAGCAAGATTTTTGGTGTCTTCTAATGAAAGTTCATTCTTAAAGATGGAGAACCCCTCTTCCTCATATCTGTAATAGCATTTGTTCCCTTCTAAAGGATAGGCTTTGATTGGTGCATTGTATGCAGCCGGATCACGCATGAACCGAATGTCTTCCCTGAGCTGGCGAACGTTTATTGTCTGTCCAGAGAAGTCATTCAGATAATCATTTACGATGTTCAGCAATTCTTCTATATCATATTTATGTTTGAAATTACTGAAGCACCTGTCTAATATCTTATATCTGATGTCAGGATTTTTTCCTAATGGCATAATAAGAGGATTTGGGTAGTTTACTCCTGATTTTTAAGAATCGTGGAATCGTCCATGCGGACAAGGTCGCCAATATCACATTTCAGTGCCTTGGCAATCTCAATCAGGCTCTCCAAGGTGGGTTGAGATGTGTTGGTCACCCATCTGGAAATAGTGGCAGTGTCCTTGTTCAGCATCTCACTCAGGTCCTTATTGGATACCATCCGTTCAGCCATCACTACCTTGATACGGTTCAACGGTTTACTGTCCATATACATAATTTTATGTTTTTCTAATTGCAAAAATATGATATTTTCTTGAGAAAACCGCTGATTTTTACACAAATTTCTCATTATTCATGCAAAATAATTGATTTCAAGGTCAATTATTTATTATTTTCTTTTAAATTTGCATCCAATATATTTAAATAACACCAAAATAAATGACAAACATTGCTGTTATAGGCCTAGGGTATGTTGGTTTGCCTCTCTACTGTTTGCTCTCAAAGAAATACACGTGTAAAGGATTTGATCTGGATACAGAACGAATCCAACAACTTAGAGAAGGTAAAGATGCCCATAATATCGTTTCTTTTTCTAATATCCAAGAAACAATAAGAATGAATTTAGTCACCACTAATTGGAATGATATTAAGGACTGTAATTTTTATATAGTTACAGTTCCCACACCTATTGATGATGATAACCATCCTGACACGTCTTCTCTAGAAAATGTATGTTATAACATAGGCAATCAACTAAACAAAAATGATATTGTAGTTTTTGAATCGACCGTGTATCCTGGAGCAACAGAAGATTTATGTGTGCCAATATTGGAAAAAACTTCAGGTCTATCATATATTAGGGATTTTACTGTGGGATATTCACCAGAACGGATTAACATAGGTGACAAAAAACACTCCATAGAAAACACTCCTAAGATTATTTCTGCCACAAATGACATAACTCTGAATGTTATTTGTGATGTATATGGTGCCGTTCTTAAAGACAATATAGTTAAAGCAAGTTCTATAAAAGTTGCGGAAGCTGCTAAAATGTACGAGAATGTGCAAAGAGATGTCCTTATCGCATTGGCAAATCAATATTCAGACTATTGCAGAGCTGAAAACATCAGTATTTCTGACGTTACAGATTGTGCTTCAACAAAATGGAACTTCGCGAATGTAAATCCAGGTCTTGTCGGTGGACATTGTATAGGTGTTGATCCTTATTATCTATTAGAAAGAGCTTCAAAGAAAGGTGTTCATTTGCAACTTGTGGAAATGGCTAGGCAAGTTAACGAAAGAAAGGCAGAACAGGTTGCACAGAAAATTTTAGAAATGGGAAAAGCCATATGCGGAGATCAGAAGGTTCCAGACATTTTATTGTTGGGATTTTCGTATAAGTCTAATACAAACGACATAAGAAATACCAAAGTGGCAGATGTCGTAAAGAATCTTCAAGGAAAATGTAATATAGATTGTTATGATCCTCTTGTAGACTCTAAATTGGTCTTTTCAAGTTATGGAATTTACCTTTGTACGTTAGAGAGCATTATAGGCCGACATTATGACCTCTCTGTATTGATGGTACCACATAAGGTGTTATCAAATTTAAATATTGAATCGACAGTACACATAGATTTAAAAGATATATTATGATACAGCAAGTTAACAATAGTTCTGTTCGTGAAGTAATAGAGCATCAGGCAGATATGGATTATTTGAAAGCATATTACCGGGAACATGGAAAATTTCCCATGTTTAAGCAAGTTCTTGTTGAGTCGAGGACTGATTGCAACAATCATTGCCCATTCTGTCCTCATGCTTTTAACAACAAGCCTCTTGGTATTATGGATTGGGAGTGCTACACAGCAATCATTGACCAGCTATGTGAAATACAATATAATGGACGTATTGCATTAATGCTTTCAAATGAGCCTTTGTTGGAGACCCGTCTTGAAAAAATGATTGAGTATGCAAAAAATAAATCACAGCGTTTTTTCTTAGACATAACAACGAATGGAAGATTGTTAACAGTATCAATGGTGGATAAACTCTTTAAGTTGGGACTGGATAATATAAATATAAATGATTATCGAGGTGATAGAGACGCCTATCCAGAAAAAATGTCATCATATCTGGAACCTATATTTATGGCATATGGGAATAATCCAAAAGTAAGTTTCAAGCGTAGAAGATTGGATGAAAATCTTCCTAATTATGCGGGAAATATACCGCAGGAGTTCAATCCAGAAGATTTTGGTTTCTGTAACTATCCATTTCGAAAGTTGACAATTGCTTATAATGGTAATATCCTTTTGTGTTGCGACGATTTCATGTATGATACTAATTTCGGCAATGTAATGAAGGATAATTTGATTGATTGTTGGAATCATCCTCGCTTAAACGAGATACGATTATCACTTCTAAGCAACAAAAGAATTGACCTTTGTGGACTGTGTAATGATTTTCAAGATTATAGCATTTTCTGATCATGATTTTGAACAAAGAACAGTTTGACGCTTTCCGAATGGAAATAGCTACATTCGGAAATATCCCTATATTGAGTAAATACTGTGGAATAGGTTGTGTGTTCTGTAAGGTTCACACAGATTCGTATCTTGGACATTATCCTAAAATCCCGGCTATAGACCAGGAGGATTTATTAAAAGGATTCGAGTTTATCAATCCCAATGTGAATTATGTCCGCTTAGGTGCAGGAGTATTGGTCGCACCGCATACAGACCCTTACCTTCATCCTCAGATTTACGAATTCATAAAGTTAGCTTCAGAGCACTTCCCTACAAAAAAAATCACTACAGTAACAACAGGTGCATATATTAGGGAAGATAAAATTGATTTTCTTAATTCAATCACCAATTTTGGAATAGACCTCTCGCTGATTACCATGCAAAAGCAACGGGAGGCAATAATCCCACGATCTGAGCGCGAACGTACAATGTTTCTTTTAAAACATGCTCCATTAAACAAATGTACTCTTATGTTCACGGGAGAGCTTGATGAAATAAAAAAGGATTTGGAATTACTTTATGAACTTGGTGTCGACAAGCGTGTTCGTCAAATTCTTGTCAGGCGAATGGAGCACACCGCTACATCCCAACCTCGTTTGAAGGAACTTTCACGACATTGCATTGAAAATTATGAGGAATGTATTACATGGGTGAAGAATAATTACCCCAACGTTGTCTTTACAGTTCCTATTTTAAAAGATGTTTTCCGGGGTGGCAACAATGAATATTTCATTGATGCAGACAAAAAAATTGAACAACAAAAGAAGATAATCCGTGATTTGCCAGAAGGCGCTTTTGTAAACTTAATCTGTCCGCTTTCTGGGTATGACTATTTTACAAAGGCTTTTTCTGGATATAAAAATGTGAAAACAAACCTGATAAAGAATAATCTTTATGGTGGCTCTGTTTCTGTATCAGGATTGCTAAATCATCGAGATATTAAAGAACAATTTCATCCAGAACATAACGATGTGATGATTATGCCTAGTGAGATGTACAATTCTGACGGTATGGATCTGTTGGGTGAAAAGAAAGAACTATTGGAAGAGTATTATAACGCAAAAATCATATTGGTATAGTATGAAATCTATAAAATGGGATAAGCTCAGGTTATTAGTCACCAACGGCTGTAACTATCATTGTCCATTCTGCCATAATGAAGGACAGAAAAAAGATGGGCAATCGGGTATGATGTCTATAGAGTTATTCAAACAGCTTATAAGTTATATGGAAGGGCTGGACTTGTCTGAAATTAATTTTAGCGGAGGCGAACCGTTTCTGCATAAAGGAATTGTTGACATGATTGTTTATGCCAATGACCACATGGAATGTGATATAAGCTGTGCAACAAACCTTTCTTTGATATCAGACAAGCAGATTGAACGTTTGGCAAAAACAAGAATAAAGTTCAATATTCAATTTCCCTATGTTACTGAGAATGAATTCGCAAGAAGTACGGGTACAGGGAGATTGTGCAACATTCTTGACAGAATTAAAGCGGTGAAATCTGCTGGTATAAAAATAGGTTTAAATATGGTGATTCAATCTGCTGATACGAATTCTGTGAAGCATATGATAACATTTGCATTACAAAATGAATTGCCTTTGAAACTTTTGCCACAAATAGGATTGGAAGGAAGCGACCGATTCATAGATGACATTCACCCCATACTGGAAAAGTATTCATTGCGGTTTGTCAATAAAGGAACAGGAGCATTAAGATGGACCATAGGAGATGATAGTCATCAAACTTCTGTTTTATACATTGATTCGCCATGTTTTAGCCATGATATTGATATTTGCAAGAATTATGGTGAGGTAAGAATACATCCGGATTTCAGGTTGCAGAGTTGCATTCTGAAAGAGCCAAATGAACGGATTTGTTTGGAAAAAGGCAAAGAATATGTAATTGGCCAATTTGAAAGATTATGGAACGACTTCAATCAATGTTGAGACAATACAATCTGTCACACAAGGAGGATCTTATGCTTGCACCATGGAGTAAGCAGTATTGCGAAGAGGTGTTTCCCAAATACTGGGAGATTGTCTATTCCATATTGCAGTACTTTGATAGGAGTAGTAAGGTTCTAGAAATTGGATGTGGACTTGGTGACATAACAGCAATATTATGTTACCTCGGCTTTAAGCAAGTCACTTCTTTTGAGAAAGATGAACTGATTTCACGAGCTGCACAACGACGACTTTCAGACATGTTTGGCATGAGAGGAATTATAAAAAACGAGTTGTTTCCCAACCAAATAAAATATGTGGCTGATTTGTTGATTCTCGTAAACTGTGCATATGCTGACATGGCGAAAACCAAGCAAGAATACATGAACTTGATGCAAATGTATTATACTTTTGCTGGTTGTCCGAAACATTTCTTAATGGAAGTCATAGATTCGTCATACACTCAAAAAGATCTTGAATTTCCAGACCATATTAGACTGAGCCTTAAAGATGTAAAAAACATCTTCCCTAATTTCGAAATTCGTTCCTGGGAGACATATAAATACCCAGTAAATAGAAAAAGTAAAACTCTCTACCTGATTGAAAGAAAATGAAAATACTGATTGTTACTACAGAAATAGGTCTGGATGGCGGTGGCATGTCTTTATCTTGTACCAGACTAACTAATATATTATCTAGAGGTAATGTTGTAGAAGTAATCAACTCCTCTACACCCCCCATTCTCACTGCTTCAGGCGGTGTATTCCCAATGTTGGGAAAATCAATCCGAATGGAATATAAGTTAAAAGCAGAGGCTGAGAAATATCATGAATTTGATTTTCTGATTGGATTTGGAGGAAAATATAATGGATATTACGCCTCGCTGTTGGCGAAACAGATAAAAGCAAAATATATACTTTGCTTAAGAGGAAGCGACGTAAATTTGGCAAAATGGTCTGCAGAAGACAGTTGGTATCTTAATGAAGCATCAAATTGTGCTGACAAAATTGTGTGTTTGTCAAATGAAATGCGACAGAACCTACTTTTGTCTAACAATTCCGTTAGAGAGAAAATAGTCATCATTCCTAATCCTTTAGAAGGAGATTTTGCTGGTGTTTCCTTTCCCAATCTTCCATCATCTGTTGTCATTGGCTGTGCCGCGACTCATTTGAACGAGAAAAAGGGTATTGCAAACCTTCTGTGTCTGGTGTCTGAATTCAAGATAATATCTGAGCTTCCTATAAAGTTGATATTAGTGGGTAATATTGACGAAGACTTAAAGTTAGAATATCAGCAAATAATTGGAGAGTTGGGCTTACTAGGCAATGTCGAGTTTAGCAACAAGATTTCGCGAAAGAGTTTGGCTTCTATGATGAAAGAATGGGACTTTTATATTCAAAGTTCTGTATGTGAAGGGCACCCAAATGCGATATCGGAAGCATTGCAGAGCGGTTGCGCATTTATTAGTACAAAAACAGGCTATATAGCAGAGGTTTTGTCGTCTGAGTATCCTGAATTGTTCTTTAACGAATGGGAACCATCATCTATGGCTTTATCGCTAAAGAATCTTATTGCTTTAGACGGAAAAGAAGAGATATATTCTAACGTATTCAAGAAAATTCAGCTTCATTGTAATAAAAACGATATTGTTGATAGATGGAATGGTTTGTTACGCTATAATGTAGACAATAAAATCAAAAAAGATATTGAACACGTCATTGCTGTTGGACTTCATGATGTTCAAGGTGATTTACACGACAGTATTACTACGCCTGTTCTTGTTTTCCAAAAATTTGTAGAAAAGATACATCACTCTGGTTATGGCCTGTGCTCAATGGCTGATTATTTAGCAAAAGATGCAGAGGAAAGGAAATCATGGATTGTTTGTACATTTGACGATGGGTATAGTGGGTTGAATGATTTCGCATTGCCTATTATGAGCAAGTATGGTTTTAATGCAACGGTTTTTGTTTGTACCGGTCTTATTGGTAAAGACAACAAATGGAATAACAAAGATGCAGTGCTTAGGCAACACCTAAATATCGATGAGCTACAAAACCTCCACCAACATGGTTGGGAGATAGCTTCTCATGGAGTTTCCCATTTCAATCTTCTTAAACTTACAGATGCAGAAATAGAACATGAGTTAAAGGAATCGTATGATTTTATTGCTAAAGAATGGGGAAAGACCTTGTCTTATGCATATCCGTATGGTGCATACAATGCTTTCATCAAGAGCTGTGTAAGTAAATACTATAAGTATGCTTTTTCTGTTAATCAAGGAGGAACCTCACTCGTGGTTGACTCATTACAGATAAGAAGATACTCAATAACAGAAATATATGATATGTTATCACTTACTATTGATGAA
>AUXO016997607.1_pt1 | contig 26846 bp, 21 predicted proteins | sample 768731 | NCBI WGS metagenome assembly AUXO01 (sample SAMN02715735, study PRJNA202380) | gut metagenome | biome: sheep rumen | host: Ovis aries | place: New Zealand: Palmerston North
ATTTAATGCAAAACTGTTAATTTTTGTAAATACTAATTATCAATAAAGGTAATAAAATCCAAAAGATATCCTATTTAGTTATATACAAATTAAGAGCCTTTTGTAAAAAAGCCAAATAGGATCTCCGATTGTTAATTGAACGGATCTCGATTTAATTCTCAACAGGTATTTATTGTAAAGACACCACATTAACTACTCGTTATTAAAAAAAACTCTTTTTCTTTGCCTAGCTTATTTTTCAATCCCATAGAAATAATTAAAGAACCATATTTTTTTGAGAATGCCCTTATAAACAGGTACGCTTAATGTATGAACATTACTTAGGTGGTCTTGATGGATAAAGGCGCGTCAGTAGCCTGAACAGACATAAAACTAGTACATACGCTAAATAAATCCTCAAGATGTAATGCTGGTGGGTAGCAATTCACCTTGACGGTGTATAGTCGTAGTTTGCTATGCAGTGGTCAGCGAGGTAAGAATCTATCGTCTTTAGTCGTGTTGGGCGTCAATTTTATGAAGTATTAACCGTAACAGATACAGCAATTGTAGATACAAATTCTTGACTATAATTTCTTTGCATAGTCTCATCGCGTTTTTACCGTGATATATTTGAAAAAAACTGTATCTCTAAAAATTAGAACTACTCCTAATTATTAGAAGTTTTTTAAATATATTTTTGAGTTTGTAGTATCAAGTGATCCTAAATTTTTTTTTCTTATATATAATAAAATTAGTTAATTGTTTATTATTTGTATTTTGAGTTTAAAAAAATGTACATTCAGATTAAAAAATCAAACAATACTCAGTATGTATATCTAGTCGAATCTTTCAGAAAAGATGATGGTTCTATCGGACATAGAACTCTGAACAAATTAGGTAAACTTGATGATCTTCTAAAGGATGATCCAAACGCGCTGGAAAAATTAAAAAAGGAGGTAAAAGAAAAGTCGGCTGAATTAAAAGGCGCAATTAAGAAAGATGTGGTTACCCGCCTGAATTCCATGGCAAAGAGTTCAAGATTAAAAAAATTTGAGAATGGTTTCCCTCAGGTTAACTATGCATATGCAGTTTTTAACCACATATGGTCTGATATTCTAAAGTTAGACTATCGCCTGAACTACCTGCAGTCAAGATATCACTCAAAACTGAAATTCTCTTTATCTGAAGTTATTCTTGCTAATCTTGTTATTGCTATTCTTGGTTATGATGATGAAAGTAGCGAACTGGTATACGGTCCAGATCTTGGTTTTTTAGGCTGTAACTATACACTTGAGCAGCTAAAAGAATATCAGGCTAATTCTCAGGATATTCTGAACGAAGAGTCTATGTATACGTTGCGTTTTATCGTGAAACAGCTGTCTGATGAATACGACATGGATTTTCTAAGTTCAACAATGAGTGAGTCTGGATTAAAACTTGATGCCGATACTCTGGATAAACTTAATATGACGGGCTCAGAGACTACAATTAGTAAGGAAGAGCTTATCTTTTCGAAGACTGCACGATTTAATCAGATGTCCAGTTATTTAAGATTGATTATGATGAAGATCATCAGATTCAAGCTAGAGCAGTCAACAAAGGAAAGTTTTGATTACTCAGAAATACGTACCGCTTTAAGAGAGGCTATTGTTCTTGTTGACTATCCTCTTGTCGAAGGAGAAAGTTTTCTTTATGTGAAGAGGAACAACGGAAAGAATGTTATTTTAATGAATAAGATTCTCAAAGCTATGGGTATGAGTCCTCTGTTTAATATACAAGATAAGACTGAGTTGGGGCATCGTCTTCATTTGAAATTAAAGGAAGACAGCAAGATTGTTCCAAATTTCATCATGAAAAGGATTTAGTTAAATAAGAGGTTTATCATGAAGGTTCAGGGGATATCTTCCGACGGCTCAACTGCGACTGTTACAGACAGTAAGGATGATGTAAGATCAAGAAATGTTGACTTCTGGTCTAATCAGAAAAAAGAACTGTTTGAAAAGGAAATGTCCCGTAAGGAAAGCTCAGGTGCAGATAAAAACAAAGGAGATTCCCAGCGTAAGGATTCTGATCTGTCTTCAATGTTTTCTGCTTTTGCAAAACAGGCTAGTTCTATGACGGGCTCCTCTGTAAATGCTGTTTCACAGAATTCGTCTGTCGGTTCTCAGACAGAGTTACAGCAACTGGTGACATCTCTTGTTGATAAAATTCTAGTTTCACAGCCCCGACTTGATGGAGCACATCAGGTAATGCTTCAGTTGAACGATAGCGTTCTTGCAAATACATCAATTACACTTACTCGTGATATAAGTGGTATGCTTTTTGTGAATATCGTTTCTTCTGATCCTCTTTCCTTCAAAAAACTTATGGCAACTAAAGATATGCTTGAGGCAGATCTGGATTCTCATGAGAAAAATGCTTTCAGAGTTGAAGTTGCTTTTGACGGTATTGAAACTGACGGGGTACATAACGACATTAGATCCCAAACAGAGCATACTGAAAATAATCTGAAAGACGGAGAACATGATAATGCCTGAAGCGGTTCCTTATAAGATTGCTCCTTTATCAGTAGCTCAGGCTCGACTCTACAATGCAGTTAATTCTGCGATCGGGACAGGCTCGGTCTTTAAGTTCAATCCTCTTGTCTCCTTTGATTTTGAGGAAGTTGTTAGTGCTTACTTAAATATCAACGGGGCTGTTCTTAAGGTAACAGCTCTTTCAGATGATTTCTTAAATGAAGAACCTCTGTTACAGGATATTAATACTAATTCTCTTCCTCCTGAACTGCTATCTGCATGTCTTGAAATGGTATTTTCAAAAGAAATAGACTATTTATCTTCAAAGGTAAATGCCTATGTTACCTTCTGTGATCCACCTGTTTCTTTTACATCATTGTTTGAGCTTTACTGTACACTGAATCACAAAAATTGCTCCGTCCCTTTGAAAATCGAGTTTTCAAGTGAAGATGCTGCTGTTAATGTAGCTCAAATGCTTGAAAATCTTGAGAAAACTGTAAATTCTGAGCTTATTCATAACCTTGGGATAGAAATTGGTTTTGATATTGGTTATGTTACATTAAAGACCCGTGATCTCAGGGAGCTTTCGTGCGGTGATGTTCTAATTCCAGATGTTTATCTTTTTGATTCCAATTTAGCCTATGCAAAACTTGGCAACAAATGTCTTGTTTTTGAGCTTGTAGATGGACAGGGGATTTTCAAAGGCATAAAAACAGTTGTAAATGAGGAGAAAATAAATAATATGAGCGATAATACTCAAGACGTATCAATGAATGAAGCATCTTCTCAGATTGACGAAAACGGTACAATTAACACTGATGATTTAAATTTTGAGGTTGCTTTTGAGATTGACAGAAGATCTCTATCTTATGATGAGGTTTCAACTTTAAAGCCTGGTTCTGTGCTGACTTTATCTTGTTCTAAGAAGTCTCCTGTAAGTATCAAGGTCAATGGAAAGAGGGTAGGAACAGGACGTCTGGTTGATCTTGGAGATAGCATTGGTGTTCAGATTACAGAACTAAAGAGTTGATATTATGGGAAGTGATTTCAATCATTTTAACTTTCTTGTACTGATGGCCATTCTTGGTATTATGCCAATTTTGGTCACTGTTGTTACTTCCTACTGCAAGATTGTAATTGTTCTTTCTCTTATAAGAAATGCTCTTGGTGTCCAGCAAACACCCCCAGGTATGGTTCTGGCAGCCTTGTCCATGATTTTGTCTGTGTTTATTATGGCCCCTGTCGGGAAGCAGATTGTGGATGATCTTGACGGGGTTCAGTTTGAAGATAAAAGTATTGTCGAAATGGTTGAGGATTTAAATACTTATTCTAAACCTCTAAAAGACTTTCTTATTGTAAATACGGATGTCCGCATTACCAAGGCATTTGTTAATGCCTCCAAAAAAATCTGGCCTGAGGAGATGAGAAACTCCATAAAATCAGATAATTATCTTTTTGTCATTCCTTCGTTTGTGATTTCAGAACTGACAAAGGCATTCCAGATAGGTTTTTTACTATATCTTCCTTTTATTGCCATTGACTTGATTATATCCAACATTCTTTTGGCTATGGGTATGATGATGGTATCTCCAATGTCAATTTCTCTTCCTTTTAAGTTGATGCTGTTTGTTTCATTAGATGGCTGGCTTAAGCTTACTCAGGGCCTTATGTACAGTTACTCGTACTAGATACTCTTCAAAGAGCGTTTATTTATTTGTTTTTTAATTTTATTAAGGTTGAATCTTTTCTTGTTCCTGCTGCTTATTGAGTTTTTATTTGTAGAGAACAAAGGCAAACTGTAGAAAGTAAAAAGCCGTTATTTTTCAGTGAGAAACAACGGCTAAAGAATTGTTTATTTTTTGGTGCTTTAATTTCTGCTTCTGAACGGTTTTACGTCTCGCTTTTCCTTTCCTGTATAAACCTGACGAGGTCTGCCAATTCTGAAATCCTCATTTGTATGCATTTCGTTCCAATGTGTTATCCATCCGATGGTTCTTGCCAGAGCAAAGATTACGGTAAACATGGAGGTAGGAATACCAATAGCATTGAGAATTATTCCTGAGTAGAAATCCACGTTAGGGTACAGATGTCTGCTTATGAAGTATTCATCGTTTAGAGCAATTTTTTCAAGTTCAGTTGCAATTTTTAACAGAGGATTGTTATCAATATGAAGTGCATCTAATACTTCATGACAGGTATCTCTCATAACAATTGCGCGTGGATCGAAAGTCTTGTATACACGATGCCCAAAGCCGAAAAGCCTGAAAGGATCATTTTTATCTTTTGCTCTTGCAATGTATTCAGGAATTCTGTCTACAGAACCGATTTCTTCAAGCATACGCAGACAGGCTTCATTTGCGCCACCATGTGCTGGCCCCCATAATGAGGCTACACCTGCGGCAATACATGCGTAAGGGTTTGCTCCAGATGAGCCTGCCAGTCGAACAGAAGAGGTGGAGGCGTTCTGTTCATGATCTGCATGAAGTGTGAAAATTCTGTCTAGAGCTTTTTCAACAATAGGATTAACCTTATATTCCTCACATGGAGTTGAGAACATCATGTGTAGGAAGTTTGCTGTATAGCTAAGTTCATTTCGTGGGTAGACAAACGGATGTCCGATTGAGTATTTATATGACATAGCAGCCAAAGTTGGCATTTTGGCGATAAGTCTAACAGCTGTAAGTTCACGATGTTCTGGATCATAAATATCAAGCTTGTCATGATAGAAGGCAGATAATGCACCTGCAACACCGCACAGTACAGCCATTGGGTGAGAATCACGTCTAAATGCCTGAAACAGTGATTCCATCTGTGTATGCACTAGAGTATGGTGTTTTACCCTGTGCACGAATTCCTGGTACTGCTCTTTAGTTGGAAGTTCTCCTTTAAACAAAAGATAGCATACTTGCAGATAGTCACACTTGGTTGCCAGCTGATCGATTGGATAGCCTCTGTATAGAAGAACACCGTTTTTTCCGTCAATGAATGTAATTTTTGAAGTGCATGATGCGGTGGATACAAAGCCTGGATCATAGGTGAAATACCCCTGCTTTCCTAACTCTCTGATATCAATAACCTCAGGGCCGATAGCTCCTTTAAGAATAGGCAGCTGAATCGGATCCTTACCTGGAATGATAAGGGTTGCATACTTGTCTAAAGCAGGTAGTTTTTCTTCTATAGCCATTTTGATTTTTCCTTATCTTTTGTTTATTAAAAGAATGCACCAGTCATATTTTTATTGTAAACACATTCTCATAAATGTATACAGAATTGAAAATATCTGCGCTTTGCACTGTTATAGAGCGCACGCTTGTGGTTCATTTTGTCTTTCTGTTCCATATTTACTCAAATTTGTATATGCTTACAAGAATATCTAATTAAGAGTTATCTGTGAAAGAAGTTATTATGGAAAGAAGAATTCTTTTAACCGAGTGCAAGGATGATGTTGGTCTGATTGCAAAGATCACCAATGTCTGCTTCCTGTTTCATATGAACGTTATTCGTCAGGATCAGTTTGCTTCACATGAAGATAACAGATTCTTTATGAGAACTGTTATTGAAGGAAACTTCAGTGATGAAAAGATTTCTGAGACTCTAATAAATACCGTTATCAACGTTCTTCCGGATGGGGCCATAGTACGTTTAAAGGATGAGTCGAAGCGCAAGCTTTGTGTTCTGGTAACCAAGGAATCCCACTGTCTGGGTGAGCTGCTGATGAAATCATATTCAGGTGCAATGAACGCCGATATTGCTCTTGTTGCTGGTAATTATCCTGAATTAGGTGCACTAGCTGAGAAATTTGGTGTTCCTTTCAAGCTTGTTTCCTGTGAAGGTATTACCAAGGAAGAGCAGGAAAAGAACATGATGGATGTAATTGATGAGTGCAATCCTGATTACGTGATCCTTGCAAAGTACATGAGAATTTTATCTCCAAACTTTGTAAATCACTATCCATTAGGAAAGCTCATCAATATTCACCATTCATTCTTGCCTGCATTTATCGGTGCAAAGCCTTATCATCAGGCTTACGACAGAGGTGTAAAAATCATCGGTGCTACAGCACACTTTGTTACTAACAATCTGGATGAAGGTCCTATCATTGAACAGGATGTTATCAAGGTAAACCACCGTTATGATCCTCAGACTCTTGCCAAGGCCGGTCACGATGTTGAGCAGATGGTTCTGATGAGAGCTGTCAACAAGGTTTTAGATGACAAGGTGTTTATTCATGGCAATAAGACAGTAGTTTTCTAAAAATTTATATTTTTTGCTAATGACAAGCAGATATCCCAAAATCAGGATTCTGCCTGTTTTTTTTTATTAAGGTGCCAGTCTAACAGGAGTCTGCCAGATGCCATCTTCTAATTCATAGATGAATCTGTCGTGTAGTCGGTTCTCTCGACCCTGCCAGAATTCAACCTTATTGAATTTAACTTTGAATCCGCCCCAGAATGAAGGAAGTGGTATTTCTCCGTTCTTGAATTTTTCCTTCATCTCCAGAAATTTGCTCTCAAGAATTCCTCTTGCTGAAATCAGGTGGGACTGGTTAGATGCCCAGGCTCCAATCTGACTCCCTCTTGGTCTTGAGTGGAAGTATTTTAAATCCTGAACAGGGGACTGTCTTACAGCCTCTCCTATGAACATAACCTGTCTTTCAAGCATATACCAAGGGAAGAGCAGACATACCTTTGGGTTATTTTTGATATGCTGGGCTTTGCGAGAACCAAGATTTGTATAAAAGATCAAATTTTCACGATCATAGTCTTTTAGCAGTACCATACGGGAGTATGGTTGGTTGTTTTCGTCAACTGTGCTTACAACTACGCCGTTTGGATCGTAAATCTGAGAATCAATAGCCTGTTTAAGCCATTTTTCAAAAAGATCAATTGGATGCTCGGTCAAATCAGACTCTTCAAGTCCACCTCTGGTGTAGCTTCTTCTTAAATCTGCAACATCAATCATTTCAAATTGCCTTATAAATTAAACAAAAAAATGTGATTTACTCAAAATACGTGAATTTTTGTATATATCAAGTGTCAATTCTACATTTTATGTCACATTTGTTTAGTAACTATAGGTACATAATGATAAAATCTTATTGTATAAGAAAATTATTACGTTATTGTAATTTTTGTTTATAAAAATAGTTGAAGAAATTTAGGTGCTCAAATGAATAATTATCCAAAGACCGCATTGGTTGTAAATTGCGGAAGTTCTTCAGTAAAATTCGCTATCTTAGATCCTAAAGATGGACATGTTTTTCTAAATGGTCTAGCTGAGGCATTAGGCCTTGAGGATGCCAGAATTTCATGGAAGTTCAATGGTGGAGATAAAACAGAACAGTCTTTAGGTGCAGGCGCTGATCATAAGAAGGCACTTGAGTATCTTGTAAAGAATGTTTTAGCAAAGGATCAGGCTCTTCTGGACTCTATCGTAGCATGTGGTCACAGAATCGTTCAAGGTGGTGATATTTACTCTGAGCCAACTTTAATCAATGATGAAGTTGAAGAGAATATCAGAAAGGTTATTCCATTTGCTCCTCTTCACAATCCTGCTCACCTTTTAGGTATCGACGCTGCAAGAGCAAATTTCCCTTCAATTCCTCATGTTGCTGTATTTGATACTGCATTCCATCAGACTATGCCTCCAAAGGCTTACAGATATGCAATTCCAGAGGAGTACTACACCGATCTGCACCTACGTAAGTATGGTGCTCACGGTACTTCCCACATGTTCCTGTCACAGGAAGCAGCAAAGCTTTTAGGCAAGCCACTAGAGCAGACAAACATCATTACCTGCCATTTAGGTAACGGAGCTTCAGTTTCTGCTGTAAAGGGCGGAAAGTGCATTGATACATCAATGGGGTTAACTCCACTTGATGGTCTGATCATGGGTACCCGTTGCGGTAGTATAGACGCCTCTGTAGTATTCTTCCTATGCGATAAGATGGGAATGACTCCAGAAGAGGTTAAGGAAGTATTTAACAAGAAGTCAGGTATGTTAGCAGTTTCTGGTGTTTCTTCAGATTTCCGTCCTATTGTTGCCGGATATAATGAAGGTAATGAGAGATGCAAGCTGGCTTTAGAGATGTATGCTTACAGACTGGCTAAGTTCATTGCTTCCTACTATGTACCTCTAGGACATGTTGATGCAATCGTATTCTCTGGCGGTGTAGGTGAAAATGGTCCAACCACTCGTAAGATTATTCTTAAAGAGCTTGAAGAGTCATTCGGTGTTAAGATTGACGATGCCGCTAATGAGCATGCCAAGGTATTTATGGGGGTAGACAAGCAGACTATTTCTGCTCCAGATTCATCAGTTAAGGTATTTGTTATCGCAACGAATGAAGAGCTGATGATTGCTCGTTCTGCAATGAGCTTTGTTAAGTAATTAGGTTTAGAATTCTATCAGACGCTCGGTTTTGTAAGGCTGAGCGTTTTTTTTCTCCCTGTGATTCCTCTTTTGGGTTAGAGCATAAAGTTTGTTCATAACCTTTTATTTTTTCAAAGTTTTATCTGTTTTTTTTATGATAATTTAGAGCAAAAAAAGTTGTTTAAAACTGTGAGCACGCTGAAATCTTAATCTTGGATTTCGCCTATACTCAAAAATGCTCCCCAAATGGTTTTGTTATGATTGCCGGACGTTATTGTGTTTAAGTCTGTACCTGTCACTGTAATGGTTATCGCTTTGCTATCCAGCGCAAATGCAGCCTCCGTTTATGATAAGGATGGAAAACTTCTTTATCTAGATGGTCGTATGCAGTCTTTTTTGTCCAATGGCAATCATAACAACACTAAAGAAATTGAATCCGCAGTTTTGAATTCAGAGAGTTTATCAATAGGGGGAAAAAGCAAACTTAATGACTGGATATCTGCAACCGCATCTCCACTATGGGAAGTTTCCGATGAGTCTTCATATAGAACTTTCAATGCAGTTGATAGTTACAGTGTAAGTTCAGTTATGTCCAAATATTACTCTGTGTACCTTGATGGTCAGATGCAATGTGGTTTTGATGGGGCAGGTTTTTACTCAAAGTTAGGTATACAGTCTTCTCAGAATCAGGCCCAAGTTGCCAGTTCTCTAATCGGATATTTTGATAGGGCAGAAGGTTTTGCTGTTGATTCGGGGGTTAATTTTGCTCTTGGCTATACCTTTGAAGATTTCTTTTTCGGGGCTCTTTCTCTGCGTGGCGGATTCAGCCATTTAAATGGTCAGACTCCTAACGTTGTAGCTGTTTTGGGCTCTAATAGCACGGAATTTAGTCATTCTTACGGTGCTTATTTTGAATCCTTTGACCAGGTGAATGTTGGGTTCTCATGGAGCGATATGGATTCAGGTCTGTATCTGACAGCATTATATGATTATAGTAAAATCGATCTCTTAGGCGAAGAGCGAGACTCTGTTGTCGGCAGAGTGAATGGAGTGGCTGTTTCTTATCTTGATTATATTCAATCTCAGGGGTTTGAATTCGCGGTTGGCTATGCCTTTGATAACGGTTTTTCTGCTTTGCTGGGCTATGAGGTCAGCTATAATAAGGCAAAGTCGCTTACAAACAGCTATGATTATGCTTTAGTTCGCAGAATCCCTGTTCTGATTAATTACAAACTTAATTCTAACTTTAATGTCTGGGGTGAAGTTGGAATTGACACCGGTTCTGATAGAAAGTTCTCTGATTTTAAAGTGGATAAAAAGGACTCTAAGAACGTTTTCTCCTTAGGTGCTAAATATACCTTCTAAAAAAATCTAGATGCTTTTTTCGTCTGTTCTTTATATTGTTTTAGAAAAAAAAACGAGGATATTCAAATTTGAACATCCCCGTATAGGTGATCGTTTTAAAGTTATGAATTACTTTTTAAGGTTGGATACAATAACTGTTGAACGAGGGGGAATAGTCATATTTTTTCCGGCAGTTAGTTCTTTGATGAACTTCTCCTCAAATTCTTTTGAGGTTCTAGTTGCTCCATAGCTGTATACCGCAAGTTTTTCTCTTCCTAGCATCTCATATAGACCTTCAAGACCTTCAGCGTGGTCATAACGACGAACGTTTCTTCCTGACAGAGGGATCAGCAGATCTTCACCTGAATCCTCCGCATTATCGCTTCCGCAGTCTTCTGGCATGTACATTGAAGCTAAAAGAGGGAAAAGTATTGATCCCTGCTCAAACTTTACCTGCTGACGAGATGCGTTTACAAGCACGATACTGAATCTGTCTTTGTAAAGACGCATATAGGCAAAATAAGCTCCACCGGCACTGATGAAAATCATGGTTCCACGGGAGAAAGCCGGATTTGATCTGCGCAGGGCTGTAAGTTCTGTAATTACAGTCTGGGTTTCTGCTGAGTTTACACTAGCATGATGATCTTTTAGCGCCTTGAATGGAATCATGGAACGAGGGCCTACTTCATACTTTGCAATCACATCGCCAAGCTCGTCACCCTGATAGATACATGGAATACCACGCCAGGTTATAAGACAGGCCAAAGCCGCTTGATACAAGTGCTTATCACCACCGATAATATCGTAAAAACGAGGCAGACTGTTGTTATCCAGCTGGTTTACGAGACATAGTTTTAACTGCTGAGAAACACCAACAGCGAATTCCTCACAGGTTCTTCTTAAATCTTCACCTGTATAAGGGGTAGGATCACCATTAAGGTTAATACCACCGAAGAAAGAACGGATAGGACTGATAAATCCGGTATAGTTGATGGTTCCATCAACATTGCCTTCAGAGCATAATGCATATCTAGGATCTGTTCCGAAATGTCCAATCATCAGACAGTCTAGATGAGATTCTCTTGCGCTGCTGCAGATCGCAGACAGTCTTTCGACATTGTTTCTGGCGTTACCGTTGTCACCGATCTGGTTGGCATCATCAATAACCCAGCCGTCAATACCGTATGGTGCGCGGGTCCATTTCTTTACAATGGAATTTTCTCCCTCGTATATAAGGTGTCTTGTCAGATAACTGGAGTAATCAAGCTTTGGGTAGTTGGCTTTGTCGTCAGAAACGTAAGCTTCGCCTTCGGAGTTGAATGTATATATTTCACGATAAGGTGAGTCTTTATGTCGGAGAGCTCCTTTTCCGGTTTTCTCCTGACGATCAAACCAAGGGTTGGAATCACCGGTGTGATTGAAGGTGCCGTGAAGCAGGATCTTCATCTCATAGCCTAAAGCTACGGTTCTTAATCTCTTGAGAGCTCCATTTCCTCCGAAGTGTGTATCAACAACATCATAATCCTCAGTATCATATTTGTGTACTGAAGGTGCTTTGAAAACAGGAGTCAGGTAAATTGTGTCACATCCAAGGCCTCTGATATAAGGAAGCATGGTGGCAACACCGTCGAGATCACCTCCACAGTGTGTTTCATCAAGGTTAACAAACTCAAAATCCTTTAATCTTACAGGAGAATCTGCATTTACCTTGGTGCCATCAACAGTGAAATTCCCTGAAGATGCTGCAAATTTATCAGGATAAATCTGATAGATTACGCTGTCCATTGCCCATTGAGGGTGGGTATTGAACAGTTCAATTACATAACAGTGCTGTCTTAAAGGTGGTTCTCTGGACATGCCTAAGGAACTGTACCACACAACATCCACCGGTACGCCGTTTTTGTCAGATAACATAATCTTAAAGTAATACGTGATAAGGTTATGGCTTTTATCTGCATTAAGAGGTGCAACGAATCTATGGATCCCTGAATAGGATCCTGAATAGTTCATTGGATTTTTTACGTCTTCGTTCTGGGAAAAGCTTACAACCCAGATCTTTAGTCTGCTATGGTTTACACCTCTTACAAACAGTTCTGCTTTGGATGCATCCACCCCAGGTGCAGTACAGGTGTGAAAACACTGGAATGGAAGAGAGGCTCTCTGAGAACTTGTGTTCTGACGCATGTGTTACTTCCTTATGTAAATACTTTTTTAAAGCATTGCTAGAGCATGACAAACTGTAATATACATCTGCTCTACGCCCTTGATATCTACTCTTTCCTGAGGACTGTGAGGATTTAAAATAGTTGGTCCTACGGAAATCAGCTGTAGTTTCTTGTTTAGAAGAGCAAACTGGGCGCATTCAACTCCTGCATGCATTGCTGTAATCTTGAACTCACTGCCACTAACTTCTTTATAGCACTTATTTAATACTTCAATTAGACGGTTATGACTTGGTGATGACCAGCAGTGATGAAGATTCCTGGTTTCAACTTCAACATTATCCAGCAGGTAACAGCATGAACGTACATCCTCAACAATCTGGGCAAGACCAGCATCTTCAAGAGAACGAGGCATCATTTCAATTACAATCTCATTATCGAAGGTTTTTACCATTGAAAGATTGATAGAGGTCTCAACAACAGGAGCGAATTCCTTTGACATACGAATAATTCCGCTAGGAAGTGCCCTTAATAGATGAATCAGATCCTGAGTTTGAGCATAACCTAAAGTCTTTGAAACTTCAGCTTCGGTAATCTCAAGTTTCATATCAGGATCTGTCTTTGAATATAAAGCTTTCTGGTTTTCAAAGATTCTTAAGATGCTCTTTTTAATTTCTTCTGTTTCTTCATTTGGAACCGCAATAGTGACTCTTGCTTTTGCTGGAATTGAGTTTCTGACGGTTCCCCCAGTGAAATCCTGTATGAAAAGATCATATTGATCGCTGAGATCATCAATTATAGCTGCCATAAGCTTAATTGCATTGGCATTACCAACGTGGATATCTGCACCTGAGTGACCACCACTCAGATTGGATAATCTGATGGTAAGTGCACAGGTTGCCTCAGGGATAATTTTTGAGATGTTGAATCTGATGTCCACATCCTGTGAACCTGCACAGTTTACATATAGGAAACCATTTTCTTCAGAATCTAGATTGATAAGATATGTTGCATCAAGAAACTTTGCATCAAGATTAGCTGCCCCCTTCATAGTAGTTTCTTCTTCTACGGTGAAGATTGCACGAAGAGGACCGTGAGATAGAGTTTTATCCTCAAACAGAGATAGAGCCATAGCAATAGCGATACCGTTATCGGCTCCTAAGGTAGTATTTTTAGCTTTTACGAAATCACCGTCTACATAGCTTTCAATTTGATCCTTCAGAAAGTCAAATTCATAGCCTTCAGCCGCAACTGGAACCATGTCCATATGGCCCTGCAGAATAACGGTAGGCGCATCTTTCTTGTCTTCACTGGCAGGTACATCGATGATAACGTTGCCTACAGCATCTGTTTCAACTTTAAATCCATTCTTGTTGGCGAAATCAACGATGTATTTTGCAGCATTCTGTTCATGTGATGATGGACGAGGAATCCTGTTTAATTCTGAAAAATGTTTCCAAACTGATTTTGGTTCTAAGTCTGTTATTACTGTACTCACTTTATTTCCTCAAATTTTACATAATCAGACGCATTATAACACATGGATCTGCTGATGATGGTGCATTGAGGAAGAGATCAAAATACTCGTGGTTTGTTTTTTTTACATCTCGTTTGGTTTCAGTTACCTTGACTCTTTCTTAAAAAACAGGAGAAATATTCAGAAAGTCCTTTTGTATCATTTACAGAACAAGAAGAGCTTACATGTGTCATTTTTATCAGTATTGCCTTGACGTTTCAGATTGGTCTAAGTCACAATTAACTCCATAAATTTCTGATGAATTCTTGAATCATCAGTAAGCTCGGGATGAAAGGCAAGTCCAACCTGATTTTTGTATTTTACTCCCACAATCTTTTCTTCATGCATGCAGATTGTATCTACTCCTTTTTCTTTACTGGTGATATATGGAGCTCTAATAAAGATTTCTGGATAATCTGATATTGAGCCTACATCCTGAGTAGTAATAAAGCTTGCAAGTTGTCTTCCGAAGGCATTGCGTTTTACACATACAGGCAATGTTGCAAGATGACTCTCTGTGTTATTTTCAATATGTTTCGCAAGCAAAATCAGACCTGCACAGGTAGCAAGAGTAGGAATTCCATCTTCAATCATGCCCTTAAGTAACTTTTTCATTTGAAGCTTATCTAACAGCAGTGATTGGACTGAACTCTCTCCTCCTGGAAGAATTATTCCGTCAAGATTTTTCAGATCATCTTTTTTCCTGATTTCAACGGTATCTGCTCCAAGTTTTCGAATCATTCTTTCATGTTCTATAAATGCTCCCTGAACAGCAAGAACACCAATCTTCATTTTATTTGCCTCGCTCTTCCATAATTAGCCTGATTTCATTTTCGTTGATTCCTACCATAGCAGAACCTAGATCTTCTGATAGGGTGGCAATCAGCTTGGCATCAGTGTAATTGGTTACAGCCTGAACAATGGCTGAAGCTCGCTTTTCCGGATCTCCTGACTTGAAGATACCTGAACCGACAAATACACCTTCTGCTCCTAACTGCATCATCAGCGCAGCATCTGCAGGTGTTGCAACACCACCGGCGGCGAAATTTACAACAGGCAGTTTTCCGTTATTATGAACAGATGAAATCAGATCATATGGAACCTGCAGGTTTTTTGCCTCCTCATATAGTTCATCTGGATTTAATGCGACCACTTTTCTTATCTGGGCCTGAATCTTTCTGAGGTGACGTACTGCCTGCACCACATCACCAGTTCCAGGTTCTCCCTTTGTTCTGATCATAGAGGCCCCTTCACTAATTCGTCTTAAAGCCTCTCCTAAGTCTCTGGCTCCACAGACAAAAGGAACCTTGAACTTAGTCTTATCAATATGATAGATATCATCGGCAGGAGTTAAAACCTCTGACTCATCAATATAGTCAATCTCAATAGCTTCCAGAATCTGAGCTTCTACAAAGTGGCCTATACGACACTTGGCCATTACCGGAATACTTACTGCATCCTGAATTCCTTTGATCATCTTTGGATCACTCATTCTGGATATACCGCCTGCAGCTCTGATGTCCGCAGGGATTCTCTCTAAAGCCATGACGGCGCAGGCGCCAGCCTTTTCCGCGATTCTTGCCTGTTCAGGGGTGGTTACGTCCATAATCACACCGCCTTTTAACATCTGAGCTAAACCTTTGTTTACGATAATTTCTGAATTTGACATTGTTTTTCTCCTTGATTTATCTATATCAGAAATTATATAGTTGTCTGGTATTATATAAATCTCCAGAATGATAATGTTTTAGATGTCAGATTTGAGGTACTGCATGTTAACCTATGTCTTTGAGAACAACGGTGTTCCAATGTATGAACAGCTTTATGAATACCTTAAGGATGACATTACAAAGGGAATTTTAAAGACAGATGAAAAACTCCCTTCCAAAAGAGCCTTTGCCAGAAACAACGGGATCAGTACCATTACTGTTCAGAATGCATATAACCAGTTACAGAGTGAAGGGTATATTTACTCGCTAAGTAAAAAGGGCTATTACGTTGCAAATCTCTGCAGTCTCAGAAAACTAAGCGCAGATACAAAACTCTCTTTGGATATTAAGCTGCCTCCTTCTGAGGAAGAGTGTGAAATCAATTTTTCCAACAATAATATCAAGCCTGAGAATTTTCCTTTCTCTGTATGGTCCAGACTTTCAAGAGAAGTGATGTCGCAAAAGAGCAGGGAAGTCCTAATCCCATCTCCAACAGGAGGTATCTTAGAATTAAGGGAGTCCATAGCGGAACATCTTAAGGCCTTTCGTGGAATGCTCGTCGATCCCAATCAGATTATAGTGGGCGCCGGAACAGAATATCTGTACGGTCTTTTGATTCAGCTGTTAGGAACCAAGCGTAATTTCTGTATAGAAAATCCTGGTTATAAAAAGCTTAAATCAATCTATTCTCAGTATGGAGCAAACTGTGTTTTGGCAGATATCGACAGAAAAGGTGTAACGGTTCAGGAGCTTAATAGGGTGAATGCTCAGATCGTTCACATAAGTCCAAATCATCATTTCCCGACGGGGATTACCATGCCTGCTGACCGACGCTATGAGATCTTAAGCTGGGCCAATGAAACTTCTGACCGGTATATTATTGAGGATGATTATGACAGTGAGTTTCGTCTGAGTGGTAAGATTCATCCAACCCTTTTCAGTATAGATGGCTGTGAAAAGGTTATTTACATGAATACCTTTTCAAAGACTTTAACACCAACCATACGTATCAGCTATATGGTTTTGCCGATAGATCTTGCAAATCGCTTCTATCAGGAACTTTCCTTCTACTCCTGCACGGTTTCGAATTTCGAGCAGTATACTCTTTCTCTGTTCATAAACAGAGGCTATTTTGAAAAACACATCAACAGAATGAGACTTTACTATTTGCGCAGACGAAGAGAAGTGATAGAACTGCTGTATAAGAGCTCGCTGAAAGATAATATGGAGCTTATTGAAAACGAGTCAGGTCTTCATTTTCTGATGAAGCTTAAAACTGATATAGATGATGAGACTATAAAAAGAGAGCTGCTTAAAAGAAAGATCAGAATAAGTCCTTTGTCTGATTACTATATGACAGGAACTGCATTACATCATCACTTTGTGATTAACTACTCCAGTCTTGATATAAAAAAACTGGATATGGTTTTTGATACCTTAAATAGAGTTATTAAGTCTAAGTGATTTTGTTATGTAAAGATTTGCAGGCTAGTATAATTTTATGAGGAACAATAACAATTCAGCCTCACAAAAGTGAGGCCGAAATAAATTCAGTATTTTCTAAAATACATATTCAGACTACTCTCTGTTCTTTTCCTTTTCTTTTTCGAGTTTAATTGCTTTACGATTTAATACAAACAGATCCGCATCAATGTCATCAACAATCTCTTCACATGTATTTCCGATAAGTGCTGCAGCGAATCCAGAACGACCAGCAGAACCTATAAGTACAGCCTTGGCATTGATCTGCTCACAGATTGATGGAATTACGTCATCAGGCATTCCTTCTTCGATATGGCAGTACTCTCTGTCTATATGATGTTTGTCTGCAAACTCATACATTCGGCTTTTGTGTTCTTCCAGAATACCTTGTTCGTACAAGTCAGGGGAATAGTGAGGTACCTCGAGCATAACTGTTGGCATGTAGACTGGTGCTGAATTTATCAGATGAATTCTGCTTCCGGTAGTCTTTGCCAGAACCTGAGCCTCACGCAACATTGCTACATTGCTCTGCAGATGATCATTTAGAGTAAAATCAACACAGACTGCAATGTTGCCCCCTGTCTGCCAGTCATTGTTTTTAGCAATGATAACTGGAATTTCTGCATGACGGAGAATAAACCAGTCTATAGGAGTGAAAATAATAGAATCGAGTAAGCCATGACGATTTGCTGCCTTGATGATCAGATCATAATTGCCGGCTCTCATTTCATCGATAACAGCTTCACCTACATCTCTGTTTTCAACAACTTTAGGAACAATAGTTGCTTCGGAGTTTTCCTGAGCGCGGTATTCTTCAATAATCTGATTAAGATGGTCGATATGAGTCTGTTCTATATCCTCGTGAATTGGCTTTTCCTTAACTTTATTCAGAATAAGCAGATCGTATGAAAAATCATACACAACTCTAAGGTATGTTATAGTTGCCTTAGGATTGAATTTTGCAATATCTAAAGCTCTTTTTAGTGCTATTTGAACATCTTTTTTTGGTTCAGCAATAACCAAGATGTTTGTATACTTTCTCATAGCCAACCCCTTATTTTTATAGTGTTTACATATTGTTAAATATAAATTAAAAAACAAGCAAATTCATTTGCTCCTGATTATAAATGTGCGAAGATAAACAAAATTTTTAAAAAATTTCAAAAGGTTATAACCAGCTTAAATGAGTTGGATATATAAGGAATTTTTATATTATCGTTTTTATGTGGCTATGATTGCTAGTATGGCGGATCCGAGACTTGACTCAGATTACAGAATTCTTACAGAAGAAAAATCATCTTTTTCAGAATCTGTAATGAGTGAAGTTAGTTCCTCGGTTCACATCCATGAACATCACCACAACATCTAATAATCTGATACGGACTGTCATCCGGCAGTCCGTACTAGGGTTCAAATATTACAGAGGGGCTTGATGACGTATAGTCTAATACTCTTACTAGAACCTAATCGTAAAGACTGTAATCGACTTCGCATTTGCAGCTAGGACAGACTGTAACTTTTCTTCCTGAAAAAATATCATCCTTTTCACTTACAAGAATCGGTGTCCTTTCTCCTATTTTTGTGAACAGGTTCAGGTAAGGAGTATGGCATTCCTCACAGGCAACTACCTCAGCCTGCTTTGAAATGTAAATCTCAAGAGCCGAAAAGAAATCATCAAAGAAAGCAAAATCAAATGAGCTATGCTCTTTATCAGGGAACAGTCTAGAGAAATTTCTGCACAGATCAAAGCATGTCTTGTAGACTCCAATGGCAAGAGGTACAGACATTTTTTCGCTGATATCCTCCTGATCAAAATGATTTGAGGTCGGCAGCTTGTTTAAAAGAATGCGACTGCAGATTGTATACATAGAGAGCATAAGCATAATCTGATTGCTAAAGCGCTTGTTCTTGAAGACTTTAATCAGATGTGAAACTCCAAAATTAGCATCATCATCTGCAAGTTTATATCTTCTGATCGGTCTTAGTGTCTCGGTAATCGTGCTGTCATAGAGGTCTTTTATTGTCTTTGAGCCTGTAGCGGTGATTTTTCGAATTAGGTGTTTTGTGCTGCCAACTTTGACCAGCATGTTAGCCAGCGTTTTTCTTCTGGAGACAACGTCTGCAGGACCAATGACATTTGGGAACACACTAATCTGCATTTGATTTTCAACAACACATAACAGACTGCTGTTTTTTCTGTTTATAAGTTTATCAACAAGGTTATCTGTTGAAAGTGAAGCTTCAATAAGCTCTGATTTAAGCAACTCTGCATCAGATGAGGACAATCTTGACACTGCACTTAACTTGGTTTCATCAAGTTTTTCAAATTTAACTTTGGAGAAGAGATTAACATCTGCCAAAGTCTGCATGTTGTTAAAAAGATCTGGATCAACGTTAGCAGCAAATTGCATGTAGGGAACCAGAGCTACGGGAAGATAGCTGAACAGCAGATTAAAAACCGTGGTCATGCGGATTTCATCTTTTTGTGGGTGTGCTAAGAAATTGTCTTTTTTTATCTTATAAGGTGAATCAAACACCTTCTTACAATGAGTCCTGTAATATACAGAAACATCAAGTTTGAAATTATTCATAACTTTCCTCTTTAAAGTAACATTTTGAATAATCTCCTTATTTGGTGTCGTGATGTATAGTTTATTTGCTATACATTTTCTTTATTATTGTATGTAATTTGACGGTTATTATAACGATTAAATTTGAAATGTCTTTGCACAATATATTTAATTCTTGCACAATATTATCTAATTAAAAAAATACACAAAAAATTCAAATAATAAGCAGAAAAAAAATTGATCAAATCTATATTTTTTCCTCTAGATAATTTACATTCTGATCATTCCTGGTTTGATTCCAAGAGCTAGACATACGGCCACATAAGACGCTCCACCCATTAGAACGTATCCAGTCAGATAGAAGATTGACTCCATGGTTGACATGCTTATCCAACGGTTGAAATCCAGTACAGTAAAGTGGATTACAAGGGCCATTGCTATACCGGCGACTAATGCCTTTAGGATAAAGATGATTGTTCCTAAAGATATGGTATAGATCTTTCTTTTATATAAAAAGAACAGTAGTAGAGAAAGATTTACGTAGGCAGCTAGGGCAGTGGACAGTGCAAGTCCAACATAACCTAAAGGCCAGACTAGGCACAGGTTAAAAATAATGTTGGATATGATGGCAATAAGAGAACACTTAACAGGTGTTTTTGTATCCTGTATGGCAGCAAATCCTTGTACGATAACTCTTACCAGCATTATTGCGCATAATCCTGAAACTGAAGCTAAAAGAGAGGCCGCAGACAGGTGGACGTGCTCTGGAGTGAAAGCTCCTCTCATAAAAATAACTCTTAGGATTGGCTCTCTTAGTGAAATAATTCCGCACATGGAAGGTATTCCTAAAAGAAGCACCAGTCTGACGCCCCAGTCGAGGGTTTTTACATATTTTTCCCTGGCCTCGTTGATATTTATCTTGGATAAGGCTGGCAGTATTACTGTCGATATAGCAACTGCAAAGATTCCTATTGGAAACTCTAACAGTCTGTCAGAATAATAAAGATAAGAAATCGCTCCTGTTGCAAGGAAGGAGGCAAGCGCCGTATTAACAATAAGGTTAATCTGACTTGCTGATACTCCTACTATGGCAGGAATCATCAGTCGTCTGATGGTTTTTACTCCTTCATGTGACCATCCCCATTTTGGAAGAATAAATACTTTGAGCTTTAGTAAAAAAGGGATCTGAAGACATAGCTGAAGTACACCACCAACCACCATACCATAAGCCAGAACGACATTCGGATCAACAAAATAAGGGGCTACAAAGAATGCAAAGGAGATAAGAGAAATATTGAGCACACAAGGTGTGATTGCTGGTATTAAGAACTTTCCATAAACATTTAGCACCGCACTGCTTAGTGCAGTCAATGTAATAAAGAATAGATAAGGAAATGTAATCTTTAAAAGATAACTTGCCTGGGTAAACTTGATAGCTTCATCGCTATGGTTTAAAAATGCCTGATACCATCCCCAGCCAAAGATTGCTGTTAGAACGGGGGATGCCAGCATACCTATAAGCGTAATCAGCAGCACTACAGCTCCGAGTGTTCCTGTAGTTTTATCCAGTAGCTCTTTTAGGGCCACCTTATCCCCGGTTTCCTTGGTTTTGCTCATTACAGGGACAAATGCCTGAGAAAACGCTCCCTCTGCAAATAGTCTTCTAAAGAAATTTGGAATTCTGTTGGCGAAGAAATAAACGTCGGCACTTAGTGATGCGCCTAACAGTGAAGCGATAGCGATGTCACGCAACATTCCCAGAATACGGGAGAGAAAGGTTGCACCTGCGGTTATGGCTCCTGATCTTAACAGGACAGATTTTTTTTTGTTTTCCACTTTATATCCTTGTTTATTAGTCAACAAATTTTAGCAGATTTAAAACATACCGGCTTTATTAAGTTAATCCTCGAATAGACAGATATGAAAATTTGAATAAGAATGTTTAATAAAATAAACGTTAATGTTTTGAAAAGATCAAATAAAAGCAATTTTCAAAACTGAAAATAAATAGTAGAAAATCCTGCTTTTGATGATAATGTCGGAGAGTGTGGGAAACTCTGTGGATTGTGCGGGAAACTGTGGGTAAATTGCATTTAATCAACTCTAGGAGCTTGTGGGAAAATAATAAAAAAAAGCTATTGCTTTATAAAAAATATTTAATATTCAATATGTTAATATAAAATTCACCTTTTCCCACAACAGATAATTTTAAAAATTACATTTTAAAACCAAAAATGTCGATTTAATGAGATTTGTATTTTTTATTTAACATGAAGATAAGTGTTGGTTTATAAAATAAAAACATTAACAAACAATTAGTTAACTGTCATTTGAACTGTATTTAAGAATAGTTGTTATTTCGTTTTCATAAATGTAAGAAATGGTCGTCCAATATTGTTTTCCAAAAGCTGTGGGAAAAAGTGTGGGTAAAAAATTTTTTTAGTTTTATCTGCAACTATTGACATTTAAATGTCAATAATAATCTTAAAAAATAATAATGTTTTTTATTTTTAAATACAATATGTTAACTGCTTATTCCACAGCTTTAGGTGCTTTTCTTTAGCCCTGTGGGAAAGTGGAAAAAGTTTTCCACAGTTGTGGGAAACTTTTCTGATTTTTTACGAATTCTTATTGTTTTCAACTCTAGCAGTGTTTTATTGTCAGTTTTATTTATTGTAGATAAAATTGGACTAAACAATATAAAAAGTATTCATACGGTGGTTGCTTAATTATTTAATTGTTTCTTACTGAGTAACATTTTTTTGAGAAATGAAAATTTTTTATTGATTATTATTTAAAATCAATAAGATAAATAAAAATTTGATTTTAAGACTAATATGACTATTGTTTTAAACAATTTTTTAATTACTTCTATTTTTTATTTTTTTTAAATATGAATTTCCTTATAAAAAATTTTTTCCACTCTAAGGTTGTGGGAAAGTCTGTGGGTTATGTTGGAAACTGTGGGAAACTAGGCTGAATTTGCTATTCATCCTGTGGGAAATTTTGTACGACAGCTTGTGGTTTATCCTTTAAATTTGGCTTTATAATGCGGTTTTACTAAATTTGAGATCTTGTCCTACTTGTATAAATTTTTACAAAAGCGGTCATTTATTTTTTTTATTTTTCGGTGTTCATAAAGTGGATTTTTTCATATTTACCTTTATGTTCTATTTTTGCTCAATCGGTTTAAAAGTGCATCACGACTATAAATAGGTTAAAATCAGTACAATTAGTATGACTAGGTAGGATATGTTTTATGGAAGAATCTTTAAATTTAAGTGAAATCCTTTTTAAACCAAAATTTGTTTATCCTGAGACTTCAGTCATTTCAAATAGCGGTGTTGAACTCCCAACCTTATCAAGAGAAGATATATACTTCGGTTTTGTGGTAGATTTCTATCGACCTGTTCTCAAGTTTGAATGGGTTTTCTCTGGTGGAAGTGCTCTTGATATAGATGAGGCTCTTGCAAAAATCTGTGTCTCAAAGAATGCCCGCAGTAGAGATTCACTATATGATACTGTTAAGGAATACGGCAGTGGACACTGGAACTATGAGTTCAATACTATAGCCCAGAACCGTGTCAACAGGGCTCATGAATGTGAAAGCAGAAATGATATTAAAGGTGCAAGCCACAATTATCGTCTGGCTGCCCGTTATTTTGCTATTGCGGCTTACCCTTTCTTAAAGTCTGATATGCTAGCTCAGAACTCTGATACTCTGTGCAGAACTACCTATAAGAAGATGTACGATATCGATCCCTCCAACGGTATTCTGCAAGTACACTCATTTAATGTTGACGGCAAGAAGGTCTCTGGATATTTGCATCTGCCAGATTTAAATCAGGTCTATCCATGTGTAATAATTGTTTGTCCTTATGAGAGCAACTTCTCTCATGCTTACAGATTCATCAATGACTATCTAGCTAAAGCAAATATCTGTGCTTTTGTGCTGGAGATGCCTGGAGCAGGCGCCTGCGAAAAGCTTAATATGAATGATCATTTCTCCATGGCTATTGAGACTGCTATCGACTATCTTGGATCCTTAAAGTATATTGATGCAACCAACATTGGTCTTTATGGTTCTGGTATATCTGCTACGGCCTGTATTCGAGCCGCAATTCTCAAGAGCTCAAAGGTTAGAGCTCTGGCGCTACTGGCCCCATATGTTCATTCTTTCTTTACAGATCTGGAAATCCTAGATTCCATGCCACTGTGTCTGAGATCTTCGCTGTGTAACCGTCTTGATCTTGATGCTAAGGACTGGGATACACTTACTCCTCAGTTTAAGGTTTTCTCTCTAAAAGAGCAGGGAATTCTTTCAGGAAGAGGCGGATGCAAGATTCCGACTTATGCAAGTATCATAAAGGATTCAGTTGTAAGTAAAGAGGATATAACTCTACTTGAGAATAATTTCAGCGATATAATCATTAAATCCAATGAGAAGATAGGTCGCGCCGAGTTCATTCGAAATTCAATTATTGAAGTAACCAAGTTTTTCTCCGAAAATTTTTCAGTTGGTAATTAGAAGTGACATCATTAAAAAATAAGAGAATAGTAATCAAGCTTGGTACAAGTACACTTACCAATGGCAGCAAAAAGCTTGACAGGGCACATATGCTGGAAATTGTAAGAACTGTATCTACTCTATTAAAAATGAAGGCTCAGGTTATTCTGGTTTCATCTGGTGCTATTGCCGCCGGTCGTGAATTCCTTAATTACCCCGAACTGCCCAAGGATGTCCGTTACAAACAGATGCTTGCCTCTGTAGGTCAGGTTAAACTGATTGAAGAGTGGGAAAAACTGTTCTCTATTTATGATATTCGTATTGGCCAGATCCTGATTACCAGAGCTGATCTTGATAATCGTGAGCGTTATCTTAATGCGCGCGATACATTATTTGCTCTGCTTGAGATGGGCGTGGTACCCATCATCAATGAAAATGATGCTGTTAGTGTTTCCGAAATCAAAGTTGGAGACAATGACAATCTTGCAGCTCTGTCAGGTGTTCTTATTGAAGCTGATAAGGTTATTCTTTTAACCGATCAGAAAGGTCTTTATACAGGTGATCCTCGACACGATCCTGATGCCAAGCTTATACGTACTGTAGATAAGATTGATGAGCACATTATTGAGATTGCCGGTGGTTCTGGAACTTCTCTTGGAACTGGGGGAATGGCAACCAAGATCAAGGCAGCAAAGGTTGCTACCGAGGCAGGAGTGGAGCTTATTATTGCCTCAGGTGCAAATCCTTCAACGCTCGTTGATGTTATAAACAAAAATGCCGAATGTACAGTATTCCTTCCTTCAAAGAAACCTGTACTTGCAAGAAAGTCGTGGATCAGTACAGCAACCCTGGCTGTAGGCTCCATCTATATTGATGATGGCGCGGCCAAGGCTTTGTTAACCTCCGGATCGAGTCTGCTTCCAAAGGGAATTACCACAATTAAAGGAGACTTCCTGCGCGGAGCCACTGTCGAGATCAGAAATTCTGAGGACAGGTTAATTGCAAGAGGACTTACCCGTTACTCATCAGATGAACTGAATCTTATTGCGAAGAAACGCTCCTCTGAGATTGAAAAGACTTTAGGCTTTTCTCATGGTGATGTTGCTGTACATCGTGATGATTTGGTTTTGGTTAATAAGTAGTTTTTTATGACAGATATTATTGAAATCGCTAAAAGAGCACGCAAAGCCGGTTATGATTTTGCACTGCTTTCAACATCACAGAAAAATGAGGCTCTGTATACAATTGCCTCCATGTTAAGAGAAGCTTCTTCAGAGATTTTCGAAACCAATAAAAAGGATGTGGAGAAAGCCAGAGCCAAAGGTCTGGCAGAGGCTATGGTTGATCGTCTCACCTTTACACAGGCCCGTTTTGATGAGATGGTGGATGGCCTTGACAAGGTAGCAGCTTTAGAAGATCCATGTGGTAAAACCTTTGATGGCAGAGTGTTGCCAAACGGACTTGAGGTTGTAAAAAAATCAGTTCCTTTCGGTGTTGTAGGTGTTATATATGAGTCCCGTCCAAATGTAACAGTAGATATCGCCGGACTTTGTCTAAAATCTGGCAACGCCTGTATTTTAAGAGGAGGCTCAGAGGCCTTTAATACCAATTCTCTTCTGCACCGTATTATCTGTAGAGCGCTTGAAAAGTGTGGTCTAAATCCTGCTGGTGTATCTTTTGTAGACAGTACCGATAGGGAACAGGTTACCACCATGCTTTCCTTAGATCAGTACATTGATGTACTGATTCCTCGTGGAGGAGAGAAGCTTCAGCGTATGTGCCAGAGAGAGTCTTCAATTCCTGTGATTATTGGCGGATTTGGTATTTCTCATATTTTTGTGGATGATTCTGCAGATTTAGAACGCAGTGTTGAGATTATCTTCAATGCTAAGACTCAGAAGCCTTCAGCCTGTAACAGTCTTGATACTCTGCTTGTTCATGAGAAGATTGCAGACAGGTTCCTGCCAATGGTTCTGAGTAGGCTTAAGGAGAAAGAGGTTACTGTTCTTGCTCATGGAGAGGCTTTTGAAAAATGCGCTAACTATCCTTTCCTGGAAAAGGGGAGCAATGAAGATTTTGACAGAGAGTTTTTAGCTCTTAAGATGAATGTAAGAATTGTTTCGGATGTCTATGAGGCAATTACTCATCTGAGAGTTCATAATGCTTCTCATTCAGATTCAATTCTGACTGACAGCAGAAAGAATGCAGAGCTTTTTGTTAAATCAGCAGGATCAGCCTGTGTATACGTAAATGCCTCTACCCGTTTCTCAGATGGAGGTCAGTTCGGTCTTGGGGCTGAGGTTGCCATTTCCACACAGAAACTTCATGCCAGAGGTCCTATGGCCCTGCAGGAGCTTACTACCTATCAGTACGTCTGTACCGGAGACTATATCTACAGACACTAGTTCTTGTTACAGCTCTGTCTTTAGAAATAAGATCCTATCTTAAGTCTTAAGGCAGAGCAAATTATCTTCGTATACATATAAATCTATCTTCCGTTCTCTAATTACGATTTAACTTTTTTTTACGTGCAAAATACCTTTGTTTCCTATAATTAAGAAAGACTTCTATTTTTGGTATGAAGTTCCTTTATGAAACAGTTATAAGAAGGTGTGACCATGAGTGAATTAAGCAGAACCGATGTTGAAGATATAGTTAAGAAGATCCTGAATGAAACTCTGGATAAAAA
>AUXO016916014.1_pt1 | contig 26819 bp, 24 predicted proteins | sample 768731 | NCBI WGS metagenome assembly AUXO01 (sample SAMN02715735, study PRJNA202380) | gut metagenome | biome: sheep rumen | host: Ovis aries | place: New Zealand: Palmerston North
CAGTATACTATGTAGCAGTTAATGGTTCAAGTAGTAATAATGGAAGAACACCAGAAACACCATGGAACTACACATACGCATTCAACACAATAAGAAACAGAACATACAATAACTCATTAATATACATACTAAACGGCACATACAACATAAACGACACAGTAGTACTTAATAATGGCCTAACCCTTAAAATAATAGGAAATAACAGTCCAGTATTAAATGGAAACAACAAGATAATCAACGCATTCAACATACAAAATGGATTAGTATCCCTAGAAAGCATGACATTCAGAAACTTTGCTAACACACCAATCCTAAACAGAGCAAACAACACAAACATCACAGGAAACACATTCCTAAACAACAAAGGAATCAATGGTGGAGCAATAAGCAACTATAATGCAAACAATGCAACAATATTAAGAAACACATTCACAAACAACACAGGAATGTACGGCGGAGCAATATACAACAGAGGAAACAACACAATCATAAATAAAAACACATTCACTAAAAACAATGCATCAATATCCTCAGGAGCAATATACAACCTAGGAAGAAACACATGGATAACAAATAACATATTCACTAATAACCATGCAAACACCCTTGGTGGAGCAATCAACAACTGGGAAACCACAAAAACAACAATAACAGGTAACAAATTCACTGGTAACCAGGCAAACTATGGTGGAGCAATCTACTATCGTGGAACAGGATTAAAACTAAACAACAATAACATGACAAGTAACACAGCACGTGTAAGTGGTGGAGCAGTCTTTATAATAGGAAACAACAACAGAATACTTAACAACAACTTCACAGCTAACAAAGCAAGAAGTGGAGCAGCAATAAACAACCTAGGAACAAACACAAACATCACAGGCAACATAATAAAATACAACACTGCAAACACAACAGGTGCAGCAGTAAACAACTGGAATGCAAGAAATACAACAATAGCAAATAACACAATACACCACAACCAAGCACAATACGGAGCAATATACATAAGAGGAGCAAACAACACAGTACAATCCAACAATATATACAGTAACAAAGCAACTATTAGTGGAGGAGCAATCTTCAACATCGGAGAAAACACAGCAATAAAAGATAACACCATAAAAAGCAACAATGCTCAAAATTATGGTGGAGCAATCAACAACTGGAATGGAGTTAACACTATAATAACAGATAACAACATAACAAACAATAATGCAACCTACGGTGGAGCAATAAACACTCGTGGAACAAACACATACCTCGTACAAAACACTATAAGAAGCAACACTGCAACACGTGGAGGAGCAGTTTTCAACACAGCAGCTAACACAACAACAATGAACAATAACAAAATCAACAACAATCCAACACAAAATGGAACAGAAGTAATACCAGCAAAAAACATAGTAACAATAACAACAGATGATATAACAGTAAATAGAGGAAACAACATAACACTAACAACAAAAATAACAAATGAATCAAACACTAGTCAGAAAATAAACACTGGAATAGTAGTATTCAAACTTAATGGTGTAACACTAAAAGACAATAATGGAAATAAAATCTCAATATCAGTAGAAAATGGAACTGCAACACTTGAATACAACATACCATCAGATATGGGAGTTAAAAACTATAAAATAACAACAGTATTCCTAGCTGATAATTACTACCGTGGAGAAATAGACTCAACACTAACAGTTACAGAATAATAATATAATTTCAGAGTAGGAGGTACTTTTATTTATCTTCTACTTCTCTTATTTTAATTTTTTAAATACATCTATTTTTATAATAATTACACATAACAAACACACTTTTTTTTATATTTATAAGTTAAATAGAATATTTAACATACTAATAATGATAAATAAATTATTAATGAAATAATGGTTAAGGATTAAATAATGATTAATTATAAAGAAAACTTCAAGAATAGCTTAACAAGTAGTACAAAGATAACACCAGTAGCACCTATAACAACAATAGTATTAATGGAATACATGGAAAAAACAGGTGCAAAATTCCCAGAAGCACATACTGATGCAGATAATATGATGGAACTAGCAGCAGCACCATATAATTATAGTGGTATTGAGGGAATAAACATACCATTTGACATGACCATAGAATCAGAGGCAATAGGATGCAAAGTAGATTTAAGAAGTGATGACCAAAGACCAGAAGTAATAGAAACACCATTTAACAATCCAGATGATATTAGTATACCAGATGACTTTCTATATAATGGTAGAATGCCAGTATTATTTGATGCAATAGAAAAGATACAAGAAAAATATCAGGAAGTGCCATTAATTGTGGGTGTTGTAGGTCCATTCACACTGCTAGGACAACTACTGGGCATAGAAGAATTATTAAAACTTGTTGTAACAGATTACTTTGAAATTGAGGAGGCTATAAGTATCGTGACAGATGCATTACTTGATTTTACAAGTAAGATTGACTCCTATAGTGTTGATGCTATATGTGTATGTGAGCCAAGCTCATCATCAGACCTGCTTAATCCGGATATTTTTAAAAGACTTGTCACGCCAGAATTAGAATTATTATCCGACAATATTCAGTCAGGTTCAATACTTCATATCTGTGGTGATACAACACCTATTATACCAGATATGCTAAGAGTGGGTTATGATGCTATTAGTATTGAGAACGCTGTAGATCTTGATTATGTGATGAATAAGCGTGCTGAATTAAATAGTAATACAAAGATTTGTGGTAATATCTCAACTAACAAAGCATTACTATTAGGCTCAATGGATGATGTTATAAATGAATCAGTAAATGCTCTTGAAAAAGGAGTAGATATACTTTGTAGTAGTTGTTCTGTTCCACCTCATTCACCAGAGGAGAATGTGCATGCAATGATAACAGCAAGGGATGAATATATATCAAAATAAAGAGATATGAGTTTAATTTTTTTTTCATCGATTATTTTCAAATCCACCATAGCTTGGATGGAATCCATTCTCTTCCGTCATTGCTAACTCATATTGATCCTGGTTGTCATAGTAATCTTCTGCCATCTCTAGGATAAGATTAAGTGTATCCCTATCCTCAACACCTAATGTTCTAAACATTGCATAGATGTCACCATTCATTAGGTGGATGTTAGCATTCACAAGATTTATTATTACATCTTCTATTGAGTCAAATTGATACATTTCCTTTATTTGTTTTAGGGTATCTAGCAGTTCATCTGATAAATCAATAGAGGTCATTATTATTCACATCCATTAATTAGTAGTAAATTTCATCATCAAATTCTTCTTCTACTTCCTGGTTTAGTTTACCATTATTAACATCGTCATAGTATTGGTCGAGTAATTTTCCTATTACATCATCCATTGATTCATTAGTTTCCTGTAATTCTCGTAGCATATTGTAAATATCATCAGAGATTTCTATTGTTTTCATATATTATCACCCTGTTCTTCTACTTTTTGAAATATTTTATTTATCCTATTGGTACACCTTCTAGGGATTAATTATTATCTTCTATTATTTATTGTGTTTATCTTCTTATATATTTTTTCTAATAAATTATTAAATATTATGACAATAATAGATAATCATAAATTATAGATTATCAAAAATAATAATTATTTCACGTTTTCACTAGCAATCGTAAATAAATACTATGATATACAGGGGGTTTGGTTAATTATTCAGCCTAAGAAAATAATACTACTAGAAATATAGTTATACTATTAATAGCATGCCTAGTGTATTTCTATTTTATTGCACCAGTACCTGATGGGAATAATTCAAATAATAATAGCAATAATGACCTACATTATCATATAACTAATGATTCAAGCTATTATCAGTATTCACCTAAATATGGTGCTTATGTTCATGAATGGATAAGTTCGGATGGTGTTAATCATATTCAATCACATGATGGTAGTATCAGGGAGTCTTATAATCCATTCACTGGTGAATATGAGGCATATAGTCCAAAATATGGCTATGAACATAAATACATCTAATAAATGCGTATGGTCCTAGTTAGTACTTAATTATATATGGAATGTAAGAGTATATTAATAATAAAAAGATAGGCTATAATAGTAAAATTATTAGAGAGATGATTTTTATTGAATTACCTTGAATTAATGATAAGAAATCCCTTCAGAAACAAGACAAGAAGCTTCCTAGCAATAGTAGGAATAGCAATAGGAATAGCAACAATAGTAGCACTAGGTGTTATAACAGCATCCCTAGAAGAATCAACACAAACAACATTACAAGAGGGAACAGCAGAAATAACAGCAATGCCATTAGGCTCATCAATGATGGGAGGAACAAGTGGCTCACTAAACGAGTCATATGTAGATGAATTAAAAAATATCAGTGGAGTAAAACAGACAGCAGGACTACTTCAAGTATCAATAACAGACCCCACAGGCACAGGACCTGGAGCCATAACAGTATATGGAATGAACTCCAAGGACTTAGAACTAGAAGGAATAAACTCCATAAATGGTTCAGCATACAATGATAACAACAGAGAAGTAATAGTAGGAAAAAGCATAATGGATTCTGAAAACTATACAATAGGAGATAATATAACAATACTAGGAGAACAATACAAGATAGTAGGAACATATGAAACAGGCTCAATGTTTACAGACGGAGCAATATACACAGGACTAGAAACACTACAAAACGATTCAAACTCACAGAATGAAGTATCAACAATAGCAGTAAAAGTAGATGATAACACAACAGTAGAAACAGTAAACAATAATATACAAAACAAGTATAATGACACATTATCCACGATAACCTCTGATGAAATGGAGAAGACAACAGAAAATATGATGTCAGTAGTAAATGCTGCTACAACAGCAATAGAAGCACTAGCAATAATCATCGGAGGAGTAGGTGTAATAAATACTATGATGATGACAGTATTTGAGAGAACACGTGAAATAGGAGTACTAAAATCTGTAGGATGGACTAGTAGGAAAGTACTGACAATGATTATGGGTGAATCAATAGTACTAACAATCATATCAGGAATAATTGGAACAATACTAGGACTACTAGCAGTAATAATTCTATTTAATATCACTGGTGGAGATATGACACTAACATACAACATTGGCATATTCATCAGAGCATTTGCAGTTGCACTAATAGTAGGAATACTGGGAGGATTATATCCAGCAATTAAAGCATCCAGACTAGCACCAACAGAAGCACTAAGATATGAATAACAAGAGGGTAATGTATGTCAGAAAATATAATAGAAATAAGAAACCTCAAGAAATACTATGATAATGGTCAGACCAAGGCATTAAATGGCCTAAATCTAACAATAAAAAAAGGAGAATTCGTGTCAATAATAGGATCATCCGGTAGTGGAAAATCAACACTACTAAACATGATAGGAACACTAGATAAGCCAGATGATGGAACAATCATAGTAGATGGAGTAGACGTGGTAAACACTAAACAAAACCTGAGCAAATTCAGGTGTGATGAAATAGGATTCATATTTCAACTACATAACCTAATACCAAACCTATCAGTACTAGAAAATGTGGAAATACCACTACTATCAAAGTCTAATAGGATTTCAAAGAAAGATGAGGAAAAGGCAATACGATTACTAGAAGATGTGGGACTAAAAGATAAATTACATCAAAATCCTACTAAGATGTCTGGTGGACAAAGACAGAGAGTAGCAATAGCAAGAGCCCTAGTAAACAATCCACGGATAATCCTGGCAGATGAACCAACAGGAGCACTAGACACAAAGACAAGCCAAAAAATAATGAAACTACTAAAAGAATTACACACGGAACATAATGTAACATTAATAGTAGTAACACATGATCCTACTGTAGCAAGTCAAGCTGATAGAATAGTGACTGTACAGGATGGACAAATAATAAATACTACATAAAATATTAAATAAATTGTCTAATCATTCAAGTATATGATGTAATAAATAGTTAAGTATATAAAGAGTTAATAAGAAAATAAAAATAAATATAATCTACTTAGTTAAATTACGAAAATAAACTGAATACTTATTATCAAGTATTCTAATAATTACTTTTTTTTGGGTGACTAGACTATCTTTATATAAAAAAATTAGAGTAAATTTTAGAAGTTTAACTTGTTTTCATCGATTAATTGATTCATTTTGTCCACTTTCTTCTGGTCTTGTACTAATAGCATTTCTGAGTCATCACAGTTTCCATCATTATAGAATAGAAATAGTGATATGAAGTTTTCGGTGCATGTGAGGAATTTGTTTAGTTTTACGTGGCTGTTGGAGTACCATATGCTTATCTGGTTGTTGTCTTCTAGTTCTTTGAATAAGGGTCCTAGGTCTGATTTCTGTATTTTTTTCATGATTAGCTTGGATGTTATTAAATCAAGATGTCCATTATTGTTTTGTAGTGATTCGAGTATCGCATGTATATGGAATTGTGATAGTATTGGTAGTATTACTTTGATATTTTTTGATTCTAGGAGTAATTCCTTGTATTGGTGTGATGCATAGTTGTAGTCTAAGTGGGTGGATTGAATTATTTCAGCTTCTTCCCATACATCCATATTTAGTGTTAAGTCTAGTGGTAGATTTGGCTCTATATGATTATCTATAAAGTCTATGTTATTGTTTATACTATTCCAGTTCTCAAAGAATTTATATAATTGTTTTGATATTATGTATCCATAGGATGTTAGGGAGTAGTAGTCATTGAATTTTTCTATTATTTCTTTTTCTTCTAAGTCTTTTAGGTAATGTAGGAGATTACTTTCTGATTTGTTTAAATCTGTTTTTAATTCTTTTATTGTCTTATTTGTGTCATATAATGACATTAAAATTCCGATTCTGAATGTACTGTTTAAGAAGTATTTCAGTGATTCGAAGGAGTTTATATTGTCGCTGTTTAGCATTCCTAAAAACATTTTATATTTCACCACACATTATTGATTATTAATTATGTTCGTTATATCTTTATAACTTTGTTATATATTTCTAATATTTTTAAAGTTAAAAAAATAACTATTAAAGTAAACTTTATAAGATGTCCAAATATGTAAGTTAAATTATAATCTAATAAACTATATATCATAAAATTAAGATATTATAGGGGATTCACATGTCAACTACAAGGTTTGATGAGGAGAAAAATGAGAATGAATTAAACTTTATTCTAAGATCGGATATTAAATTAAATATACTAAAAGAGTTATATAAACAGGATTCTACTATTAAGGAATTAGAGGAATCAGGATTAAATTATGGATCACTATTATCTAGTCTTAAACAATTAAATAAGGAAGGATATGTAGTAAAAAATGATAATGAATATAAATTATCAAATTCTATGAGAATGAAATTATCTAATCTACTATATCTAAATGAGATAATTGAAGAAACAAGCTCAGTGAAGGAGTATCTTAATACACATCTACTACGTAATGATATAATAGAAACATTATCAGAAATTCCAATTACTGATGATTTACAAATTATTAATAACACGCCATTGAATCCATACAAGGTTGTGAATAACTTCAGTAAAAACATGGCAGAAAATGGACAGGTAAAATGTATATTTACATATTTACACCCTGAATTTGAAATAATATTCAATGATGATGCTAAATTTAAATCAGAGTTAAATATACTTGTAGCAGAAGATATAAAGGAATATCTTGTGTATGATAAACAAAAAAGTGTGGATAAAAGTCCACTAGTTAATAGGCAGATTAATATTAAATCTATTAATCCCATTAAATTATCATTAGTTGTTTCAGAAAAAGAAGTGATGATAGTATTATACAATAAAAATGGAACATATGATACTAATTCAGCTTTAATTTCTAATGATCTTAAGATGATTAAATTTGGAAACAGGATATTTGATGAAATAGAATCATATAGTAGTGATGAATACACTAATCTAAATTTATTATAACATATAGCCATAGTACTATTATTTAAACCTCTTTTTTTTATTCTATTGATACAAAAGAATATTTTTGTAATCACCGAATATATTTTATAAAAACATTGAATTTTAATTAAAAAATTATTTTCAAATCATTGACTAAAATTTCAGTCAAAAAATTTAAAAAAATAATTCGAAATCCATTCTAAAAATATTATTAGAAAAAAGAATAATCTATAAATTATCATTATTAATAAAGATAATTCTTCTAATAATTTAATTCTAATAATCCAAAACTTATCCTTGATAGATATTAAAACTTTGAAAATAACACTTATTTTTTATAAAAACGAGTTATATTCTAATATAAACCTATAAAAACTATATATAAGTCTTTTTTTAAATAATAAAATAGAATTTGGGGGATAATCGGATATTATAAGGTAATTGTCTGGTTATCTGTTTAGATTCACTATAATTATCTTATTGTGGTGATTAAGATGAATATGGATATTAATTTAAAAGACAATTTAATAAACGCTTTAACAAATAAAGATACTGATATAACACCTGTAGGTTCATTTCCTGCAACATGCATGACAGAATTAATGGTTAAAGATGGAACCTCCTGGCCAAAGGGACACAGAGATGCAGAACAAATGGCAAAAATAGCATCAAGTGCATATAGGTATGTAGGACTAGAAAGTATGGTGCTACCATTTGACCTATGTTTTGAAGCAGAAGCAATGGGATGTGAAGTAGCACTAACAGACCATGATAACTCATCAAGCACAACACATGCACCATTCAAGGATGTAAGTGATGTGGAAATGCCAGACGACTACATACACAATGCAAGATTCCCAGCTCTAGTTGAAGCAACAAAAATACTACACGAAGAATATGATGATAAAGACGTGCCAATAGTAGGAGCAATGAGTGGACCAATAACAGTACTTGGACAATGCTTAGGAATAGAAGGAATACTTAAAAAAATAGCTACAGACTATTTTGACGTAGAAGATGCATTAGATGCTATAACAGATGGATTAATAGAACAAATACATCTATATAATGATTTAGACATGGATGCAATAGTACTATACGAGCCAAACGGAACACCTGAACTAATAGCCCCGGAAATCTACTATCAATTACTAACACCATTCCACGAAACATTAACTGAAGAATCAGACATACCAATAGTATTACACATATGTGGTGACACAAATGCTCAATTAGAAAATATGATGACATGTGGATATGATGGAATAAGTATAGCAGATGATGTGGATGTAAATTATGCAAAACAAGTAAGAGAAAAAATAGGAGCAGACACTGCAATCTGTGGAAACATATCAACAACAGACACACTATTTATGAAATCACCAGCTGTTGTAAAAGAAGAAGTAACCGAAGCATTAGAAAAAGGAGTAGATGTACTACTACCTAGCTGTATGATTGCACCACTTTCACCAGAAAAAAACATAAAAGCAATGGTGGAAGCAAGAAATGAATTCTTTGACATCCAATAAAAACATGAATATTAATGCTCTACACTTTCTATTTTTTTTTATAAGTGATAGAGCATTCAACATGTTTAGAGAAATTGTTTTCTAATTCTTTTATCTTTTTTTAGACATAGATTGCTTTTCCATCTGCTGTTTCATATCTATGCCCATAATCTGTAAATCCAGTATCCTTTGCTTTAACAGTTTTTCCATTAGAACCTGGAATAGGTACATCCTCGTACTCACTATCATCACTACTTGAGCTACTACCTATATCACTACTTGTTTTCGCGTTCTTTCTTGTATTAGTGGCTGCTGTAGAGGTACTTTGACTGTTATCTGTATTATTAATTATTGTTGTATTGTTTGTTATGTTTTCTAGAGTTAAGTTTCCACCTACGGGGTTTATTCCAGTTTTATTAATACTTTTAGCTACATGTGTCACTTGGTCTATGTCTGTTCCTGTTATGAGGATTATGCATTCATTCTGTATATCTGCCTCATAATAGGAGTATGTTCCACTTTTATTTGACACTGATACATTATCATATGTTACATTTTGGCCTAGATTACTACCATACTGTGTTCCGATATCCCATCCTGCCTGTGCTGTTTCATTTAATTCATTCATATCACGATATGCCCATGTTTTTATTGATAGATTATTGTCCTTGTCATCATAGGTATTATAGTTAGTTGATGTGTTATTTACTACTGCATTACTGTTTGGTACTTCGAGTGTTATTCCACTCATTGTTATTGTTTTATATTGTGGTTGAAGTGTGTAATATGCTCCTACAACTATAGCACATACTACTATGATTACTGCACATATTACCACAATACTCTTCGTTCTCATATACTGTTTTCCTCCATAATTTTTATTAATTTTGGTTGTTTAACTGTATATCTTGTTTAATTTATAAAATTAATGGATTAAAATGAGGAAAAATAATTGGAAAAAAACAATACCAAAACGATGTCTAAGAATATAATGAATACTTAAAAAAATTATATTGAATATTTGGTTATATAGTGGAAAAAATATCTAATTACTTTTCAGGCTATATAAATTTAAGTTAAATTACTCACTCTAAAAAAAGAAATTATGGTGAGTGGTGGTTATAATAACTACTTCTGGTTATTCTTATACGTATATAACTTAGTTTACGTAATGTATTTTATTTTTATCAATATCATCAAGAGTATGAGGCTCTGGCTGGTCCTTAGTAACACCGAGGGATAGTACTCCAACGATACGATAATTATCACCCATACCAAGTACTTCACATGCTGTGTCTTCAGCATCCTTACCGAGTAGTGAACTACGTAGGTGGAATTGACACCAACAACTACCAATACCAAGACTAGCAGCCATAAGGTCCATATATGTTAATGCAATAGATGAATCTTCAATCCATGTATCAGCCTTTTTTGTATCTGCAAAAACAGCTATAGCTACATTTGCATCTTTAAGCATATCTGATCCAGATTTTTTAGCTTTGGATAATTTTTTTAAGGTATCTTTATCTTTAACTACTATAAATTCACATGGTTTTCTATTACGACTGGTAGGTGCAAGTAAACCTGCTGTTAGTATCTTATTAAGGTCTTCATCACTAATTTTATCATCAGTGTATTTTCTTATGCTTCGTCTTTTTAGCATAACATCAAGTAATGTCATAATATCAAAACTCCCTATTTATTTAATCTTTTTATTCTTCTAAAATATACGTATTGGTGGCTTAAATGATTCAACAACCTCACCATTATCAGTATATGTTAGTAATCTGTAATAATTAGTCCGTTTACTATTATTATATGTGTAGTAGTGGCCATACTCCATATATACTTCATCATTACTAGTATTATATGGATGTACACGTAATGTATGAGTTATAATACGACAGCCCAATTGTGGAGTATCACCAGTAAACTGGTAACTCATACATTCCTCCTCGTCTGTTAACTCTTCATATCTGTCAAAGTATCCAATTACAGGAATACTTTTAACTTCATCATGTAATGGGAAATTACAATCATATAACTCATAAAGATACTGTAACGTGTACACTTTGAATGCCTTATCATAATTCAAGTTAATAATATCAAGGTAGTTCTGCTTTTCTTTCCTGTACTCTTCTAACTTTTTCAATGTCTCATCAGTTACCATTTGACAGATTACTCCTACATGGAATTCATTCTATTTTATGAATATATCTATAACTATTAATATAAAAAAAGTGTGGTGGTGATGATTATTTATGATTCTACTCGTCTGAAAAATGATGCATTAATTGGATTATCATCAAGTAGGGTTGCCTGGCCAACAATATCACCTTCATCAACACGAATATCACGGCCCATGCTCACACACTCAAATTCATCAATACTAGAAGAGGTGATTTCACTGATAAATTTATCTATAACAGTAGATACATCATAATACTTCTCATAATCGTCCTGGCGTATAATAGCTTCGGGAACATAGCTTTCCACTATTCTTCTATGATTATCACGATACCATGACTGGTTAAACAGTAATTCAATGCCAAGTACAACACCATTAACCAGGATAACACAGCCAATCATACCATCTCTGTATGGGAAATGGTCCACATATTTATTTAATTTTTTCTTGTTAATGGTATACATATCTCTAAGAGCACTAGTCTCTGATTCAACGTTCATTTCCTTGTTAACATCATCAATAGTATCCCATACACGTGATTGATCAGAACATCTCCTACCACTATTTTTCAATGACTTACCAACATCCTCAGCCTTAGCACGTCTAACACGAGACTCTGCAAAATATCCTGAATGTCCGAAGTGCTTAGATGTATAATTCCATCTGCCAGATTCAGTACAGGAAACCATGATATTCATACTACTTTTAGCCTCAATAATATAAGTAGAGTTAGAAATCCTGTTCTGTTTAGCACCAATAATTTCTTCACCATCAAAAATAATAAGGGGAGTAACAGCATTATTAGACACACACAACATGTTAACATTCTCGGGCTCAGTCTCATTAATCTCAACAAGACCTAGATCCAGGCCTTTTTCAAGGGGAAGAATATCAACACCACTAAAAGACTTAGAACTCTTAATACCAACAAGTGAAAGATTCATATAACTCTGCACTTCACAATACTCAAAACTATTAAAGATATCCTCTAAACTATTACTCAACAAAAACACCTCTAACATTACTTATAAATAATTGATATCACACTCAGGATTACTACGTAAAACCTCAATTTCATCATGGGTAAGTAATTTACAAATCACAACACTACCCAAGATGAACCTGACAATACCAAAGTCCTCATCTAATATTTTATCATACAAACGACCACTACTCATAGTACCTAAAGCCACAGTTCTAACACTATTAGCAACATAACCAGAAGGACCAGCATAACGAAGATCAACACGAATAGCCTCACTATCAAACTTATTACCAAAATCCTTCACAAGCTTAACAATACTACCAACCCGGAATGGCTTAATACCATGAAAAATATCAAGAGCCGTAACCGTGAAATAAATATCATCCTCAGAGACACTAGATTTATCATTAATTATCATATCAACTTCCACATTTTAATCAATTAAATAATAATATAACTTGATAACATATAAATATTACTACTATAAATAAATAAAAATCAATAATAAAATTGTATAAATTCAAATAATTCTAAAAAAGAAAATTAAAACGATTAAAAAGAGAAATTTAAATACAAAAGAAACATTAAATAAATTATATAATTAATCTTTTTATAAGACAATAAATAGTCCTCAGAAGTTGATGTCTTCTAGTTTTACAATAACACTTAATTTATTATTTATATATTATATAACAATTTAATAATTAGCTATCAGAATCTAAAAGAAAAATAATAAATAAACAAAATAGTAATAAATACAAATTTACATTAAACAACTACAAAATAAATTAAGAAATAAATAAATAAAATCTATTATAAAAGCAACATATGTATACAATATCTAATTTTGATTCGTTTAACCTAAGTTTATCGAAGTAAAAAAATAAGACAAGGAAATTAATATAATTCTTACATAATTCATTTAATAAAAAAATAGGATATTAAATATTTCATTAATAACTGTTAATTATGTTATTATTAAAGAAAATATTTAATATATTTAAGTTAATAGTTAATCAGAAACACTTACTACTCCATATTCAGCAGTAGTACTTTGTTCTTTTTTAATTTCTCCGTTTCTGATAATTTGAACTTTTAGTTCACGGCTATTACCACCTTGTTTCTGTATAGCAGCACTTACAATACTATAATCACTAGAGTTTGTGACATTTATTGTTTCGTTTCCATCACCACTATAGGTACTACTTCCATCACCATTGTTTATAGATCCAGACCAGCTACCATCATAGATAATTTTTACCTGTGTTCCAGTAGCATTGCTAGTATTCTGGTCTGGAGTACCGACACCTGCTATCATACCGATAATGATACAGCCGATACAGCATACAACTAGGACAACTGCAATCTTCTTACCAGTACCCCATTCACTCCAATCTAATTTAAATCTCATCTTAATCACTACTCCTTACATTATATAGATAAAGTATTTGATTGCTTTGATGAATATGCAAAAACCTAATCCGCCACATAAACCTGTTATAAAGCGTAATGTATTATTACTTAGCCTATCTGTTAACAACTGGGTAGTTCCATCTACAACCATAGGTACTATTAGTAATGTTGCAAGAGTCAATAGAAGCATATTATAATCAACAAAGAAATAGTATGCATATATGATATATAAGCATAATCCAATATAAAAGCCTGTACATCTACTACATACAGGGAATTGGTGTCCTCTTATGAAAAAACTTCTCTCAGGTATCCTGTGACAAATTAAATCCATTATTTTCATCTTAATATATAATATATGAAAAAGTAATATTTAATCTTTTCTTTTTCAATATAACCTGACTAATACTATTTATATAAGTATTATATAACAAAATACTAATCATAGTTCTAACATATAGATACTAATAAATTAAATTAAAATCAATTGGATTATTCTTAATTTTTAAACTAAGATATATGATAATATAAAAATATTTCTCGATTATAGAAAATAGAAAAAATAAATTACATAACATTTTATTAACAAATAAACTAATAAGGAAATGATACATGTGTACACCACAGAAAAACTAGGAAGACTTGAAGAAGTACCATTAAGAGAAATATGGCCGCATGAAGCATTAAACTTTACAAACTGGCTAGCACAAGAAGAAAACATGGAATTATTAAGCAATGAATTAAATATAGATATAGAAGTAATAGATACTGAAGTTCCAGCAGGCAAATACAGGCTAGACATCCTTGCAAGAAGCAGTGATGATGAAACAATAGTCATAGAAAATCAGTTAGAGCACACCAACCACGATCATCTGGGAAAAATAATAACATATGCATCAGGACTAGATGCAACAACAATCATATGGATAGTTGAAGATGTAGAAGAAGAACACAGACAAGCAGTAAACTGGCTAAACGAACACTTAGATGATACAATAAACATATTCCTATGTAAACTAAGACTATTCAGAATAAATAACTCACCAGCAGCACCGAAATTTCAAGTAATATGTGAACCAAACAACTGGTCAAAAGCAGTTAAAAAGGTTAATGATAACATAGATTCAGAAACAGATTTACTAAAATTAGAGTACTGGACAAAACTAACAGATTATATTAAACAACATCCTGAATTACATTTAAAAGAAAGAAAGCCAACAAAATACAACTACTATGATATGAAATTAACTGATGTGAAATCATCACTAGCCCATCTTAGTTTAACAGTTAACACCCAGAAGAAACACATTCTAACTCAAATATGGATTGAAGATAATGATGAATTATTCGAATACTTATTTAACAATAAAGAAATTATAGAAGAAGAGTTAGGCATTGATTTATTTTGGAGAAATAAAGAAAACAATAAATCATCAACCATTGGTATTATACGTAATATAGATTCAACAAATAAATATAACTGGGATGAATGTATCAAATGGCATATGGACATGGCAGAGAAATTTAACAAGGTATTTGCTCCTATAATTAAAGAATTTGAAATTGATCACTGCTAATTGCAGGATACTTAACATGATCATGTAGAAATCTGCTTATTTTAACAAGACATGTTTACAAATAATAGATGATACCGTATAAGAATAACCTATTTTTTTTTAAAAAAAAGAGAAGGGTAATGGAATATTATCGATTACATCATTTTTTTGATTTTAGTGACAATATTTGTGACAGGTTTTTTTAGAAACATGTTTGATAAAAATGCTACAACTACACCTAAGATTATCAGAGTAATCAGATGGGTTCCAACGTAGTATTCATATAACTCTGCAGCAAATGAACCATATACAAATCCAACGAGCGGACTTTCTAGAATACCTAAGAATAATCCGACAATGAATCCTGATATAGTTGCATTAATTTCATTATCAATAGGTGCTGCACAGAATCCTACAGATATTATAATAGCTATTATATATGCATACCATGATAGTTCCAGCCATAATCCTATTATAGATAATACTATTGACATTATTAAAGCTATAACAGCTGGTATTATAATGCTTACTAAATTAATTTTTTTTCCAATACCTGAATTTGATTCTTCTCTTTTTTTTATATTATCGTTTATATTGGCTGAGTATTCTTGAGAATATCCTGTACCCTTTTGATTATTTACTTTTGTTCCACATGTTGGACAAAAGAGTGTGTTTTCTGGGATTGGTGTTCCACATTTTTCACATTTTTGTTCTTCTTTCTCTTCGTATTCTTCGTCGAGTCTATTGCCACATAATGGACATATTATATTGTCTGAATATATTCGAGCACCACAGTTTTTACAGGTTCGGGTAATGGTTTGTTCTGATGAATTCTGTTCTTCTTCAGATTTTAATTCCTGATTTTCCTTAGTTTTATCCTCTTGACTTTCATCAGATTTGAATTCTTGATCTTCACCTGCTTTGATAGGGGCGGGTTTTCCACAATTTGGACAACTTTCCATACCCTCTGGAATAGTTATTCCACAATTATCACATTTAACCATAACTTTCACCCCCCCTATTCGAATAGTATTTTTTCTTTTATTTTATCAAATTCTTCTTGAGTAATAGAACCCATTTCCAGTAATTCCTGGTATTCCTTTATTTGCTGTGCTTTACTAGGTTCTGCGTTCTGGTTCTGAACAATAACTTGCTGTGGCCTGTCTCTTAATGATTCATATAATGCCACCAGGTCTTGACCGAATTCATAACTTGGAAGTCTGATTTCATAGGATGTGTTATCCACTAGTTTAATCATTAATCTGTCAAACATGTCTGCACTATCATTGTTTGCAATCATATCCTTGAATCTTGTTGCTTTAAGTGATTGGATTTTATTTTGAATGTTTCTCTTAATATCATGAGGGGATGTGAACATTCTTTTAGTGATATCTTCATATCTACTTTCATCACCAAGTCTTTTAGTAACCCTCATTGATACTATCTTGTCAAAGTAGAAGTTATTAATACCAGCATTTACTTTTTCCCAGTCACGGTTGTCTATTTCCATGAAAACAAATTTATTATCCTTAATTAAGAAGAAACCATCATATCTGTTAGTATAATCAGGTCTAAGGTATATATTAAATGTTTTATGTTTAGGACGAGTGTTTTCTAATGCATTGAAACGTTTCATACTGGTAAGGAAATAGTCTTCATCTTTGATTCCGAATTCCTCTGCAAGTTTATCATATCGTGCAAGAACTTCGTTACGTTTAGCATTCCATTCTCTTTGTTTAGCAGAAATGGATGCACCATTTTCCAGTTTATAGCCACATTCACGACAGAAGTTCGTGTTTTTATCATTTTTTGCCCCACATTTTGGACAAATGTCTGATGGTACTTCCGTTTTATCTACTTTTTCTCCGCAGTTGAAACAGAAATCTGATCCAACGACTTCTGCTCCACAGTTAGGACACTTTACCATAGTGAATCACTAGTTACCTTCAAAATCTTTCAATGTCTTTTTAATTCTGTTTTCCCAGGATTTTTCTTCCATATCTTTAACAGTAGAATCCAGGTTACTTGAAACATTAGAAATAGAACTATTCAATGCATTAATCTTATTATCCATAATGTCTAATTCTAATTTCATGAATCCCTTTTCAATGTCCTTATATATTTGAGAATTATCCTCATTAATCATCTCAACATCTGACTGCTCATTAAGCATGTCCATTAATCTTAAAAATACATGCTCCTGGTGTTGTTTCTCATACTCCTTTATATCTGCACCACTATAGATTTTGTCTAATAACATCTTTATAACATTAATAAAATCCTGTCTATCAGAGTGGTCGTTAACATTATTTGGAAGAATATCTGTTTTAAGTAAAAATACAGAATCAATTTCTTCATTATTTTTTTAAAACTAAGGAATATCCCTTCTGTTGAATATAAACTAGAGCAATAGATTTATTATCATATATATCAAGTTCTACTTTACTAAATTCTTTTGGGATTGATAAATAATCCAAATTACGTACTAGCATTTTTATCATCTCTTTAACATAAACTTATATAATTACTACTGTTATGATTAAAATAATGATTTTAATTTAATTCTTTTAGAATCAAAAACGTTTTACTAAAAATCATACATTTGTAGCTTCTATTTTTATTTTTATTACACACAAGATATAAACATTACCATAAACCTGTTAATATCTGATTTATAATTATATACTAGCTAAAATTCAAATTCTCAAACAAAAAACAAGAAAGATAAGATTAACATAATTTCTTTATCAGCACATTAAAAAATAAATGATTAAAAATAGAAAATCATTATCTATCTATTATTATTTTTTATATTATTAACTTTCAATATTAAATAGGAGTGGTAAATATAAAATAAAACATATGACATATAATTTATATATATGAAAATAATCAATTTAATTTGCCATAGAAATCCTAATAGAAGTTTTTTCATAAAATGAAATCAATTTCCGGTATGTAGTAGATGTACGGGATGTTAATTAGCAATATCATTATATTTAATATACACATACTATTTTTACGTTGATTACAATATTTACTTGATAATAACAGCAATATTACTGGTAATACCAATGGTTATAGATGGAACAACACAATTACTAACAAATAGAATAAGTAATAATAAGCTACGATTCATTACAGGATTTTTAGGTGGATTAGATTTATGTATCATAATTAAAGCAATTAAATATTATATATACTTAGCTATATAATATAGGAGAAAATGAATAAATATGAGATTGAACACGAAAGACTGGGGGAAAGGTAAGAAAATAGCTGCAACTCTAACAGTAGTTTGTATTGGTGTGTTTATCATTGCACTAATAGGTAGTGCATTATCACCAGATGCAAACACTAGTTCTAATAATGATAGCTTAAAACCATCACAATATATTAGCATGAATGATGTTGACATGGTTAATGGTAATGATAACCCAAATAATCAGGAAACAGAAGAAGGTACAAATACTGAAAATGTTATAACAACATTATCCGATAGAAATATATATGCAACATGTTATGATGGTGATCATGATGGTCCTTATGCATTTAATAAGGAACAAGTACAAATGTTAGCATATTATAGTAATAATACATTTAACTATTCAAAAATAGGTGTTATAACTCATGATGAATATGAATATAAAGTTGTAGATCATGTATTTTTTGAAAATGGTACTGAAATGTCTGCTCCAACTGATGAAAATATGACTAGTATATCTGGAATTATTGAAAAAGGTATTAAATACCTGGGTAATGGTCATATTAGCCAAACATTTGGCATGTCAGAACAAGAAGGTAATGACTACGTTGCCTCACATTAAACTTCCTCTTCAATTCTTCTTTTTTTTAATTTATGTTCTTTTTAATAACTATACTTATTTCATGTTAAGATGTGATAAATCAATGTTTTACATAGATATGTCTAAATATTATCTTGACATCCTTATAAAATATTAATCAAATAATAAGTAATCAACCCACATAACATATCTAAAATAATATGTGAAAATCAAAATGAGAACAAGAAAATGTGGCAATAATACTAATATCAGTAATAATAGTATATGCTATTGTTGTAGAAGCATACCACATACTTCAATCACAATATAAAATCATAGAAGGAGGAACAAGAATAGGAAAATCATTAATAACAATAAACTTACTCGTAAACATGTTAAACAAATAAAATGACATGCTAGCACTAATACGTAACAAAAAATAGTGCATCTAAAATCATAATCAGATGTATTAGCTCAGAGGATACCTATCATGGCTTGACATAGCGGAAATAGATAAGACAGCAAATTACAACTACTTTAACTATAACTATGATTTTCAAGTAATAAATGATATTAACGAATTAAAAACTTTAATCTTTGAAAAAATAAGATAAATGACAATGCAAGATTAGTATCAGGGTACTGCTGGAACTAGAATAAAAAAAGGAAAAAAATAACAGTAGCACCTAAATAACAGTTAAATTAAGATAGAAAACATGGAATAAATGGTAGTAAAATAACAAAATTAAAATAAAAGAAGTAAAACTAAAAAGGTCTTTTACAGCATGTATATATTATTTAAATTATTTAAAAATAGGATTTCTACAAAGTCAAAAAAATTTAAAAATGTTAAAATAATCTGAACAGTTCATTTTAATATGTTTGGAACTTCCAATGCTTTAATTTTAAAACTATTTTCCTTATTATTTTTATTTTCTTCGTAATCAACAAAACATATCGTATAAATAATTACATTTCTAACTATTTTTGCTAAATCTATTGTATTTTTTAATAATTCTTCAGGAGAGATACTTTTATTATTTTCATCTTGATTATATAGTTGGATATTTAGATATTTGTGTGTTATTGTATTTCTTATCATATTTAATATTTTTTTATCTCCCCAATTTAAATCTTCAGTAATATCAATTAATGCTGATAAATAAGGGTTATCTATATTAAGTTCATCTCTAATTATTGACTTTTTTGAACTTTGATAATTAAATTTGGAGTACCATATATTTTTAAAATAGATTTTAGATTTTTTTTCTCCTAATTCACAATATTCATTAATAAAATATGCTATTTTATCCAAAATGTTGTAAAAATTATTGAATGAATCTTTTAATAATTGAATATTTATGTTATTTAGTTCATAAGAGTATGTTTCTATCATTGTGACATTTTCATGAATAAACTTTAAATTATTCTTCGGATATTGTGATAAAATTAAATATAATCTACTTGATGCAAATTCCATTTTAATTTGATTAAGATAAGATGATAAAATGAGAAAGGGGTCCTTTTCTAATGTTACATCAATTTTAACAGTCATTTTTTTAATGCATTCTCTATCTCCATAAGACCTATCACATTTTTGACAATAATCACAAATATTAATATATAATCGATTTTTCATACAAAATTCATGGTAAAATTTTTCAAATTTTGTATCATGTTTATATTCTTCTTTAATATTTAAATCATGTTCTTTTTTTAATAATTCAATATCAAAATATTTTTTTATTGTTTTTATTTCTCTATTTGCAGAATATTTTACCTGAGGATGGATAGTTTCATCTTTTAATGTTTTTTCAAAACATAAATATGCATCATAAATTAATGAAAGGTCATTATTCATGATTAAAGCATATTTTTTTAATAGAATTCCTTTGTTATAATAGGTCATTCCATAATCTGGATTACATTTTAATGATTTTTCATAACATTCTAAAGCATCAAAAAACCTGTTTAGTTCATGATATAAATTACCTAAGTTTGTTAATGTGTTTGATTTTAATAATCTTGTTTTATTTTTCATTAAAGATTCATTGTAATAATTTTTTATAGTTAATACTATGTTTTCTGAACCTCTAAATTTTTGGTTAGTTAATGTATAATAATAAAGGTAACCATTTGCTAGATTGTATAATATTTGAAATTCATTAAAATTTTTTTTAAGTTCCTCTTTATTTTCTTTTAACAGAAATATTCCTTTTTCTATCATCAATAAATCTTTAATATCATGTCCATATTCAATATATAATATTGCTAAATAAGGGATTTTGATTTTTGAATTAGTAATCATATGAATTTTAAATGCATAGTTTAAACCTTCTTCAATTTTGTTCTGGTTTAAACATTCCATAGATTTTTTGTAATAATTTTCTATGTTAGTTTTTATTTCGTTTTTATCACAAACTTGTATATTCATTGTTAAATCACCTAATATTTACTCAAAGTATCTATATTAAATTCATTAAATTCTTTTTTCTAATTTAATGTGTAATCATTATCAACTGTTTCAATTTTATCGCATAGTGTATTTATAGGCTTCTATTCTTCTTAATTGATTTTATCATTTGGGCCTTTCGACAATGAACTATAATTCTTCTATACCTATTTTTCTAGTTATATAGTCCAATAGGGAATATATGTACCAAGGGGGGGGGGTTGGAATTTCAAACCAATCAGGTAATTTAATATAAAATTTTAGCATATTATTTAATTCTAAGTTTTCTTGGAAAGTTTTTTCTACACATTATGAATCGAAGATTGTACATTGATGATTTAGTACTATGTATTAGTTTATCTACGTTACGTATTAGTTCTTTAAAGTTATCTTTGTTATAATAATATCAATTTTATATAAATGTTCTACTGTCTATGATGAATTTTTTTTTCATCTTTTATAATTCTCAAGGTTTCATACAAGTATTCTAGATGATTTTTCTTAAATTGATTGGCTTTGTAGAATCTTATTTTTTTTTCAAAATTTGAATTAATCTATAAATATTATAAAACATATTTTTTTAATTTTATTTCTTTTATTTATAATTTTGTAGATCTACTGTAATTTATTCTATTAAATCTTCTTTATTTGAATACTATTTACACATTTACTTTATTTCTAAAGTATATATTGGTTTTAAGAATATAGCTCTACATTTACTCCTATATTTTCCTGATTTTTGTCTATTTTCACAGGTATTTGTGGTAATTCTGTTGTTTCTTCTACTATTGTTTTTTTTAATTATTTCTGAATTCTATGCTCTATTTGCTAATAAGTATTATTGTTATACTTTTTTTACTATTATTGCACTTATTGTGAATAATGTATCGAATTTTGGTTCTTTTAAAGCATTGAATTGTCTTATTAATAGGTATTTTGAATCTATTGGGGTATGATTTTTATGTATTGTTGTATTGGTTTTATTTGTTCTAAATTGTTGTTAATGTCTAATAGGAATTAGTGTATCTTCCATCTAAAGTGAAATAGCATTCGTTCACTGTTAAATGTAGTAAGATGATATTGTATCTTTATTTGTTTTGTTTCTATTTTTTTGAATTGTTGTGTGATGTGATATCCGTTTACTCTTAAAGATTTCTGTAAGTTACTCAGTACTTTAAATTATCAATAATTGTTCTATAATTGTATTTATTGTATATTTTATAGGCTATTATTGTAAATAATTGTGGTCATCTGTATTTTTCTTTAAATAATTTGGTGAATAGTTGTTTAAGTTAATTTAGCATAATTCTATGCTGTTAATACAAAATCTAATATCATATTACGTGTCAAATCTATTTTTTCATTTTAGGATATTTCTGATAAATAATTATTATCTGCTCTTTGAATTCTAAAATTGAAAAGTTTAAGTTGTTTAAAATTCAAATACTTATTTTTAGAAAGATATTATTTAGAATCATATTTATATCTGTTTTACTCTTTAAATAAATACTTATTCTTCTGGAATTACTATTTAAATTATTTTTATTCTTTTATTTTATGATTTAGATTAATTTCAATTGTAGTTTTTAATTTTAATATTTATTTTTTAAAATAATATAATTTTAAAAGATTTCAGGATATTTTTATAAATATTTTTATATTATGAAATTAAGGTTTTCTACAAAGTTAAAAAAAGTAAAGAGGAGTGTTTTACAAGTTATCTGCCATTAGTTCGCATTGTTGTAGTACTGTTTTCATTGCTTCGTCGAATCCTTTTGGTGGGTAGTCGTATTGTTTTAGTAGTCTTTTTACTTGTACTTTCATTTTTGCTCTTGCACTTTTCTTTTTTCTCCAGTCTATTGTTTTTGTTTCGTTTAGTTTTCGTGTTAGTTCGTGTGTCATTTTTATTAGTTCTTCGTTGTTGTAGAAGTCTTTTATTCCTTCGGGTTTTGTTATTGCATCGTAGAATGCTTGTTCTTCTGTTGTTAGTCCTAGTTTTTCTCCCTCGTTTTGTGCTTGTTTTATGTCTTTACCCATTTTTATTAGTTCATTTATTACGTCTTCATTTGTTATGTGACCGTTGATGTAGTTGTTTATTGTGTCGTTGAGTAGTTGTGAGAACTGTTCTGATTTTACTACGTTTGTTTTTCTGTATATTCTTATTTGATCGTTCAGTATTTTTTCCAGCATTTTTCTTGCCAGGTTTACTTCGGGCATTGCTGCTATTTTTTCTAAGTATTTTGGGTCGAATAGTGATATTTCTTCTTGGCCCCCTTCGAAGAGGTTTATTATTCCATTACTTTTAATGGAGTGTTTTAGTAATTGGTTTATTTGGTTGTTTATTTCTTTTAGTGATATTTGTCCTTTTTTTGTTATTTGTGATAGTAGGCTTCGTACTGCTACAAAGTATGCAGCATCCATTCTTTCATCTTCTGTTGCTTTACTTCTGCATAGGCTTAGGGCTTGTTTTAGTTTTAATGATTCTTTGAGGTATATGTCTTCTGCATCTTCTGAATTTTTGGATTCTATAAGGTTCACTCCTCCTTTTATTGCATCTGCTCTTTTTAGGTTACTTTCTCCATAAAAATCTGAGAAATCATAGCCATAAAATAGGTCTTTACATATTTCTAATTGTTTCTGGAATTCAGGGTATGCCGTGTTTTCTATGCTTGTATCACCATAGTTTTTCTTATCATTTGCTGTGTAGTCTCTCATTGCTTCTTTCAGTGCATTGGATAATCCTATGTAATCTACTATTAATCCGCCTTCCTTGTCCTTGTATACTCTGTTTACTCTTGCTATTGCCTGCATTAGTGTATGTCCTTTCATTGGCTTATATACATACATTGTTGCTAGAGAGGGTACGTCAAATCCAGTTAGCCACATATCTACTACTATTGCTATTTTAAATGGATCATTGTCATCTTTGAATTTTCTTGCTAATTCTGTTTTATGTTTCTTTGTTCCAATGATTTCATGCCATTCTTCTGGGTCCTTGTTAGATGAAGTCATTATTACATTTACTTTTTCCTGCCAATTGGGTCGTACTTCTAGTATTCTCCGGTATATTTTAATTGCTATGTCTCGTGAGTATGCTACTATCATTGCCTTACCTGTTAATAGATATTCACGGTTTTCCTCATAATGTTTCAGGATATCATCAACAAGTGTGTTAATTGTTTCTTTTGAGCCCAGAATTACTTCCATTCTACTTAATTCTTTTTTGCTTTTCTCGATATTTGAATTCTGAGCATTCATAGCCAGTTCATCATACTTATCATCAATTTCATGTAGAACATTCTTATCTAATTTAAGATTTACAACTCTATCCTCATAGTATATAGGTACGGTTGCCTTATCTTCAACAGACTGAGTCATATCATAGATATCAATGTAATTTCCAAAAATTTCACGAGTACTTTTGTCTTTACTAGAAATAGGAGTACCAGTAAAGCCAATATAAGTAGCATTAGGTAAAGCATCACGCAGACGTCTTGCATCACCTACAATAATCTTACCAGTACGTGTATCAACTTTTGTTTCAAGGCCATACTGACTACGGTGAGCCTCATCAGTTATAACAATAACATCATCTCTATCAGTTAAGGACTCCTCAGAATCATCAAACTTCTGAATAGTAGTAAAAAAGATACCATTAGCTTGTCTATTATTTAACAATTCCTTCAAGTCATCCTTACTCTCAGCCTGCACAGGCTTTTGTCTTAAAAACTCAGAACAATGAGAAAACTGTGCAAATAACTGGTTATCTAAATCATTACGATCTGTAACAATAACAAACGTAGGATTACTCATCAACTGTTCTAACAAGTGAACATAAAAAACCATGGATAAAGACTTACCACTACCCTGTGTATGCCAAAAAACACCCGCCTTATGATTACTCTCAATAGCTTCAAGAGTACTCATAACAGCTTTACGAACAGCAAAATACTGATGATAAGCCCCTAAAATCTTACTATAAGACTGACCATCCTTAGAAAACAATAAAAAATTTCTTAAAATATCAATAAACCTATTCTTTTCAAAGATACCTTCAAAAAATGTATTATAATCAGCAAACTCTGTAGACTTATAACTTCCATCAGTACTCTTCCACTCCATAAATCTATCCTCGCTAGAAGTTAAAGTACCAGCCTTATTAATTTCCATGTTACTCATAACACAAAAAGCATTATAATAAAATAAACGAGGAATCTTATTCATCTGATTTTTAAGTTGAGTATAAGCATCACTAACATCAACTTCTTCCCTAGAAGGAGATTTAAGCTCCATAACAACAAGAGGTAAACCATTAACAAACACAACAACATCAGGACGCCTATTCTCATCCTCAGAAACATTAGTAACAGTCCACTGATTAACAACCCTAAAATCATTACGGTCAACATCATCAAAATCAATCAACTTAACAATAACATGACGCTCCTCACCATCACTAACATATGAAACATTAATACCATTCTGAAGATAAGAAGTAAACAAATCATTTTTAAACTCAAGATTACCTAAACCAAAATCCTGCAACCGAAGAATAGCCTCATCAATAGCTTCACTAGGAACATCCCTATTAATACTTCTCAAACAATCCTCTAAAACAGGAATATACAAAGGATTCTCATAATCCCTATTAATATCATATCCACACTCAACATGATAACCTAACACATCTTGAAATAATTCCAAAATAGCCTTTTCATACTTCTCTTCACTAAAGTCAGAATTCATAACACATAGCCTCGTAAAAATATAATTAATTAACTATCTATAAGTAATAACTGATAAACTTTATTAAACAAACGAATAAAACAAATATAAAAAACAACAACAAACAATAATAAAAATAAAACAATAATATAACAACAAATAGAAAAAGAATTAAAAAATACTCATAAAAATAGAACAATATATAATAAACTGAATAAAATATGAACATTAATAAAGAATAAATAAAAATTT
>AUXO012377107.1_pt1 | contig 26781 bp, 26 predicted proteins | sample 768731 | NCBI WGS metagenome assembly AUXO01 (sample SAMN02715735, study PRJNA202380) | gut metagenome | biome: sheep rumen | host: Ovis aries | place: New Zealand: Palmerston North
TATCTTACAACACTATGCGAAGACTGTATCAAATATACAAGAAGTTATGGTATTCTAATAAATGAAAAGTATTTGATGATAGAACAGCGAAAATTATAATTTTCAAAATATAATCCGGAGGAAACCCCCTGTTTTGGCTTTTTAGTGGCAGGTCCTCCGGATAAAACAAACATTTAATAACAAAAAAAGTATGAGATTAATTATTGAACCCGACTACGAGAAAATGTCGAAATGGGCTGCAAACTATGTGGCAAAGTGTATTAACGAAGCAAAGCCGACAGCAGAGAATCCCTTTAAACTCGGCTGTCCTACAGGAAGTTCGCCCTTGGGCATGTACAGAGAACTGATTGCCCTGAACAAAGCAGGTAAGGTGTCGTTCCAGAACGTGATTACTTTCAACATGGACGAGTATGTGAACCTTCCCGTAGATCATCCCGAGAGTTACCACAGCTTCATGTGGAACAACTTCTTCAGCCACATCGACATTAAAAAAGAGAATGTGCATATCCTCAATGGTAATGCCAAGGATTTGAAGGCTGAGTGTGAAAACTATGAGAAAGCTATTAAGGATGCAGGCGGTATTGACCTGTTCATGGGTGGCATTGGTCCCGATGGACATATTGCCTTCAATGAGCCTGGCTCCAGTCTGCAAAGCCGTACCCGCCAGAAGACCCTCACCACTGATACAGTTATTGCTAATAGTCGTTTCTTTGATAATGACGTCAACTTGGTGCCAAAGACTGCACTGACTGTTGGAGTCGGTACTGTGATGGATGCCAAGCAGGTGATGATAATGGTGAACGGCCATAACAAAGCTCGTGCTCTTCGTCACGGAGTAGAAGAGGCAGTTAACCACATGTGGACTATCAGCTGCTTGCAGATGCACCCCCATGCTATCATCGTGGCAGACGATGCTGCTTGTGGGGAATTGAAGGTCGATACCTATAGATATTTCAAGGATATAGAGAAGGATAATCTTCTTTAGAGCAAACGGATTCTGACTGCACAGGTGATTGCAAGACGATGCAGTTCGATACTGCCAGTCAGAACAAAAATTATATAAAGAGTTAAGTAATGAATACTGTAATGTTAGTGTTTGGAACACGCCCAGAGGCAATAAAGATGTGCCCCCTGGTGAAGGAGTTCCAGAAGCACCCGGAGGATTTCGAGACGATAGTGTGTGTGACAGGACAGCACCGCGAGATGCTGGACCAAGTGTTGACCATCTTTGATGTGAAACCTGACTACGACCTAAACATCATGAAGCAAGGACAGGACTTGTATGATGTTACAGCACGTGTTTTGACAGGTATGCGCGATGTGTTCAAGGAGTGCAAGCCCGATGTAGTGCTCGTTCACGGTGATACCACCACCAGCACAGCCGCAGCTTTGGCTGCATTCTATCAGCAGATTCCTGTAGGACACGTGGAAGCAGGTCTTAGAACCCACAACATTTACAGTCCTTGGCCAGAGGAGATGAACCGCCAGATTACTGGCCGCATTGCTACTTACGACTTTGCCCCCACACCCCTCAGTGAGAAGAATCTTCAGGAAGAAAAGGCTCACGGACAGATCTTTGTCACTGGTAATACTGTTATCGATGCCCTCCACATGGTGGTGGATAAACTGAAGACTGACAAAGCTCTTGCAAACGAACAAATCAATGTGCTTAAGAACGCAGGTTACGATGTTACCCGTCTTAATGACGGCAAGAAGCTTGTGCTCATCACCGGACATAGAAGAGAGAATTTTGGAGATGGCTTTATCTCTATGGTAACAGCAATGAAGGACCTCAGTGAGAAATATCCTGATGTGGACTTTGTCTATCCTATGCACCTCAACCCCAATGTGCGTAAGCCCATTCATGAGGTGTTTGGAGAGGACCTCACTCGTCCCAACTTCTTCTTTATTGAGCCCCTCCAGTATTTGGAGTTCGTTTACCTGATGGAGAAGAGCACCGTTGTGCTTACCGACTCAGGTGGCATTCAGGAGGAGGCTCCCGGACTTGGCAAGCCTGTGCTTGTGATGCGCGACACTACGGAGCGTCCTGAGGCCCTTAAGAGCGGCACTGTTCATCTGGTGGGCACGAATCATGACCTCATCGTGAATGAAGTAAGTACTCTGCTTGATGATGCAGCTGCATACGAAAGAATGTCTAAGGCCGTTAATCCTTATGGAGACGGAAAAGCCTGCAGCCGTATCGTTCAGGTGCTCGCTGGCGAGACGCCAGACCGATACCAAGTCTAGAGCCAAGAGTCAAGAGGTATGGCAGAACGTAATTTTGAGAGCTTACGCATTTGGCAGGAGGCTAGAGTCTTTGTGAATGATGTTTATGCCATGATGAAAAACTGCAAGGATTATGGCTTTCGTGACCAAATTCAACGTGCAGCAGTAAGCATTATGAACAACATAGCAGAAGGCAATGAGTCAGGTTCTGATCCTAAATATGTGAATTTCTTGAATATAGCAAAAGGTAGTTGTTCTGAAGTTCGCTCAATGCTTTACCTCTGTGAAGACTTTGGCTTTTGTACAGCAGAAAAACATCAGGAGTTACACGATAAGGCTCAATCAATTGCAAGTGGTTTACGAAACCTTATCACCTATTTAGAGAAAAACAAATAAATAAAAGAGTATAGATGCAAGAGTCACAACCCTCCAAAAAATACTGTTTCTCGACACTTGGCTCTCGACTCTCGACACTTGACAAATAATAATTTTAAACAATATGATTAACGTAATTGGACTGGGTTATATTGGACTGCCCACAGCATTGATGATGGCTTCTCACGGTGTAGAAGTCATAGGTACAGACTACAACAAGGAACTTGTTGCTACTCTTAACGCAGGTAAGACCACCTTTAAGGAAGATGGTCTTGATGAACTCTTTCAGGCAGCTGTAAAAGCCGGAATCAAGTTCACCACTGAGTATCAGAAGACTGACATGTACATCGTCAGCGTTCCAACCCCTTACGACAAGTTCAGCAAGAAGGTGGACGCTTGCTACGTGGTGGCAGCCGTCAAGGAAGTGATGAAGGTATGTCCGAAGGGTGCTACCGTAGTCGTAGAATCTACTGTCAGCCCCGGAACCATTGACAAGTTTGTACGTCCCGTAATTGAGGCCAACGGTTTCAAGATTGGTGAGGACATCAATCTGGTTCACGCTCCTGAGCGCATCATCCCGGGTAACATGGTTTACGAGCTGCTCCATAACAACCGCACCATTGGTGCTGACAGCAAGGAGATTGGTGAGAAGGTAAAGAGCTACTATGCCAGCTTCTGCCAGGGTGAGATAGTTGTTACTGACATCCGTACTGCAGAAATGACTAAGGTGGTAGAGAATACCTACCGTGCCGTCAATATTGCTTTCGCCAATGAGTTAAGCCGTATTTGCCGCCACGACAACATGGATGTGTATGAGATTATCAAGATCTGTAACATGCACCCCCGTGTAAACATCCTGCAGCCTGGTCCTGGCGTTGGTGGTCACTGCATCTCTGTTGACCCTTGGTTCTTGGTTGGTGACTATCCCCAGCTGGCAAAGGTCATTGACGAGTCTATGAAGACCAACGATTACCAGCCTGTCTTTGTGCTCGAGCGCATCCATGAGATTATGGAGGAGCACAACATTACTGACAACCGCAAGGTAGGTCTCTATGGTCTCACTTATAAAGAGAACGTGGATGACATTCGTGAAAGCCCCACACTTCAGATGCTTGACATCCAGGAGCGCCACTTGGCTCGTCCTCTGAAGACCTTTGATCCTTTCTTCACCCAGAAGGAGATTGTTAAGAACCAGATTCTGGACTTTGACCAGTTCCTCGATGAAGTGGATATGGTTGTTATCATGGTGAAGCACGATCACATCAAGCAGAACTGGGACAAGCTGAAGGGTAAGGTTATCCTTGATTGCCACAACATTTGCCCCCTTGAAGGTGTATATCATATATAATTTTAACGGATTCCGGTCTTTCGCACAGCCGAATCCGCAAGGAGCAGGAGGGGCTTATGCACAGCCTAAATGCTCCTGATTTATTGAGGTAGGCTTTCGCCAGTCTCTCAAATAAAGTGAAAGTATTTAGGTTCAATATCGGGAAAATTTGGTTCACTATTTTATTAAATCACGTAAATCACGTAATATAACAATTCATATGCAAAGAATAGTTTCAGTGTTTATTTCAAAACTGGCGGTTTTTAGTGTGGTGTTAACATTGTTGGTACTTTTAATTGTATCATGCTCCAAAGATGATTTGGACAGCTGTAATCTTATTGAAGAGGAGGAGATATTGAGTACAGAGGATAGATACAATCGTGACCTTGCAACACTACAGTTGCTGAGCCGTGCATATGAAGAGGGCGAGGTAGTAAAGTGTATCAATAAAATAGAAAAAGGGCTGGAAATAAAATTATCCAATGGCCAATCAATTGATGTTAGGTTAGACAAGCAGCAAATTGGGGGGGGGATTTTAGACGTTGAATTATCACAAGATAATAACTATGTCTGGACTATTAATGGAGAGTGGCTTTATGATCCATCAGGAAATCCTCTCTATGTGAATTCAAATCTTCCATTAGTATCATATAAAGATGATGGATGGTATTATTCTATTAACAATGGAGTAGATTGGACGAAAATTAATAAAGAAGGTATAGAAAACCCCAATAAACAAGTATTTAGTAACTATTATATTGCTAATAATTCGGTCGGATTTGTTCTTGCTTCTGAAGAGGTTATTAAATTAGCCACAGAGATTAATACAAATAGAACAGTCCCGTTGATCACACCAGAGAATTATTCATATAAGTGTATTCATCATGATAACTTTTCCAGGGTAATGCCAGAAGGAGAAATAGGGAAGAATTGTGGTTCTACTTACCAAAAGAATAATTATGAAATTTACCCTACTAACATTACATCAGATGACTTGACTGTTAATGGGTATGCTTTGTGGCGAAAGAATACATCAAGAGTTAATAATTTTTCTTTCAGGAAAATAGTTGCGTCACCAAGTTCTAATTTTATGTTAGAAGTAAATGCCCCTACAAATGGAAATATGATAGGCTTTGCTTACAATCTTGTTGATGAACACAATTTTTCGCTTATCAGAATATCTACTGGGGAAACAAGTACTTATCGTTATTACGACATTTTTCTGATTTCTGTTGACTCTGATGCTGAAACAGTTGTATGGTCGTCGCGTATAAGACAACGTGAGTATGAACTTCTGCAATTATTTTTTCTAAACGATTGTCTATATGTGTATTGGGATGACGAGTTCACCGATGCGGTATATGTTGGTTCAATAGGGCATGAATTGTACTTGTGTTCTAGAAAGAATGCAAATTACCGTTTCGACTTTGTAAATCTGTTTGATGTCACTCAGAGATTAGTCTGGAATCCTAATTACCAACTAGATGCCGGCGTAATGGACATAATAGGAACTACTATTAATGCAAATCCTGGCAGGTATGAACTTAATAGTGATGTTACAAACTGGTCTAATTATTCTGAACATTTTGTGCTTTTTTCAAATGATGCAATGCTCAATAATGGGAAACGAGCAGAAAGAAGAATCGACAAAGCTTTACTTGAGACCAATCTTAGGACATTATATTATTCTTTTGATGTTTATTTTCCTTCTACTGTAGCTGATGATAGAGAAGAATCACTATATCACGATACTTTTTTGCAGCTTCATGATCGTGAATCTCGAGTATCAAGAAATAGTGTACCTTTTACTTTGAATATTCAAGGAGGAAATATCTATTTGTGGCAAATCTCTTCTACGCTACCAATGGCAACATCCTCGAATTTGATAAAACAATTTGTTGGACAAATTTGTGAAATAAAAAAGAATAAATGGCAACATTTTGATATTTATGTAAAGGAGCGATATGATCGAGAGCAACATCCGCATATGTGGATTAAAATTGATGGTGTGAAAGTATATGAGTCCAGAATGCCAAATTGCTTTAATGATATAGCGGGAACTGAGGCTCAGTATGGCGTTTATAAGAATAATTGGTACTATAGTTCTTTCTCAGAGCGTTATTTTGATAACATGATAATAGAGTATTAATAGGGTATTAATGAGAATAACCGAAACAAAATGCAGAGGAATAAAAAAATAGTAATGTTTTTATATGGTGACATAACAATTGATGCGCGTGTACAACGGGCTGCTGCTGTTTTGTCAAAGGATTATGAATTGATTCTTTTGAGTAATGATTGGGGGAAAAGTATACCGTCCACTAATTACAGTAATGTCCTTATTGGTAAAGGTAGCTTTGATATAAAGAATTATTTCTCTACTATTTATCAAGCATATAAGATTGTTAAGAGGGAAAGGCCTGATATTTTTTATGGCCACGATTATTATTCGGCTTTACTTGTTAAGCTCCTTTTAAAAAAAAAGTATTGTAAAAAAGTCGTTTATGATGCCCATGAATTATATATTCCTCAGCCAGGAGTTCGTTTCACAGCACGTTCATATTTTTTTTATAGCATAGAGAAATCTATTGTTAAAAAAGTAGATATGTTGGTATGTGCAAACCAAGAACGTGCAGAGAAAATGGTTGACCATTATGGTTTAAAAACTAGTCCTTTACCTATAAGGAACATTTCTCAACTTAAAGTGAATGACGATTCAGAGACTATTCACATACTTGAATCACTTGCGGATTTCTTCTTGAAACCAGGGATAACTGTAGTTTATGCGGGTGTTGTGACTACTAATAGAAAGGTGGATGAACTAGCTTCCGCAGTTAGTAATAACCCGCAAAAATACAAATTATTAATAGTAGGCAAGGGAAATGGGGTAGAAAAGGTTAAACAAGTAGTTTCTCGTACACCATCTTTAACGTGTATGTTCACTGGCGCAGTTCCTTATAGAAGTTTAGGGGCAATACTAACCAAGTGTGATATTGGTTTTATATACTATCCTGTTGATACTCTAAATAACATATATTGTGCTAGTAATAAACTTTACGAATATGCTAGTGTAGAACTTCCAGTCCTAGCAAACAATAACCCTACGATAAAAAGGGTTTTGGAAGAAAATAATCTTGGTGTTGCCACTTGTGACTTTACTAAGGGGATAGATATTATTGCTGCTGATTTACAGCGATACAAACAAGCATGTAAGAGGTTCTCAAATCTCAACCAATGGCAGGATGAAGCCAATAAGTTAGTGAGTATGGTAAATAAATTGATTTAGGATTTCTATAAAGCAAATTTTTTATGACTAAAGATTATAGGGTTTATCATTGATGTCACGTTAAATATTTGATTCCATATGTATAAGGTGTTCCCATTTCATAAAATGCAGATAATCAATATTAGCGTTTTGATTAGAATACCATTTTCGGCATACTTTAAATCGGTTAAAGTAAAATCACCGTAACAGACATGTAATTAGATTTTTATAAGTTTTATTGTCACTGATAAGAATTTATTTTAATTATTATCAAATGGTCTGGATAAATGTAAATAATATAAGACACTATATATATCAGTTAAAAGAATCTAGACAGATTAAAAGGATTATGTCTGGTGCATTTTGGCTTTTTACAGGAACAACTTTATCCAAATTTATTGTGTTAGTCTCTGGAATAATATGCGCCCATATTTTAACCAAACAAGAGTATGGACAATTGGGAATAGTAAGATCCACAATTAGTATGTTTGTAATACTAGGTTCGGCAGGCATGGGAGTAACTGCAACAAAATTTATTTCGCAATATAAAAAAATAAATCCAGAAAGAATACCAAGTATATATATACTAACAAATTATTTTGCATTTATATCTGGGATACTTGTTTCAATTCTGATTTTACTTTTGGCTCAATGGATTGCAGATTCATTGCTCCAATCTATAGAACTGACAAACTCTATAAGAATAGGTAGCATTCTATTGTTTGTCTCTATTATTAATGGTGCGCAAAATGGTACGCTTTCTGGATTTGAAAACTTTAAGTCAATTGCAATCAATACCTTCTGGGGAAGTATGGCAGAATCCATTTTTATGCTTTTGGGTGCATATTTTGGAGGTGTTTTTGGGGCTGTTTTAGGATTTGGAACAGGATATGTTGTTATATATGTTCTTAATCATTTAAGTATAAATGCCACTTTAAAGAAAGAAGGAATTCCTGTAATAATGAAGAACTTTGATACCAAAGATTTAAAACTTCTCTATACATTTAGTTTGCCTTCAGTTCTTTCTTCTATGATGGTGGCGCCTACATTCTTTATAATAAGGACCATATTAACGAGAAACTCTGGATTTGAAGAACTTGCAGTATATGAAGCTGCCGATCAATGGAAAATAATCATTCTTTTCATACCTTCTGCAATATGTCAAGTTGTTCTTCCTATTTTGTCAAGCATTGAATCTGAGAAAAGTGAGTTTTGGAAAGTCTTGAAATACAATTTGTTTCTTAATGCATCTATAGCAACTATTATTTCACTGATTGTTATTTTTGCGAGCCAATATATTATGACATTATATGGAAGTTGTTATAAAAAAGATAATGTAGCATTATGTGTTTTAGCTATGTCAACTATATTTACTTCAATGGCAAGTGTCGTAGGAGCTTCTATCCAAAGTAGAGGAAAAGTATGGCAAGGTTTTGGATTTAATTGTTTGTGGGCATTAATTACAATAGTTACAACAAGTTTACTTGTTCGTAAGGGGTTAGGTGCAGTAGGACCTGCGTTAGCAATACTTTTTGCTTATGCTATTCATACTATATTTCAATTAGCATATCTCAAAATATGCGAAAAAAGTGATAGGAGGGAGTAATTATATTTTGTAAGCTGTCAATTTTGACGTCTTGTGTATGAATTGGGAAAATGATACCTTTGGGCTCGTTTTAAGAATGAGACAAATGGTATACAGTAGTAAAGATTTTGAGAGCCTTTGGTTCTTTTAGTCGCAATGCTTTATAAAAGCGAACAAGTTCGAGCGTTTGACCAAGGCTGAGGGTCTTCCGAAGAACATCTCTATAGAGGAATTCTTGGACGAGCCAAGCGAACAAGTTCGAGCGCTGCACAAAAAACAGAATAATACTACCATCGGGACGCAAGTAATCGACTTGTCGCTTCGCTCGTTGGAGAACATGTTGCCAATGAATTGGCATTAAGAAATAATAAAGTTTAATTTGATTTAGACGCATCAGGTGGCAAAAACTACCTAAAATGGTGGTTTTCAAGCCTGGACGTCAAAATTGACAGTTTACTTATATTTTTCACTTATAGCGAAGGTAATGATTCAATAATTAGGATCAGGTAAGAACGTATAAACAACATGTCATTTTTCATATAATGGAATATAATACAGGTCTGTTATTATTATGCATATCTTTGTCTTTTATTGCATTCTTTGTCATGTCGAAGAATCTTTCCTCAAAGATAAAACTTTTTTACATTTTCTTTTTTCTCTTTTTTACACTCTATTCTGGAGTGGGCGGAAGTTTAAAAACAACGAATCCTAAATATTTAGTATACTATTTTGATTATCTTTCATTTTTTACATTATCTTCCTATTTTTTTAATAGATTATTGTATAATGGTGGGAGAATTAATTTAAGTTCAAAGGAGATTAATCTATTTATTTCAAAGTATGCAAATAAGATATTGCTTCTATATATATTTGTCAACATTCTCTTACTAATTTTCCCAGAAAACAAATTGAATAATTTAATTAATCCACCCTCTCCTGATATTTCAGAAAGGTTAAATTTTTATAGAGAGGGAGCACAAAATTCTGTTTTCAACTATATTAAAATTCTACTTGAGCCATTCTTCTATCTGTCACTGTTCAAATATAGACACAATTTCTATAAAATTACTATTTACATGTTAAGCTTACTCTACTTGGAATATTGTGTAAATTCATATTTAGGAAGAGGAACAATTATAGTAACTCTTGTTATTATATATTTTATATTCTATTATAATTTATCTGCAAAACGGAGAAAATTATTTTTGATTTCAACATTTGTAGCTATACCTCTACTAATTCTCTTTTCTGTCTACTATTCGTATATTCGAGTCGGAGAAATTGCAGATAAGATTTCTTTTTCTGATGCAACATTGATTTTATTTTCCCAAGAAACAAATTATCCAGAATTATTTGATTCTTATATTAAATATAGTGGGAATCTTATAGCTGAGTATTTTGAATGGTTAATTTTACTCCCATTCCCTTCTTTTTTGAAAATGGGACATGGTGAAACTCTATTTAATGAATTATTTACAAATGTTAGCATAGATAGATATAACTGGGAATCAGGTTTTAGCATTGCTTTGCCAGGTATAGTTGGAGAAGGAATCTTTGTTTTTAAAGATAGTCTTTTTATTCATGCTATTATTTTAGCTTTTATTATTTGTGTCACTATAAACTATGTATGCAAATATGAATGTTTTCTTTTTATCTATTTTTACGTATTAATCAAGTTTCCGATGGCTATTTCACGTTCAGGGACACAAGGAGTTTATTCTATTATTGCAAAAGCATTATTATTTGTAATTTTAATAAACATATATATCAATGTTAAAAATCGTCATAGATCCCAAATATGACAAATAATAAAAGAGATAAGTATTTCTTAATAGGATGCTTGATGATATTCGTATCACAAGTAATAATGGCAAAAGATGTATATTACAACCTTTCTACTGCTTCAGATAAATATAACACCAAATATTTTTATTGTAACTTCCATATTTGTCCTACAGATGATGATGAAGTTTTTTATATTGATACAGTGTTACCTACTGCATTTGTTGTTGAAACAAATGCTTTAGAGAATGGAGATAAGATAGACTTTGTATACAACAAGACTAAATTTTTTCGTATTAAAAAAAAACGAGGTTATTATTCTTTTGGGACTGTGACAACTAAGGCCAAGTTTCAGGATGAACAGAAGTTATCTTTGTACTATGTTAATAATAAATTGATTGTATACATAGATGACACTAAAATATTTGTGAAACAGTTACAAATCAACATTCAAAAAAAAATAGGAATCAAATGGCATAACATTGGAAATTTAACAAGTCATTTTTTGTGTTGTTATGAACCAATTCCTTTTCATCTTTCTGACTATGGAAAGGAAATGGATAATCCAGATTTTTTTAAAGAATCTAAATTGATGATGATAACACAAAATGTAGGTGAAATCTACAATATTTCCTTTTCGTCAGATACCATATGCCATTCATTGTTTTCTACTCGATTCGAATATCGCTTCAATGATACAAAAATGAACAATATGACTTCAACTCAAAGGGGGCGAAGTGAAATATCTGGAGTTTGGTCTCATTCACCCATGAATAAGTGGATTATAGAATTTGATTTATACATACCAATGGAAACATTAGATGATGAAGAGTATTTTGAGATAATAACTCAAATTCATGAAGGGAGCAATAAATCAACGACACCTTCCTTTTATCTCTCTATTTTGAACGGAACACTTAAATATAACCTACGCGGTGATGAATTGTTAATAGACAAATGGGACGGAAAAGAACATCCTATCTATAGAAATTCTGGGGAACTGTCGTATTTAGAAAAGAATAGGTGGTTTCATATAAAAGTGTTTTTAAAAGAAGCATGCTTAAAAGAGTTACTTCCTCTTACTAAAATTTGGATAGACAATAAACTTGTATTAGAAACATATGCACCCAATTGCTATATTTTTACCCCAAGAAAACCGGAAAATTATAGCTATTTCAAATTTGGAATATACAAACCTGGTTGGATGTTACTTAGGGAGTGTATTCCCAACCTCTCAAAAAGAATTTACTTTTTCGATAATATTATGGTTTATAATTAGTTTTTAAAACATTAATGTATGAAGATATACCACTTTATGTTGTGTAAACTGTCAATTTTGACATCTTGTGTATGAATTGGGAAAATGATACCTTTGGCCTCGTTTTAAGAATGAGACAAATGGTTTACAGTTCAAAAGATTTTGAGAGCTCGAATCAACAAGCTGATGCTGCACCTGCAGAGGAAGCAGAATCAGCAGAGCAGACCCAGAAGAGTTTCTGGTATCGTAAGGGAATGAAGTATCAGACGATGTTTGCAGATAACCGTGTTTTACATGAGTCAGATGTGAATCTTCTTTCTGAAGGTGCAACTATTATCAAGAGCGTTTACGAGTCAACATACGAACAGGTGTCCTATATCGTACAGCACGATTACGAGATGATTATTTACAACGATAAGGACGGCAAGATACGCAAGGGCTACTTCCCAAAGGTTAGCGCAGAGACAGGTGGTCAAAACCACGGTGGTTTTCAAGCCTAGACGTCAAAATTGACAGTTTACAGTTTGTAGAGGTAAAACCGGTCTATTCCATCGACTGGAATGACCTGGTATACCGTATACAACTGGCTTGTTAAGGGCTCAGACCATCTTAAGAAGGTACTTCCCATACTTAAGGGGATATAGCAGGAACGGCAGGGAGAGAAGACAACCAAAATCATATAACGGCTACGTCGTAGGTTAGACAAACACATGTCTCATACCACTGGTATGAGAAGTAACCTGATGCAGAAGGCACTCAACTATCTGAATAGTTTTTGGAACCAGCTTATCCTGTATCTGAAAGATGGGCGATACAGTATCGATCGCTCGAGCTTTGCTCACTTGCTACCAACGGTACGCAAGAACTCACTTGCAGAACGATCATTACGCGCTCTAACTGTAGAGCGCAAGAATTCGCTGACTTTTGGTAGTCATGCGGGGATGGAGATCTCAGTTATTTGCCGCTCGTATATCTAGACATGCAAGATGTGTGGTGTGTCAACGCTGGAATATTTTAAGCAATTCTTCAAGGCAATCATGCAGGGAAGAACTGACTACGAGCGCTCCAGATCTGCTGGCATGCTACCAACGGGACGCAAGAACATGTTGCCAATGACCAATGGCATTAAAAAATAATAAAGTTTAATTTGGTTTAGATGCCTCAGGTGGCAAAAACTACCTGGTAGTTTTCAAGCCTGGATGTCAAAATTGACAGTTTACATATGTTGAAACAGAATGGCATTAATGTCAATTGCTATATTTTAATTAAATGAAAATACGACATTTTATTATGCGCCTTGCTCCCCAATATGGTGGGCCAACAGCAAGTGTACCGGTGCAGTGTGTCGGTACCCAGAAAATGGGTGCAGACATGAGCATTGTAGTTTATAGTGACAACAAACCATACCTGAAAAAACTGAAGGACAATGGCGTAATTATTGTGGAAGTTCCAAATCCGGTGTCTTTTCTGTCAAAAATCTTCAGCCTGACATTAAGGCAATATATTTGGCGGGATAAAGATATTCCTGATATCTACCATTATCATGGAGTATGGATGCCTGCTAATCATTGGATTGCATGTGCCGCTCGTAGAAATGGAAAGAAGGCTGTTCTAAACCCACGTGGCGATCTGGAGCTAGCACGAGTACATTATAATTTTTTTAAACGTGTAAAGAAATGGGTTGTATGGCATTTGTATGGCAAACGAGACACAAATCATGCGGCATGCATCATTGCAACCTCGCAGCAGGAGGCGGACGGTATGAGGATATTAGGTGTAACGGCTCCCATTGCCATTATCCCTAATGGCATTGAAATTGAAGGTTTCCCTAGGAATATAGTGCATAAACATCACGAGAAAAAAACGATACTCTTTCTGTCAAGAATTAATCCTATCAAAGGATTGGAATATCTGATTGAGGCATGGAGTAAGCTGCCTACGAGTATTCGCAACAATTGGGAGTTACATATTGCGGGAAACAGTGACCCTATGGATTATATTAACAAGCTTCGTAATCTGGTGGATGAGGCTGGTTTGCAGGATAGTATCAAGTTCGTTGGTCAGATTGTTGGGGCAGAAAAAATGAACAAATACTCTGATTCAGACCTTTTTGTATTGCCCACATTAAACGAGAATTTTGGTAATGTGGTGGCAGAATCCTTGATGTGTGAATGTCCAGTAATAACAACGAAGAATGCTCCATGGAAGTGCTTGGAAGAATATAATTGTGGCTGGTGGATAGATTTAAGTGTTGAGAAGTTGACAGAAACATTAGCTGTAGCCATGAACATGAGCGATGAACAGCGTTGGGAGATGGGAAAAAGAGGACGTCAATGCATAGAGGAATGTTTTGCTTCAGAATCTGTTGCAAAAAAAACTATGACTGTATATAATTGGGTTCTTGGACAGGTCGTTATGCCAGAGTTTATACAACTGGCGGAGAAATAAATCCCATTCTACAAAGATTATTATTTTAAATGAAGAAACTGTTAGTGTTGGCAGCAGGGCTGCTACAAATCCCTGTGATAAAAAAAGCACAGGAGATGGGTATCTATGTCATAGCGGCTGATGATAATCCGAATGCTCCAGGCATGGCTATGGCTGATAAGGCTATTGTACCAGGTGGATTGTGCGACGAGGAGCGTATGTTGGCCATTGCCTGTGAGGAGCAGGTTGATGGCGTGATACATCCTTGCTCGGAGGTGGCGATGAACGTAATGGGGCGTATCAATGATGAACTGCATCTTTCTGGTATCTCTAAGGAGATGGCTATACGCGCAACTAATAAGCATCTGATGCGTGAGGCTTTTGAGAAACATGGAGCTCCCAGCCCTAAGTCGATATTGACTAAAAATGAAGAGGATGCTTGGCAGTCATTCAACGAGCAGTTCACAACAAATGCAATCTTGAAACCTTCCCGTAATAGTGGTTCACGAGGCATCGCAAAGGTTGTAAAGGGTATTACGAAGGATGCTTTCATGGAACTATATCGCAGGGCTTTAGAAGAAAGTCGGGATCATAGCGTATTGATTGAACAATTTATTGAAGGTCCTGAATTCTCTGTGGAAGTAATTGTATGGCAGGGCGAGCCTCATGTGCTTGCAGTTACAGACAAGAAAACTACGGAAGCTCCTTATTTTGTGGAATTAGGTCATAATCAGCCTTCTATTTTTCCTGAAGAGATACAGCAGAAATTGAAGGATGGTGCTATTGCCGGCATCAAAGCCCTTGGACTGAGCAACTGTGCAGCACATTGTGAGTTGAAGGTGCAGGATGGTGAGGTCTATTTGATGGAAATTGGAGCCCGAATGGGAGGCGATTTTATCTCTACAGAATTGACTCATCTGAGTACAGGAATCGATATGGTGGCTGCTACTATTAGTGTGGTTTTAGGAATGGAGCCCAACCTACAGCCAATAGAAGAGAAACATGGTGTTTGCATTCGCTACTTTTCCCCAAAGCCAGGCAAGCTGATTGCTATCGAGGGAGAAGAGGCGTTGAAGAATGCCCATGTATATGATGCCGAGATATACCATCAGGTTGGAGATATGATACCAGAAGTAAAGTCCAGTCTGGATCGCTCAGGCCATGTTATAGTAACTGATATTGATGCTCCATCTGCTATTAAGCGAGCAGAAAGTATTATTTCGAATGTAAAATTAATAACGGAATAATTATGTATCAACATTTCTTTAAACGAATTATTGACATCTGTATAGGTCTTGTTGCCTTGCCCTTTGTGTTATTGGTCATCTTATGCTGTGCACCTTTTATATGGTGGACAGATAAGGGTCCGATTTTCTACAATGCCAGAAGAGCAGGAAAAGATTATAAACCATTTAAGATGTTTAAGTTACGATCAATGTATGTAAATTCCCCAGATTTGAAAAATCCTGACGGGAGTACGTTTAATAGCGACGATGATCCACGAGTAACTCCAATTGGGCGATTTATGAGAAAAACGTCACTCGACGAATTTCCACAGTTCCTGAATATTTTGACAGGCGATATGAGTTTCATTGGTCCAAGACCAAAACTATGGAGTTCGGATTTGCGATTAGAGGATATGCCTGAGGATTACCGTGATAGCTATCTAGTCAAACCGGGAATTACAGGCTATGCTCAGGCATACTATAGAAATTCTATCACTCAGGATGAGAAATTCCATTGGGACGCTTATTATGCCAAGCGCATCAGCTTTGGAATGGATATAAAAATTATCTTTCAGACTTTCTATAGTGTTATAGGTAGAAAGAATATAAATACAGCAGAAAGTTATAAGAAATATGAAAAAGAGACTAACGTTAATCGGTACTAAAGAATTTGCAGATCAAATAATTGGTTTTGCAAAACGTACTGGCGAATTCGAATTTGTGGGCTATTTTGACGAAATAGAACCTACGGGTAATATAATAAATGGATTCCCTGTCCTTGGTAAAGTTGATGATGCAGTAAAACTATATCAAGAGGGGGTATTTGACTGTATTTTTATAGCAGTTGGTTACACAAGATTTGATTTAAGAGAGTTGTTCTATGATAAACTCAAAGGTAAAGTGCCTTTTGCGAATATAATTGATCCTACTGCAGAACTTGGTAGAGATGTTGTGCTGGGAGAAGGCATATATGTAGGCCGTAATGCTATTATTGACGATGAAACGGTAATTGAGGACAATGTGTTTATTCATAGAAATAACATGGTAGGACATAATAGTATAGTCCACAAGCATACATATTTATCTGGACTTGACCACATGGCAGGTTTCTGTGAGATAGGCTCAAGGACTTTCATTGGTCTAAGCGTATGTGTGGCTGATCATGTTAAGATCGCAGATGATGTTTGGGTCGGTATTGGTTGCATCGTAGCCAAGAACATCAAGAAACCTGGTAAATATATGACAGAGAGTGTACTTTTAACAAAAATCGGATAATATTTTAAAATTGATAATTATGGAATTGAAAGATTTTATCGCAAATTTTGCAGACCAGTTTGATGACACAGATGCTAGTGAGATTCTTGCAACTACAGAATTTCACGAATTGGAAGAATGGGACTCGCTGATTGCCCTTGCTGTTCTCAATATGACAGAGAAAAGGTATGGCAAGAAGATAACCTTCGATGAGATGAAGAAGTGTGTTACCGTTGAGGATTTGTTTAATGTTATTGCTGCCAAGTAATGAAGAATCCTTTTTCATTAGAAGGTAAAACAATCCTTGTCACGGGTGCTGCTTCGGGTATTGGAAGAGCAACTGCTATCCAATGTGCCGAGATGGGGGCCAAGGTCATCCTTGTGGACTTGAATGAACAAGGATTGAAGGACTCAATGGCTCTCATTTCAAGAGATGATACAGAGTATCGTGCCTTGGATTTGACAGACCTTGATAAATTGATTGAGATGGTTGGTTCTTTGCCGAAACTGGATGGTGTAGCAAGCAATGCAGGTATAGTCTTGTCATTGCTTGCAAAGTTCAGCGAGCCAAAGGATATGGAACGTATTTTCAAGATTAATACGTTTTCACATATCAACCTCATTCAACAGTTGATTGCTCAAAAGAAGCTGAATAAAGGTGCCTCAATTGTGTTTACCTCATCCATGTCTGGTGTGTATTGTGGTTTAGCTGGTGGTTCTTTATATGGTGCCACAAAGTCTGCCATTTTAGGTTATACGAAAGCCCTTGCCATTGAACTTGCCCCACGTGGAATACGCGTGAATACTATTCATCCAGGAATGATTGAGACTCCATTAACCAATGGTACGGCCCTCTCTAAGGAACTGCTGGAAGAGGATGCAAAGAACTATCCATTAGGCCGCTATGGTAAGCCCGAAGAGATTGCCTACTCGATAGTTTACTTGCTCTCGGATGCAACAGTATGGATGACAGGTACACAACTGTTAATTGATGGTGGTTATTCTGTAAAATAAGAAAGATGGAAGCATTTATAAAAGCAATATCATACTATCTGCCAGAGAAAGTAGTCACCAACGAGCAACTGGTAGAAGAGTTCCCGGAATGGAGCGTCGAGAAGATAGCCAAGAAGGTGGGCATTAATGAAAGACATATTGCTGCAGAGGATGAAACTGCTGGTGATATGGCTTTCAAGGCTGCAGAGAAACTTATAGCCGAGAATGGAATTGACAAAAGCACTATAGACTTTGTGCTACTTTGTACTCAGAGTCCAGACTATTTCTTACCAAGTACATCCTGCATCATCCAGAGTAAGCTCGGACTGTCAACAAAATGCGGCGCTTTTGATTTTAATCTTGGGTGTTCAGGCTACGAATATGGTTTGGCAGTAGCGAAGGGATTAATTATTGGCGGTATAGCAAAGAATATCCTTCTTTTGACTGCAGAAACTTATAACAAACATATTCATCCGAAGGATAAGGGTAATCGTACAATCTTTGGAGATGGAGCGTCAGCTTCATTAATCTCGTCGGAAGGGTTTGCCAGGATTGGTGAGTTTGTTCTTGGTTCTGATGGTAGCGGCTATGACAGGCTCATTCATAAGACTGGAGCCATGCGCCATTATCAACCTTTAAACGACTTGCATGAGGACGAGAATGGTAACCCATTGTCGAGTGATTATCTGTTTATGGACGGTAAGGCTATCTTTGATTTTACATCAGATATTGTGCCTCTCATGATCGAGGAGACACTTCAAAAGAACAATCTCACATCAGATGACGTAGAATTATATGTATTCCATCAGGCTAATAAGTATATGATTAATTATCTGCGTAAGTTGATGGAGATTGATAAGGACAAATTCTACGTGTTTATGGAGATTGTGGGTAATACTGTATCTTCAACAATACCGATAGCTTTAGTCGAAGCGCAAAAAGAAGGACGTTTGCACGGGAATATTGTACTTGCTGGTTTTGGAGTAGGCCTTTCATATGGAGCTACAATCTTAAAGTGTGAATAATTATATGCGTATTTATATCACCTTTTATCTTGTCGTCTTGATATGTTTTATGTCATGTCATTCAAATGTTGAAGATTTTGTAGAAGAACCGATAATTGAGCAATATCTTGAGGAAAGGTCTTGGTTTGAATACCTGTGCTCAGAGAAGTTAGGTGGAAGGTACTCAGGGTCTGATGGTATAGATGTTGCTGTGGATTATATATGCAGCATTATTGGTATCAGCGATTCTCTTTATTTAGACTCATTTCCAACTATGAAATGTATGATGAAGAATATCATATTTCATGTAGATGGGGAAAAAGATTCTGTAATAGTCTTAGGGGCGCATTATGATGCTTATGGTTATTATAATAAAATCAATCTTCCTGGCGCAGACGACAATTTGTCAGGTGTGGCAGTTCTATTAAAAGTAATAAAAGCTATTCAGAAGGAAAAGATTCATCCGAAATACGATATCGATATTTGCTTTTTCGATGGGGAGGAGATAGGAAGATATGGGTCTATTCAATATTTAAAGGAGTGTAAACAAGGTGTCAAGTATTATTTAAATATTGATACAGTAGGGAATCCTGACATTGATTTGGCTTTCTATTTCTCAAAGGATTGTTCTTTTTTCATGAACGATTTCCAGGAAATGATTGATAAATTAGACATGAGTACGGGAGACTATGCTCCTGTAAATTATAGTACAGATTGTGAAACATTTAAACGAAACAATATCCCTTTCATATGTATAGTTTGCAAGACCTTGCCTAATTATATTCATACAACAAAAGACGATATATCACATATATCTTTTTCTCGTCTGGATATTTTGGCCAAAGGTATTGAGAAATATATACGATCATTATAAAGTGATAGAATAGTATATTATGAGAATATTACAGTTACCTGGGTATTTTTTTCCTGAAAAGGCAGCAAGTATATATTTAGAGGATAATAGACAAGAAGCTTTTGCTAAGGTGGGATTCTATACGGTAGTTTATACCTCAAGACCACAAAGAGGCCTTTCTGAAGAAGAATACCAAGAGTATAAAGAAGAGAAAATAGAAATGATGTATGACAATCATGTTGAAGTACATCGTTTCGCTATGTATCGTGAAGGGGAAAATGCCGTATTAAGAGCTTTTCGATATTTTTTGATTAGTGCTGTCCAGTTGTGGAAGGGCATTTGGACTAAGGATATTGACCTTATATATGTGGCAAGTACACCTCCTACACAAGGTGCATTGGCGGCTTTGGTGAAGAAGTTTAAAAACATTCCTTTTGTATATAACTTACAAGATATTTTCCCAGACTCACTTGTTGGCACAGGTCTTGCACCAAAAGAGGGATTGTTGTGGAAGATTGGTCGGGTGATTGAGAACTTCACATATCGGAATGCGGACAAAATCGTTGTCATCAGCGAAGACTTCAAGAAGAACATTATGGCGAAGGGTGTACCCGAAGAGAAAATTGTGGTTATCTACAACTGGGTGGATCAGAATGCTGTGGTTGATGTTCCTCGCTCAGAGAACATCCTGTTTGACCGCTACGGGCTGGATCGTTCGAAATTCTACATCACCTACAATGGGAACATTGGATTGACGCAGAATATGGATATGCTACTTGAAGTGGCGAAGGAATTGGAGAGCAATGAGGATATTCGGTTTGTGTTGGTGGGCAATGGTGCTTATCTGGAAGATGTGAAACGTATAATTGCAGAACGGAATGTGCAGAATGTGACGCTACTATCGTTCCAGCCCTACGAGGAGATATCGCATGTGTTCTCATTGGGTGATGTTTCGCTTGTTATATCCAAGCCGGGTGTGGGTGCGAACAGTGTGCCCTCGAAGACTTGGAGTATAATGAGCGCTTCAAGACCTGTTCTGGCTAACTTTGATGAGAATGAGTTGAAAACTATTATCGAAGAGAATAACTGTGGCATTTTCACGAAAGCAGGGGATAAGGTTGCGTTTACGGATGCTATCTTAAAACTGTACAACGACCGTGAGTTATGCCGTGAAATGGGAAAGAACGGCCGCAAGTTTGTGATGGATAATCTTACTAAAGAAGTGGGTACGCAGAAATATGTAGATGTAATCAAGAGTTTCGAAAGAAGTGACACGAACAGAAATTAATCTACTTTGCTTAATAAGAATAGCATTAGGCACTCAACCACCCAATCCAGTCAGTAGAACTGACTGGACAGAGGCGATGCAAATAGCTACTAAACAAGGGATTGTAGGAGTGGTGTTGGATGGTGTCAATAGATGTTTTGAAGCCAATGTACCAGTTGATATTGATTTCAATACGAAAATGGAATGGATTGGCTTTGTGAGCCAGATGGAAGCGGGGTATAAACATCATCAGGAGGTTATTGCCCAATTGACTCGGTTCTATGCTGAACATGATATTAAGATGATAGTGCTAAAAGGCATTGGTCTAAGCTTGAACTATCCCATTCCGAATCATAGGCCGGCAGGAGATATGGACATATATCTCTTTGGGAAACAAGAGGAAGCAGATGACATCATTCAAAAGGAACTAGGAATAAAGATTGATAGTGGGCATCATCATCATACGGTATTCCAATTCCATGGCGAAAGCGTTGAAAACCACTATGACTTTCTGAATGTACATGTAAGGAAGTCGAACAAAAGAATAGAGAAAAAACTGAAAGAACTTTGTGCTATTGGCAATGATGAGAGACCAGAGGGGTATTACTTACCATCAACGGAATTTAATGCCATTTTTGTTTTGCGTCATTGCGCCTGCCATTTTGCGTCAACCAGAATGAGTTTGAGGCAGATATTAGACTGGGGCTTGTTCATGCAGAAGCATCATCACGAAATCAATTGGAACGAATATATCTCGTACTTAAAGGATGAGGGGATGTATAGGTTTTACAATCTGATGGGATTGTTCTGTATGTCTCATTTAGGTTTTGATGCTTCCATTTTTCATGAGCTGTATAGTGATAGCTCGTTTGAACGGTTTTGTAATGAGATTTTTGAGCCAGAATTCAAAGACCGTGAGGACGGTCGTTTATTACACTCACTGAGTGTAAAGCCCCGTCGTTGGTGGCATAACCGATGGAAAAACCGCCTCTGCTATAAGGAAAGTGCGTGGGAAGAATTTGCCTATGGACTGTGGGCAAAGGTGCTGAAACCGAGCCATTTTATACAGTAAGGAAGCCCTTGACAATGACCTTACCAAAACTTTATACGAGATGAATGAATCGCATTGTTATATTGTAAGTTATGATCTCTGTATACCAGGCAGGGATTACAACTCACTCTATCAAGCGTTGAAAATGTTTGAAAGGTGGGGAAAACTTACCGAATCGACATGGGCTATTGTCAGTAATTTGAACCATGTGCAAATAAGAGATTATCTGATGCAGTATCTAGACACTAATGATCGATTGATAGTGGTCCTAAGCGGTCAATCTGCAGCATGGAACAGAGTGATTGCTGACAATCAGTGGGTGAAAGATAATATTGTAAAGTAATGAAACAGCATTTCCCAGGTTTCTATCCCTATAATAATCAAGAGTTAAAAGACTTATTAGGCAAATCCACAATTGTCTTTGGAGCATCTGTTTTGCTTGATTTGCTGAAGATTAGTTATGGTAAGGATTTTCTTGATATAGTTAATGAGAAAATAGGGACAGAACGCCTCTGGTTGCCCTATGATACGGCCTGGCTCTATCATGAGCGATTGGCTAATGTCGTTGATGAGCAGATAAAAAATGTGGATAGTGCTGCATCTGCACTCAATAGGTTGAAGGCTAGTTTCTCAGATAACGGACAACACCCGTATATACCTGACACGTTGAAGGTGGACTTCGATAAAATGATGAACAGAATAAAAGATGCTCTAGATAAAGATAGGAACTTCTTGTTAGGACACCTAAATAACTCTGCTTTGCGGAAGCGTATAGATGAAATATTTCAAGGTAGAATAGGCGAGCCTTACGAGCAGAACCAATTGGAACAATTATATCAAGAGAGTGAGGAAAGGCATAAGCAACGCAGGCACCCGAGTATTGATTTTTCGAGCAATAAGAATATCCGTATCAGACACCACCGTCTGATAGTGTGGAAGCAAATAGAACTATATGCCAAGGAGAAACAGAAGCCTATAGTGCTTGTGTTGAATAGGATTACTCCTAATTGGTTTTTCATCTATAATGGTGCAATGGTAAGACCGCATCAGAACTTGATTAACGAGTTTATCGAAAACACAAAACAGAATATCTATATCATAACAGCGCATGAGCTAATAGATAGGCTGACAGGTAAAAAAACTCCAGAAATCAATAACTTATTGACTCAACTGAAAAACAAACCAGATTTTACATATAATCAGCAGACTGACCTGAAAGATAATACTGCAACAGCCTAATGAATAAGAATCCATTCTCTATATATGACTTTATGGGCTATCTGTTTCCTGGGATGATGTGCTATATTATCATCGCATATTGTTTTAGGATGGGACTGAACATGGGGGAGATTACGAATTTGGATAACCTGCGGAATCTTGTCAAGGAGTCTCAGATGGAGTTTAGCCTTGAAAAGTCTGTGATAATTATCGTTATCGCCTATATCTTAGGGCACATTATGTCATACTTGTCTTCAGTAACTATCGAACTTTTTTCACGAAAGGTATTTGGATATCCATCAGTATATTTACTGGGGAGAGGAAAGGGCAAGAACTGGTGGGAAATGCTGAAGGCATTCTTCGCATCGGAGGGTCATTCATCTAACCGTTTTTGGGCTTGTATTAAGACGGCATTACGTTTTATGATGAAAGTGTTTATATCCCTACTTTTATTTCCGATATCGTTCTCTACTTTTTCCTTTGCCTATTTCTTTGACATTAATGGATGGATAGTAAGACCTCTGGATGAATACCTAAAGAACACACTTAAGGTGAAGGAATTTAGGTTGGCCAACAGACTCGGTATCAACCATCCAGATGTTAATCAAGAGTGTGACTATCACAGAATAGTGATGCACTATGTATATTTGAACATTCCAAATTCACAACGCAAAACAGATAATTATATTGCACTGTATGGATTTCTAAGAAGTATATCGTTCGTGTTTAGCACGACTTTTTCTGCCTTTGGTACATACGCAATAACGACAATAGATTTTTCGGAGTCTTTTGATAAAGGTTTATTGTTTACATTGTCTTTGTTTTTTATGCTGTCTTACATCAGTTTTTTGGGGTTTATAAAATTTTACAGACGCTTTACGTTGGAGAATTATATGGCCATGCTGACGGCAATGCCGGAGGAGGGTAGATGAATATTAAATGTGGAGAATAGTGATTATGAACATATTTGAGATACAACAGTCCCAGCAAGACAAGGAATTTGTGATGAAGAACGGCTCTTTGGAGTTTGAGGTTTTTGCTGATATTCTGAAAACAGCGGAGGACATTCCTTATATCGGTTCTTTATTCAAATTGGGTAAAGTGGCGGTAAATTATATGGACTATCGGTTTGTGAGGAAACTGCACTACTTTCTTGCCGAGTCGGAAAATATTGAGCAGGAAAAGAAAGATGAGTTTCTTCATAGTTTATCTGAGAAAGATTATAAGCGCATCAATGCCATGGTGACACACTTGTTGTATTCTGCAGAGGAGGATGGAAAGGCTACTCTGATGGGAAAGATATACAGAAGCAGACTACTAGGAGAGATTGACGAAGAAATGATGCTTAGGTTGTGCTCTGTCGTAAACAGAGCATTCTTGTCAGACTTGGATCATCTGGAGGAATATGTTGATGATAACAAAGACTACAGCTACGTCAAGGACAATCTTAATTCACTTGGTCTTTTGCGGGACCTAGGAGGTACATATCAGAATGATGACGGAGAATGGGTCGGAATGGGCTTCGGACCAGCAATTCACAGACTGAATCATGTTGGTAGTGAATTGTTGAGGATTAAGAAATTGTAGATTCTTTTAGATTTCCCATAATCAACAAAGTTTTGAATATGGCCAAGGACAATAACTCGTTCCATGGAAAGCCTACTCTTGATGGCGATGTGCGACGCTTTATGGAGAGCAGTTCTATTCTTTTGACCGCGATGTAAATGAGAATAACATTTATCATCTCGTAGCAAGGCCAAGCAGGTCACTTGAAGAATGGAATACAGATGGTGTGCCTGTGCTGCCAAATAATGTTGAGGTATTATGAAGGAAATTGAGAGAGAAATAGAATTAAGTAAGTACCTTGAAGAGTGGGCGAACTATCACTATGGAGATTGGTTTGCTTTCTATAGAGATGTCAACAGTAACAAGAGAAATGGTATCTATCTGCTAAAAGGTGGCACGTCTCTTATGGATCTGCTTAATAGTGTAATAGGTAATCTTGAAGAAAAGTTTTGTTTGCCCAATGAGGGGTCACATCTCATACCTACACAGTTTGCCTCAGTGTCTCACCTCATAGGTTATCTGGAGTGGTTAAAGGGCTATGTAGATTCTTTCAAACCTACAATTGAAAAAAACATTGATGGTGAAATTGACAACTATATCATTCATGGAATATGTGAGATAGTTGGAAATATTGATCAGGTGGTTGATAGGTGCGTGAGGCTTTATAAGGATGATACCCTTCCAAGACCATATCAAGCATTGAGAGCGCAACTATTTGAAAAGGATGTTGATGGGTTTGTGAATTCCGTCAATGGCATTTTGAAAGGTATTCCATATCTAAGTAGGAAGAAACAGTTCAATGAAGGCCATTTTCAAACAATGCTACAAATGTTATTGACAGTCCTGGGGTTTGAGCCTATTGCCGAGCAAGTTCTTTCTGACGGAAGAATTGACATGGTGGTTAAAATGGATGGTATAACGTATATTTTTGAGTTCAAGTATACTGATGGAAATAAATCTCAGGCCAGTAATGCGATGAAGCAGATTAAGGATAAAGGATATGCAGATCCGTATCGGCTGACATCAAAAGAAATAATAGGCGTAGGTGTTAGTTTTAGCGGTGTATCGAAGAATATAAACGGTTATTGTTATGAAAACATATAACGGAGCCGTATTCTTTGTAGACATTCTTGGCTTTAGTGCCTTAACAAAAGGGCAAGTAACAGGAATCACAAAGAAAGACTACGATGCATGGGGTGTGGATAGCGAGGTGGAACATCCGTACAGCTATCTTGCAGCAACAATGCTGGTTGAATTCCGAGACGCATTGTTGACACTAAAGAAGCACCTGCCATCATTGAATATTGCACAGATTTCGGACTGTGCGTTTATTTGGAGCGAGAATGCCAAGGAACTACTGATAGGTGTTCATGAATTTATGTGGAATGCCATTGGCAATAAGGGAATTTTGTGTCGTGGCGGATTGGCATACGGTGAAATTATTGAGGTGGAAAACGTAGACTATAGTCTTGGCGCCTTTGTAGTAGGCGATGCCGTGACAAGGGCGGCCAAAAATGAGCAGAAATTGAAGGGACCGAGAATCGCTATGGATGTGGATTTCCCGCATGATATATATATCAATGTCAACAATGTACCATATCTGGATTATCTGAGCCATGACTTATACCACCCAAACGAGAGTGAGATCAATCTTGAAGTGGTAGATGAATACAGGTGGTATCTTTGTGACCCAAACTTCGTAGCCAACCAAAAATATCCACCCAGCTATAAGGAATGTGTGGAGTTGACGAAGAAAAGGCTGGCACTCGCCAATAATCTGAGGATGCACCCAAGGATGGGATGGAATTCAAGAGGTAAAGAGGGATTGATACAGCTATGTGCTGGAGAATATGCGATATCAAGAAACGGTCTGCTACATGTGCTGCATTTGTTTGAGACAAAAGATGTTCAGACAGATGATATGAGAAGTATTGCCAATGTTGAGAGACAGAATAATATTGTAATGAATGCTGAATACTTCAGTACAGATGATAGAGAAAAGTGGGACAAACTTACATCAGAGGGATTATAAATAAATTAAAACGAGCATATTATGAACATGAAACTTAGGAATATTCCTTTTTCTCCGCCGGATATGACGGAG
>AUXO014937607.1_pt1 | contig 26767 bp, 38 predicted proteins | sample 768731 | NCBI WGS metagenome assembly AUXO01 (sample SAMN02715735, study PRJNA202380) | gut metagenome | biome: sheep rumen | host: Ovis aries | place: New Zealand: Palmerston North
AATATTAAGTACTTAAACTTAATGTCAGCAGAAGATTTCAAAGGTACTATTGAAGCATATACATATCCTAAGGAATTTGCAGCATGTGATGGATCTGCAAGCATTTTACCAGGTGTTGAAATTGGCCAACAGACAAGAAAGAAATTTGGTGTTTGCTATAGAACAGAAATTGGTAACGATGTAAATTCAGAATTAGGTTATAAGCTTCATATCGTTTATAACTGTTTAGCATCACCATCTGAAAGAAGCTATGAAACAATTAACGATAGCCCAGAAGCAATTACATTCTCTTGGGAATTCTCAACTACTCCAGTAACAGTAGAAGGCCATAAGCCATCTGCAACTGCTGTAATTGATTCTACTAAGATTGATGCAGAAAAGTTAACTTTAATTGAATCTGCATTATATGGTACAGATGAGCAAGATACAATCACTGCAATCTCTGCTAAGGTTACAGGATTCACTGGCAAGCCAATGTTATTATTACCAGATCAAATCGTTGCTTTAGCATCTTAATATACAACTAAATTGTATAATTAAAAAACTGTCGGGGTGCTCTAATTTCGGGTGCCCCGATTTTATTAAAAATAATCAAAATGGAAGAATAAAGGAGAAACAAAATTATGTTTAAGAAACAAATTAAATATACAGATTATCTAGGAAATGATAGAGAGGAAGATTTCTATTTCGATCTATCTCCAGCAGAATTAACAGAATTAGAATTAAGTATGGAAGGTGGTTTATCTGCAATGATTCAAAAGATCATTAAAGCAAAAGACATGCCATCTTTAATTGCTACGTTTAAGAAATTGATATTAATGTCATATGGTGAAATTTCAAATGATGGAAGAAGATTCATTAAGAATGATGAGGTTCGAATCGGATTCTCTCAAACACCAGCATATTCAATTTTATTCATGGAACTTGCAACAAATGAAAATGCTGCAACAGAATTCGTAAACGGAATCATTCCAAAGAAAGAAATTGATGAACTTAAACAAAAGCAATTAGAACATAAGTAAGAAAATAAATAGGAGGCATTTTATATGCTTACTATAAGTATAAAAGGAGGTCAAATTCTTAATAGACGTACCTCCGAAGTAATAAGTTGTAAACCAACAACTATTTCATTAGAGCATTCACTAGTTTCCATATCGAAGTGGGAAGCTAAATGGCACAAACCATTCCTGTCAAAAACTCCAAAGACAGATGAGGAAATTTTGGATTACGTCAAATGTATGACGATAACTCAAAACGTGGATCCTAATGTGTATATGTTTTTAGGTAGAGACAATTTGGCAGCTATAAACGCTTATATTGAAAATCCTATGACTGCAACATGGTTTAATGACAAAAATAATAAGGGAAAAAGAAGTTCTGAACAAATTACATCAGAATTGATTTACTATTGGATGATTGCGTCTGAAATTCCATTTGAATGTCAAAGATGGCACTTAAATAGATTAATGACCCTTATTAGAATATGCAGTATCAAGAACCAACCAGCAAAGAAATACAGTAAACGCGAAATAATGAGTCAGAATGCTGCATTAAATGCTGCCAGATTAAAGAAATTAGGTACTTCTGGCTAAAAGGAGGTTATTATTATGGGGTAAGCATAAAATCTAATAATGACTTTTCTAAAACAGAGAAGTATTTCTCTAAAATCAGAAGCAGAACAAAATTTAGAAGAAAAATCGTAGAAATGGCAGAGCAATGTCTTGCCGAATTACGAGAAGCAACTCCCAAAGACTCTGGCTTAACTGCCGAGTCATGGGGGTATAAAATTACAAGTACTAAAAAGTTAACTTCCGTAGAGTTTTATAACAATAACATTCAAAATGGAATAAATATTGCATTGTTGGTAGAATATGGTCATATAACCGCTACAGGAGGATGGGTTGAAGGACGTGAGTACATAGACCCAGTTATACAAAGAAACTATTTAAAGATAGTAAATGATCATTGGAAGGAGCTGAATAGATCGTGAGTAAATTAGTCGATGAACGAGTTGTTGAAATGAAGTTCGATAATAAGAACTTTGAAAAGAACACAAGACAATCTATGTCAACAATTGAAAAATTAAAAGCCTCTTTGAACTTCGATGGTATGTCATCATCAATTAACAAGAGCATTAATTCAGTCGACATGAATCCTATAACATATGGACTAGAGAAAACGTCTAAAGCATTTTCTGCTTGGGAAGTTGCCGCTATAACAGCGATCTCCAATATAACAAATAGAATAGTAAATCTCGGAATAAAGATGGTTGAGAGCCTTTCAGTAGATAATATTGCTTCTGGATGGCAAAAATTTGAGGAATCAACTAAATCTATAGGAACCTTGGTAATGCAAGGCAACGATATGAAAGATGTTGAAGAGCAAATGGAATTGCTAATGTGGTATGCGGACCAGACATCATATTCATATACTGACATGGTTGAAAACATCTCTAAATTTACAGCTACTGGTAAAAGTTTGGAAGACTCTGTGCAAGCAATGATGGGTATTGCAAACTGGGCAGCTGCATCTGGTCAGAATGCAACGGTTGCATCTAGAGCTATGTATCAATTGTCTCAAGCAATGGGTGTAGGCGCTGTAAAATACCAAGATTGGAAATCTATTCAAAACGCATCTATGGATACTCAAGCATTTAGACAGGCAGCACTAGATACTGCAGTTGCTATGGGTAAGTTAACAAAAGGTGCGGAACGATTTGATGGTACTATTGAATATATGACTAAAAATGGTAACCTATTCACAAAGTCAGAATTTACAAAATTCTTATCTGAAGATGAATGGTTATCATCAGATGTTTTAATGGAAACTCTGAAAAAATATTCTAGTGCCGTTAATGAAATAAAAGAAATTACTGACAAGAACCCAGATCTAACTCCAAGTGAAGCTATGGAGATGTATGCAAATGATACAAAACGATATGAAGAAGAATTAGAGTCATATCGACAATCTTTGCAAAATCTTGAAGAAGGATTTACCGAAGAAGGACTTGCTGCTTTAGAAGCAAAAGTTCAAAATAGACAATTTGCGTTATCTGTATTTAAGTCAGCACAGGAAGCAAGAACTTTAACAGATGCAATAGTTGCTACAAAGGATGCTGTATCATCTCAATGGTTAAAATTCTACAATCAAGTATTTGGTAACTATGAAGAAGCTACTGAATTATGGACTGAAATGTCAAATAGATTGTATGATATTTTTGCTGCTCCATTAGAAAAGAAGAATAAAGTCTTAAAAGAATGGCGTGGCTATACAGATGAAGTTCTAGCTCTTCAAGAAGACTATAGAATACAAGAAGAAAAGCTTGCTGAAAAGAAACAGGCTTTAAAAGATAGCGGAATGTCAGAGGCAAATATTGCGGAAGCAGTAAAAGCCGAAGAAGAAGCTCTTAAGGAACTTCAAACCAGAATAGATACTTTACGTGCTGCCGGTGATCATCGTTCTGATATTTTTGGTTTAGATGAGAATAATCTTGGAGCATTTTGGAATGTTGCTGATGCAATTAAGAAAGTAATTGACGTCATTTCAACTGCATTCTCTGAAGTGTTCAAAGTTAACAAATCACTAGGTGAAATCACACGATCTCTTCAAACATTCACTAAAAAGTTAGTAATGACTGATGAAGTCGCAAATGACGTTAAGAATGTATTCAAGGGAATTTTCTCCGTATTTAAATTAGGTATAAAAATTGTTCAAGGTGTATTTAAGGCAATTCAACCTGTATTCAAAGCAATATTTGGTGCTTCTGGAGGATTAATAAAATTCTTAGGAAACCTTGGAGAGAAATTTTCGAATTTTGTAGATACAACAACTATTTTTACAACTATAGGCGAAAAAATAGGAAACGTGTTCTCTACTATAATTGAAACTTTTAGAGAACTTGATATAATAACAAAGGTTACTGGTTTCTTTAAAGATTTATACGAACAAATAAAAGCTAGTGAAACAGTAAACAAAACATTAGGAAAGTTAAAAGAAACTTTAAATAGTTTATTTGACTTGTTCATAACAGGCATTAAAAATGTCGTATCATTCACTACTAAATACCTAGTTCCATTATTTGTTACATTAATAAAGTATACTGGCTATTTAGTTGGTGCTATTGGTAAGTTCGTATTTAAAGGACTTCAATTATTAGCTGATGGAATAAAATACCTAGCTGATAAAATAAGAAACAGCGAACAAATTCAAAATGGATGGAAAAAGTTCGTAGAGTTTGTTCAATCAATACCTGATAGATTAAAGAAGGTTACACCATTCCTTAACAAATTAGGCGATTCAATTAAATCATTCTTTATTTATATTTGGAATGGAATAAAAACCATTGGCTCTGGAATGTCTAAAATAGTAAATCTAGAGTCACTAGGCGAAATGTTCTCATCTATTGGTCATCATATTGCAGAAGGTTTCTCAGCAATTGTAGAAGGTGTAAGAAATCTTACAAAGTCAAAAATCGGCTCACAAATAGATGGAGTTGAAAGAGAGTTAACACCTCTAGAGACTTTACTAAAAGGTATTATAGATGTATTCAAAGGAATATTTGAAGTATTTAAAGCATTAGCAACAGTAATAGGACGAATTCTAAGTTCTATAGGAGGACTATTCAGTTCTATTGCCGATAGCTTAAAGAAAACATTTAACCAAAATCTATTACAAGGCGGCGCTGGCATTAATTTATGGTATTTAATTAATGGTGGTGTCGTAATGTTAATCTTAAAAGGTATATATGATTTTGTATACCTATTTAAGAATGTTACAGCTGCAATTACAGATGCTGTATATAGTATAGGATCTGTTTTAAGAGCAAAAGCTGCTAGAGAATGGGCTGCAGCAATTAAAGAAATCGCAATTTCTATGCTAATGTTAGTTGGTTCTTTATTAATATTAACATTAATTGATGAAGGCCGATTAATGAAAGCTGCTAAAGTATTAGTTGGTATAATGGCCGCATTAGCATTGATTGTTGGTATAATGGCCCAATTCTTAAAAACAACATACAAGCAATCTTTGAAGTTCCCGAAGATTGCAGGCAAGAAAGGCAAAATGGCAATGTCAGGAGGATCATTTGCTTCTGAAGGAAGTGGATTCTCTGGAGCAGCAATGCTTATATTATCATTTGCCGTATCAACATTAATATTAGTAAAAGCATTAAAAACAATCGACTCAATTAACTCTGATAAGTTACTTAAAGATATTGCAGTGCTAGGTGTTATTATGGCCGGATTAACTATTAGCATCGGTATGATGAACCGCTTGGCAAATATGGGTAACAAAACAGGCGAGAGTGCTAAAGGCTTAAAAGGCGTCTTAGAATTTGCATTAGGTGTATGGGTAATTTCAATACCACTACAAAAGTTTGGAGAAATGGATGGCAAGGTAATCTTAAAAGGATTAACTACTATATCTGCAATATTATTAGCATATGCTGTTGCTGTTAGAATAATGAATGGTGTAAAGTCAAAAGGAATGGCAAAATTTACAACATTCGCATTGGCATTAAATGCATTAGCGGTTCCTGTTCAAGCTTTAGGCTCACTTGATATTGGTTCTATTGGAAAAGCTCTCCTAATCATAGGTGCTCTAAGTTTAGTATATGCTGCACTTATAGACATGGCTAAAGACATGAAATTATCATCTGCATTCGGTGCTTTATTAGTAATAAGTTCGTTTGGATTAATTGCATGGTCTGTTGCAGAATTAATACAAGGACCTTTGTCAAATGTATCCGTAACTGGATTAGTTGCGTTTGGTATAATTGCAACCGCTTTGACAGTGTTTGTAGGCGTTGTATTACATGGTCTATCAACAATTTCAAAGAAAGCATCTGAGGTAAAATCTGATAAAAATGTTCTAAAAGCGCTTGCTACTATGGCAATTACATTATACGCAATTGTCGGTAGTTTATATTTGATACTAAGAATCTCAAAGTTAATGGAAACAGTTAGTTGGGAATCTGTAGGAAAAATAGGCGTTATTACAATTGGATTAATGGCAATTGTTGTTGGAATTATACAATATGCAAAGCATATAACAAAAGATTCTGCATCCTTCTCAACACTTATTAAGAATCTTGCGATATTTGCAGGAGTTGTGCATACTATAATAACTACTTTAGCTGCACTAACATTATTAGCAAAATTGTCAGAATCTATTCCATGGGAATCTATTGGTAAATTATTTACAATGCTTGCTGGAATGATATTGTCAGCAGTTGTTATTATAGGAATAGCTAAATTAATTAAAGCTGACAATAAATTAGAGAAATCTATAATAATGGTTACATCTATAATGGAATCATTAGCAATTATGATGCTAGGTTTAGCCGTTGTTGCAAATCTATGTAAGTCAATTGGTCTTGAAGAAATGGGCAAGATGTTATTGATATTAGCCGGAGCATTAGCAACAGTATTTGTTGTAGTATTCTTAGCATCAAAATTCAAGAAACAAATTGAAGATGTAGCAGAATCACTTGCAAAATTAGCAGGCGCATTTGCATTATTTGGCGTTGCTGCAATGTTAATGGCTGTTGGAATCCAAATGCTAGGAAAGAATGTTAAAGGTTTAATTATATTTGCAGCAGTTGTCGTTGTAATGGCTGTTGCTATGAAACTTTTAGGAAGCGCTGCACCAACCATGATGATGGTTGCTGTTGCATTTGCATTGATTGGAATCTCTGCATTAGCAGTAGGTGCTGCATTCTATCTCATAACATTGGCATTAAAAGAACTATTGCCAATAATTGATGAACTAGCTGAGAAATCAGAAAGTCTTGAGAAAGTTGTATCAGCAACAATTCAAGGTGCTTTAGAAGGAGTTGCAAATGCAATTCCAACAATAGTTTCAAAGATATTAGAAGGCTTAGATCTAATAATCGCAAATATATTTGATAAGATAAGAGGCTTCATCGAATGGTTCAAGAAGTTGGATCTAAAAGATGTGCAAGAGTTAATCGATAAAGTATTTGATTTAGCATTCTTAGTAATTATAGAATCACTTAAGAAACTAAAAGAGAACACAAAAGAGATTACTAAGCAATTAATCGGAATTGTTAATGCAATGATACAAGGCGTTACCGAAGAGTTACCAAGTATCATGGATACAATTGCCGAATTTATATTAGGATTCATTAACGCAATTGGTGTAACAATTGAAAAGTATGCAGAAGATATTAGAAATGCAATGCTAGGATTGTGTGAACATATGTGGAATGCGTTCAAGAAATTCTGGGGTATAAATTCTCCATCAAAGACTTCTGAGCAAGGTGCTGGATACATCATGCAAGGAATCATAAATGGTATTGCAAATTGGTTTAACAAAGTTATTAATTTCTTTGCAAAACTTGGAACAGAAATGTGGAAAAACGTAACATCATGGGCTAAACAAGCAGTATCTTGGGGTAAAAACATTATACAAGGTATTTGGAATGGTATCAAAAGTGTTTGGAATGGATTTGTTAATTTCTGGAAAAATTTATGGAATGGCATAGTTAATTGGTTTAAGAATTTATTTGGAATTCACTCACCATCTAGATTATTCTATGATTTTGGTGAATATACAGTAGAGGGTTATCAAAATGGATTAGATGATGGCGAAGATGGCGTATACGATTCATTCGATGATTTATCATCAGCTGCCGAAAATGTCTTCGGAGGAAATGATACAGATTCATTACTTTATAACTATGGAAAACAAGTTGACCAAATGCTTGCAGAAGCACTTTTATTAAATAGTGGTGTTGTGTATGACGCACTTAATCAAATAATCTCAAAGTCAATAAGTCTATTAACAAATGGCTCTGATAAATTTAACGAAGCAATTTCTAGAATTATTGATGTTATAAATAGCAATATAGCTGACGACGATGCGCTTGTTATAACTCCTATTATGGACTTATCCGAAATAGAAAATGGTGCAGGATTAATTGCAGCAATGTTATCTTCTATTAGTGGTGTAACAGTTGCTAAAGCTTCTATTGACGCTGATAAGATCTCAGAACAGATGCAACAATCAAAGAATTCACAAACTAATGACAGACAATTATCAACACAAACATCAACTATGTCTGATCAAAATGGCGTTTATAACATGACATTTAATATTACTGGAAACGACCCTAAGGCAATTGCAGATGAGATTGCAAAGCGTTTTCAACAAGAAATAGATAGAAGAGGTTTAAAATATGGGTATAATAAAGTTTAATAACATTTCTTCGGATAGTTTAGGGCTTGTTGTACAATTTAAACCGGCTTATGAATATCCAGAAAAAGAATATGAGACACTTCATATTCCTGGCCGTAACGGAGATTTAATGTTAGACAATGGATCTTTCCAAAATGTGGAGAGATCCTACTCTGTTGCAAGAGTTTTTAAACCAGGAGAAGTGTTTCCAACAATTGCAACAAGTTTAGTTTCATGGTTACAGTCAACAACAGGTTATGCAAGACTTGAAGATTCTTATGAGCCAGACTATTATAGAATGGCTGTGTATGAGAGGGATGGTACAATTTCAAATTATTACGATCAGGCAACAGCATTTGACATAACTTTCAAATGTAAACCTCAAAGATGGTTAAAAAGTGGTGAAAACTGGATAACTTTATCGAGTGGCGAATTTGTTCCAGAAAATCCAACATCATATTATGCATATCCAGTTATAAAATTCAACACAATTGCTAATACTCCAGCTGATATAGTAATTGGCGATAAAACAATTCATATAAAAAGTATTAACGAATCAGTTGAATTAACTATAGATTGCGAAAACATGGAATGCTATTCCGGAACAACTCTTTACAATTCATATGTAGAATTGACTGACAATGAATTCCCAAGTTTAGCTCCACATGAAACTACAACAATTGAATATTCAAATATTAATAATTTTAAAATTCAACCAAGGTGGTGGACTATTTAATGATTATCTTATATGATAAAAATGAGCAAGAGTTCACCTCTCTTGGAATAGGTGTTCTTAAAGATGCTTCTGAATGCGTTGTAGCTGAAGAAGTTAATGGTGGTTATGAGTTAGAAATGGAGTATCCTGTAACAGGTGCTCATTATTCTGATATAATTGAAGATAGAATCATTTTCACTAAACCAAATGATGTCGACAAGCCTCAGCCATTCAGAATATATAAAGTAACTAGACCAATAGATGGTTTGGTTACAGTTTATGCAGCACACATAGCATATGATACTGCGAATGTTCCAGTTAAAGCTTTAAAAGCAAACAATTTAACTGAATTGTTTCAAAACATTCAAAATGGACAAGTTACAAATAGTAAATTTAGGTTAATTAATGAAAAAGAAACTGGTACTGATATGAGCTTTATAACAAAGCACCCATATTCATTGCGTGCTTTATTATTAGCACAGCAAGGCGATAGCGTTATAAATACATATAGCGGTGAATTTAAATTTGATAAGTTTGATATTCATTTAAAAGAACGTCGCGGTAGTGATAAAGGATTCACTATAAGATATTCTAAAAATATGACAGATATTGAACAAGAAACAAATTCTGATTTAATGTATACTGGTGTGTATCCATATTACAGCAATACAACTACCGAATCAAAAACTGCTATAACAAAGAAATACAAAGAAGTTTATATTTCAACGGATGCTAGCAGCCTTGACAAATATTATGATCCAATCACAAGAGAAGAAATATTCCCATCAAAGTGGCTATCATATTCAAATAATGGCATCGGATTAGATAGTATAGTGTCATTATTTGCTGTTAACATTGTTGTTTCAGAAGGTAATTATTATAATCATATAATAAAAGCTGATAAAACAACTCCTCTGAACTCAGAAATGCAAAGTACAGAGCAATCAGGTTCATATTTTTACGATGTAACATATGTTCAATCATATATTAATAAAAATGCAGTATCTGATTTTGGTGAAGACTGGTTATATGTAGACCAAGAGTTATCAAGGCCAGTTCCTAAAGTAGAATGGAATCCATATAACTTACCTACAAAAGATCCTGGTGACGGTAGTGAGTGGTGGAATCCGAACGCACATAAAGATGCTATTTACAGAATATTTACATCTGGTGATAAATTATACACAACATATGTATGGCAAAATGGTAAGTTCAGAACTCCAACAAATGAGGATAACATTAATGAATATTTACCACAGTTACCAAATGTTGGAACAGAGACTGAAGAAAAAGATAACACTATAGTATATGAAGGTGGAATAATCTTCATAAATGAAAAGCGTGCAAGAGTAAATGAAGAAGCTGAAGAATTCACAAAAGATTGGCTTATCGAAATTAAAGAAAAAGAACAATCTTCTTCAACAGATCCTAGATGGGAAGATGTTAGTGAACAACACACTCCTATAAATCCAGAAGCAGACACTCTTGTTGGATTTAAGTATAAAGTTCCATTTGTAGAAGAGCCTATACGAGCATATCCAGATACAAACGTTAAAGAAGGAGATCCAAAATGGTTATATGAGGATCCTGAATTAACAACACTTTTAACCCCAGTCGATCAACAATTATATGTTGTTGGTAGATCTGATGGTAAAGATTTTTATTACAGATGGAGCGCATATGATAATGCATATTCAGTATCAATTGATACTAGATATACTTATAAAAATTATATTTGGAACAATACTACTCATTTATATGAATTATACGAAGATACGTCAAATGATAAAATTCTAACATTAGATCTTAGTGATAAGTTCAGCGAAACACCAAAGAATACTTCTAAATTCCATAAAATGATTTATGAGTATGCGGTGGCATATATTACTGAAAATAAATTAGGAACACTTAAAAATTCTATAAAAGTATCATTTGCAAAACTATCATCTGATCCAGAATATTCAAAATGGAAGGACTTAGAGAAAGTTGAATTAGGTGATACTGTACATGTTATATACAATCCTCTTGGAATAAACATTCAAAAGAGAGTTATAAAGACAGAATACAATGTTTTAACTAACAGATATGATTCTATAGAGCTAGGTGAAGAGTCAACTTCATTTACAAATAATGCATTGACAAAAGGTGATAGTGTTTCTGCGCTTACAAACGATAGAAACTATGCTGATGTAACAACTGTTACAAAGTTAGTTGCAGAAAGAATTGAAGCAGATTATATTAAATCAATGGAAGCTGAAATAACAGAAGCTCAGATACAAACTCTATCTGCAGATTCTATATCAGCGGCATTAATTGAGGCTCAACGATTCTGTATTGACGAACTTGTTGCTACATTATTAGTTGCTGATAATGCATCAATTAGAAATCAATTAACTGTTGGTGATGGATTAATCGTATCTGGAGAAATCAATATAAAATCTGGACAAATCTCAATCGTAGATGATGAAGACATTGATTATGTTACAGCATATATTAATTATGATGAAACAGTAACTGAATACGGTCAAGATTGGTTGAAAGAGAATATTGACGATAAAGAACCTCTTAATATTGCAGATACATCTAAGTATCCTGCCGGAACAATCTTTAAAGTATTTGATAGAAATAATCTTTGGATTCAAAGTTACTATGTATGGGATGTAGAAGACCAAAGCTACAGAGTGCACGCTGTAGAATCAACAACATATTTCAAGGTTGATGAGCAGGGCAATGTTGAAGCTAATTCATTAACTATAAAGGGCGGAAGCATATCTATCAAAGATAAAAAGGAGAATACATCCTTTATTGTACATGACGATGGCAAACTCGAAGCAAATTCAGTAGACTTAAAAGGTAAGATAACTGCTACTTCAGGAGACATCGGCGGTTGTATTATTGAAGGAATCCCTAAAGAATATACAAATGCATATGTTATAGAAGGTGCTGAAGAGTATTCCGATGGATGGTTAACCGATGTAGAAGGTGGAACAACTCCACTAACTCCGATTAAAGATAAGTATTATAGAGCTACAGTTGATTATGAAGATAAATATTTCATTTGGAATGGCTATAAATATGAAGATATTAAAGTTGGAATACTTCAAGTTGATGGACTTAATGTGTCAGGAACTTTAAGATCTATAACAATTGAAGCTTCTGAAATAATTCTTCAAAATGGCGAAAAGAATACATCTTTCAGCGTTAATGCAGATGGTGAACTTGAGGCAAACGCAATCAGCTTGGAAGGTGGTACAATTGAAAACCTAAATATTTCAGGAATGTTATATTTTGGAGATAAATATGTTCGTGCGTTTGAAAGAACTGCTAGTTTAAATAGTTACAATGCAAACTGGTTATCATTAAATGATGCTACTTCAAGCCCATTAACTCCTGATTCAAGTAAAGTGTATTATGTAGTTCGATCAGCTCCATATGTATCAGGATTCTATAGATGGAATCAATCGACAAGTGGATATGTTGAGAATGCAGATTCATATTACATTAACCAGGATGGTTTTAAGTTATTTGCAATCGAAGCAAGAACTGATTATACAAAAATTGCAGGTTTTACAGTTGAAGAAAATACTTTATACTCTAGAAATGGCCAAAAAGAAGTAGGTATAACCTCCGATCAAGATGATGCAGATAATTATGCTATATGGGCTGGTAGAAGATATGGAGTTGTTGACACAATCACTGCATACATAATCAACTATGAATATTCTAGACGTTGGCTTGGTTCTAGTACTAAGCCAAGTGATGCATATTATCCAACTTCAGATTCAACTGCTTACTATATAGTTGTAGATAACTCTAGACAATATTACAGATGGAGTAATTCTAACAACAAATATATATCAATAAGTCAATCAGAAGGACAGTCCCTAGGCGCTACACAAGCATATGTTGTAGATTATGAATATACTTATAAATGGTTGACTGACGTTGAAGGAAGTAGAGAATTTATATCACCTGATGAAGATCATATATATTCGGTTACTGTAGATGGTGTTATTTCATACTATACATATGATATAACTGCAAGAAGATATATATCACAGCCTGATACAAATTCCAATTTCTATGTAACACATTCTGGAGAATTATATTCTAGAGCTGGTTATATAGGTGGTTTTGAAATTAGTGCAGATTCATTGGAAGCTACAGATGTATTCCAAGATCATATGAAACTAGACGCTCAAGGAATTGAAGTATATGCACCGCCTGAATATGGCAATAATGGAATAATTTTCCCAGAATCACTAACTTATATTAATTCTGGATTAGGTGTAAAAAGTTTTGTTGTAACTGTTGATTATTTACATAAAGCTACTGAAGATGATCCTCATGGATTAGGAACTCAACCATTTTTGAGTCTAACTGCGACTACCGCATTAGATGAGGATTATATGTATGTAGAGGAGTTTGAATATGAAACAAATTACCAGTTTATATTTACAACTAGAGTTGCAGTCGAGGCAACCAGTGAAACCGTTATTGATTTGTCTGCAAATCCAAACTATTTAATAAAAGCTGTATTTGCAACTCAATCTTATACTGGGGCCCATTATAGCGGATGGAATATAACAACTTCATATGACAATACAGCCAAAGAAGCAAGAGTGTATAATAACAACGATAGAGCTGTAACCGTAGATGTTATGATTCTTTTATCAAAACAATTCGGAACTTTATAAGGAGAAACATATGACTATTAATGATATTTTAGAACGTAGAAGTTCTATTATAAAATTAACTAAAGTAAAATTTAATAACTTTAAAACCACAATCGATGTATATAAGCTATACAAACAGATTGAAGAAACTTTATCCATAACTGATCAGGAAAACAAGAAAATAGTTGATATTTATTGTAAGAAGGATCAAAATGGAAAAGTTATAACAAAAGAAGGAAAGTATCAATTCGATTCGAACGATAATATGAATAAATACCTTGCTGATATTAATAAACTAGTATCGCAGGAAGTATCTTTCGATAAAGTATCAATAAATGTTAATGATATTGATATTAATAGTTCTGAGAAACTAAGCACTTCGGATATGGTATTATTAGAAAGTTTAATTGAATGGATATATTAAAAAAGAAAGGAATAAAACTATGAAGAAAATTAATGACGATTTAAGTATTAATGTGTTAAATGTTGCTGCTGTTGAAAAGCGCAATAATAAGTGTTTCCTATTTATGATGGATGGAGATAAGTATGAATTAACAGAAAATGATTATGATGTTATCGCCGCAGAGGTACCAACTTTAAAAGTTGATGATAATCTATATGTTAATCCAAATGCAGTATTAACAGTTGAAACAATCTATAAGGATTCCAATGCAGATCATTCCATTATTAAGTTAGTTGGAGATAATGTAGCTCAAGTAACTCTTGCAGAAGGTGCAATTGTTGCTGCTATGGAACCCACATCAGGTGGAGGAAGTGGTGGTGAAAGCAAACTATTCAAGTATATTTTATTTTTAAGAAATGAAAGTATTTCTTTAGACTTTAGTTTATCATTTATCAGCTCAACAGATGTAGATGCAAATCTTTTAGATTCAGATTCATTAAAGAATGGAGCCTTAACAGATTATTTTGGTTTAACAAGTAATTTAAGTTTTCAATTTGAAAGTCCATTTGCGTGGGGTGATGCTGGAAAAATGATTGCTAGTGATATTACTGCAATAAAAACAGACAATAAGATTATTGCCTTTACTATAGATTTCTATAATATAGCAGGGGATACAATGAATGACTATAGATTTGAATTTGATAGTCAAATAGGTAAGATTAGTTTAACAAAGTAATCTATAGGTATAGGTCTTGAGTATAATGCAGGTACTAGTGATATAGTAGGTATCGCTTATATTTATGATAATTCTGATTATTTTTATGCAACTGCTTATAATTCTGCATGTTCAACAAGCATATCATATGGAGAGAATATCTACGATAACTTAACAGTTAATAAAAACACTATTGAGCAAGTACCTGTTGTTGATCCTGAGGAATCAATAACTATTAATGATGCTAATAAGATATTCCAACCTCTAATTACTTTATATTCCTCTGGTTCAGAAGATTCTATTATCATTAAGTTAACTAAGCAAGAAATTCTAGATTTATTCGTAGACTAGTATGATTAAATATTTCATTAGAACAACGAAAGAGTGTGATTACTATGGATAGCAATTTATTTATGGGGTTGCTTATTGGAGCGAGTGCTGTCTTGTTGGGGATAGCAACCGGAATAGCAACTCTTATTATAAAACCAATAATAAATCTTAATAGAAATATCGCAGACCTTAATTCTTCAGTAAAAAGTCTTAGTAAATCCGTTGATACAATAGATGTAAGACTTGCGAAGCATGGTCAAGAGATAGATGCTATTAAAGATGATTTAAGAGAATATGAAGGGAGAATCTCAAGAATTGAAGGAGGCAAACACAAATGAGCAATAGAGAGTTACTCGAACTTATAGTTCTAGCATGTCTTGCGGCAATTGTTGTAGTTTATTTCCTAATTATGGCAATTAAGAATGGCTGGATAAAAAAGTTAACAAAAACTTTAAACGATGCCATTAGATATGCTGATAAAAATATTACTGGACCTAAAGAAAAGAAAAAATATGTAATGGATAAAATTGAGGAGAAATGTTCTGAATTAGGAATTCCTTATGCATTAATTTACAAGTTAGTAAGTAAATTAATTGAAAAGATAATTGCTGATCACAACATTATTGATCATGATGATGAATAATTATAATCCAAATCCAAATTATTATAACTATCAAAATGATTTATATTCAAAACCTCAGATGAAACAATATGCATTCGTTAATGGCATAGATGCTGCGAATAATTTCCAAATCGGAACAAATCAATCTATGCTGTTAATGGATGAAAACCATCCGTTATGTTATATGAAAACAACCGATGCTATCGGCAGATCTAGTCTAAGATATTTTAAATTAGAAGAAATTGATGAGCAATCGGCTTTAGGTATGCTGCAACCATCAAGTGTTGCAGATGATAAATTTGCTTCAAAAGAAGATATTGTCAACATCAATAAAAGATTAGATGATATTTTAAAGAAGCTTGAAAAGAATTCGAATAAGAAGGATGGATCAAATAATGGCTAATCCTTTTTATAATAGTGCTCCTGCTAGTAAGCCAAATGGCATGAATATTATGGATATTTACAAAGCAATTACTACTTCTAAAAATCCAATGCAAGTATTCAATGCCATGGCTATGAACAATCCTAAAATGGCGCCTGTAGTTAATATGCTGAACAATGGATTTTCTCCACAGCAAGTATTTAACTCATTGTGTCAACAAAGAGGTATTAACCCGCAGGAGTTTATAAAAAACCTACCAAGGTAATAATATCTTGAAATCCCAGACACAAGATATTTATTATAATATTTAAGAAAGGAGGATATAACAATGGACGGAATTACTCCTACTTACAACATCGGTGGAAACAACGATGGATTATTTGGTGGAAGCGGTTTATGGTTATTTGCAATCCTTGCTCTAATGTGGGGCGGTAACGGTGGTTTCTTCGGAAACAACAACCTTGGTTACAGACCTGCTACTGCAGAAGACGTTAATAATGGTTTCAATTTCAATGATTTACAAAATCAAAATAGAGACATTATCAATGCCATAAGCGCAGGAACAGCACAATCAGTTGCAACAACAAACCAAGTATATCACGATGTAGTTGGTGCTTTAAATGATAAGTACAGTGAATTACAAAGAGATGTTGCTGGTTTAGCTGTAGGACAAGCTAATTTATTAGCAAAGGAAAATGAATGCTGTTGTGCTACATTAAGAGCTATTGACGGTGTTAATTATAACAATGCAATGAATACGTCTGCTATCAAGGAAGCTATCTTATTAGATGGTCAAAAGACTCGTGAATTAATCACAAATAATAAGATGGAAGCTATGCAAGATAGAATTAACAAGCTTGAATTAGCAAACGCTGTTGCTGGTGTAGTTAAGTATCCTACATCAACTGCATATAACGCTGGACCTAACCCATGCTTTAATTGCGGATGTGGCAATATCTAAAAGGTCAAGCTGACCACGCATGATGCAACCACGAGTATTAATTGGACTAGTAAATAATACTAGTCCTTTTAATATTTATATTTTAAGGAGGTATTAAAAATGAATGCTTTATACATGTTAAACACTACATCTACAACTGTTTTAGCATCTGGACAATTAACTTATAACATTGCCAGACGACAAGGAAGAGCTATTCAAAATAATGGAAATAGTATTCTTCTATTAGAACCAGGATATTATAGAGTTATTGCAACTGTAACCTTTACAGCAGCTGATGCTGGAGATGTAACAATCTCCGCTCAAAAGAATTCTATAAACGCACCTGGTATTATAGCAACAGAAACTATAACAACAGCAGATACTGAAGTTAGAACTGTAACTTTATCTGGTGTTATTAGAGTTATGTGTAATGAAGGAACACCTATATTAACTTTCGTAAACGATAGTGATGACATTGATATTACTACATCAAATGTCTCAATCACAATAATTAAATGCTAAATAGTTCGAGAGGTATTTATGCATAAGAAGTTAATACAGATAGCAACTCCAGAACAATTGAAAGAGTTTATTGACGATGCTATGTCAATGATAAAGGAAACAAATCCTAAAACATATGAAGATCTCGAAATGTATTTATATAAAGAAATTTATGGAAACCATTTCAATGATTGGATGTTATCGATTGCTACTAAGTCAATGGTTAACGAAGATGGTAGTACAGGTCCTCACTGGACTCTTGAACAATCATCTTCTGTTGCAAAATCAAACGGAATTACATTCGATATGTTCAATGAATATGATTGGAATTACGTTATGAATATGATTTATAGCGATTATTATGGATCTGTTCCAAATGACACTGCTATATACGTCAAAATGGCTAAGAAATTCCTTCAAGATAAAGATGCTAAAGAAGGTAAAGCACTTTGCTATTATTTAGCAATGAAAAAGTAATCAAAGTAGTAATTGGTGTGACTAATAATATGTCACACTGATTACAATTACTTTTATATTTTCGCATGAAAAACAATGTACTATATGAAGAATAATTGTATGTATTGAGAGACACGGAGACATAAGCAGGAATGCGGTTTGGTACGCTCTCGCCGACAGATAGCCGGTATATATTAACAGATGTTCAACTCCTGGCTTACAATTACTTTTCTTTTTTTTTATCGCAATTAGAACATTCTCTTAAATGAAAAGAAGGAGGATATTTATATGAAAGATTTAATTAGAAATGGTAAAGATACAACAAAAATTGGTTTATATTACGTTGATGAGAATGGAAGATATTGGTATCCACAGGATGACAAATTTCCTATGACAAATGAAAGTATTTCAACATTAACAAACCGTGTAGATAATCTATCTAATAGTGTCAGAATTGCTGATAAGAAATTGGATAATTTATATACAGAAGGATTTAATGCTGGAGTTATACATGGTCATGATAAGGCGATTGGAGCTGTGGAAAGTGCAATAGGCATCGGACTTATTGTAACAATAGGAGTTGTAGGATTAGCTATGCATATAAAATCAAAGAAAGATAATAAAAAGAAGTAAAGGACTTTATACATAGTCCTTTCTCTTTTTCCGCAAATAAAACATACATTTATATGAAGAAAGCGAGGATATTTATTATGGAAAAATGGATTGAAGATTTTAAGAAGTTTTATGAAAACGAGGTTCTTGATAAGGAAGATAGGGAATATTTCCTATTGACTCTTCAAGGAGTTTGTTTCGAAAAAGGTTATGGTCTTAAAGAAATTTCAAAGATAATTAAATATGTAAAGTATTCAAAGAAAGCCTAATTGCAAAGGCTTTTCTTTTTTTTTCGCATGTACAACAATTGCTATAATGCTATAAGGAGGAATAAAAATGGCAGTAAATGAAGTTAAAGAAGAAAAACAAGTAAAGAAAGAGACATTGGGAGAATATTTAGACAGAATTCATATTTGGCCTGGAGATGATAGTGGATTTATAGTACAGGAACTGTTTAAGAACACAGAAATGCAAGTATCTAGAAGATATTTAGAATGCGAAGCATGGAAATATTTATTAGACAAAGAAATTGTGTACTGTGAATACACTACAAATATTTGGGGTCAAAAAGTAATGAAATTCTGGTTAGGATAGGTTACAATGCCTATTCTTTTTTCGCATGATAAACAGTTATCTATATGAGAGAAGGGTATGAATAAAATAATTACGTAAAGGTCATAATAACGTCATTAGTGTTCTATAAAGAACGATAGAAGGAGGATTCAATAACCGAGACGCTCACAAAAGTAATGGGTAATGCCTCAGGAGAGGTACGCTAATCCGTTATAAATAAATTACAGTTACTTTTATTTTTTGTCGCGTTTAGAACAGTCTCTTATATGAAAGAAAGCGAGGAATAAAATTATGAAACAAAAAATTTATATTGGTGCTGAATTGTGTGATGAGTATGCTGATGCAATTGATGAACAAATGTATAATGAAATCATGGATATTATTGGTAAAGACGAAGATGATGATGACATAGAATTCGAGACAAGTATAGATATTTATAACCAAAAAGTAATATATGGCATTATATTAACTATAACTGACCCCGAATTCTTACTATATATTATAGAAAGCATTACCAAAGAACTTAGACGTGATGTTACGATATTTGCTCATTCAGAGCCATACGACTTAAAGATTACAGTAAGCAGAAATAAGTATGAGGAATAACAATTCCTCTTGCTTTTTGTCGCAAATAGAACAGCGCATTATATGACAGAAGAATAATATGTAACTTTTTATATTACAGAGATTCTTCTTTTTCGCATTTAGAACACTTGTTTAAATGAAAAGGAGGAATGTTATATGATATATTGGAAAAGACCTAAAAACAAATATATGATAGAAGTAACTAGAGGTAAAGGAAAAGGTATTGATAAAGATGGATGTAAAAGAAGTGTAAGATATTATCAAATATATAGAGTTGAAGCGATGTATGATGCCTATTGGGCATTTATATTCTCAGACGCTACTAGAGTTAGAATAAGATCTGCAAAAGACAGACGTCATAAGATATTTGTCGAATTTACTAGTGTTGCTGATTGGGAAAAAGAATGGATAAGAATATTTGGTGAAGGTGCGCAATATAAGGTATGGTATGACAGACATTAAGGCTATACAAAGGCCTTAATTTTTCTCGCAAATAGAACAGTGTGTTATATGAATAGGAGGATATTTATATGGGATATATTTTAAACGAAACAATGTTCGCTGATTGGTATGTAATCATTGACGAACTTACAGGAAAGGAAATGATTAGAATCAGAAAAAGTTGTAATAAGAAAGAAGATATTTTAAAGCAGTATCCAGAATTAAAGGTTGAAGAAGTTGCTGTGCAATAACAGCGCTTCTTCTCTTTTTATATTTTCGCAAATAGAACACTTATTTAAATGAAAAGGAGGAACAAATATATGACAGATTTTGAAATTATATCTAGATCATTATCTAGAGCAGTAGGAGGTTATCTCACAGGAGATAGTGTTGAAGACCTTACAGGAGGTTCTCATCTATTAACAATTGATGACTTGATTGATATTTTCGATGCTCGAATTGAAGAGCAAAAGAAGATATGCACAAGACGTTTCAAGAATGAGATTGAGGATCTTGGAGAGTGGTTGGCAGACATTAAGGAATGTAATGATGTAATTAAATACTTAACTATGATAACTGATATTTTAAGAAAACTTAAGTCAAATGGTATTTGTTAAAGTTGATTGAGGCTAATTCAAAGCCTCTTTCATTTTATATTTTTAAGGAGGAATAATATAATGTACAGACATAATCAATTAAAAGAAGAATTGGATAAATTAAGAAGTGAAAATGATTATTTTAAATTGCAAATACGTTATCTAAATGAAAAATGCGCTCGAAGAGACTTGGAAATTAGAAATTTACAATTGCAACTTCAATTAAAAGATATGAGCATTCAATTATTATATTCGGCCAAACCACAGCCAATGGATATTAAAGTTGACGTTGATGTGATGCATCCTGAACTATTCAAAGCAGGATTCGATACTAGTATGTTAAAAGATAAACAAGTTTATACAGCTAGTGAAATCGTTAATAATAATGAACTATTCAGAAAAATGTGTCGTAATATGGATATTCCAGATGATATAATTGATGAAATGCTTGATAATAAGAAAGGTAAGAGTGAGTAAGAATGCCAAATAATTTCAGAAAATTAAAAGAATATGATCATTTAGGTGAGAATAATGTATCAATTTTAAGTTTAGAGACTCTTCATTGTATATTTTGGTATGATGGAAATACTTATCAATATAGTGGTGTATATAATGGAGAATACGATTTCTTGCTTGAATATTATGTTGTAGGTATTAAACCAATATTTAAAATTGAGCATGACAAAATTGTGCCCTATTTATTTATCACATTAGCAAAAGAGAATAGGAGCGAATAAAGATGAACAAAGAACAACCCATATTAATTGTTGGTATCGACCGTAGTACTAATGAAAAAGACAATAGTGCAGCTGTGTTAAATTTATATTATAACGGTGTAAATCATATTATTTATGAAACAGAGGATAAAGAGCAAGTAGAAGCATTTGACGAAATTTCACGAATAGAACGTAAAAAACAGCAATCTTTACTAAGACTAGATGAAATAGAGAATGCAAATCCTAGTGAAGCGTTGGAATGCTTTAAAGAGATAGAGGAACGTTGTAAAAACGATTATGAAGACTGTATTGTATGGTATGATTACAAAAAAGAATTATATACTATTAAACAAACTTTACTAAAATCTAAAGAGCAAGAAAGAGTGCTTGAGATTATTAAGGAAAAAGAAGTAAATTTAGGTATGTTAAAGACTTGTAAAACTGTTGAGCAATATAATGCTGGTTGTAGAATATTTGAAAGAAATGAACTTACCCAAGAAGAATTTGATTTATTAAAGAGGTATTCAAACAATGAATAAAGAAATTAACTTGGATGAGTATTTTGTAAAAGAGATTCGTAAAATTCAATATATTGAACATATTACAAGAACTCCTATACTATCAAAATATAGAGTTGATGGATATGATAGATATTTAGCAGATGAAGGACACCATATAAATCATTTATCAAAAGAAGCATTTGAGTATTATTATAATGTTTATGTACCGAGAATGAAGAAATTAGGGAATGTATTAAATGAAATGGCTGCAGAAGCGCAAAAACATGTATCTGAATCATTTACAAGTAATAATCCTTTTTGCTTCGAATTTAACAATGATAAAATAAAAAGCAACAAGGAGGATAAATAAAGATGACGCCCGAAGAACAAAAAGAATTTAATGAGCTTTATAAATATAAAGAGTTTGCAAAATTATTCTTTGATATATTTGATTTAGACTATTTGATGAGGTATTATACATTAATTATGCAGCCAAGAGAACCTTATAAAGTAGAAGAAAATGAATTAAGAATACACTTGAGTGAAGAAGATGCCGATAAGATTTTAGAGCTTGCCGAATTATTGGAGCAGGAGGTGGATGAAGATGTCTAGTACTAAAGATTGCAGGAAATGCAAGCATTCCTTTTATGAAGATTTGGATAATATGTTATGCTGTAGTTTAAATGATAATGAAATATTAGAAGGAGTATTAGGTGAAGACTCTGATGATGAATCTGAGGATGGTCTTCATTTCTCATATGAATATATTTATCCATATACGTGTGAAAATTATGAATCGGAGGATCAAGAAGATGAGTAAATTTGATGTCTTTGTACTTGGTTTAGAACTGGGTATTATAATAATGATTTTGATATATTGTTTGCTATTGAAAGGATAAGAGTGAGCAACTATGGACGAAACGATAGAATTGCCTAGACTAGAAGTTGATACGTATTTTACAGTAACAATCAATGATTTATATTTAATGAAAGATGTTACGTATACTAGTTATGTAGATATTTCCGATTATCTATCACTTGCGATTAATGCTATTCCAGAAACATTATTATTTAACAGCTATGAATCAGCATGTGATTTAAAAAATAGAATCCTAAATGCACATTACTTACTTTCTAAAAACGATAATGTTAGAGTTATACGTGTTAACAAAGCGAGATATCATATCCCGTCGCATTAAAAACAGGTATTGTAATGGAAGACTAAATTAAAAAGGAGGATATTTATATGAAAAATGGTGTAAAATTTAGTTTAGGATTTGGAGCTACTATTGTATCTCTAGCTATAATTAAGGCTTTTATAGACGGTGTTGAAGCACATAATAATGCTAAAGTCGAAATGGCAAAAATTAAAGCTGGAAAAAATAGTGCACCAGATGCCGATAACGTAAAAGTTGAAATCGTTGAAGATAGATAACATTTTAACTAGTTGTTTCAAACTAATTGGGTGTGATGCAAGCACCCTTTAGTTTTATATTTTCGCATTTAGAACATACGTTTATATGAAAGAAGGAGGAACAAAATTATGAATAACAATAATAAAGGTTCACAAATTTTAATGCAAGGAGTTGCTATACCAGCAGTTGCTGCCGTTGTTAGCGGTATTATAGGAGGTGCTATCAGCATAGGTGTTGGTGTACTAAACCTAAGAGTACAAACAAAGGAGCAATTGAAGATACAGCAAGAACTTGCCGCAAAATCTAATGAACCTGAACAACCAGAACATAAGATTTGTGACTATGATTAAACTAATTGGGTGTGATACAAGCACCCTTTAGTTTTATATTTTCGCACAATAAACAGAGTTTATAATGTAAAAGAATAAATTAAAAAGGAGGATATTTATATGATTAATTTAATCGATTCTAAATGGCCTAAGACTATGGAGTCTAGACAAATTGCGGAGGAATTTAACAAGTCAACTGACACAATGACAGCAAATCAACTTTATGGTGTCCAGATGTATGGTTCTCAAGAATTTACAAAGGGATATCGTTTAGGAGTTGCTATTGGAGTGCTTGGCACTGTTATTTGTACTCTTGCATGGGCTCCTGTTATCGAAGCCATTAAGTATGACAGAGAAAAGAAAGAATCTAATAAAAACTAAATATTAATTTATTTACAAAATGAGAGACTGGTATTTAACTACTAGTCTTACATTTTTTGGTCTAGGAAGGAGAAACAAAATAATAATGAAACATGTTTATATATTTTACGGAGAACCAGCTAGTGGTAAAAGTATAATTGGTAGAATAATTGCCGATGGCGTCGCAACAGAATCTGTATGTGTAATTGATGGCTATTATGAAGTTGGCAAACAAGACCTTAATAAATATGAAGCGCATTATAATACAATATCTACACTCACAAGAGATGATAGTAGAACGCTTTTGCAATGTGGATTGTATCATTTTATAAAGCATAGCAATTACAATATATTTATAATAATAGCAGCATCCAAAAGTAGTTATTTCAATCTATGTAAGTCATGTGAGCTTAATCCAATGATAACTATATCAACTGTGATGTTTTCAAGATTCGGTGAATATATATCGTCAGATACATATAACAGCTAAATCATATATAATTAGATAAAAGGGGATTTAAAATGTTTAATTTTTTCAAAAAAACTAAAGAAAAAGCAGAAGTAGCTATTGTGGAAACAAAAGAAAAGGTTGGTAAATTAGCAGAGTCTGCTGATAAATTTATATCTGATGGAAATAATCAGTTAAAAACAATTTCAATTGTTGTTCTAGCAGTTGGGGCAAGTATGATTGTATCTAATTTAGTAAATATTGGTACAAATATATACATTGCAAAACATGTGAAGACTAATACTGTAGTTGTTAATAATTACATGTCTAAACCTGACACAGGAAGATATCGCTGCAAATCAAATGGAGGAATATTATAATAATGTATACAAAAGAGCAATATGCATGGCTAAAAGAAAACAGACCTTTATATAAGGCTAAAGAATTAACAAAATTATTTAATGAAACTTTTGGCACTTCAAAAAGTGTATCTGCAATAGAACGTAAATGCAGTACTGACCGTAGATTAAAAAAGAATAGCTCATATAGTTCACAAGAATTAAATTGGTTACAGAAAAATCGAGATTTATATTCCGATTGCGAGTTAACAGCATTATTTAATAAAACTTTTAATAAAAACAAAAGTGTTCATAATATAAACAGAGCATGCTCTAAATACAAATTAAAGAAAACAGTTATTATAAACATGGGCCGAGGTCGTGAATATTCACAAGAGCAAGTAGATTGGTTAAAAGAGAACCGAAAGAATAACACATTCAAAAGCCTTACAAGTTTATTTAATGAAACTTTTAATGAAAATAGAAATTTTTACTCAATAGCTAACTGTTGCATACGCAATGGAATTAAGAAATAATTAAAAAATAGGAGATATAGAAAAGAAAACAATTTATGGAATCTGGATTTAAATATATTTTTACTGAAGTAGATGGGATACTCGAGGCTAGTTCAGTTTCATCCGATATACTGCAATATGACAAGTCTAGTAAAAAAGGTTATTTAGTAGCAACAATAGATGTTTATGGTCATATTATTACAAAACCTATATTACGCATGGGAAATGAACCACAAGATTTGTGTGATGGTTTCTATATTGATATTCCTGGCAGAGCATTCAATCCACTTTGGGTGTATAAAGACTTTGCAAGTTGCCAAAAAGCAGCAACACTATTGGAAGAGAATTATATAAAAGGATTTATAAAAACAGAAAAAGGATTGATATTTGTATGGGATTTTTCTAGGAAGGAGGCAATTGATCAATATGAATAATAATCATGACGGCATTATTATGTTATTATTATGTATACTTTTTCTTTGTATTATAGTGTTTGGGATCTGGGTATATGCAACATATGGAAATACACCCGTGTCAGATCTTCCAGCATGGGTACTTCCATGGTTTTCATAGGAGGATTTTATGAGTAAGAAAATTTTAAAATTCGGAGGATTTGCCATTTCAAATGCAATAGCATTCTGTATTGGAATCGGCATTGGAAAGGCAAAATCTTCAAAAAAGAAACCAGAAGTATATTCTGGAACGTTGAGAGTGGATAATTCCGATAAAGATTATCCAAATCAATTGTTCTTAGAATTAGATGAAGATGTTGATATTTTAAAGCATCGAAAGGTAGCACATTTTAAAGTGCTAAATAAAAATTATATTCAATAGGAAGGAATAAAATGAAAAAGATTTTTGCAATTTTAAGTTTAGTAGCATTAGCATTTGTAGGGGTTTTTACATTATCAAGTTGTAGCCCTTATGAAGATGTTGTGCAAAGTAATTTATTAAGAGAAACTGGTAACTTTAATACTTATAGACAGATTACAGTTATCAATTTAAGAAGTGACAAGGTTCTAATGGAATTTAAAGGCTGGCTAACATCTAAGATAGACAGTGAAGGTGATGTTAATATTATTATAATGACTGGGCCAAATCAATATCAATTACATTATGTAAGACTAGCGCCAGAAGTAACATATTTATCAGAACAAATTAATAATACTAGTACAGACCATTATCATTATGAAATCAATATTTATGCAATTTGGCCCGATGTTAAGATTGGATAGGTAAAAGTAATGAAAGTTAGTGAATTAATTGTAATATTAAGTAATGCTAGAAAAAAATATGGTGATTTACCAGTATATATGGAAGTAAATTCAAATGTAGCAATAAATGCTATATGTTATGTAAAAGGTCGTGGTATAAATCCACATTATAGAATTACTGATAGTATA
>AUXO013180982.1_pt1 | contig 26752 bp, 28 predicted proteins | sample 768731 | NCBI WGS metagenome assembly AUXO01 (sample SAMN02715735, study PRJNA202380) | gut metagenome | biome: sheep rumen | host: Ovis aries | place: New Zealand: Palmerston North
CCTGTCACGGCAGAAGTTGCGGGTTCGAACCCCGTCATCCCCGCCATTCGGAGTGTGGCGTAGCCTGGCTAGCGCACCTGTTTTGGGTACAGGGGGTCGTGAGTTCAAATCTCACCACTCCGACCATAGATTTAAATAAAATTTTACTTGCAATTTATATTAAAAATTAATTTATAATACATATATTTTTATGTCAAATGAAAAAGCCGCAATATTAGATAACACAATAAAAAAAATTGAAAAACAATTTGGGAAGGGTTCTATAATGAAAATGGGCGAAAAGACAAGTATACATATTGATTCTATGCCAACAGGTTGTCTTTCATTAGATATGGCAATAGGCGTTGGTGGATTACCAAAAGGAAGAATTATTGAAATTTATGGTCCAGAAAGTTCAGGAAAAACGACATTTACTCTTGGTTTTATAGCTTCTTGCCAAAGAGCTGGCGGTACAGCTGCATTCATTGACGCAGAACATGCCCTAGATCCTGTTTATGCAAGAAATCTTGGTGTTGACGTTGATAACCTTTTAATATCACAACCAGATTACGGCGAACAAGCATTAGAAATAGTAGACGATTTAGTATCATCTGGTGCAGTTGATCTTATAGTTGTAGATAGCGTAGCAGCATTGGTGCCAAAAAGCGAACTTGATGGCGATATGGACCAACAGGTTGTCGGAGCTCATGCTCGTTTAATGAGTAAAGGTTTGCGAAAAATCACAGGAAGTGTTTCTAAAACAAAATGCATTGTAGTTTTTATTAACCAAATTCGCATGAAGATTGGTGTTATGTTTGGAAACCCAGAAACAACAACTGGAGGAAATGCATTAAAATTTTATTCATCAGTTAGAATGGAAGTTCGTAAGGCAAAAACAATATCTATCAATGAAAATCCGATCGGAGCAGAGACAAAAGTAAAAATTGTCAAAAATAAAGTATCTGCACCTTTCAGAGAAATTATGGTTGATTTAATTTACGGTAAAGGAATTCAAAAAGAAAGTGAACTTATTAATTTAGCTGAACAAGTCGGTATTCTTGAAAAAGCTGGAAGTTGGTATTCATATAAAAACGAACGTATAGCGCAAGGAAAGGAAAATTTAAAAAACTATATGCAAGATCATCAAGATTTTGTCAAAAAAATCGAAAAAGAAATTCGTGAAAGAGCTGGAAATGTTAAACTAGAAATCAAAGACACACAAAACTCTGAAAATAAAGCAGAACCTACTGTAAATAAAACTTAATCTTTTATGAATAATATTAATTACAAAAATTTTTTATTCATAATTTCTGCACCATCTGGAACCGGTAAAACAACGTTATGTCGCTATCTCCTTGGAAGATGCTCAAATCTTGCATTATCTATATCAACAACAACAAGAAAGCCACGAGAAAGAGAGATAGATGGTGTAGATTATTATTTTACCACAAAAGAAAAATTTCTATCTAAAATAGAAAATAATGAATTTTTAGAATATGCAAATGTATTTGATAATTATTATGGAACATCTGTATCCTTTGTAAAAGAAAAATTATCAGAAAACAAAAATATATTATTCGATATTGATTGGCAAGGAATGAGAAGTATCAAAAAAAAGCAAGATCAATTTAATTTTAATATTGCTACACTTTTTTTGATACCACCTTCTATTGATATATTACGTAAACGTTTACTTGGCAGAGGAGATACGGAAGAACAAACGGAAAAACGGATTGCTGGTTTTCAAAATGATGCTGAAAAAGCGCATGAATATGACTATGTCGTCATTAATGATGATTTAAACAAAACATGTTTTGATGTTGAAGCCATATATAATGCTGAAATACAAAAATATACAAAAGAAAATAATATATCTTATATAAATGATGTTTTGTTGAAAAAAAATTTATTTTAATTATATGAATAAAAAAAGTTTAATTATATGTGTTTGCATAATGTCACTATTTTGCACACAAGCAAACTCGAGCGCAAAAAAAAAACAATTTAATTACGAACATTTTGGCATTATATTTTCTGGCCCATCTGGCGTAGGAAAAACAACTATAGTAGAAAAATTAGCAAAAAAACACCCTGAATTATTAATCTCAATCTCTATGACAACAAGACAAAGACGCAAAAGCGAAGTAAATGGAAAAGATTATCATTTTATAGACAAAAAAAAGTTTAAACAACTATTAAATAAAAAAGAGTTTATCGAATATGCAAAAAATTATGATAATTATTATGGTTCGCCAAAAATAAATTATACAAACGCAATTAAACAAAATAAGGATGTTGCATTTGTTCTTTCTGTTGATGGTATGAAAAATGCTATAAAAAATAAAAAAATGGATTTCGTAACAATTTTTATTCAAGCTAGTCCTGAAAACATTTTACAAAGACTTAAAGGCAGAGGAACCGAAACTAAAGAACAAGTGAATAAAAGATTTAACAGTATAAAACATGAAATGTCGTTTGCGTCAAAATATGATTATACGGTTTACAATGATAATCTTGAAAATACAGTAAAAACAATTGAAGCAATATATTTGGCAGAAAAATGGAAAAGAGCTAAATAACCATCTTTATTTATTTAAAATTATCTTGAATAAAGTTCGATTATCAAGTTAAATTCGGCATTAAATGGATATGGAACTTCTCCAAAAGCCGGATTGCGAACATACTTATATTCCATTTTCTCATCATCAACAGACAAGTAACTTGGAACACTTCTATTAGCATTTGATATACTCGCGTTAATAAAATCAAATTTCTTTGCCTTCTCAGTTAACGTAATAATATCCCCTTCTTTTAAAAGATACGAACGAATATTTACTTTTTTACCATTAACAAGAACATGATTATGAGAAACTAACTGACAAGCAGAATACATAGTTGGCGTAATTCCAAGACGAAATACAGTTATATCCAACCTTCTATTTAAAAGAACAAGCAAATTTTCATTAGCATTTCCATTCATATTAGAAGCCATTGTATAATATTTTCTTAATTGTTTCTCAGTAATATTGTGATGATATTTTATTGCTTGCTTAGCTATTAATTGAACAGCATATTCAGAATTTTTACGTATGGATGTTTGTCCATGTTGTCCACAAAAATAGTTTCTAAAATTAATTGCATCTTGAGAATGACCGTGTACGCTTTTACCTATCCTACGGCTTAGTCTAAATTTTGCATATTTAATTTTTGTCATGTAACTGACTATTCCAATTATATTTTTTATTGTCAAGTTCATTAATAGTTTCTTTTTAGATTATACACATTTTACAATTTTAAATTCAATTAATCTTACCTTCCTGATCAATTGCCTTAGATAATATTTGTATACCAATAGGTGCTGCGCTTTTTGCTCCACTATTTCCGTGTTCAACAACAACTGAAACGGCATATCTTGGATCATTAAACGGTGCATAACCTACAAAAATGGCATTGCTCAATTGATTAACAGATACTTTATTTAATTTTATATCCGATAAACTAATTTTTTTTGAAACAACCTGTGCTGTTCCGGTTTTACCACAAATTTGATATTTTTTTTTTATAAATTCACTAAAAGAATTATTTTTAAAATTATTTATAGATGAATAAAGGGCTTTTCTAATAATCATTAAATCTTTTTCGTTATAACCTAATGATATAAATTTTTCATTTTCATTTTTAAATAAATATTTTGGTTCAACCTTTTTGTTTGTAGCAATTCTTGCTATCATGACAGCAAGTTGCAAAGGCGTTAAAGACACATAACCCTGTCCTATTGATAAATTAGCACTATCACCAGACCACCATTTCTTATTATATTTTTTATTAAATAACTCTGAATTTCCAATAAACCCAGACAACTCATTATTAAAATCTTGTAAATGCTTGTCGCATAATCCTAATTGTTTTGCTGTATCGCAAATATCTTTACTACCAATCTGTTGACTTAAATCATAAAAATAACAATTACAAGATTTAACTATGGCAGTATTTAAATCAATTAAGCCATGTCCTTTTTCATTGTGACACCTAAAAATACGATTTCCTATTATATATTCTCCAGTGCATTTATATTTTTTTTTAGGGTCTATCCCTTTAATGATGCTTGTTAACGCCGTTACAATCTTAAAAGTTGAACCAGGCTGATACAATGAACTAATATTTTTGTTTATAAACAAACCGGAGCTAAATTCCGATTTTATAGTTTCTTTCCATTTTTCATCTGAAATATTTGACGATATCAAATTTGGATCAATGCTTGGAGAAGAAACCATTGCTAAAACAAAACCCGTGCGAACATCAATTAAAGTTGCAGCACCATTTCTGTCAAGAAACAATCTCGATAGCTCATTTTGCAAATCTTGATCTATCGATGTAATTACGTCTGCGCCGTCAATCGGCTTATCAACAATAATTTTATCTACCCTTTTTCCAGCAGCATTAATGACGTTATATTGAAGTCCAACATGACCAGTAATACTTTTGTCCATGATTTTTTCTATACCAGCAGAACCGTTTCTAAAATCTATCGTTTTAAAACTATGATCTCTGCCAACATATCCAATAAGAGTGGATGTATAATTTTTAAAAAAATATTTCCGAGCATAGTAGTTTTCAATTCTCATTTTAGGAAAATACACATTATTAAATTTAAGACGTTTAATTTCTTCGGCCGACAAATCATAAGCTAAAACAAAAAAATTTCCGATATTCTTGTTTACTTTCTTCTCTATGATGTTTAACATTGATTTTATTTTTTTTTTATCACGATTTAGTAAATTGTAAACATTTTTTATATCATTAATATCTTCTTTTTTTGTTATAAAATACAGAAGTTTATAATTAACTTTTGTATCACAAATTTTTATCATGTTCCTATCAAATATTATCCCTCTTTTTGGTAAAAGAATTTTTTTTCTTAAATAATTATTATCTGACTTTTTTTTATAAAAAAAATAATCTATAATTTGTAATTTAAAAAGTCTAAAAACCAATATCAAAGTAATGAAGAAATAAAAAAACTTAACAAGAACCAATCTTCTTTTTATAAAAAGAAGATTTTGTTTTATATTTGTTTTACCCATCAATTATCAACAGTAATTTGGAAAACAAAAAAGATTAAAAACAAGTAAATATAAATACATTATTTTTCAAAAACATATTTTTTTAAAACAATTCTTGTTGCTTTTATTAATCGTCTAATTGTATTTCCTTCTTTTTGTTCACGAATTAATGACAACCAATATTTGGAATTATATTCAGTATCTTGTTTTAAACCTTTTACAATTTGACCTGCGTATTTATGACCTTTTTCAAGTAATGATGTATTTATTAATTTTTTTTCTCCTTTTTCGGAAGGTTTAACTTCGCCATTTGGATCATATGGCTCAGGATCTCTTCTATATATCAGTGTTCTAATATGCCGTGTAAACCAATTATGCATTTTTTCTTTTTCTCGTAAATTTGTTGCACCTTTTACACTAATCTCAAATGCTTCATTGTGTTTAATTTGCGTAAATCTTAACAATTCAGACGGAAGACTATAAACATTTATATAACTTTTTGTTTTTGCCATTCCTTCGACTTCAGCCCTCATTTTAACGTTGTTTAAAATTTTTTTAATAATTTTTCCATTGTTTTGTAAACAATTTTTAATAAAATCACATGCTAAAATTCCACATGAATGATGATCTGCTTGAATTCTTTCACCATGGCAATAACAATCTATTTCTCCATTATATGTTTGATAAAAATAATCAGCTCCAATTATACATCCAGATTTAGTATTCAATGCAAAAAATGGATCCAAAAAAATTATTTTTTTTCTTCCATTTACAACTCCATAAACATATGGTATTGAATGTATCATTCTATTATCTTCATTAATAACAACAATAATCACTCCTTTAAATTCATTATCTTTACAGCAATCAAAGTCAAAACACTTCAATAAATATTCTTTCTGTGTATTATACATTTGAGAAACATTATTAGAATAAAGCATATACTGATTTGTGTGAATTTTATATGTCATCACTTTTGTTGTAAAACCATATTTTTGTTGATATGAATCCATAATATAACGAACACCCATTGCTCTCATTCTAATAGCAAAAATTGGCGCATCATCCATTGTATATAAATTTCCATCCGGAACAACGTCGAAATAATCGCCACACAACTCAACATCTTTGTTTAAAACATGATAAATATCATTTTTTTTATCAGAACATGATGAAAAATCTATATCCATATAATCATTATATTCTTTTACCAAAATTTTTCAAAAAAAATTTTCATTTAAATTTAATCGATAATGTTATTTGACTATTATTTTTGTAAATTCAATTTTAATCAGATGTTAATCAAAAAACTCTGTGTTAAAAATATAATCTGGGACGTAGATGGAACATTAGCAAATATAAACCATGCGTATTATTGCTTTATCAAAAACCATCCAAAAATTAATACTTTTTTTAAAAACTTCTTATACAAAGATTTAGACAAAGCACTTCCTATTGATAATAAATATGGTTCAATAGAATTAAAAACTCATCCAACACTCGGAAAGCAGCTTGATAAATTATTCTGCGAAAGCGATGAATATTATTTTGATCGCCCACTATATTACGGCACAGATGATGTTCTTTATAAACTTAATGACATGAAGTATAAGCAATTCATTTTATCAGCCGGGTTTAATATAAAACAAAAAAAAAAATTACTAACACAGCTCTTTTCTAATTTTCCTTTTATTAAATTAGAAGTTGTACTACACGATAAAAAAGCAATGCATAATGGCGACACTAAAAGAAAAAAAATTCTTACTTTACTTAAAAAGTATAACCTAAAAGCAGACGAAACTATTTTAATAGATGATAGAATATATAACATTTACGCTGGGCTAAAAGCTGGAGTTAAAGTTATTCATTTTAGAAGTGAATTTACAACAGAGTTACCGCCAGATTTGTCAAATGTACCAGAAATACAAGATATCAGACAGCTTATCTCTTGAAATTACTAATTGTTAATAAATCTTTCTTGTTTAATTTTGTTTTTTCTATAATTCGTCCACAGCTATCTATAAATGCAGAAAAACCGTTGTTTGACACTCTTATAACTGGAAGTCCTGTTGAAATTGCTAAAAAACGAGCCATCAAAAAATGTTGATATGCTCCAGTACTCCATTTCATCCAAGCATCATTCGTTAAATTTACTATAATCTCGCCCCTTTCATTTAATGTCTTTACCCCAACTTGTTTTGCATATATTTCATTTATATCATAATTTATCTGTTTTCTGCTTAATTCTATATTTTTTTTGACAAGATCTGGAAAAATACTTTCATAGCAAATTATAGGATAAATAATCGGAAGATCTCTATACAAAACAAACAAATCATTGATTTTACTTGTCGAAAAATCAAAATTTCCACCAGTAATTAAACGCGTTAAATGAGGAAAAAATCTACGAAATGGTATATATTCACCAAATGGTACAAGTTTTTGTTTTTTATAAACATCCAAAATATATCCGTCTTTATTTATAGCATAAATCACATTATACGGAGAAACACCATGAGCATCGATTCCACCAACCAGCAATAAAGAATCGTCATTTGGAATAAGACGACCAATGTTTTTTGTCAATATATCGCCACTATCGATATTAAAATTTATACTCCCTTCCGGCATAAGCATTAATGATGGCTTAGATATTCCTGAAAAAATTGACAAAATTTTTGCATTTTCATTTATAGTCTCTCTTATCTGTTTTATATTCATTTGAACTGAAGCCGAAACATTTGGTTGTGATGCAAAAACATTTATACCAAGTTTATTCGTTTGTTTACATGACAAATAAATACAGCCAATAAGACAATTTAAAAACCAAAAAATTAAAACAAAGAATGATATATTTTTTAAAAATTTATTTTTTCTCTTAAATAAAAGTATATATGGTATTAACGCTAAATATAGACAAAAAATAGAATATAAATCAATACCTAAAAAACGAACAGATTGTAATGCAAAAGGATAAGTAATAAAATGCCCAAATAACATCCATGGAAAACCACCAAATATAAAATGACCTCTAACATAATCTCCTAAAAACCAGCATAGTAAAAATACAAAAACAAACAGTATATCTTTTACATTCTGTGAGATATTCTTGTTGTAATAAAAAAGTTTATCTAGTACAACAAAACATATTGTAAAAAATATTATAAAAACAGTAGACAGCAAAACAGGTATGCCAAACAATGCAAACGGTATTAGCCAAAATAAATGTGAAAAATCAACAGTCAACGGGACGGAAAGCCACCAAAAAATAGATGTAAAATATCCACATAAAAAAGCAAAAATTGTTAATAATCGTGAAATAATCCACGAATAATGTCGCTTTTCAAAAATATAAAAAAGACTACCAAATGTCAAAGGAAGAATGATAATAAAACAAAATGGTGTAACAGCAAAAAAGTTCAGCAGTCCAATGCAAAATACTAACAACAGATGTTTTTTTGTGTTGCTTGTTATGGCATCATTAATAAAATTTTGCCATTTTTTTTTACAAAAAACTAAACAATCTAGTATATTTTTCTTTTGAAAAAGATGAATTTTAGAAAAAAAACCTAGTTTTTTATTAAAAGCTTTGAACGTCATAATATTATTTTATTTCACACCAACCAATGTATCTAGTTTTTCAAACAAAGCATTGCCAATATGCTTTTTAAAAATTTCTATGTCAAGAGAATTATTTTTGTTATTACCTTCAATTAAATTTTGAATCGATGTAATTTTTACACCTTCAAGACCACATGGCACTATGTTGTTAAAAAAACTTAAATCATTATTATAATTTATACTAATTCCATGGAAGACAAAACCATTTAACACTCTTAAACCAATAAAACCCAATTTTAAATTATCTTCTGCATTCTTATTTTTTTTTGTTGCCCAAAACCCTCGTTTTTTGCTATCTGCATAAATTTTTATATTATCTAGTACGCTTTTATTAGTAATTCTCGCAATTTCATTGTTTATTAGTTCAATGACTGTTTTTTCAACAATTTCAATAAAATCACTTAAAAATAATTTCCTTTTGCGCAAATTGTATATAAAATAAACAACAATTTGACCATGCCCGTGCCATGTCCAAAGCCCACCTCTATCCGTATAAACAACTGGAATATTACAAATTAAATTTTGTTTAGTATCGTTTATGCTTTTCCCTGCTGTATATACATTATTATGCTCTAAAATAAAAATCCTTTCAACATCACAACTACCGTTTTTGTTGTAGTTTTTAATAACATCAAACCAAGACATAGCATCTTTATAATCTATATAATCTTGTTTAAGAATTAATTTCATAACTTTTAAGTGAATTAATTTCATTTATTTGCAACCAATTTATCGTTTTAATAAAGCATTGTTCTTGCAAATGTTAGACATTCAATGTTGATATTTTTAAACGTTTTTTTTAAAACATATGAGGCAGAATTCAATGTCGCGCCAGTAGTCATAATATCGTCAATTATTAAAATAGTTTTTTTAGAGAAAAAGTTCCTCCATTCATCTGAAAGATATTTATCATTAACAATAAAATGATGTTTCTTTTGTAATCTTTCTTGCTTTGAAAGTGTCTTTGATTGTTGTGAATTGATGTTTTTTAGCAATAAATCTGGTAAAAAAATCATTTTTGAATTCGGTTCGTTATTTTTCAGTTTTTTATAAAAACTACTTGCAATCAAACTGGCATGATTATAACCATTTAAAAATAATTTCGTTTTCGTGACAGGTATACAGCACAAAACATCTGAATTTGATATAAATGAATAGGTTTTCAATAAAGACTCACCAATAAAATCAGTTGATTCTGTCTGAAAATAAAATTTAAAATTCATAAGTATACGTCGTATATAACCTTTATACTGAAAACAAGATCGTGCTATATTAAATTTGTTCTTAAAAGATATACAATTATGGCATAAAAAATGACTATTATTTTTTGAAAAATTAGACATTATTTTATTACTATCATTATAAAAATCTAAAGGATAGCCACATTTTTCACAACAGTTTTTTTGATCTATGCAAAATAAACAATCTGCACACTCATCGCATATAAAATCCTGCTTATTTTTATAATCTAATTCTTTACCACAAGATAAACAACATTTAGGTACAATTATATCAATAAAGTTAGTTACAAATAGCTTTATTTTTCGTAATAATATTTTCATAATCCATTATGAAAACAGAACTAAAATTAGATTGGGATAACGTTAAGACGCTGCATTTTGTGCTTTAACCTCTTTTTTTGATTTTCCGTAATTCTTTCCTTGTACGTGTTTTATAGAAAACTTTTCAAACATTTTTATCCCTTGGTTTAAACCTAATCTAACCACTACATCGGTCGGTTTAGCGCCAAAGCCTAACCATTTACTTAATTTTTCAACATCAATCTGTAATCTTTTTTCATTGTGAAAATTAGGATGATAATGACCTATTATATCAACAGCCTGACCATCTCTTTGTTTCGTACTTTCAATAACAACTATCTTATAATGAGCATCATGAACTGATCCACCTCTCGCCAATCTTATTCTTAAAGCCATATATCCTATCAGATAAATATATACACAAAATTAAAAGTCAATATTTTTAAACTAACTTTTTCTGCTTTTAATTTGTTGAAGTTTTGATATCACAATATCACCTATCTCTTTTGGAGATTTTGTCCCGTCAACTTTTATGACAATATTTCTTTCTTCATATTTACTAAGAACCGGCATTGTCGTTTCTTTAAATATCTTAAATCTTGATTTAATTGCATCTTCATCTTGATCATCTGCTCTAACGTTAAATTTTTTACTTCCGCAAACATCGCAAACGCCGGCAAGTTTCGTTGGTTTTTTTGTCTTATGATATAAAGTACCACATTTCGAACATGAAAAACGTCCACTCAGTCTATCAGCTAAGACATCCATTGGAACATCTATATAAACAACAGCATCAACTTTATTATCGTTTTCGTCTAAAAACTTATCTAAAAACTCCAATTGCTCCATTTGTCTTGGAAAACCATCGTATATCACTCCATCGTACTTACATTCATCACAAAAAACATTTTTCTTAATGTATTCTGCAATTAATTCATGTGTAATGTAAGAAGGAACGAGTTGCCCCTTATCAATGTATTCATTTATTGTTTTTGTATACTTAGCATCTTTGTTGCTTCTATATTGTCGTAATACCTCTCCAGCGGAAACTTGCAATAAATTCATCGTATTTTTAATAAGATCGCCTTGCGTTCCTTTCCCAGAACCAGCAGCACCAACCAAAACGACATTAAAAACTTTCTTCATATTCTTTCCACCACCAATATTTAAAAATCTCTTATAGTTAAAACTAATAACCACTATTGCTAAGACAGCAATAACAATAAAGATAATCTTAACAGCACGAATCATACATTTTAATTCGACCACAAGAATTATTGTGCTATTTTTTTATTGTCAAGATAACTTTTTTATTTTTATAAACTAGTTTATAACAATTAGTTTTTTAATATTGATAGATAATTACGCTTTCTGTTTTTTGCTTTTTTTTTGAAATAACATTATAGCATAACTGCCAACTATAATTAAACCACCGATTACTTGATTTTTTTCAACATGTTCATTCAGCAACAAGCTCGACATTATCATCATATACAATAATCTAGAAAAGTCTAAAGGTTGCAGTGTTATTGCATTACAAAGTTTGTATGCTTTAAAAATCAGATAGTACTCCAAAAAAAACAAAATACCAGAGCCGGCAATATACTTTACTGCTTCAGGTGGAATTGATATAAATTTAGGCATAAACAATAATCCCATCAACAACATAACAATATGTGTATAAAATAACATAGTCATTGTATCAAATTTACTCGCAAGTCTTTTATTTAAAACAACAACATATCCACGAATAATAACTGTAAAAATTAAAGCAACATATCCAAGTAAAATTTCTTCATCTTCAAATCCTGGTTTTTTTACAACAAAAACGCCAATAATTGACAAAAATAATGCAAGCCAAATTGCTTTAGATGCTTTTTCGCCAAGCATTTTAACCGCCAAAACACTGCCTATAATTGGTATTAAAAATGTTATTGCCGTTGCATCGTTTAACGGAACTCTTGCCATTCCAAAATACATTACAAACGTACTAACTGAAAATAATAAATTTCGAAAAACATTTGGTTTAAAAGATGTTTTATCAAAAAAATTAAATTTCCTCTTTATCATTAAAGGAATTAAAAAAAATACTATTATTGCTTGACGGCAACACAACACCTCTGTGGTTGGAAGATTAAATTTAACAATCGCACTTTTAACAAAAATATTTAACATTACAGTCACAAACATCGCGCTCAAATAAATTATAGCTCCCTTCGTTGAATTTGAAAATCTCATGTTCATCTTTTATTTTAAAGATAATATTAAAATTTAATGTCAATATTTGCTTGACAACAGCCAAAAATAAATCATTTCAACAATTAATTGTTTATTTATGATAATAAAAATCCAAAAAATATTTCAAAAATCTTTGAAAAATTAAAATAAATTAATTTTTATGAAAAAGAGTTTTTCCTTGTCGAAATATAGTATTAAATATTTATTTTTCACTTGACATTTGCAATTAATGTCTTAACATCGTTGCGTTTATATATAACATGTTTTATGTCCAGTTGTTTAAAAAAATCATTTTCTTTGTTAGAATTATCCATAGTTTTAATTGTTTTATCACTTTTAACATTTACTGTATTATCGGGAGCAAAAATAATTGCCAGAGCAAAGGCTCAAAAAGTACTTGTTGAAATAGATAAATATAAAAAAGCAATAATGATATTTCGCGATTCATACGATGTTTATCCTGGAAATGTCGACGAAGAAACTTGTAGAAAATGGGCAGAATTTTCACAGCTAAATTTAGATAAAGAGGGTGTAAGCCTTGGTGATTATTGTACCAATAATCGTGCACAAGCCGGAGGAAGAGGAAAAGTGAATGATGGTTTTGCTGGTAGTTCTTTAATGGCTACAACAGAAAGATGGATTTCATTTTTAAACGCAATGAGGTTTATGCGAACATCCAAAATCATCGATGCAGATACAGTTAGTACAACTATTGCCGATGATGAAATGGCTAATGGTTCTTATCCTGCTAGCAAGGCCAATCAAGGTCCTTGGGATGAAGTATGTAAAGATTGTATATCTTACGAAAATGTGAAAAGAACCCAAGCAAAAACTTCATTTGATAGCAACGGAGCTGCCACATTAGCTGGTATTCTAATTGATCCAAAGAAAACAGAAAGCTTGAATCTGAATTTTATACGTGGATCAAATAATTCTGAAGGTGCGGTTAATGAACATGAATTTTATGACACAGAAGTTCAAAAAAATGTTAACTCACAAAATGTATTAATCTTATATAAAAATACACCAGCTGGCGCTGATGATACATATGGTACAGGTCCATTGGCAACTGGAATTTTGACAGCAGACATAGTTAATCAAATTGATGTTAAAATCGATGATGGAAGACCAGGCACTGGAATTTTAATTGGACTAAAAAATGGATATGTAAAAAGTGTAGACAATGAAGATGGTAAAAAACGTATTTGCTACAACACATTGCAAAATGATGTTTCAAACGGATATTACGTTTCAAGCACAGAAACTAAGAATGGATGTAATATTTTATATATTATAAGATAGTTGCAATTGTTTGCTTAAATATAATTAAAGTGAATTAACTATTTTTATAAAGTCATTACCTCTGTCTTCGAAGTCTTTATATTGATCAAAGCTAGCACATAGTGGTGACAATAGTACTATTGATTTATTTTTATTATTTCTAGCTTCTTTAAAAGAACTCAAAACAGCGTTTTTCATATTATAACATTTTATATGTTTTATCCTCATTTCTTTCAATTCTTCTGCAAAACTATCCGTAGCATCACCTATTAAAAATACACATTTTACATTTTTTAGATCATTTTTTAAAAAGAAAAAACCAGCTGTTTTTCTTTCACCACCTGCTATAAGATATATGTCTTTATCAGAGAAAACTTTTAAAGCTTTTTGTGTCGAATCTGCGTTAGTTCCTTTACTATCATTGATAAAAACTACATTGTCTTTTTTTTTAACAAATTGTATTCTATGCGGAAGGCCATGAAATAAACTAGCATATTTAAAAATATTATAGATTTCTTCTTTCTTAGCTGTCTTATTTATTTTTAGAACACAAGCCACAGAACAAAGGATATTTTCTAAATTATGTTCACCTGGAAGATTTTTAAAATTATCCTTAAACACAGATAAACCGTTGTAATAACAAATACCATTATAAAAAGATAAACCTTCTTTCAGAATTTTTTTTACCGACACACAAACTATATTTTTTTGAGAATTTTTAACATTTTTCTTTTTATTTTTTATTAATCGAAACGTATATTTATCATCTATACAAATAATTTTTATATTTGAACTCTCTAAAAGTTTTGCTTTTGCCGCAACATAATTACTCATTGTGCCATGATAAGCTAAATGATCTTCTGTTATATTTAACAATACACCAGAATAAAATGAGACATTATCGAATAAAAATAAGTTATAAGACGACATCTCTACTATAAAATAGTCATACTTTTTTACATCAACAGATAAAACATTTAAACCAATATTTCCACATGCTATTGCTTTTTTTTTTAACTTGTTAAGTAAAAATGCAATTAGCGCCGTTGTTGTGCTTTTCCCGTTTGTACCAGTTATTCCTATTATCTTTTTATCAGTATTGTTTTTTTTATTATATTCACGTAGATATCTATAAAATAAATCTATATCTGCTATAATCCTAATGTGTAGTTTTTTAGCCAAAACAACAACCTTATTCGGGTCTTTTTGAGCATGAACAGACGGAGAAAGCACTAAAAAATTTATATTTTTTTCTTTTATTATTCTCTCGTTTATGTTATAAAGTTTATATTTTTCTTCTAATTTTTTTTTACCAACAACAATCTTTTTTAGTTTTTCAACATCATCGTCTGATACATAAAAATTTTTACCTTGTTTTTGTAAAAAATCAATTATTGCAATACCTGTTTTGCCTATACCAAAAACCAAATATATATTTTTTTTAGAAAGACAATTCATTAATATAAAAACAGTTATTACGATCTAGTTTAGTTAATATTTGTCAAGATAGAATCTTCTAACTTTTTAAAGATTGGTTTCTCGTTTTTATCCAAATATTTAATAATAATTCTTTTATTTAACATTTCTTTATTTTTTGTTAAAATTGCACGAATTTGACGGCGAATTTTATTCCGTTTATTAGCTTGTTTTATATTTTTTTTCGGTATTATAATTATATTTTTTTTATCAATGAGTTGCTTGGTTTTACAAGCTCTTTTGATTAAACTAACACAGCTAATTTTAATTTCCATTTTCATCAATAACTTTATACAATGCCTTTAGCAATTCATCTTTTGATTCAAAAAAAGTTAATAATTTTGCACTGTCTTCATCAATTGTTTTGTCTTCAATAAATTTACTAAAATTTAAAACATCCTTATAAAAACTTTTCGGATAAATAAAAATTGGTTTTTTCTCAACTCTTCCTGTTGTTATATAAATAAGCAAATTAAATAATTCATCCATTGTTCCAAAACCTCCTTTAAATACAACATAAGCAATTGCGTGATCAAACATTACTTGCTTTCTGGCCGGAAAATTTGTAAATGTATATGATATTTTTTCATTACTATAACCAGAAACACTTTCTTCAAATGGTAAAGTTATTGAAAACCCTGCTGTCTGAACTCCAATCTTTGCTGCTGGTTTTAGCCATGCAGTCATAACAGATGGACCATCTCCTGTTATAAAGCTAATTTTTTTCCCATTATTAATTATTCTTTTTGCACACAACTCTGAAATATTTTCAATATCACGAATATGAGAGTCATCGTTTGATATTCTAGAAGATCCAAACGCGACAATTCCGTCATATAAACCATTTTTTAAAAGTTTTTTGCTAGCATGTTTGTAGCCATGAAATTTATGATTTTTTTTATTATAAACATTAATTGCACTAAATAATGCATAAATGAATATTGTGATAACAAAAATTACTATAATATATATAATCATAACAAATTAAATTACGATAGTCTAGACTTAAAATATAAAAAATAAAAAACAACTATGCTTATAAATTATTAATCTTCACTACGCTTTTAATAAAAAAACTTCATCCAGTTTTTTGATCATAGCTTTTATCTGCTTTATCGGATCCAAAATGCCCGTCTGTTGTTTGGCCTGCGATTTTTATAACCTCTTGTTTTTGATCATTTTGTTTTTCAATTCTAAAAGAACAACCATCGTCTTTAATAGTTACTTTTTTCCATTTACCATTTGGTATATCATACATTGGTTCAAGTAATATTTTTTCAACAATAGTCCTTAAGCCACGAGCACCTGATTTACGTTTTAAGCTTTTTTTTGCAATAAGTTTTAAAGCACTATCATCAAAATTCAATTCAACATTGTCCATTTCAAACAACTTTTTATATTGTTTTATAATTGCATTTTTCGGCTTTGTCAAAACATTCATTAAATCACTTTCTGTTAATGGGTCTAATACTGCTATGATTGGCATACGACCAACAAGCTCTGGTATCATACCAAACTTAATCAAATCATCGCTAGTAATTTTTTTAATTAATTTTGCATTTTCCTTTTCATTTGTTTTACTTTTAACATCAGCAATAAAACCAATCGTTGTTTCTCGACAGCGTTGCATTATAATATCAATAATTCCTTCAAAAGCACCACCTAAAATAAATAGAATATTATCGGTTTTTATTATAATTCTATCGCCAGCTGGATGTTTTCTATCGCCTTCTTTGCTTATACTCGCGACTGTTCCTTCAATGATTTTTAATAACGCTTGCTGAACTCCTTCCCCGGATACATCTCTTGTAATCGAAGGATTTTCACTTTTACGACCAATTTTATCAATTTCATCAATATAAATTATCCCCTTTTGAGCCTTTTCAATATCTCCATTAGCGTTTTGTACAAGTCTTTGCAACACATTTTCAACATCATCTCCTACGTAACCAGCCTCAGTTAAAGTTGTAGCATCAGCTATCGCAAAAGGAACATTCAATAGTCTTGCTAACGTTTGTGCTAAAAGCGTTTTTCCACATCCAGTTGGGCCAACCAAGAGAACATTTGATTTAGAAATCTCAACATCGTTGTCGTTACGATTTTCTAAATATTTTAATCGTTTATAATGATTATAAACAGCAACAGATAATATTTTTTTGGCATAATCCTGGCCAATTATATAATTGTCTAAAAATAACTTAATTTTTTCCGGAGACGAAAGAACGACGTCTTTACTTTCAATCTCGTTTATATTTTTTTTTTGTTCTCCTTTTGGAACGCTTTCTTCGCCTAGTAAATCAAGACATGTTTTAACACAATTGTTGCAAATATTAACATTTGGCCCGGTAATCAGCCTATCAACATCTTGTTGTGCTTCGCCACAAAAAGAACAATATAACGTTCCATCATTAAAACTAGGCATATTATATATTTATATTATGAGTATAACACATTATTTTATAAAAAACAATAAAAAAATAATTAGCCACAAAGAGTTCTTTTTTTTTATGTTAAAACAACGTATAAAAAAGATTAATAAAATAATCTTGCAAATAAAAAAAAATCTAAGACATTTGTTTTGTAGCACTCGTAGCTCAGTTGGATAGAGCATCAGCCTTCTAAGCCGAGGGTCGCGCGTTCGAATCGCGCCGAGTGCACTTTTTGCTTGTGCAAAAATTAACCAACAATTTTCATTGTATCAAGATCAATTTTTTGTCCTATGTATAATTTAAATGCTATTTGTGTTTTATTTCCTTTTTTTATCACATAATAACTATTGCTGTAAGATAAATTTTCATCTTTAATCAAACGAACTTTTTCAATAATTTTTTTACTTGGATTTTGTATCAAAAAAACAATATTTGTCTTGTTTACTGTTGCTATTTTTGCTTCAAAAAATGTTTTTTTACTAGCTTGATTGATTAAGTCACTATTAATTTTTGCATTCCATTTTTTTTTGTTAAAAAAAACTAAACTACTAACTCTTAATGAATGCTCTGGTTTTTTATTAAAATTTTGGTCAAATATAATATTTTGCCGTATTCCATCTTTGTTAAGAATTTTTTTTAGATCAGGATTTTGTTGCTCAGCCAATATACGTTTTATAATTTCTATTTCTTCGTTATCCTCTAAAAAAGCAAAGTTGTAAAATTTAACATCATTATAATTAAAATCCAATGCCTTATTTGCGTCAAAATCTATAAATAAATTATTTATACCCAATCTTCCGTTGTTAATGAAACTTAATAAATCATCGTAAGTTTTTTTTTCATCTTTTTTATTATTGTTAGTATTTGATTTTGTTTCGCTTACAGAGTTAGTTTTTTTATTTTTAATGACATTATTTGAATTTATTCTGTCTATTATTATTTTCTGATTATCTTTTTTACTACTAACAACTTTAATAACATTTTTCTCCGTGGTAGATTTTTTTCCATCATTGTCTGCGTTGACAAAAAAACACATACTGCTAAATATATTCACTGCAAAAAAAATAAAACAAAGTATATTGCTAATTTTTATCATATTCACATTACGCCACCTTTAAATTTTTCACTTGATAGGTATTCCCATTCAAGCTCTATAGAACAATATAATCTATTGTTAAGTTCTAATGTAAAATCGTTTTTATTTTGAGAAACAAAACGTCTTTCATATAGCATTTTTTTAAGACTTTCTTTGGCCGGCTTAACAGAAATCTTTTTCACGACAACATTTCCTGGTAATATTCGTTTCATAACTTCCAAAATTTGGTATACCGTATATTCATAGTCGGCTTGAAAATCAACTGTTAACAAGTTTGTTTCAAGCGAGAAATTAATTTTTTGATTTTCATTAACAATCATTTTTTGCTTCAATTGCGTAATTATGTTAGCAAGATTATCATTTATGATTGGCTTTAACTTAATAGAAAAATTTGAATAATCTAGATTTATCTGATTTGTTTTTTTATTTTCCAAATACTCAACGCCACCATTAATTTCATTCATTTTTATAACAATCGCATCTATAAACTCTTGCTTATTAAATATAGAATAAAAACCATATTCTTTGCTTAAATTTTTATCTATCTCGTGATTTTCCATAAAACTTATAGCATTGTTTATTTTTTCCATTTCGATTTTCTTTTTTTTAAGATCGTTCTTTTTTTGTTCAATTACTTGTTTTGTAAAAATATTTCGATTTGTTATTGTTATATTTATTATAGCAAATAAAATAACAGAAAACATTGTAACCAGTACATAAAAAAATATTTTTTTTTGCTGTACAAAACATAATACTCTTTTTCTATTCATTTTTGTTTAAAATATTAATAATATTATTACTAATCTCTCTTTCTTTGTCTGTTTTTTTACCATCAAGGGACATATTTGCTAAATCAAAAACATTGTGACCATAATTATTTTTTACATTTAAATCAGAATTAGCTTCAACCAAAGCTGAAATCATTGGTATTTTCTCAAACTCAACAGCTCTCATTAACGGAGTATAACCTTCAATGTCTTTCAAATTTACATTTAAGCGCTTGGATTTTATTAAAAAATTAAAAATTCTATCTGCGTTTTCTGATTTTTTTTGTGCAATAATGTGTAATGCCGAAACGCCAGCTTCATTTTGAATATTAACATTTGCTCCTTTTCTGAATAAAAATTCAGCAACAAGATAGTTATCGTTTTTAACGGCTATTAAGAATAAACTCTCGTTGTGTTTACAAATTGTATTTACATCTGCTTTTATATTTTTCGATCTCAAAAGCATCCTTTTTATTGCAGCTATATCGTTTTTTACTGCATATTTACACATCGGACTGTTTGGATCAATTACACGTTCAATTAAATTGTAAGCATCGGAAATGGATTTTTGTCTGTTTTTAGTTTTTGAAATCATTCCTTTTTTAGTAGATTTACCACTATATTCACTAAATGCAGAGAAACTGCATTGACAAAAGAAAAAAATTGTAAAGAAAATAGAGAAAACCTGTTGCATTGCACATTAAGATTTAGGTAAATAAGTGTCAAAAAATTATTGTCAAGCTTAGTATTTTTCATCAAAGTATCGATTAGATATAGCATTATTAAATCTTTTCTTGCAAATTATTTTTTTAAAAACAATTAAGTTATGTTTTGTTATGCAAATTTCATCAAATAATACAATTATAGCTCCAATGGCTACCGCTATTTGGCTTGTAGACAATACATCTTTGACCTTTAAACAGATTGGTGATTTTTGTAATTTTACAGAAACAGAAGTTCAACTCATAGCAGATGGTGTTATTGGAAAAGGAATTTCAGCAGCCGATCCAATAAAAAATAAAAATCTAACGAATGAAGAAATTAGGGCTCGTGAAAAAGACGGAAAACCATTAAATAATGCATTTAAGGCATTGGATGGTTTTAACATAAAAATACAAAAAAAGAAAAAATATATTCCAATGTTGCAACGTAGGAGTAGGCCAAATGCCGTCCTTTGGCTGGTAAATTATTTTCCTAGCTTAGAAGATTCTCAAATTATGAAACTTTTAAGAACAACAAAAAATATGGTTCAATTAATTAGAAATAAAGAATATTCGGATTACAATAATCTAATAGCAAAAGATCCGGTTATTTTAGGTTTTTGTTCGCAAAATGATATCATTAATGCCGTAAATAAAAAAGCAAAAAAAGACGAAAATAACAACAAGAGAAAAAAAAGTAAAAAAATAAAAGTAGAAAATTCACAAAAAAAAGCAAAATCAAAGCCTGTAAAAAAACAAACAAATAATCTTAAAAAGAATAAAGTTGTAAAAAAAATTAATAAGGTAACAAAGAATAAAAAGATTAATAATAAAAAGAATAATAGTCAAAAAAACAACAAGAAGATTAATAAAAAGAAAAGCAAAAAATAAAAGATTAAATCATTTCTATGACAACCAAAAATAGCGAACATTTAGTTTTAGCTAGAAAGTATAGACCAAGATTACTATCTGAACTTATTGGACAAGAAGTGTTTGTAAAAACAATTTCTAATGCAATAAACATGAATAAAATACACCATGCCTTCTTATTAACCGGAACTCGTGGTGTTGGAAAAACATCGTCTGCGCGCATATTGGCGCTAAGTTTAAATTGTAAAAAAAGCGACAAGCCAACCATAGACCCATGTTTAAAATGTGAATGTTGTCAAGGAATTTTAGAAGGAAATAATCCAGATGTTGTAGAGTTTGATGCGGCCAGCAATACGGGAAAAGATGATATTCATGAAAACATAATAGATAAAATCGATTTTGCACCAATGATGTCACGTTATAAAGTTTATATAATTGACGAAGTCCATATGTTATCAAAAAGCGCATTTAACGCATTATTAAAAACACTTGAAGAGCCACCAGAAAGAGTAAAATTTATTTTTGCAACAACTGAAATAAATAAGGTTCCAATAACTGTTTTATCAAGATGTCAAAAATTTTATCTTAAAAACATTCCGGAAAATGTTTTGTTTTCACATCTAAAAAATATTTGTGAAAAAGAAAAAATTTCCTTTGAAGAAGAAGGATTGCAGTTAATAGCAAAATATGCAAACGGATCAGTAAGAGACAGTCTTTCTCTATTGGATCAGGCAATTGCTATAAGTAAAAATTGTATAAAAAACGAAGATATAAAAAATATGCTCGCAATTCCTGATAGAAAGATAATCTCAAATTTATTTTATAATTGCTATCTTGGAGATATTAAAAATGCAATTAAGGATATCGAATGTTTCATATCAAATGATGCAGATAAAATGCAAATAGTTTCAGAAATTATGAATATAATTTTAGATAGCTTAAAATTAGCAAGCAATGTAATCGAAATTAAAGACGTACAAAATGATTTTCAAGATAATTTAGTTAAATTAATAAAAACAAACAATTTAAACGTTCCTCGTTTGTTAAGAATGTGGCAAGTTTTATCAAACTCTCTTAAAGAAATTTCAATAATTCAATCACAACAATACTTAACTGTTATAATTTATAAATTATGCTATTCATCAACTCTCCCAACGCCAATTGAAGCCCTTAAGTTAATCAATAACAATAACTTACAGGCTGCAATAAACACGTTTCCACAAGGAAAAATTATAACATAATATCTATATTATTTATAAATAGTAATAAAAAGTTAAGCACTCTTTTTCTTCTTATTAAAATCTAAATCATTAAAGTCTTCACATGAATCGCTATCTTCGGTGTCAAAATCGCCATCATCAAAATCTCCATCGTAATCCTCTTCGTTTTCGTCAACAGATATATCAATGTGTTGAGTTTTGCAATTTGAATTCAGTATGTCCATTATAATTTTGTTTGTTTCTTCAATTGTATAACCTAAAGCAAATGACATTTCAAGTGTTAATCTGTCAAAAGCCTTATCAAACAAACACCTTTCGCCATAAGACTTGTTAGGATCTTTTATACTTGCAAATAGATCACGAACAACTTCTGCAACAAAAATTGCACTACCGGAATATAATTTTGTTTCATACTCTTGAATGCGTTTAGCCCAAATTCCTTTCGCTCCTTTTGCAGGCTTATTCAAAACGGTATCTAATATCCTCTTTGCAGTATCATTACTTATAATAGTGCGAATACCCATTTCTTTCATTTTTGAAATAGGAATTAAGATATTCATGTCATCCTTCTGAAATTCTATCTGACAAAAAACTAGTTTTTCGCCGAGAACTTCTTTTTCGTGGATTGATACAACTTTACCAGGACCATGAGATGAACAATATAACATGGTGCCTTCTTTTATTTTGGCTTTTCCGCCACATAACTTTACTTCAACAGGTTTCATATGCTCGTATTATATCATATTTTTCGACTTTGTCAAGTCTACCATGAAATGACCTGAAAAATAGAGGCAAAAACAATAACAAAAAAAATAAAATACATTTTTTTTAACCTTAATAAAAATTTTTAGAAAAAAATAAATCATGCGTTTTCTTGTTTTTTATTTTTATTATAAACATCTGAAATGAACGTTTAATGAAAGATTTTATCTGGCACTCAAATGAAGAAAATTCCTTAAAACAAAAAACAAAATGGAATCTTTCCGTGATGTATTCCGCGCTAAAATCATTAGGAGATCCTCATAAAAACATAGAAAAACGCGTTATACATATAGCCGGAACAAATGGTAAAGGTTCAACTGCAAGTTATATAAAAACAATACTAGAAAGTAGTGGATATAAAGTTGGTTTATTTACAAGCCCTCATTTGGTGAAATATAATGAAAGAATATATGCAAATAACAGATTTATAACAGACAATGAAATTAAAAAATACAAACAGCAAATTATAACAAAGTGTAAAAATGCAAATAAAATTAGTTTTTTTGAAGCAACGACTTTGATTGCAATATTGTTCTTTTCAGAGCTTCAAAAAACTAAAAAATTAGATTATTTTATTTTTGAAGTCGGCCTTGGCGGACGTCTTGACGCAACAAATGTTTTTAAAAAACCTCTTGTTAGCGTAATAACTTCAATATCACTCGACCACGTTGAAAAACTTGGAGATACAATAACAAAAATTGCTCACGAAAAAGGTGGAATTATAAAACCAAAAGTACCTGTATTTACGTCAAATACAAATAAAGAAATCATAAAAGAATTGCAACGTATTGCTGACAAAAAAAATACAAAACTATTCAGATTAAATAAAGACTTTAATCTTTATAAGAATATCGCTCCATCGCTAGCTGGCGAACATCAAATATATAACTCAACTCTTGCTGGAGAGGTTTGTAAATTTATTGGAATAAAACAGAAAAATATAAAACAAGGATTAACAACAACGACGTGGAATGGCCGTTTACAGCAAATAGAGTTGAAAAAAATTAATAAAAAAACAATCGGCATCTCTAAGATATATATTGATGGCGCACATAATGAAGACGGAATCCGTGTATTATGTAATTTTATCAATCAAACATACAATGAATACCTAAAAAACGACAAAAAACCTAACATTATTTGCATATTTGCATGCCTAGAACGTAAAGATTATAAATCGTTTTTTCCAATTTTAAAAACAGTAAAGCTAAATAATTTATTATTTTTCGATGTTCCAAAAAATGTGAATAATTTTGCAGATGTTAAAAATCTGCTTAATCTTGCCGAAAAGCATAAAATTAAAAATAAAAATATAATAAAATCTTTCACTGAAATAAAAAAATATACAGACAAATCTAAAAACAATATAATCTTTATATTTGGTAGTTTATATTTTATTGGTTGGATTTTAGAAAACCACACAAAAAAATAACATGTTTACAACAAATCTATGTTTATGTAAAAATGGCCATTCCAGAAATTACTCTGTAAATCTTCTAAAATGTTATATTTTGCATCATGAATATTAAAAATATTAATAATGGCTTTTTCGTCATCAATATACTGATTTATTTTATCTTCAAAATCTAAACGCAAACACTCCATTATTTCTAAAATTTTAGAATTATTTTTACTATTCGTAACAACAAATAAATCAATTAGAAAACTATCAATATTTGCATTCTGCTGGCATTCTGCCATCGATATACTTACAATTTTTATATAAGGTGGTTTTGCTTTTAACGGAACAGATGTAAAAATTTTAACATCATTTTTTTGTAAATAATCAATATTTTTTATACTATTAATTACAACTTTTTGTAGTTCTAAACTTTTAATCATACTATAAATAATAAACTATAAAATTTCTTTAACATTAAACACCAAAAAATCACGTTCCTCGTTTGGACAAACAACGCCAAATACATCAAAATAACGATTGTTAAAAACAATTCTTTTGCAATTTTTTGCATCATCTCTGTATCTAATTGTTATCACATGAGAAATTTCTATATCATTTTTCATGCGTAAAAAAACTTGTTTTGAATCTACCGGTTTAATGTTTGCCCAAACTTCGGCTATATTTTCAAATTTACTATCAATTTCACCAAATTCACCACTGATTTGATTTTCTTTCTGTAAAAAAACTCTGTGATTAAAACTAAAATAATTACTCATATTTTCTTATCATATACATAATTTTATATATGTATCTTTCGATACCAATTATAAATTTCTTTTGATGCTGGCGGAACTTGACAATTTCCATTTTTATTTTGATAAATATCCGCAACATGAAACAAAATTGCCTGTTTTATGTCTTCGGGAACTTTATATTGTTGTTTTAAAAAAAAAACATCTACCACATTAGAATCTGGCTCACGTTTAAAATATAAACATCCGTTATTGGTATAATAATCATCTGTAGAAATTTTTTTCATATTGCATTCAAGTCTGACAATATCCATAAATTCATCATAGTGTATTTTAATATTATCGTGAATCCACTTGAAATAATTTATCTCTAAAAGACCTCTTTTCCTTATATAAAACTCTACTTTATACTCTTTTTTACCAAATGTTCTTCCTGCAATCTTTTCCGCACAGCTTGATGCCGTTTTTATTGCATTTAGAAGAAATTCATCATCTTTTTCATTATCAATACGTAGATAGTTTTTTACATAATCTAAATGTAAATCCACATCTATAAAAATAACATCTTCTATATTAGCATCGACATTATCGTTTATACCTCTAAAAAACATAATCAAACGATTATTTATGTACGATAAAAATAATTATGGAAGTATTATAAAAAATTATTTTTCCATGGTTGCAGCAATTGCGTCTGGAACAATATCGTAACGCTCAAATTGCATTGTATACTGAGCTCTTCCTTGAGACATTGAACGAAGTGTGTTTACATAACCAAACATGTTAGCTAAAGGAACAAATGCACTAATCACTTGCGCATTTCCGCGCGCCTCCATTCCATGAACCTGTCCCCTACGACTATTTATATCTCCAATAACATCTCCCATGTACTCATCTGGCGTAATAACCTCAACTTTCATAATTGGCTCTAATAACTTTGGACTTGCTTTTTCTTTTAATTCACGAAACGCATATCTTGTTGCAAGTTCAAATGCTAAAACAGAAGAGTCAACCTCATGAAATGCACCATCAATTAATATAGCTTTAAAATCTATTACTTGATAACCATATTTTAAACCATTTTTTTGAGAATATTCTAAACCTTTCTGTACGCCTGGTATATATTCTTTTGGAATAGAGCCACCAACGATCTTGCTTTCAAACTGATAACCAGAGCCTCTAGGCAGTGGTTCAAAGTCAATAACAACACGTGCAAATTGTCCTGCACCACCACTTTGTTTTTTATGTAAATAATCAATCTGAGCAGGTTTACCAAGTGTTTCACGATACGCAACCTGCGGTGCTCCAACATTAACATCAACATTAAATTCTCTTTTCATTCTATCAACAATAATTTCTAAATGAAGCTCACCCATTCCTTTTAAAATTGTTTGACCTGTTTCTTCGACACTTTCAACTTGCAAAGATGGATCTTCTGCAACAAGTCTATTTATAGCAATTCCCATTTTTTCTTGATCGGCTTGCGTCTTTGGCTCAACAGCTATTTGAATAACTGGATCTGGAAAATCCATTTTTTCAAGAACAATTGGTTTT
>AUXO012090476.1_pt1 | contig 26717 bp, 28 predicted proteins | sample 768731 | NCBI WGS metagenome assembly AUXO01 (sample SAMN02715735, study PRJNA202380) | gut metagenome | biome: sheep rumen | host: Ovis aries | place: New Zealand: Palmerston North
AGTGTGTGCAGTGAGTGATTTTCTTACAGATCCCCGTTTTGCAGGGATCGAGCGTTTTGATAAAAAAATATGGCTGGCCTCCCCTACGATGCATGGGGATGAGCAGAAATGGGTGGATGAGGCAATCCAGACCAACTGGGTCTCGACTGTTGGGGCCAATATCAATGCTGTCGAGCAGGAGATGGCTGACTATATCGGTGTCAATTACGCGGTGGGGCTCAGCTGCGGGACTTCTGCCCTTCACCTTGCGACCAAGCTGGCTGGAGAAAAACTCTACGGACAAGCCAGACCCAATGCCGGCACACTCCAGGGACACAAGGCTTTTGCGTCCGATATGACTTTTGATGCATCGATCAATCCGATTGCCTATGAGGACGGTGAGGCTGTCTTTATCGATACAGAGGCGGAAACCTGGAATATGGATCCGGTGGCTCTGGAGAAGGCTTTCGAACTTTACCCGGATGTCAAGCTGGTGGTTATTGCGCATCTCTATTTACTTACGCCGATTCCGAGGCGTTGGAGCGTGACTACGGGTTCACACCTAAGATCGGTATCCGGAAAGGTCTGAGGCGCTTCGCTGAATGGTACGCCGAATACTATAGGTAAATCGGAACGGTTGATGAAATGCAGGATTGATAACGACGAATTGATACTTATGTAAATGAAGATGGGGAGCCAAAGTGATTTAAGGCTTGTTTAATATACAAATTCAACGATGACTTCTTATGTGAATGGAAAGTACGCAAAACGACATATCGCTATGTCCGTTATCGGATGAGGATCCTTAGAATGAGTTTTGGTGATTTGTGGAAACAAGTGGGTGGCTTGCCGGACATGGCAATGGCTCAAATACCCACAGTTTTGAGCGCATCTACAAAGATGAAGTTGACAAAACTTAGCCCGGATGAAATCGGAATAATTGTGAATGCACCAATTGAAGAGATAAATCGGGGTAGCATTGAGACCGTAGATACTCTTGTGAAGAAACGGCTATAAGATATCGCCTGGAAACGATTGTGAAGATTGTTTCATCCGTTGACCTTATCTTCCCTGGCGAGGAGAAGAAATACAAGAGCGGAATAGAGGCTGCGCGGGCGGTTTTTAACGAGAAGTGCATAATTCATTCTATCAGAGTTGTGGACAACCTGGGCGAGATTTGCATAGGATCGACGGTCGCACCGTCCGGTGACGAGAACTTTTTTGATTATTTTTACGCAATATGTTAGCAGAATAAAACGTGATTTTTAGGGAGACGCACATGGAGAAACGCACTATTAGTTTTAGCCCGCCTGATGTTGGTGAATTAGAGATTGCTGAAGTAGCGGAAGCGTTAAGATCCGGCTGGATTACCACAGGTCCGCGTACGAAGATGCTTGAATGTAGGTTGGCTGCGTATATTGAGACTGGAGATAATCTTGTCGATTGTACGAGTAGAGAGGCGATTGCGAAGTACAGCCAGCGGGTTGTGTGTCTGAACTCAGCGACGGCAGCTGAGGAGCTAAACCTTCGGATTCTGGGCGTTGGGCCGGGCGATGAGGTAATTGTTCCGGCCTATACGTATACTGCGAGTGCTTCTGCCGCCGTCCACGTCGGAGCAACGGTGAAGTTTGTGGATATCCAGAAAGATGGAGATCCGAGGACACACATGCCGGAGATGGATTATGAGAAGCTTGAAGCCGCGATAACGGAAAAGACAAAAGCGATCATTCCCGTTGACCTCGGCGGCATCGTCTGCGACTACAACAGGATATTTGAGGTGGTGGAGAAGAAGAAAAACCTCTTCACGCCGATAGAGAGTGATGGTACCCCTTTGGGGGACCTGTCTTCCAGAATACAGAAAGCCATTGGTCGGGTAGCTATTGTGTGTGATGCTGCACATGCGCTGGGAGCTAGCAGGATAGTGAACGGGCAGAAGAAATACGTTGGAGCCATGGCAGATTTCACATCTTTTTCGTTCCATGCGGTAAAAAATTTTACTACGGCTGAAGGCGGAGCTTCTACTTGGCTACCGTTGGAGAGTGTTGAAAATGCTGAAATATATAAGATGTATCAGCTGTTGTCTCTCCATGGTCAGAATAAAGATGCACTGGCAAAATCGAAAGTTGGTGCTTGGGAATACGACATCATTGGTCCTTGGTATAAGTGCAACATGACCGACATTATGGCAGCGATTGGTCTTCGGCAGTTAGATAGGTATAAGGGATTGCTCGAAAGAAGAGAGCAGATGATGAAGGTCTACGATGAGACCTGCGATAGCCTTGGTATCTCGCACATGATTCATCATGTGGACGGGATGGATAGTTCAAATCACCTCTACCTGATTCGCGTTCCGGGAATTGATGTAGAGCAGCGGAATTTGATCATCGAAAAGATGGCGGAGAAGGGTGTGTCCACTAACGTCCACTACAAACCGCTTCCTATGATGACGGCGTATGGCAAGGATTGCTCTGCATATCCGAATAGCTACGACTACTACCACAATCTAATAACACTACCATTCCACACACTGCTGTCTGATGAGGACGTGGAGTATGTGTGCGAATGCTTAAGGTCCGTTATGAGTGACGCATTGTAAGGGGAATTAACATGGAGACGAATCGAAGATACCTTAATGTGCTTAAAGGACTCCTGATTATTCTTGTTGTAGTGGGACACTTTGGCCAGACCATAGCAAACAATCTACCAGAAAGTGTTTCTTTCATAGGACAGGGTATCGTACTATTTGTCTATTTATTCCACATGCCCTTATTTCTCTTCGTTTCCGGGTATTTGTCTAAAAACTCGGAAAAACGCCGAAAGAAAGCACTTGAAGATTTATTCCTTCCCTATGTGTTGTTTCAGTTCTTTGTTGGATTATGCATGTTGCTTCTGACCAAATCGGGGGAGTATTGCAGAATATATTTATTCCACAGATGGGGGCATGGTATCTGCTGACTCTCTTCAGTTATCGGATTGTCCTGCCTGAAACAAGAAGAATTCGCGGCATCATAATTATTGGTATTTTCCTTACCGTAATTGCAGGATTATGTACATTTGATGGAGATTTTGCAATTAAGAAAACGATAGGATTCTTTGTATATTTTATGGCGGGCTATAAAATTGACGAACTACCCAATAATAGAGTATCAAGGAAAAAGGCAAATGTCCTTCTTATTATACTTTTGCTCCTGCTCATTGCTATATCCTGGAAGACGAATTGGTATAGTTCGGCATTATCAATTCTGAGCAGAGGGGCGGGATTTGATACACTTGAACGCTGGTATCTGACTCCGGCACTATACTTTATCTGCTTTTTCGTAACAAGTCTTGTGATATTACTGGTTCTGAATGCTATTCCTAAGGAGAATAAGTGGCTTGAACAACAGGGTGTCGATACGATGCCAATGTATCTGTCGCATCTTATCCTTTTTATGGCGGTCAGTTACCTCGTTAATAAAAACAACTGGATAATAACAGTCGGAGCAAGCATTGCCTTTACGCTATTATCTGTATGGCTCTTTTCAAGAGAATGGTACAGAAAAACTTTCAATGGCTTGTTGAGTGTAATAAAAATTACAGTTTTTAGAGAGGAATGAGAACGGAATAAAATGGCCGACGTCACAGCATTACATAATCGCAAAGTAGCGATTATAGGCACCGGTAATGTTGGTGCATCTATAGCATATGCTCTGACAATTAGAAATCTGGCGCGCGAGATTGTTCTGATAAACAGAACGGAGGCAAGAGCAAAGGGTGAAGCCTTGGATATTCAGCATGGCATACCATTTTTGGGCATGTCTTCTGTCCGGGCTGGATATTATCAGGATTGTGAAAACTGCGACTTGATTATTGTAACAACTGGCCGTATTCGAAAAGTTGGTGAAACAAGATTAGACCTGGCTAAAGACAATGTCTCGATTATTGAAAGCGTGATGGATAAAGTCAAACCTTATTACACTCGCGGCGTGATTCTAATGGTCGCAAATCCGGTAGATATCCTTACATATAAGTGCGATGAGATCATGGGATTGCCAGATGGCCGTGTTTTTGGAACAGGAAACATTCTGGATACTTCTCGTTTAGTACGCCTTGTGGCTGACTATACAGGGCTTAATACAGAGATGATCAAAGCAAATATTGTAGGTGAGCATGGGGACGGGCAGATTCCAATTTGGAGCATGCTTTCGATTGCCGGTGTCCCAATAAAGGAATATTGCGCAAATGTCGGTCTTGAATGGAATGCGCAGATCCGAATAGGTATGGAAGAAAAAGTTCGTGGCCTTGGCGCTGAGATAATTGCCGGAAAAGGAAAAACACATTATGGAATTGCCACATGTGTTTGTTATATCGCTGATGCGATATTGAATCAGAGACTTACGATTGCTCCAGTTGCCTCTGTGCTACATGGTGAGTATGGAATGACAGATGTTGCATTGAGTGTACCATCAATTATAGGCGTGAATGGGATTGAACGTCGGCTTGAAGAACCATGGTCGGAATTTGAGATAGAACGCTTCAACGCATCGGCTGCAAATATCAAGGGGTTTCTTCTTGGAATTGAATAATGAAATAAGGATGGAAAAAGAAAATGTATAAGGCTTTTGGCAAACGTCTGATTGATTTGGTTATAAGCATAATAGGGCTTCCTTTTTTTGGTATTCTATTCATCATTTTTGCTCCCATTATAAAACTGACAGATAGAGGGCCTGTTTTCTATAATGCGGATCGCCTTGGTCGTAAAGGCAAGATCTATAAAATGTATAAGTTTCGTTCTATGAAGGTTAATGCTCCTGATATAAGAAATAAAGACGGCTCTACATTTAATGGGGACAATGATCCAAGAGTTACTGCAATTGGACGCATTATGAGGAAAACCAGCGTAGATGAGACACCTCAGATTCTAAATGTTTTGAAAGGCGATATGAGTATTATTGGTCCCCGACCTTTTGTCACAACTCATTACGAGGGCTACGAAAAACTTGATGCTAAAGGGAAGAAGAGGCTTGAAGTCAGACCTGGTATTACTGGATACAGTCAAGCTTACTTTAGGAACTCTATCGGGACAGAAGAAAAAATAAACAATGACTGTTATTATGCGGATCATGTTTCATTTGCGTTAGATGTACAAATTTTCTTTCAGACCATTAAGTCTGTGCTGCGGAGAGAAAACATCTATGTTGATAGTGCTGAAAAGAAGTGAGGATTGGAATGAAAAAGATACTAATCATTGGAGCCTCTATTCTCCAGCTTCCGGCCATTCGAAAAGCTAAAGAGTTAGGATATTATGTTGGGGTTGCTGATTATAATCCAGAAGCCATAGGCATTCCAGAGGCTGATGAGTATTTTAATGTGAGTACCATTGACGTTGGTGGAGTGGTGAAGGTGGCGCAAAACTTCAAACCAGATGGCATTATGACACTTGCCACCGATATGCCAATGAGAGCTGTGGCCAAGGCATGCGAGGCCTGCTGTCTGCCAGGTATCAGTTTTGATGCAGCTATTAAGGCCACAGATAAAGGAGAAATGATAAAAGCATTTGAAGCTCATGGTGTCGACCATCCTTGGTATTTTATTGTGCCGACACCAGAGAGTCTTAATAATGTGATTAATAATCTCACATACCCCTGTATTATGAAGCCGACAGATAATGCCGGCAGCAGGGGTGTTGTGCTTTGCCATAATAGAAATGAGCTTGAAGAAGAATATGAGTATTCTCATCATGAATCTCGTGGTGGAGCTGTAATTATAGAAGAATATCTCCAGGGACCGGAATTCAGCATTGAGATTATGGTTGTCGATGGTGAACCTCAGGTTCTTCAAATAACTGATAAGCTGACTACCGGAGCGCCCCATTTTGTTGAAATGGGTCACAGTCAGCCAACAAGGCAAAGCATAGAAAATCAGGAGAAGATTCGGGATCTGGCCTGTAGAGCTGTAAAAGCTGTGGGTATTGATGTTGGTCCAGCTCATGTGGAAATGATTCTGACCAAAGATGGGCCAAAGATGGTGGAGCTTGGTGCTAGAATGGGCGGCGATTGTATCACGACTCATCTTGTCCCACTATCTACGGGTATCGATATGGTAGGCTGTACAATTAAACAAGCGTGTGGTGAGAAGATAGACATAATACCGAAATATAATAAAGGCTCTGCAATACGATACTTTGAGACAGAACCTGGCGTGATTAAAAGTATTGAAGGAATAGAGGAAGCTAGATTAATCGACGGTGTCCAGGAGATTTCAATTGTCCATAGCGTTGGAGAGAAAGTTGGAATAATTGGGAGCAGTATTGATCGAATAGGCTTTGTTATTTCGCAAGCAGAAATAGCAGAAGAAGCGGTAAAAATATGCGATAAGGCTATACAACAGATAGAAATCGCAATTGCTAATTGATGGAGGATTTGAAAAATGGGGAGTGGATCACTTGCTGTTAAGAATTTTATGAAAAGCTTGCCTATTGGGAAAAGACTGCGCGACATATATCAGAAACGTGCTTTTACAAAGGAAAACGCTCAAAAAGCCTTTCAAATGTATTATGGATCAGAATCTGGATTGGATGCAGACAAAACAGTTGCAGATATGCTTAGAGAGGCAAAAAAGTATAGTTTTGGATTTGATGAGTATCATATGTTTCATTTTGAGGGCATGCCTTTTGAAGAAAGACGTACATATGTGTCTGATAGAGAACGAATCAGCTATTGCGAACGCATGAATAATATGCGTAACATGATAGTTTTCGATGACAAAGGTAAAACATATGCAAAGTATGGTAAGTACTACCATAGAGATCTACTTGAATTTTTCGGGGGGGGTGCAGAACAATTTGCTCAGTTTATAAAAAAACATCCTCGCTTTATAGTTAAGCCTTTTGATGGCTCATGTGGTATCGGAATCAAGATAGTAGATTCCGAAGGGAAAAAAGCTAAAGAAGTTCTTGAGGGCTTATATAAAGAATACGTAAAGGGGTTTGTTATAGAGGAACTAATAATACAGCATCCTGAGATGGCAAGATTACATCCAGAGTCAGTAAACACTTTACGTGTTCCTACAATAAACTATGGAGATCATGTAGACATTATTCATCCTATTCTTCGAATCGGAAGAGGTGATGCCATAGTTGATAATGGTGGTAGTGGAGGCATTTGCTGTGGGATAGACCCAAAGACCGGTATTACTTTCTCAGCCTCTGACGAGAATGGAAATGACTATATTACTCATCCTGACACGGGTGTGTCCTTGGTTGGGTATACCGTTCCCTATTGGGAAGAAGCTAAGGAGTTGGTAAAAGAACTTGCTGGGATACTTCCCGATAATCATTATACAGGCTGGGATCTTGCACTGACAAAAGATGGATGGATAATGCAGGAGGCCAATGATAGAGGCACATTTATTCTCTTTCAGATAACTACAAAAAAAGGGTTTAAATCTGAGATTGAAGAGATAGTGAAAAAACTAGGAGTATAACCTAAGGAGTATATAGAATGAATAATCAGAAACTATTGATTATTGGAGCGGGAATTGGTCAGATTCCGATTATTGAGAAAGCAAAAGCGCGGGGTGTACATGTTTCTGTTGTAACACTCCCTGGGAAGCAGCCAGGCATTGAGCTAGCTGATGATGTGTTCTACTGCGACATATATGATCGTGATGCCATTGTGAAATGGGCAAAGGATCATGAAATCACAGCGGTGACTTCTGACCAGAACGATTTGATGAACCCAACTGTTGCATATGTTGCAGAGAAACTCGGTCTGCCTGGAAACAGATTTGACCAGGTAATGGCGTACTGCAATAAGAATACATACCGCGACAATTGTGATAAGATTGGCAATCCAACTCCGATGCATGTAGCTGTGGATTCTGTGGATTTCCCTGGTCTTGAATGTCCGTTTCCATGGATTGTAAAACCCGCAGATTCCCAGTCTAGTGTGGGAGTACAGAAGATTGAGAAAAAAGAGGATCTGAAGCCTGCGTTAGAAGCAGCTCTATCACACTCCAAAACACATAGTGCGATTATCGAAGAATTCTTCACTGGTAAGGAAATTGTTTGTGAAGGTTTCATTAGCGATGGAAAATTCTACCTTTTATCCTTTGCTGATAGAAAATACTTTGAATTGAAAGACCTTCTAATTCCTTCCCAGACGGTTTTTCCTTCTTTGATTAAAAAAGAATTATTGGATCAAGTTTTGCAGTGTGAACAGCGGATGGCAACTTATATTAACCCCTCTTTCGCTATTGTTCATTCTGAATATCTTGTAAATGAAGAGGAAAACAAAATCTGCGTAGTGGAAAGCGCGCTTCGTGGAGGTGGAGTATACATTTCGTCTCATTTGATGCCTTTGGCTACAGGTATTGATATCAATGACGTGTTACTTGACAAGGTTTTAGGCGTTCCTGTAGATATAGAAAAGGTTTTCAAAGGAAGAAAAGATGCTGCATCGGGGTATATTTGCTTCTACCTTCCTGAAGGAATTGTAAAAAGTGTATCTGGAGTTAAAGAACTAAAGGAGCTTCCTTTTGTAAAGAAAGTATGTCTGGATACTATTCAGGTTGGGCAGAAGACGGAGCCAATGCTACATAAGGGTTTACGAAAAGGCCCAATTCTTGTTTGCGGTACAGATAGGAAAGATATCGAGAATAATATAAAAACCGTTCAAGAAACGTTAAAAATCGAAGTTGAAAGTACCGAAGGTGTCTTAAGAGGTATTATTTGGGGATAAAAGGAAGGTCAAAGGCAAATGAAAATCTTAAAACTATCACCATATTTTTTCCCTGAACAAGTTTCAAGCAGTCATCTCACAGATGACCTTAATGAAGCATTTGCCGAGGCAGGATTTGCACAGGAAAACTATGTTCCAACACCATCAAGGGGAGTTTCTGACGAAATTCGGAAACAATATTCTGGAAAAAGAACAGAAGTGTTATATGGTGGCAGTTTAGTTGTCCACAGATTTTCAATGTTTAAAGAAGGAAAGAACCCGATACAACGTGCAATTCGATATATTCTGGTAAATCTTATACAGTATGAAAAGGGGGTGCACGCAAAAGATGTTGACGTCGTGTTTTCTGGCAGCACCCCGCCTACACAAGGTGTATTGTGTGGAAAAGTTGCCAGAAGGTTAAGCAAGAAATATGGACATAAAGTTCCTTTTATATATAATCTTCAAGACGTATTTCCAGATTCATTGATTGCAGCCGGAATGACTTCAAAAGGCTCTTTAATATGGAAGGTTGGCCGTCGAATTGAAGATAAAACTTATAGATATGCTGACAGAATTATTGTAATCAGTGAAGACATTAAGAGGAATATTCAAGAAAAAGGTGTTCCCACTGAAAAGATTGATATTATTCCAAACTGGATTGACACAGACAAGGTGCACCCGGTTTCCAGAAGTGATAACAAGCTTTTTGATGAATTAGAAATTGATAGAGATAGTTTTATTATTGTATATGCAGGTAATCTTGGTACACAGCAAGGCATAGATGTTTTTATAGAGGCTGCAAAACAAGTTGATAACGCAGAATTTTTAATTTTTGGAGAAGGAAGTAGTAAAGAAGAATATGCTGAGAAATGCAAAGGAAGAAATAATATACATTTGCTCCCACTCATGCCCAGTTCCAGAGTTTCAGAAGTCTATAGCATGGGAGACATGTCACTTGTGGCTTGTAAACCAGGTTTAGGGAAAGGAGCAGTTCCTAGTAAAACTTTCAGCATTATGGCGACAGCTACACCAGTGTTACTAAGCTTTGATAAAGGTACGGAATTGTGGAATTTAATTGAAAATAATGCCTGTGGCATTTGTTCAGAGGCCGGTGATGTTGAACAATTGGTAAAGGCAATAAGATATGCACAACATAACAAAGACGAAATTGAGAGAATGTCAAATAATGCCAGGGCGTGTGTTGAAAAAGCATTTTCGAGGGAGGCAGGAACAAAGAAATATGTGATGCTCTTCAACGAGCAAATAGATCATCAAATTTGTTAGTTTAATGATTATTGATAAGCAGGTAGATGCTGATGAAGTTGAGGATTTCGAATAAAGTCTTTATTGACACGATAATACTTATTTGCATATTGTTTTTTTCTCTGTTATTCGGTAACTCACAGTGGGTGATTGAAAGTGGGGCAACAATAATAACGGCAATTTCTTATAGCCTTATCTTTCTGTCACTTTGGCAGGTGAAGCAAACAGGCACACCGTTGATTAGCTTTACTGGAATTTTTACTGTTTTAATGCATGTCTTTTGCTTAGGGAATTTTTATATTAGAGCTTTTGGGCAAGAAGAGTTCTATCTGTTTGGCGACTGGTTTAATGCAGATGTAGACATAAAGATTAATGCAGGATTATATTCCATTTGTGCAATTGAAGCGATTTTCATAGGAATGTTGGTATATATAGATCATGAGAAAAGCTCCACAAAGAAAGATTATAAAGCATTCGAAAGATATGATGATGATTGGAAGAAAAGAATCATTTATTACACAGGAGTAATCTTGTTTCTGATTACACTTCCCTGCAGGCTATATATTGATTACTCGAATATACTAACCAGTAGTGTAAATGGAGAATATGCTGGCTTTACTGGAATAGTCGGAATAATAGATGATATTCAGACCCTATTTATCCCCTCGTTAATTTGCATTCTATATGGAAAAAGAGACAATCAGAGATTTTGCAGGGCTGTATTGTATATATACCTTGCGTTATGTATCGTAGTGATGGCGGCCTCAGGATCGAGGAGATACTATGTAACTGCGATTATAGCTCTGTTTATATTCTACATTAATACCCGACCGGAAAAGAAGAAAAAAAGGAATCCATTCCTTACAATCGTTCTTATTTTCGCGGCAATTATGATATTGAATCTAATGACGATGATACGCAACTATAGACATACTGCTCTTGGAGTATACTATTTACTGAATAATCATGCAACAGAATTGTTTTCTCTGGATTTCTTATGGGAAAGCTTTACGGAGTTTGGTTTGACAGGCAACGTTGTATACTATGCACATAAGTATTTCCCATCTACGGTTTCGTACCAATGGGGATTTACATATCTTGCTTCTTTCATTTATATCTTGCCAATTGGATGGCTTGTAAAATTAAAAGCCTCTATAGGTACCATATTATATGGACTATCTGGTTCTGCAGTTGGCGGTTGTATTATAGCTGATTTATATGCAAACTGGGGATGGTTTTCTATATTGCTTGCGTTAGTACTTGGCTACATAATATCAAAGATTTGTTATACAGGTAATAAGGCCAGTCAGGTTTCCGTCAAAGGAGTTACAAGTTATGCAGCTGGCTATGTAATGCTTAACTATGTAAGAGCATCAACATCAGAGATAATGCGTTACACAGCATATATAATAATTGCTATCTATATTATTAGCAAACTTATCACATCAAGACAGAATAAATACGCGTAGAAGTGCGGGGAGAACGAAATGCCTAAGGTATCAATTATTCTACCTGTTTACAATGTTGAAAAGTACATTGAAGATTGTGTGGAATCTATTATCAATCAAACTTGCAAGGAATTCGAGCTAATTATTGTTGATGATGGAGCATTGGACAACTCAGTTCCTCTTGCTGAGGCTTTGTTGATTAATTCAGAAGTTGATTATAAAGTTGTTCGGAGAAAAAATGGAGGTTTATCCGCCGCACGAAATACAGGAATTAAAGCTTCCCGAGGAGATTATCTGTGTTTTGTCGATTCAGATGATGTTATTAATCCGCAATATGTAGAAACGCTTTTGTATGACATAGAGCAGAACAATGTTCCGATGGCAATTGCTAACTTCAAATGGGTTAAAGATGATGACAAGAAAATTTTTGACATGTCTGATACACATGGGACTGTAGTTGACAAGAAAGAGTTTCTTTACAAAATACTTCGGCGGCAAATATTCAATTATTTTGGCTGCTTTATGATAAGCCATCAGTATATTCTGGAGAATGATTTATGGTTTGATGAGAGTGTCGTCTTTGGAGTGGATCAAGCATATATGTGGCGGCTAATGGTCGGTGTTCCGAAATACACATATAGCTATAAAGTGGTTTACAACTATTATAATCGGCCTGGTTCTATAATGACAGCTACGAAAATAGATAAGATGCTTTCTGGTTTGCCATCGCTAAAGAAGTGCGCAGATGATCTTAAAGGCAATCCATATTTTGATTCAAGTAACATTTATACGCGATGGAAAATTTCGGCCCTTCATACCATAGCACAGCATCTTGGGTATGAAAACTTCTCTGAAGCCTTGCCAAAGTTTGACTTACATGCAAAAGACTGTTTGAGATACCCACATTGGAAGATTAAAATAATCGCCGCACCTGCTGCATTGGGGAAGAAGACGCTATTTGAAGTGTTAAGGAGATTTTGATGATTTACGTATTGTGTTCAGGCGGACTTGGAAATCAAATGTTTCAATATGCCTTTATGAAACACTTGATTGAGAGTGGGAGAAACGCATCGCTTGATATATCATACTTTAAGCATAATGATATTCATTCGGGATATACTCTTAAGAAAGCGTTTGGCATAGAGGGAGTGGACGATAAAGATCATTTTGATACGTTTTGGGAAGCAAAGTATGCTCTTATGGCGAGACTAAAACTAAACCGCATGGGTTCTATCCATATGGAAAAATCGGATGCCCTCATTGAAGAAGGCTTAATAAGAAGCAATGCAGTGCTCTATGGATTTTGGCAAGGCGAGCAATTCTTCAAAGACGTTAGCGATAAAGTAAAGGGTGATTTTTCATTTATCAATACGTCTGAAAGGACACAAGAACTTAGCCGATTTATGGCAGACGAATCATCGATAGCTGTACATATCAGGCGAGGAGATTACCTTAAAAACCCGAAATACTTAAATCTTGCAGATACGCATTATTATCATAATGCCATGACTATCATAAATGAAAGATTTGCAAACCCACACTTCTACGTATTTTCGGACGATATAACGTGGTGCCAGAAGTGTGGATTGTTTAACGGAAAAACCACATATGTGGATCATAATGACGGAGCTCATGCATATGAGGATATGTACCTAATGAGTCAGGCGAGAGCAGTCATTACAGCAAACAGCTCATTTAGCTGGTGGGGCGGATATCTTGGGAATCACGAATTTGTAATTCGACCAGAGAAGTATCTGACAAATTGGAGCGACGAGCAAGACAAGCGATTATATCCTAAAGAATGGATAGTTGGTAGAATTGGAGGATGAGTATGAAGATTGTGGTGACCGTCCATACATACTGGCCGGCAAGAAATGGCGTGCAGTATGTCACACAGTATTTATGTGAAGGGCTATCAGCTAAAGGTCATGATGTTACGGTCATTACAACGGTATCCAATCCTAATATAGTATGCGAAGAGATTCACAATAATGTCAAAATAATTCGAGCATATCTAAAAACAAGATATTCTTTTATTAATAAGGGAGTAACGAGTTATAGAAAACTTGTGTTGGACAATGCCAGAGATGCTGATGTAGTAATTAATTGTTGTGTTCAATCTCCCAATAATAATGTGCTACTACCGATACTTAAGGATATTCCCGCATTTAAAATGTTATATATGCATGGGATGCATTCGTTTGATCTCAAGAGCGATGAGAAAGCCGATCTTAGGTATAGGGCATGGCATATCTTTATGAATATCAGATGGAGCCTATTCTATCATTTTAATGCTAAGAATTTTAATCAATACGATGCTCTTGTCGATATCCATGAGACAAGTCCTGCTATCAATTATTTAAAAAGCCTTGGCGTTGCAGCAGATGGGTATATTATTAATAATGCAGTCGAGGATTTTGATATTGTAGAAGTTACTGAACAGGATAAACAAAAATATCCAATTCTAGGGGGGCGTTTTTTGTTAAATGTATCTAACTTTACTCCCAGAAAGAATCAACTAACTTTAGTCGATTCTTTCTGGGCAGTAAAAAAACGTAATAACGTGAAACTTGTCTTAATTGGAGGAGCTTCGGATTACTGCGATGATCTAAAGAAAAAGATCAACGAAATAGGAATGGATGAAGAAGTGCTTATCTATGAGAATCAGGAAAGAGAGATTACTCGAAAATTTATTAAAAACTGTCTTTGTGGCGTGATGTCCAGCAGATTTGAGGTTTATCCCATTTTTCTTTGTGAAGTGATTAATTGCGGACATCCATATATTTCAACAGATGTTGGTTGTGTCAGAGATATTCCCGGGGGAGAAATTGTCAGTTCTGCTGAAGAATTAACAAAGATGATGGAACGCATGATCAATGATGATACCCACAGAAAAGAACTTGGATCTGTAGGAAAAGAATTTGCACAGGCATATTTATCTCAGAGCAGTAAAATTGATCAATTGGAAAGTATTTTACAGAGGGGCATAAGGCGGGCATGGGATGACAAGTAGTAACTATGCCTTGCGCTATTAGATGGAGACAGTATGAAGAAGTTTTTAAATAATATTCTAAAAACTTTTATAGGAAATATTATTTCGCTGATGACTGGCATTCTTGTGGGCTTTTTTATCCCCAAAATGATGGGACTGGTCGGATATGCAAACTATAAAACATATACACTTTATCTTACATATATTGCTTTAGCAAGTCTTGGCCTTGGAGACGGGCTCTTGCTTAAGTTTGCCGGAAAGGATAGAGAGGAGCTTAATCCCGAATCATTACGATATTATATACATCGTTACTACATACAAATACTAATCCTGTTTGTTCTAAGCGCGGTTGCCAGTTTTTTTATTATTCCTGCTGATTCAAGGTTTATTGCAATTGCTTTGTGTTTTACAATTCTTTCATCTCAGACGGTGGGCCTTCATCAGAATATTTCTGTTTTAACAAATAATTTTGGTGAATACTCAAAACGGATTATTATTAAATCTGCTTGCACAGCGGCGTTTGTGCTCCTTCTGTATGCTATCTTTCGGATATCTGGTAACGATATCAGATATGAAGTATATGTGATTGGTGTAATGACAATAGAATATTCACTTGCCATTTGGTATGTGTTGACCTATAGGGATTTTAATTTTGGGAAGGGGTTGCAGCATTCTGGGGATGAAGGATATTTTCGGATGTTGTATATGGGATTTCCCCTGCTGCTTTCCAATATGGCGGGGACAATATTTCTGACCCTGGATCGTCAGTTTGTTTCTATTCTCTTTTCTAAAGAGAATTATGCAATTTATGCTTTCGCATATAATATGCTTACGCTGGTGACTACAATGACCTCCGCAATCTCACATGTGCTGTTTCCATCTTTGCGGAAGATTGAAAGTATGGATATCAAAGCATATATGCAAAAGTATCTGTCTACGTTTTCAATTCTTGTTACTTTTTGTATGATTGTATATTTCCCGCTTCAGGTGATTGTTGAGTGGTTTTTAGAGAAATACACAGGGTCAATTGAAATATTGAAAATTGTTTTACCTGGGCTGGTTATAAGCTCTTGTGTTACGGTTATATTCTTTAATTTTTATAAGCTTGAAAACAAGGTTAAACAGTATTTTGTAAAAACCGTCATTGGAATTGTTTTTTCAGCGACAATGAATTACTTTGCCTGGATACTGTTTCATGATTACAGAGCTATTTCATGGGCTTCAATCATTTCGTTAATATTCTGGTACGGGCTGATTTCAGAATATTTTGTTCGGGTATATAAGATTCGTTTGGAGAGAGTATGTACCTATAATGCTGTTATGTTTGTGGGATTCTATGGATTGACTTATATGATATCCAATCCATACATTGGAGCGCTTATATACCTGACTTTATTTGCAGTGGTCACAGTGCTTTTCTATCCCCAAAAAGTACAAGAAGGCCAAGTGCTTTTCGCAAAGGTATTGCATCGGAAATCATTGAAAGGATAACTTGAATGTTTGAACCTACATTTTTGAACAAAGTGGAGAAGAAAATCCAGAAACAGTTGAAGCCTATTCTCATACCATTGCGAAGAAAAGGGCTAAATACTACGGACTTTACAATAATATCCCAAAACTGCTGGGGGGGGGTAACATATGAATGGTATGGACTCGAAAAAAAGAGTCCTACAGCAGGTTTATGGATGTTCTCGGATGATTATCTAAAATTTATCAGCAATTTAAGATACTACCTTTCCTTGGAAATCGAAATGCTGCCAAGGAAAGTAAACGGTATGATAGATTGGTTGCATATAGATCTGAAGACGCACCAATAGGTGTTCTGGATGATGATATTGAGATAGTTATGCTCCATTATAGAGATCCTGCTGTTGCCAAAGATAAATGGGAACGCAGGCGTACAAGAGTCAACTTCGATAATCTGATTATCAAATTTGGCTACATGAATGACTGTACACCAGAAATGCTTCGGCAGTTTGATGACATGGAGTTTGATGGCTTTACACCAAAGAAAATCATGTTTATCAATAAGCCGGATTCAACCCTTAAATGCGGAGTGTACATGCCCGGATTTGAAAACGATGAGCAGATCACAAACGATACGTATTTCTTTAACAAGTATTTTAACCTGACTAAGTTTATCAATGATGGTGTAATTATTCAAAAACATAATGGACAGTAGAGAATAGCTTGATTATTCTTCTAAAAAAACGATATTACTAGTCGGTTGTTGCTTGGTGAATAAAAACTGGAGGAAATCTGATATGTCAGAATTTAATGGTGCTACGTTATTAATTACTGGTGGAACCGGAAGTTTTGGTTCAACTGTACTTAAACACTTCTTGGCTACCGACATTGGCCAAATTCGAATTTTCAGCCGGGATGAGAAGAAGCAGGACGATATGCGCCATGATCTTCAGGCAAAGTTTCCAGAGCATTCAGGAAAGGTGAAATTCTATATCGGAGATGTCCGCGATCCGAGAAGCGTAGCAGATGCTATGCCCGGCGTAGATTATATCTGGCATGCTGCGGCTTTAAAGCAAGTGCCGTCGTGCGAGTTCTTTCCTATGCAGGCAGTGAAGACTAATGTTGAGGGAACGGACAACGTCCTGCATGCCGCGATTGATGCAGGTGTCAAAAGGGTTGTGTGCCTAAGTACAGATAAGGCTGCTTATCCAATCAATGCCATGGGAATCAGTAAGGCGATGATGGAGCATGTTATTTACGCAAATGCCCGAGTTGCTGCAGAGCGCGGAGGAACAGTTATCTGTTGTACTAGATATGGTAATGTTATGTGTAGCCGCGGCTCTGTCATACCACTTTTTATTGATCAGATAAAGTCTGGAAATCCGATCACAATTACGAATCCCGATATGACACGGTTCCTGATGAATCTCGATGAAGCTGTTGATTTGGTAAAGTTTGCTTTTAACCATGCTAATCCAGGCGATCTTTTTATTCAAAAAGCAGATGCGTCCACAATCGGAGATCTGGCTAAAGGGGTTCAGAGGCTGTTTGGTGATACAGGTACAAAGATCATTGGCACTCGTCATGGAGAGAAACTCTATGAGACGCTTATGACCAGGGAAGAAAGGCTTCGTTCGGAGGATATGGGGAATTACTTCCGCGTGAGTGCAGATAATAGATCGTTGAACTATGATCAGTATTTCACAGAAGGAAAGGTTGTTACCGAAGCAGAAGATAGCTATACAAGTCACAACACAAAATTGTTGGATGTAGATGGGGTTGTAAAGAAGATTTTAACAACCGAATATGTACAGGAGCAGCTGAATGCCAATTAAAAGCAATGATTTTTGATAAGAATAATGCAGTTTACCTACTTCTCAAAGAGAGTTTGGATTTTTCCTGCTTGCAGGAAGATGTATTCGATTGTGATTGGTTCGCTGTTTATGAAGAGATGAAAAGTCAATCAGTTGCGGCATTACCGCTTGCTTGGCTTCGTAAGAATACAATTAATAATATTGAATTGCAGAAGAAGTGGATCAAAGATTGCATCGAAAACCAAGGACGCTGGGTTCGGGTTATGCATGAGCAGCAATTATTACTTGAACTTCTTGATAAGCATCCCATTCCTTGTGTGGTAATAAAAGGATCTGCTGCAGCAATGGTTTATCCGCATCCATCTTTACGAGCTGTTGGGGATATAGACATTCTTGTAAAAAGAGCAGATTATGACAGGGCTGCTTCACTTCTTGACAGTAATGGGTATTCTTTGCTTCATGATAAAGATCCTGAAAGTCATCACTATGGGTATAGCAAAGAAGGTGTATCTATAGAGCTTCATAAGCGATTGGCTATCATTGATGAAGATGATGTTGAACTGATGCCTGTTTTTGAAAAAGGGATAGAGAACCGAATCTGGCATAAAGTGGAGAATATCTCCTTTCCGACTCTGCCTGACGGATTGAACGGTCTGGTTCTTCTTTTTCATATATATCAGCATTTGAGGAGCGGCTTGGGGCTTCGTCACATCATAGACTGGATGATGTATCTGAACAAGTATGATAACTGGAATGAACTTCTTCCAGTACTCAGGAAAACAGGTATGGATAAACTGGCGTTGACGATAACAGTCATGTGCCAGAAGTATCTTGGTTTAAAAATGATAGTTGAAGAATCCGAAGAGTATCCCTGTGATGAGCTTATGGATTACATCATGGAAAAATGAAATTTTGGTAAAAAAAGCAGTAAAGATGGAAGAGCGAGAGTAGTGTCAGTTTTCCGTGACATAACGAGTCCTATTCGCTTTTTTAGAAGATTGCAGACTGGTGGTCTAAGCAGATGGAGAGCGGCTAACAGAAACAAGCTACTTTGTCCCTTTGCATGGATATATCAGATTGGGTTTATAGTAAGTGATTTGATACGTAACAAGGTGACGATTACCGAAATGTTTAAAATGTACCAAAATGGCTTACAGCAAAGAGAACTCTTCAATCGACTTGGCTTAAGTGTTAGTAGAATTGATCCATAAAGATAAATATAAATGCGAGTCATACAACGTAGTGCGATTTGGAGGAGAAGCTCCTCCACAGAGGGGAGTATAATTTATGCAATATCCAACTTGGAAAGAAAACGGAAAGATTAAACTGATGATCATCGTAGGTACCCGTCCAGAGATTATCCGTCTTGCAGAGGTCATCAAGAAGTGTCGCAGGTATTTTGATACGATTCTGGTTCATACCGGTCAGAACTATGACTATACACTGAACGGGATCTTCTTCCGTGATCTGGGGCTTGACGATCCTGAGCTCTATCTTGACGCGGTTGGTGCAGATCTCGGTGAGACGATGGGGAATATCATTGCTGTCAGCTACAAAGCCATGGTGGAGCTGAAGCCTGACGCAGTTCTAGTGCTGGGAGATACGAATTCGTGTCTTTCCGTCATTGGAGCAAAGCGTCTACATATCCCGATCTTCCACATGGAAGCCGGCAATCGTTGTAAGGATGAATGCCTGCCCGAAGAGACGAACAGACGTATTGTGGATATCATCAGCGATGTGAATCTTGCCTATTCCGAGCATGCCCGTCGCTATCTTGCCGATTGCGGGCTGCCGAAAGAGCGTACCTATGTGACCGGTTCTCCGATGGCCGAAGTGCTGACAGAGAACCTAGATGCGATCCGGGCTTCTGATATCCATGCCCGTCTTGGCCTGGAAAAGGGCAAATACATCCTACTCTCTGCACATCGGGAAGAGAACATTGATACGGAGAAGAACTTCAAAAGCCTCTTCACAGCGATTAATAAGATGGCGGAGAAGTATGACATGCCAATCCTGTATTCGTGCCATCCCAGGTCTCGTAAACGCCTGGAAGCATCCGGCTTCAAACTTGACCCTCGCGTTATCCAACATGAACCGCTGGGCTTCCACGATTACAATTGTTTGCAGATGAATGCTTTTTGTGTTGTTTCCGATTCTGGTACGCTGCCGGAGGAAAGTAGTTTCTTTACTTCCATTGGGCACCCTATTCCAGCCGTGTGTATTCGCACTTCCACTGAGCGCCCGGAGGCACTTGATAAGGCGTGCTTCATCCTCTCTGGGATCGACGCAAAAGGGTTGCTCCAAGCAGTTGACACTGCTGTGGAAATGGTGAAAGAAGAAAAGAACGGCGGAGCTATACCGGTTCCGGACTACATGGATATTAATGTGTCCGATAAGATAGTGAAGATCATTCAGAGCTATGTCGGCGTGGTAAACAAGATGGTGTGGAGAAAAGAAACGTTAGATTGACATCATCCAATTATAAAACAGGGATTAGGATTACATACCATAATGATGTATATTATTACTTTCTGGAGACAGATAGATGATCAGTATCATTGTACCGGTGTATAAAGTGGAGCCATATTTATCTTGTTGTATAGAAAGCATTATTAATCAGACCTGCAAAGATATTGAAATCGTGTTGGTTGATGATGGTTCTCCCGATAAATGCGGGAGAATTTGCGATAAATACGCAAGAGAAGATGAGCGAATAAGAGTCTTCCATACCGATAATCATGGCTTATCAGCAGCCCGTAATGTTGGGATTAAAGAAGCGCGGGGAGAGTTCGTTGGTTTCGTTGATTCGGATGACTGGATTGAACCTGACATGTATGAAGTTCTTCTTGCAAAAGCCATTGAATTTGATGCGGACGTTTGTGAGTGTAATTTTTGGTTTGGAACAAGCACAAAAAATTATTCAAATATAGAAGATGCAATATATAGAAATAAGGAGTCTTTGGAGGCTCTATTCAATAATAAAATATGTCATGTGGCTTGGAATAAGATCTATAAAAGAAAACTGTTTGATTCAGTTTCTTTTCCGGAAGGACGTAATATTGAAGACATATCAATCATGCATCTTCTTATAGATCAAACCAAGACAGTTGTTGTGATGTCTGATAAAAAATATCATTATCGACAGCGCGCAGATAGCATCAAATATACATATTCAGCAAGTAATCTTATTGATTATGCAGATGCGTTTCTCGACAGATTCAGATTCTATGATAAAAATAAAGATGTCTTATATGCAGTAAATGAAAACGAACAATTGCTTTATGTGGCATCAGGGATTTCAAGAGTCTGGCGCTGGTGGTATGGTTGTGATAAAGCAGATAGACAAAAATACAACAATAGATTAATTGAACTGAAGCAGTTTACAAAAGAGCACATTCCATTTTTTGGTTGTTCCTCATGGCCGATTTTTCTTAGATGTTCAAGTCTGTTCATGCATTCAGACAGTACGGTTTCGTTTATGGTTTTATACTATTTGAATCAATTTTTTAGAATGATCAAACCAACTAAATTAAGTGAAACAAAGTGAGTCAAGTTTTGGCCTGATGAAATGCAGAAGGATCTGTCGTAATGGTATATCTAAATGAATGAAGAATACAAAGCAGAGTTGATTAACCAGCGAAGCGATGCTTTCGAATTGATGTGGAATCACAATAGGGAAATAGGACGCACTCTTTCTGATGAAGAATTAAAACTGGGAATAGAGAAGTTTATTGATAAAGGTAATGCGATTGCAATTATTAAGGATGAAAAAATAATTGCTTTCCTGATGCTGTACTGCAACGCTTACGATACTCTTGCGGCTTATATATGTAATGTCTACGTTTTAGAACAATACCGAAGAAAGCATTGTGCCGATACGATGATGAGGATGGCAATAGAAATCTGCAAGGAAAAGCAATTCACAACAGTACATCTTCATGTCGCAGAAAGTAATGAACCCGCTGTTGCGTTATATAAGGAACTGGGCTTTTCTTTTACAGATGGATATAGAGAAGCTGATAAAGAAATGGTGTTGAGATTGGATGGATGAACTCAAAAGGAAACTAATGATATTAGGTTGCGGAGGAGCGCAGCTGGATCTGATTAAAGAGTCAAAAAAGTTAGGCTACATAACAATTGCTTGCGACATGAGGCCAGACATGGAGGGGGCCAGGATTGCCGATAAGTACTACCAAGTCGATTATATGGATCTTGAGAGTGTCTACGCTATTGCTGAAAAAGAGAATATTGATGGGATAATCTCTAATTCAGAACCCGCTATGGTGCACGTAGCTTACGTAGCACAAGAGATGAATTTAATTGGCAATACTGTTGAAAGCATTGAATCACTCGTTTCAAAATCATATTTCCGAGAGCTTCAGAGAAAAGCGGAAGTATTCGCTCCAGAGCATTATGCTGTGGATTCGTACTTAGAATTGATTGAAAGAGCACAGACGATAAACTTTCCTGTGATTGTTAAACCGACTATAAGCACCGCCAGCCAAGGCACCACAAGGATTGACAGGTTCGATGAGAAAGCATTTAAAGATTGCTTCAATGTTTGCCAATCATATTCCCGCAACGGTCAAGTCTCTATTGAACAATATGTGCCCATGAGTAGCCCGCTGGTAAGTGAAAGTGATGTTGTCGTAATAGGAGATGACATCATTTGGGATGGTATGATGTGGACTCGGAGATCCGAGAAAACCCCCATGTTACCAGAAACTTACATCTTTCCAATGAATCTAGCTGAGGAAAAGAAGGCGGTCATTAAGGATGTTGTAGAAAAAATTCTGAAGTCTGCTGGGATTAAGCATGGTCAATACAACGTCGAAGCTTATCTCACAGATAAAGATGAAGTGTTTGTGATTGAGATTAACCCTCGGCAGGGCGGTAACCATATTCCACAACTGATAGAGCAGCACACGGGTGTGAATTTGAGTAAGTTACTTGTATCCACTTCCGTTGGGGATATGTCCTATTATAACGAGTTAAAAACCTTTAAAAGGGAAAACAACTATGTAACTTTGCATGTGGTATATGCTAGAGAAAACGGTATCCTTGAGGACATCTTTATTAGTCCTGAAATAGAACCACATATTAAATGGCAAGAACGAAGAATCCCAAACGGTGTAATGATCAGTAAAGGGTCTACTGTGTTTGACGGGATTGCCTGTATTGATTTGCAATTTGATTCGACTGAAGAGCAACATCATTTTTCCGATCATATTAATAAATATATTTATCCAATCATCAAAAAATGTGATTATAAATAAAATTGCTGTTGGCAAAAGAGGTAGCAAATAATTATTGGAAAGCGTGAAATGAAGATGAAAATACTGATAACCGGTGCGGCTGGCTTTGTAGGCCGCAACCTTGTTGAAAATCTTAAAAACATACGTGATGGAAAGAATCGCACCCGTCCGAATCTACAGATCGGCGAGATCTACGAATACGACCGGGACAATACACTCGAACAGCTGGATGAGTGGTGCGGAAAGGCGGATTTTGTTTTCAATCTGGCCGGTGTGAATAGACCGAAAGATCCGAAGGAGTTCAAAGAGGGTAACTTCGGTTTTGCTTCTACACTGTTGGAAACACTAAAGAAGCATGGCAACAAATGCCCTGTGATGCTGAGTTCTTCTCTCCAAGCCACGCTCGCCGGTCGTTTCGGAACATCTGAATACGGCCTTTCCAAGCGTGACGGGGAAGAATTGTTCTTCCGCTACGCCACCGAAACTGGAGCAACAGTCTACGTCTATCGTTTCCCTAACCTAGTAGGCAAATGGGTACGTCCGAACTACAACTCCGCTGTGGGTACTTTCTGCAATAACATTGCAAATGATCTGCCAATCACGGTCAATGACCCTTCCGTTGAGCTTGAAATGCTCTTCATCGATGATTTGATCGATGAGATGTACGATGCGATGGAGGGAAAGCCGCATAGAGCGGAGTATCCGAAGACAGGTGATGTGGTCGATGGTATGGAGTACGATGGCCTGACTCCGCAGCCGAAAGCTGACGGCCGTTACTGCTACGCGCCTGTGACACACAAGGCTACGCTGGGGGAGATTGTTGAACTTCTCCACACCTTCCATGATCAGCCTCAGAATTTGATCATGCCTACAATAGCTCCCGGCTCCTTTGAGAAGAAACTATATTCGATGTATTTGAGCTATCTCCCCAAGGAGAAGGTGGCGTTCGATCTGAAGATGAACTGCGATGATAGAGGCTCCTTTACGGAACTTCTTAAAACCACGGATCATGGGCAGTTCTCTGTGAACATTTCCAAACCGGGGATTACCAAAGGCCAGCATTGGCACAATTCCAAGTGGGAGTTCTTTATCGTAGTTGCCGGTCATGGCCTGATCCAGGAGCGGAAGATTGGTACGGATGAGGTCATCGAATTTGAAGTGAGCGGAGATCACATCCAGGCTGTCCACATGCTTCCGGGATACACCCACAACATCATCAACCTGTCCGAGACGGAAAATCTTGTGACCGTGATGTGGGCAAACGAGATATTTGATCCGAAGCATCCGGACACCTTTGCGGAACCGGTGTAAAAGAAATGCCAGAAAAGAAGCTTTTCCGAAAATACAGGCTACATCTAATCGTTTTCTGTTCGTTTTTACTGACCGCCTTATTCCTTTATGCAGGAAGAGCTACAATCAGAGTTATACGAAGAAGCAAAATGACCGCGGCATCTATTGCCTCAAGTCGAGAGACTGATGGAGCAGAAAACCGTGTAGTTATGTATGGAGACTCCGGATATGTTGGTCACTCAGGCGTTTTTGTTAAGTATTTACAGGATGGATATGTGCATATTTATGGGAAGAGCAGAAGCGAGAATTATCAGTGGAAGAAGTTGGCTGATTTTACTTTAGAGCCAGGAAATTACTCTTTAACAGGCCTAACTAATGTTCCAGAAAACACGGTACAGTTACAGTTGGACTATCCAGATGGAGAAAGCTATACTTGGTACTTTTTGTGGGATAAAGACATCAGGTTTACCTTAAACGAGAGCAAGGAAGCGGAGCTATATGTAAGAATATTTCCGGGGGTTGAAGTAAATGCTACAGCAAGACCAGCAGTGTATCGAGAAAAATAAAAAGGCAGAAGTAGCTGCAGCATTGCTTGGAGTATTTATTGGTATTATAACATGGCTCACTGTTCTGAGTAGAAGCACTATTCATAATAGCTCTTTTGCGTTTCAGCCATTTCATTCGTTTCAGAATATTATTCACAATATTAAGGAATATGGGTTTGGAGGCAACTTTTTCGGGAACATTATACTGTTTCTTCCCATTGGTATACTGTTTCCGGTTGTATTTAATAAAGGATTGAAACGCACAGCCATGTTTGGCATTTCCTTATCACTACTGATAGAATTGTCACAGTTCATATTTCATAAAGGATATTTTGAAGTCGATGATTTGATTTGTAACACGATTGGTGTTTGTGCTGGATTTCTCATTCAGAAAAGCATAAAAATAGGTATAAGGAGTTAACCATGGATCAGTTTTTCTCAAATAATCAACAGTCCATAGTAACCTCCAATCGTATATTATATACGCCATCTTCTTTCGCCCGGACATCGCTTCTTCATCTCCAGGAGATAGGTGAGTTGCAGGCGAAAAAACGACATACCAGTTCACGTTCCAAACTGCAATCGTTTCTTTTCTTCACAGTTTGCTCCGGCTCCGGTTCTCTTTCTTATCAAGGAAAAGAACTCACTCTGAAGGCAGGTGATTGTGTGTTCATCGATTGTGAGAAACCCTATTCCCATACCACCGATGAAAAGGATCTATGGACTTTAAAGTGGGTTCACTTTTATGGCCCACAGATGGGGAGTGTGTACAAGAAATACTGTGAACGTGGAGGAAGACCAGTATTCCGTTCAGAGAATGAAGATGATCTGAATCAGGTTTGGAGAATGCTCTTCGAAGTTGCGTCTGGACACGATTACATGAGGGATATGCTTATCAACCAGCATCTCGCTACGCTGCTTACCCTTATCATGGCTGAATCTTGGCATCCGGAAGACCAGGCTAATCTTCCGCCAAAGAAAGCCATTATTATACCGGTTAAAGAGTACTTGGATTCGCACTACAGCGAGAAAATCACGCTGGATGGATTAGCAGCCCAGTTCTATATTAATAAGTACTATCTGACAAAAACCTTTAAGGAACAGTATGGGCAGAGTATCACGACTTATCTGCTGCAGATGAGGATAACAAAGGCGAAGCAACTCCTGCGCTTTAGCGATAAAAGCGTAGAAGAAATAGGCATGGAGTGTGGTCTTGGTGCGGCGCATTACTTCTCTCAGACATTCAAAAATGTTGAAGGTGTGCCTCCAAGCGTATATAGAGAACAGTGGTAAGCATCATGCGACTATCAGGCTTGTCTTAATTAACATGCCTGTATTGAAATGCACAAGGAGTTAATCTGCATGGATCCCAGTAAGGAATATGTCGAGAAGATTTGCTCTCTCTATGACGATTACTACGATGACCGGGAAGAAGAAAGTAGACCGCAAGGAACTGACTGGTTTCCCGGCATGCGGGCCGAACATAAGAGCCTCGCAAGATTTCAAAAAGAATTGGATGAACAGGGGATAAAACTGTCACGCTCAAAACTCCAGAAGATCCTGATCACGGGGGGATGTTGGACAACGGAACGGAGCAGGGAAATCCAATCCCGCTATAAAAAGTATACCAAAAAGAAAAAAGATGGCAGACAAGGCCTGTCACCGAAGGCGGCTGTCGAGAGAATAGCCGATGAATTACAAATCAGCACTGTGGCAGTCAACATCAATCTTCCATATGAGAAAGTCGTGTATTGTTTGGATAAAAAGTCCGGGAACGCTAAACGAATCGACAGATGGAGAGCGAAGAAAACCTAAACTCGGGAACTTGCTCCGCTGCTTGTCTTAATTGAAACGCACATGGGCGGGAAGAGAGGGGCGGGCAGATATGGTATGATAATAAAGGATTATATAACCCTCTAAAAGGAGGATTATCATGTACTTGGGATGCAGGGTAAAGATACC
>AUXO017604337.1_pt1 | contig 26699 bp, 27 predicted proteins | sample 768731 | NCBI WGS metagenome assembly AUXO01 (sample SAMN02715735, study PRJNA202380) | gut metagenome | biome: sheep rumen | host: Ovis aries | place: New Zealand: Palmerston North
CCTGCGATCCATGCAAGGACAGGGATCTTGTTCTGTTTTTCATGTCCGATATGCTTTATGGATGCTGTTCTGAAATCAAGGATCGATCCGATATAGAAAGCAGCGATAGCTGTTACTATAGTCTCAGGAACCATGTATGTTGCGTTATATCCGATAGAATAGATAAGTGCAGCATTTGTAGGGATAGAAAGACCTGCCCATACTGTAGCTCCGGATATAACGTGGCAGATAAATCTCAGTATACCTACGAGAAGCGTGCCCAAAACAAGACCTGTGGCCTGTGAAGGGAGCTTTCTGAACACACCTCCAAAACCTGTTACTGCAAAGGCAATGATGTAGTCAAGCAGGATAACAGCGAGAATGGACTGCCATGTTGTTACATAAGAAAGTGTACTAAGTCCCAGGAGCTGCTGGGAGATACCGAAGACAAGTCCTGTCAGAAGACCAAATCCGATGCCGTGGCGGTAAGCGATGATTATTACCGGAAGCATGCAGGCTACAGTGATAGAACCTCCATAAGGCAGATCCAGGAGCTTGAGCATGGAAAGGACTATAGCCAGAGCCAGCATGACAGCTGCTTCTGCAAGCTTTCTTGTCTTAGTGATACCATTTGTACTAGTCATAAAAAACCTCCGTTTGGAAACAGACCTGCGTTATCCGTGCGGAGACATAAAAAAAAGCTTATATAGATCCCTACGCCGGCATTATCCGTCAGGTTCAGCGGGTCGGCACAAAGCCCTCTCAGCCGAGTGATCAGCTCCCCGTTATTTCCATTTTGTCACGGGCAAATATACTACAATCTTCCGTGCTTTACAAGACGCAAAATACAAGATTCGATAAATTTCTGTATTTCTTTCTCGTACATGGCCTGGGAGCACTCATATTCCATATTGTGACCTGCATTATCCACAACGATCATGCGCTTCCTGCATCTTAAGTTATCGTAGAGACTCCTGACATCTTCAGGAAGGGAGATCTTATCTTCCGCTCCCTCAAAGATAAGGACCGGCACCCTGATCTTTCCTGCATTGATACCACAGTCAGTCATCCGGGGATCAAAGCCGTATTTGCGCAAGGCAAGCTTTCTTAATCTGTACATTACCGGAGCAGGGTTCTTATTCTTACGGGCATATTCAGCCTTGATCCTGGCTTCTAATGACAGCATGGGAGAATCAGCGATTATCCCACACACATTAGGACAAAAGCCCTTCTGTTCAGCAGCGAGGAGCGCAGCTGTAGCACCTGTCCCCCTGCCCATTATGTAGATCCTGCAATCTTCACCGAGTCTGCTCCTGGCAAAGGCAAACCAGGTGTCCAGATCCACGCTCTCAGCAAGGCCATAAGAATAGTAAGATCCTCCGCTCATGTGATGAGCTCTTGAATGGAGTATAAGGCAATGGCACTGTACCTTCTTCATAAGGAGCTTGGCATATGCTGCCATCTGTGAAGGGTGTTCATTGTAATCGTGCAGGAGGATGACCATATTGCGGCAATCCCTGTCAGATGAAGGTCTGTAATAAGAACTGAGGACTGTACCGTCGAAAGACTTGACTCTCATGCTCAGCCATTCTCTCCTGTAGGTATAGAACCAGTTTCTCCCCCTTCCGAATATAGTGGATCTGTCTATGGACTTGGGAGAACGGTCAACCTGGGGCTGGGGCCTGGGTCTTGAAAAAATCCTCTTGAACTCAGCATCACATACAGAGAGGAATGCGATATAGACCGCACCCAGACCGAGTAGCAAAACGAGTACTACAAGTATAACTATGATCGTTACTGCATTATCGGGCAATTATTCCCTCCGGATCATCTCTCCCTGAACTCAAGAGTTCACAGCCATCAGGTGTTACTACTACATCATCTTCGATCCTGAATCCTATCCCCCATTCAGGAATATAGACTCCGGGTTCAACTGCAAGACATTCACCACCGGTAAACTTGCGGGTCCTGTTTCCTGTGTCGTGAACATCAAGACCCAGATAGTGAGACGTGTTATGCCAATAGTAATCTCTTACATTGTTTGGGAGATTATCCGATATAAGTCCCTGTTTATCAAGCCATCTTTTACATATGTCATACATTTGTGAATTAAGCTCTGCAAAAGTCTTTCCGGGAGCAATAAAACTGAATGCTTCCCTCCTGAGCTGCCTTATAAGATCCAGAAGAAGCATCCTTCTGTCACCTTCCTTTGGCTCTCCTACAAAATAGACTCTTGATATATCAGCGCAGTATCCTCCGACCCTTGCTCCGCAGTCAACCTGGATAACAGAGCCTTCTCTTGCAACGCCCTCGCCGCAATTCTCGGGTTCCGCATGATGAAGGTAAAATACATTGGTATTGCAGGATACTATTGTCTCGAAAGCAAAGATCTGGGATGTTCTCCTGGCCATCTCATATTCAAGTCTTGTCGCAAGCTCATACTCGGACACGCCGGGACGGATCAGTTTCTTCATCTCATCCAAGGCTTCCTCTGTCGCCTTGCATGCCTCCCTTATGCAGTCCAATTCATATGGCTGCTTAATAAGCCTGAGCTCGGTCATGACAGGACTTATATCCAGAGGCTGCCTGCCCTGTTTGGTAATGGTCTCTTTGAACTTACGCGGGCCCTTCATTATCGAGGAGCCGTCGAGAGCGATTTTATTACCGGATTTGGCAAGAGCCAACAAATCTTCTTCGCAAAGCTCTAAGTCTTTGACACAGGATACATCGATGCCGCTTATCCCGCTTATCTGTTCGTGGGTAAGGCGCTTGCCTGACCACCTCTCCTTATAGGAATCCTTCGCAGGAGCATAGATGACGGTCTCATCAGAAGATATGACAAGGACAAAATCCGCTCTGGTGATACCGGTAAGATAAAAGAAATTACGGTCAGGCTGGAACCTATATGAGGTATCAGCGCTCATATCCTTGATCTCGCCCGCAAAAAAGACAGCGACCGTGTCGCCGTCTAACCTGCTCTTCAACGCTTCTCTGTTACCTGAATAGAAAGAACTGTCTGTTACCATTTCTTGACACCATTCGAACTGACATTATACTCGTCGAACAGTATCGTATTGTTGATGTAATTCAAAGTTGCACCCGGAGATCTCCTGATAAGACCGGGGTTACCTATAACTATCGAGCCGTCAGGTACGTCAAAATTGACATATGCACCAGGGGCTATGAGAACATTATTGCCGATGTTGATATTGCCGACGATTATCGCATTGGCTCCGATCCACACATAATTACCAATATGCGGCGAGCCCTTCCTCTTGCCTCTGAACTGGGTACCGATAACGACACCTGTAGAGACATTTACGTTGTGTCCTATCACACTCTTAGGGTGGATTATGACACGGCCGAAGTGAGCCAGATAGAAACCCTTACCGATGTTTGTATCGTAAGGGATCTGGAAGTGATACTTACGGGATAACTGTTCGAGTCTGAAATTCCAGATATTAAAGAGGAACTGATTGATCTTCTTCTTGATCCCGTCATACTTATTTATCTGGTCGTAATAATAGCGTGCATGACGCATAGTACTGATGTATGTAAATTCAGGAGAAGAGAGGCGTTCTTCAAGGTAGCATGCGAAGATATTCTTATATCTGCGCGTATTGCCCGTATATCTAAACAGGTCAGCGTAGACTATATCCTTCAGCTCATCATTCATCGATCGGCCCCCCAAAAAACTTACAACGAGATTTTATATCTTTTATAATCTAAACTCAATATCACAAGACAAATCTTTTTTGTAACATTGTTATATATCAAAAATTATTTATCCAACCGTAAGATAAAAGGAGTATAGCCTTATTCTACATCGCAGTTTATGGTGATGCCGTCGGTCGTTTTAGAGACCCTTATCTGACGGTTTGAGGGAACACGGGATTTGACCTCTTCTCTGTGGCTGATTACGCCAACAAGCTTGTTTCCGACAGACAGCATATCAAGTGTCTCTATCGCACTCTCAATAGAGCTGTTATCCAGGGTTCCAAAGCCTTCATCAATGAACATACAATCGATCTGGATCCCGCCTTTGCTGGACATAATGGCATCGGACAGACCGAGAGCGAGGCTCAGCGCAGCCTTGAAGCTCTCTCCTCCCGATATATTGCCTACCGGTCTTCTGTGACCTGTGTCGTAGTCCATTACCTCAAGATCCAGGAAAGTATTCTCCTTCTTGGATACGGTCTCTTTGCGGATGATCTCGTATCTCTGGTCACTCATCTTCTTAAGTCTCTTATTGGCGGCATCAATGACCCCGTCAAAACCTGCAGCCTGAACATATTGCTCAAATGTGATCTTGCCGTTGCCGGTCATTCCGTTTGAAAGCTTATATACTCTCTCGCAACTCTTATATTCATCAGATGCAGCTATGTATTCTTTCTTTCCGGAAACAATGCTGTCCCTCTTGGCGGTATTGACATTGAGCCTGCCTGTGATCTCACTAAGATTCTTCCTTATCTCCCCTACCAGAGCTTCCTGACTGTCACACAGAGCCTTCAGTTCAACAAGGTCTACAAGCGTCTTGCCCTTGGCATCGTCTATTGCCTGAGCAAGCTGTGTCTTATTCGTTGCAACTTCCTGCCTGTAGCTCTCAAGTTCTGATTCGGCTGATTCTATCTCTTCTTCCTTCACGATAAAAGGCTTAAGCTCCTCTTCGGAAGAAAAGCCCAGCTCAGCAAGCTTCTTATCAAGCTCAGCCTTGCTTACATTAAACTCTTTGCTTACTGCTGCAACGCGGGCCGCAGATTCATCCAGCCTTGTCTTTGCCTCTAAAGCATCAAGATCTGCTTCAGCCTTAGCTTGGGTTGCAGATTCTATAGCCTTGCTTATCTCATCAGCAGCCTTCTTCTTTGCTTCAAGTTCGTCTTTTGCCTTATCCCAATCTTCAAACTCAAGGTCCTTAAGAGAATCAAGTATGGTCACTGCTTCCTTAATGGCAAGCTCATTATTCCTCTTCTGCTCTGATATAGCTTCTCTTCTCTCCTTGATCTCAATACTCTTCGCTCCCTTATCCGTATCAAGTTCTTCCCGGGTCTTATTAAGAAGATCGCACTCCTTGCCAAGCATTATCTGATGCTCAGTATTCTCTTTCTTCTTATCGCTGATAACAGCCTTCTGCCCTGCCAGGAGTTCCAGGAGTTCGTCAATAGTCTTACCTTCAGGAGATACATCAGACACACATTCCGTAAGAGCATCAAATGCAGCATTCCTCATCTGTTCCTCATATTCGGTAAACAGGGCGTTGCTGCTTGTAGCCCTTGCGTTGGCATCGTCCTTCCTGTTCCTGAATTCAGTCTCCCTGTCCTTGATCGCTTTAAGCTCTTCATCTGTAATGGAATCCTCTGTAAGGCACGCAAGCCTGGGATGGCTCGTAGACCCGCACACCGGGCATGCCTTCCCTTCTTCAAGCTTACTTGCAAGGATGCCTGCCTTGTTGCTCTCATAGATACTCTCAGAAGCAAGGTATTCAGCATGGGCTTCATCGTAAGATCTCTTAGCCTCGATATAAGCATTCTGGTCTTCTTCAAGCTTTGCCCTGCGCTTATCCCTCTCTTCTGCCATGGTATATAAAACCGTGTCTATAGAAGCCTCGAGATCTGCTATCTCCTTACCTTCGCTGATAGCCTTCTGAAGTTCTACCGGTCTGTCTTTAAGATCAGAGATCACCTTCTCAGCAGATTCGATCCTCTTTACGAGTTCTTCTTCAGTCTTAAGGATGGACTGTTCTTCTTTAGAAAGTTCGGCTAGAGAAAGATTCAGCTTCTCAAGCCTGGAGGTATTCTCTTCCTTAAGACTGTACTTTGATTCGTCAGATGCGAGCTTATCTATCAGTTTGTTAAGGGATTCAAGCTCAGGCTTCCTTTTCTGAGCTAAGCTTATAGATTCAGCAGCCTTTGCAGCTTCCCGGGCTGCTTTCTCGTTATAGGCTTCCTTCTCCGCATGCTGTTTTTGTGCCACGGATAATTCTTCCTTCTTGCCTGTATAAGCTTTGTATACAGGGCCTGCTTCGCGGCTTGCCGCCTTCTGTCTTACAAGGAGAGCCTCTGCTTCTGCCATCTGCTGTTTCTTAGAATCAAGTTTCTGTCTGGCGTCTTCAAGCTCCTTGACACGGTTTATAACCTTGTTGTTATCCTCACCCTTGGAGAAGAGATCTTTATTCTTGCTAAGTTCAGCCTCAGCCTTGGCGAGTTCCTCCGTAACTGAATCAGATCTCGCCTTGTCAGATTCGACAGCTTTATCTGCAATAGCGATCAGTTCATCGATATCCCAAACACTCTTACTGTCACGGGCCTTCTGCTGGAGAGTAATGAGCTGCTCATAATGCTCATCTCCGGGATCCATGGCAATGTCACCAAAAGACTGAAGGATACCGAGTTCCATATCGTGAACAGTCTGTTTGCAATTATTCGTACGTTCGCGGAGCTTGTCAGTCATCCTGCTGTAACCTTCGGTCTTGAATATGGTGCGCAGGATATCAGTCCTGTCCTTGGTCTTGGTATTCAGGAGTTTTAAGAATTCACCCTGGGCGAGCACGGCAACCTGCCTGAACTGATCGAGATCGAGTCCGAGAAGCTCATGGATCTTCTTATTGACATCAGTCAGTTTCTCAATGCTCCTACCACCTTCTTCGTAAAAAACAGCCTTCTCAACGGATTCGGTGATGCCGCTGCCACGAAGTTTCTCACGGGTATAGTAAGGCTTCCTGTATATACGATAGTTTTTCCCCTGGTGGGTAAAATAGAGGTCGACAAAACTCTCGGTGCCGGGATCAGCTGTCTCGCATCTTAAGTAGTCCTCATCCTTGTAAGTACCGCTGGTCTTACCGTATAGAGCAAAGCAGACAGCATCGAAGATCGTAGTCTTACCTGCTCCCGTATCACCTGTTATGAGGAAGAATCCCTGATTATCAAACTTCTCAAAATCTATCGCAGGCATTAGACCGGGATATGGTCCGAATGCGCTGATTATCAGTTTAGTCGGCTTCATCTATAACACCTGCCTCTCTTGCGGCCTGCCTTAGTATTTCCATCTCCTTGGCAGGCACCTCATCTTCCCCGTACATCAGCTTATAGAAACCCTCGATAAGCTCAGTAAAAGTCTTGCCCTGAGCAATATCAGATATGTCGACGTGTTCCACATCACGGATCCTGGAGTTATCGTAGGTAAGCTTGATCGTATTAGGATATACCTGCCTCAGGATGCCTATGGCATTTACGATGGGATCCTCGTCAGTAAGGATGGCATAGATATAGTCATCGGTGTCATGGATCCGGGCTTTATCCAGGATCTCCTTAAGTTTTCCCCTCTCAGGTCTTACTTCGCGTTTGGGCTTAAGGTCGATCAAGTCATATCTGATATCACCCTTACCGCCTATGGTTATCAGCGGGAAAGACTTCTTATCCGATACTTCCCTATAGGAATACTTGAGAGGCGAGCCGGCATATCTGCAAAGCTCTCTTCCAACATGCTGAGGTGAATGGATATGTCCTAATGCAACATAGTCGAACTTATCAAAGCAGTCATAGCCGACCTTCTCAACATCTCCTACCCTGAGGGTGCCCATACTCTCAGATCCACCCATTACCGGGTCTGAATCCTTACCCGCAACAAACTGGTGTGCAATGATTATATTGCAGCGACTCTCATCGATATCTGTCTTATCTATGGCAACCCTTACCGCATCTGAATAAGATCCTATATTCTCATCCGGATAGTAATGCCTTACATGAGACATCTTGATAAAAGGCATCATATAGATGTCAGCCTCAACTCCATCTGCCTTGAAGGTATGGTGCGGTATCTTGCCTTCGTAGATGGAAGATATATATATCCCCTGCTTCTCAAATGTCCAGCTGCCGTAATTAAGTCTGTCATCAGAATCGTGATTGCCACTGATCATAAATGTCGCGACATTACGCTCTGAAAGAGAGCTCAAGAACCAGTCAAGAAGATTCATCGCTGCCTCACTCGGCATCTTGGTGTCATACACATCGCCTGCGATGAGCACTCCGTCAACCTGTTCCCTGTCTATTACATCTAATATCCGGTTCAGGATATATCTCTGATCGTCTATCAGATCAAATTCTTCAAGCTTCTTGCCGAGATGAAGATCACCTAAATGAATAAGCTTCATATATCAACCTCTCATTTCTGTTATTCACTTACAGACAATACCTATCATCTAACAAAGACAAAATCAACACTATAGCCCCTGCCGGGAGGTATAGCGGCAAGGATAAATCTGTATTTATACTTTTATATCCTTATCCAGGTATCTCGTGATCTCATCTCTCATCTTATACATCTCCTGAACTGTGTTCTCCAGGAAATAGTAGTGAAAGACATAGGCAACGGTCAGGATAAAGAATATGAGGACAAGAACGCCGTTTACCGGGAGGAAAGAGGGATCAAGCGTAAAGAGGCAATACAGCTCGATAATGAGGAACAGCGCGAAGAAGAATGTAACTATGAGATGGATAAGTCTCTCATGCTGGAAGAATGCTATCTTCTTCTCAAATTCATTAAGGACCTTGCGGATCTTATCTTCGGAAGATGCATTCATCTCTTCGTCGATAAATCTCCTAATGTATTCTTTGGTCTCAAGCATGTACTTCTTCATAGACCGAATCTCCTGTTCATGTAGTTTAAGACTTTTCTCTTGTTGCGTGTCCAATCGGGAGCGATAAGTATCTTCTTGGGTCCGTCCCCCGTAAGCCTGTGGATAACCATATTATCGGGCAGCAGGGATATCAAGTCAAAGACGATGTCAAAGTATTCCTCCATGCCAAGGACTTTAAGCTCCCCTGCCCTGTACATATCAGCAAGGATGGTCCCCTCAAGAACATAAAGGCATGTGAATTTTATCCCGGAAGAACCTGATGATGCAACAAACCTGACAGTATTCTCCATATCCAGATGAGTCTCTTCAGGAAGTCCCACTATCACGTGAGTTATGACGTTTGCTCCTATGCTCTTTAGTTTTTGTACCGCTTCGGGATAGATCTCTGACTTATAGCCCCGGTTTATCAGCATGGCGGTCTTATCAGAAGACGTCTGCAGTCCCAGCTCTACAAACAAAGGTATCTTATCTGCGGCAGCCCTGAGGACTTCAAGGATCTCATCAGGAAGGCAGTCAGGTCTTGTTGCAACAGATACCGCTTCTATCTTAGGATGTGCTGATGCTTCTTCTATCGATTTCCTGAGATACTCCGGGGTGCAGTAGGTATTGGTATAGCTTTGGAAATATGCGATGTAGCCTGCATCGGGGCCGGCTTTCCCTTTTACTCTCTCTATCGCTTCATCTATCTGGGCGGTTATGTCCATTCCCCGGGATGCAAACTCACCGGAGCCTTCGTTCGAACAGAAGATACAGCCTCCCGTCCCTTTGCTCCCGTCTCTGTTGGGACAGGTAACATCAAGGGTTATGGACGCCTTATACATCTTATGTCCGAAAGTATCCTTATAGAATTGGTTTGCGGTATACATCCTATATATCCTTATTCTCCGGGCGGAAGGGATCTTTTGCAGTTTTCGGGCTGTCTTCTCTTATGGATTCCTTGACAGTCTTAACAGCTCCGGGACCATAGCGGGTGTTTAGCTGATCTATTACCTTGCTCAGTTTTGCATCCTTATCTCTTTGCTCGTTATCGGTAAACATAGAGATCTGCACCTTGCTTGATGCAGGGATGACCTTGGCGCACCTTACTCCCACACTTCTTATGCCTTTGCTCCAATCGTAGGATTCGTTAAAGAGCTCCATTGCAGTCTTATATATTACCTTCGAACTGTCAGTCGGCTCGTAGAGCACTCTCTGGTGTTCGTATATCTTAAGCTCCCGATCCCTTACGGTGATCTGGATCACGGAACCTATGAGTCCGTGTTTCCTGAGTCTTGAAGCAACGCTTCCTGATAGCTTCAGCATAGTGGCCTCGACCTCTGATACCGATGTCATGTCTTCCGGAGTGGTGGTGGAATTGCCCACGGATTTTATCTCCCTGGCTGCGCCTGCAATAGAAACGGGAGAATCATCAAGACCGTTTGCATAATCCCAGAGAAGCGCACCCTGCTTACCCAGGTATCTTACGAGATAGTCTCTGTCACATCCTGCAAGCTCACCTATCGTGTTTATGTTTATCTTAGCAAGTTTTGCAGTTGTCTTCCTGCCGACAAAGAGCAGGTCGGATGCAGGAAGAGGCCATACCAGATCCTGCCAGCCGTCTTCGGGGAAGACCGTGGTAGCATCCGGCTTCTTATAGTCGCTCCCAAGCTTAGCAAAGATCTTGTTAAAGCTTATCCCAACAGAACAGGTCAGATTATATTCAGCCTTGACCCGCTCTCTTATGGCATCAGCCACCTCTTTAGCCTCATCGTACGAAGAGACTGAACCGGTCATGTCAAGCCAACATTCGTCAAGACCGAAGGGCTCTACCCTGTCAGTATATTCGTAGTACATCTCCCGCAGTTTTGCAGAATAGAATTCGTATTTCTCGTAGTGAGCAGGCAGGCATACAAGGTCCGGGCATTTTGCCCTGGCCTGCCAGATCGCTTCAGCTGTAGCAACACCATATTTCTTGGCAAACTCATTCTTGGCAAGGACTATTCCGTGCCTTGCCTCTTCATCTCCAACCACCGCCATGGGCACATTACGGCACTCGGGATGGAAGATCATCTCGACGGAAGCGAAATAGCAATTCTGGTCAATGTGAAAGATTATTCGTCCCATACTTAGATAATAACATTCATAATAAAGCCTTAAATATACCGAAATTTTACTTTATCTTGTTAGAAATATAATCTATAATATGAATGTAAAAATCAAAAATCAATTAATATATAAATTGAGTTATTTGATAATGTAAACAGCACTATATTATATTTGGAGGTATTTATAATGGCTAAGAACAAAATCTTGCTTGTTGATGACGACATCGACATCTTAACACTTAACCACGACTTTCTTGTCGGCGAAGGCTACGATGTAATCACTGCTACTAATTGCGCCGAGGCGATCGAGAAGGTCAAGACACACAAGTTCGCCTGTCTTGTTCTCGACGTAATGCTCCCAGACGGAAGTGCATTCGACCTCACACCTAAGATAAAGCAATATACTGACTCCCCTATCATCTTCCTTACGGCGAAGGATCAGCAGGAGGATGTGATCACGGGTCTCAGCGTAGGCGCTGATGACTATATCACAAAGCCCTACTCTCTCCCTGAGCTCTCCCTGAGGATCAATGTACATATCAAACGTAATATGAAGAGCGAGGGCTTCCTTATCGAATACACTCCTCTTACTATCAATATCAAGACAAGAGAAGTTACGCTCAAGGGCAAGCCTCTGCACCTTACAAACCGTGAGTTCGATATCCTCTGCCTCCTTGCAGAGACACCGAATGTAATAGTTCCCTTCACAAGGATCTATTCACACATTTGGGGTGACGACGCACCTTGCGACAACCACCTTGTAATGGTAAACATCTCCTATCTCCGTAAGAAGATGGAGAAGATCGCACCTGAGATCACATTCATCAAGACAGAGTGGGGCATCGGCTACTCTTTTGCTTATCCCCCCGTTAAGAACAGCGTAACTTCACAGTATTAAAGATGAACAGAACAAAACGCAGCGGCCTTAAGAGAGATCCGATGAAACAATCGCCCGGCAATCTCACTATTTTTGCAATAGCCGCTGCTGTTTTGTTTATCTTTATGATCGTAATTGAGATCTTCAACTACGATGACAGGCCTACCCCTCCCTATAACGAGGCAACCGGCAATTACTATCTCGGCAACGAATTTACTACCTCATCAGACTCGATCAGCCTGAACGTTGACAGTAACTGGACTTTTGTACCAAATGTTACCCCTAACGACGTGGCATCAGGTCTTTTTAGAGATGACTCATGGCGCGATACCATGGCATATGCAGAAGGTGTCGCCATATACAACAGCTTTGGCGGATGGAATGATTACGACAGGAGTGCCACCTGGTATAACAGATCGGATAATTTCACATATAACACCTATATGATCGATGATCTGGTCAAATTATCTGCCTGCTATCTTGTATCCTTCGACTGTGACAGGAATGTAAGATCCGTTACAGTCTCATTCCAGAATATCAACGGCATAGCCAGGATATACTGTAACGGCAAATATGCCGGATCGATCGGCGACAGACCTGACAGTATCTACAACACTAATGTCTATTCGGATTACGCCGACCTCATCCCTGAAAACGGCAGGATAGATCTTGCAATAGTCGTATCCTGCAACGACAAGATCCCTAATCCGGGCATCTTGTCCTCGCCTGTCATAAGCAGCCCCCATACCATGGACATAAGGATAGCTGCAAATGCAGGTCACTTCTCGATAATCGTATTCCTGTTTATATTAGCTTTCCTTATCGGTTCTTATATCATTCTGTCCAATACTGATATCAACAGGGCTTATGCCATCTTCTTTGCAAGCTTTTTTGCAATAACCCTGTACTACCTCTTTGACAGCAGGACGATATCCGTTAACTCTCATATAAGAGCTGATGCCAAATTCACATTGCTGATAATCGCAACCCTTGCTACATACGCGATCAATTCATACATATTCTGGCATTCTGCTTCAAACAAGAAATACAACATTCTTAAGTACGATCACCTGATCATAGGAAGCTTTGGATTAGCGCTCGTGGTGTTCTATTACATTGTTGATTCACTAGGCTATAAGACCATGCCTCTGTTTGCGGCACTGGTCTTCTGTCTCGTCTCACTATATATAGCAATCGTAAAAGACCTTGTCTTCTACCGCAAGGAGATGGCAGGCAATTCCATCATCGCTCTGTACTATTGTTACTTTTTATTCCTGATCATGATATCCATCCTGATAAACGGGATCAGGGGAAGCTTCCTTCCTACATACAGCATTATCCTGCCGGTAATAATCAGCATCTGTCTCATCCTATTTGCGATCAACATGAATATATCCCACAAGCGAATGACGAGGGATGCCACCGTTCTTAAACGTCAGGTGCGTGAGAAAACACTGTATATCTCCGAGATCAACCGCGATCTTGTAGCCTCCAACAAAAAGCTCAAGGAGGGCGAGGAGGCCCGTAAACACGTACTGTCCAACGTATCTCACGACTTAAGGACTCCTATTACCGCCATAAGAGGATATGCAGAGCTTATGCTCACTTCCGGGAACATGTCCAGAGAGCAGGAGGAATCCTATCTTACCAACATTATCAGACGTTCCGAGCAGATGGAGCGTATCGTATCAGACATCGTAGACCTCACCAGGATGGAAGCATCGGATGCGGAATTCAATTTTACCGATGTTTCGATGTCTGAGATGTTAGACGAGCTCGTTACAATGTACGGCCTTGACCTAAGCGGCTCCCAGAAGCACATCTCCCTGGATCTGCCTGAAGACGACCTCCTGATCGTAAGAGCAGACCCTAAGAAATTCTCCAGAGTATTTGAGAACCTGATATCCAATGCGATACACTACACTAACAACGAAGCAGAGATAATTGTAAAAGCCTGGAGGACAGGAGCAGAACTCCCTATCTCGGAGCAGAAGATACATATCTCCGTAAAGGATAACGGCATCGGCATCCCCCCCGATGACCTAAATAAGATCTTTGACAGGTTCTACAGAGCCAAAAACAGTGGCGTCAATATCAAAGGTACAGGCTTAGGCCTTGCCATAGTAAAGCTCATATGCGACAGGCACAATGCAGTTATCAATGTAGAGAGCGCCATTGGATCCGGTACCACCTTTGAGATCATAATCGGAGCAACATACTAATGCTTGCCTGACTGATAGTTATTAAAATATAAAAATGGAGGCATCGCTGCCTCCATTTTTATATTTAAGTTTTATTCTCTGATATCAGCCTAAGGTCTGAAGATAGTTATTAAGCTCTTCAACAAGTGAATCACAGTCAAGACCATGTACGATGCAAGCCTCTTCAACAGTCTCGCCTGAAGCAAGAGCGCATCCTAAACAATGAAGTCCGGCAGACATAAGGATGGGTGCGATTCCTTCGTCCTGATATACAAGATCACCGATAATAGTATCTTTTGTAACGATCATACTTAACCTCCAAATGTATATTATTCAATTAAACATCACAAGAATACACCAAGGTTTTATATTTGTCATTCCGCAAAAAATGAACTATCAAAATAATTTTGATATTTTTTGCATAAAAGGGTCTAAAAACCTTGACAATCATAGCTTTTAAGGCAATAATAATGTTGCAAATTAAGCCGCTGGACGGCTAATAGGAGGCAAACTATATGAATAAGACAGAACTTATTGAAGCAATCGCTGCTGGCGCTGGTCTTTCTAAGAAGGATTCTGAGGCTGCACTCAAGGCTACTCTCGACGCTATCGAGGGCGCACTTGCTAAGGATGACAAGGTTGTTCTTGTTGGTTTCGGTACATTCAAGAACAAGAAGCTCGCAGCTCGTTCAGGCAGAAACCCTGCAACAGGTGAGACAATCAAGATTGCTGCTTCTACAGTACCTTCATTCAAGGCTGGTAAGTCTTTCAAGGATCAGGTTAATAAGCCTGCAAAGAAGAGCAAGAAGAAGTAATTCTTACTGTAGTTCGAATTCAATGTCTGCAGCCGGTTCCAATGGGAGCCGGCTGTTGTCATTTACGACTCCCCTTCATTAGTTATCCACTCCCTTATGGCGTTAATCAGGGTCCTGGTGGCAGACCGGGTGCCAAGATGCGCAAGGTCGCTCTGCTTCAAAGCATATCTGACATCCCTCTCGATCTGTGAATAGGTCATCGAGTAACGCTTGGTTGCCTCAATGTATATGGCCTTCATGTTTGGCGGGATATCCTCCCCTTTATAGATTATCCTCCTTATCTCCTCGTATAATATGACTGAACCTATCTTAGACAGGTCAAGTCCGTAGTTATTAAACACATTCCTGGCACATACATCGTAATATGCATCGCTCTCGTCTCCTGTGAGCCTTGCGCTGCTTATTACTATGTCCTTGGCAGTTTCTTGGGCCCTGAGGCGGTCGTTCCTGCCATCTACTATATAATGGAGCGTCCCATGAGCATCTCTTATGCCAATAAAGCCGCTCCTGCACAGGAGACCGTTAATATTCTCCAGTAAGCTGTAATCACTGCATACGATATCCATCTCTATTCCATTGCTTGTCCCTTGTAAGATCTTGCCTATCATGGTCACTCCTCCCTTCGATTTAAAGATTGTAGAGCGCTTTTTAGGCCTTGTGGGAGCAATGTATCGCAATTTGAATAAAAAACCCCTCAAATGAGACTTTGAGGGGAAGATTGAGACTTTATTCGGCTTGATCCATCTTTATCACCTGAACCGTATAGCGGGAATACCTGGTGTGCCTGACCCTTATAATGTCACCTTCCTCGATATCGTTGCGCCTGGGGTTCATGTAGTATGTTACGCCATCCATTATAAAGTAATTCTTGAATACGGAGACGAATTCGACCTTGCCGGTGTTCGTATAATAATTGTCGTTTATGACTCCCGTTATATCCCTTAACCTCGGAACAGTGAGATTAACACTCCATATAAGGCATATGAGAGCCAGGATAACAGGAAAAAAATAGCTGACGACATGCTTCGTCTTGCGGTTTTTGTTACGCTGCGAAGTGATGCATACCAGTATTATGAGGACTATGGATATACTCATGATAATAGCCAGATTCAAGAGAAAATAACGCATTAGTCCTCCTCGTCATCAGATGTCTCGACCGGCAGCAGCAGATCAACGGTTATGTCATGGTCCTCTACCGGAATATCGGAATCTATCTGGAAGTCATAGCATACTGCAACTGTGTACATATTGCCGCTGGCAAGGAACCTGTCGTAGTATCCGCCGCCTCTTCCAAGTCTTGTACCCTCTTCATTATAAGCAAGTCCGGGGACTAAGACCATATCTATCAGATCTGTTACGGGATCAGAAGTATCCTTGGGTTCTTTAATGCCATATCTTCCTTCAAGGAATGAACTGTCTGACAGATCTGATACATCGAAAAACTCCATTCTGTCTCCGCAAACCTTTGGAAAACATACCTTCTTGCCCATCTTAAGAAGAGATAGGGCCAGATAGTCCATGGGGATCTCCCCTTCTATAGCCCGGTATAAGGCTATCCTACGGGATCTATCCAAAGCTTCCTTGAATTCATCCAAACCCATGAGCATATCAGGCAGATCCTGCCCGATCGCCTCTGCAAACTCACCATCTACAAGGCTTAGTCTCTGCTTTATGTAAGATCTGACTTCACTCTTGGTTCTCATTGCCCTCTACCATATTTCTCAATTCATCTAATGAAACTATCTTTACGCCAAGCTCTCTTGCCTTGCGCTCCTTGGAGCCGGCGTCTTCACCCATAAGGAGCATGGAAGTCTTGCCGGAGACGGAGGATACCACCTTGCCGCCGTTGCTCTCGATATAGCCTTCAGCTTCAGAACGGGACATTCCGGGGAGAGTACCTGTAATGCAGATACGAAGCCCCTCAAGTACTGAAGAGGACTTGGCGGATGCCTCATCTTCAAACCTGAGGCCTGCGCTCCTAAGACGTTCTATCAGCCTGATATTATCTTCGTTCCTGAAGAATTCATATATAGCTGAAGCTGAAATCTGACCGATGTCTGATGCCAGGGCGAGATCTTCTATCGACGAAGCTGCAATAGCATCTATGGAACCGAATGTCCTTATAAGCTCCTTCGCAGTTGCCTTGCCTACATTAGGTATGCCGAGACCTGCAAGGACCTTGACGGCTCCTGACTGCTCCTTGGCGCTCTCAATGGCATTAAGGAGTTTATCGGTATTCTTGGCAAGACCTATAACCTTGCCCTCACAAAGCTCGTCTCTTCTGTCCTTGAGATCGAAGATATCGGCTATGTCCTTGATGTAGCCCAGTTCCGTAAGCTTCCTTATATATTCGGTGCCAAAGCCCTTGATATCCATGCAGTCCCTGGATACAAAATTGACGATACGGTTTATAAGGGTTCCCGGGCAGGAATAGTTAACGCATTTAAGATCAGCGGTGCCCTCTTCTCTAACCAGCTTATGACCGCAGCAGGGACAGGAATCAGGCATCTTGTAAGGCTGCCAGTTATCCGGCCTCTCGCCTCTTACCACACCCTTGACCTTAGGGATTATCTCTCCTGATTTATATACGAGGATAGTATCACCGATGCCGAGACCCAGCTGATCTATAAAGTCCTGATTATGAAGTGTAGCCCTGGAGACCATGGTGCCGCAAAGGCTGATGGGCTCAAAGACCGCAACAGGGGTTACCCTGCCGGTCCTGCCGGTATTGACCTCTACGGACAGAAGACGGGTCTGCTTTACCTCCGGAGGATATTTATAGGCTATCGCCCATCTGGGAAATTTGATAGTATTGCCAAGCTTACTGCGCTCAGCAAGATTATTGAGCTTGACCACTGCGCCGTCTATGTCGTAAGCGAGCTCGCCTCTGGCATCGCCTATCCTGCATATGGCATCCCAGACTTCTTCCTTGGTCTTGCACTTATAGTATTTCTCTATTACCTTGACGCCGTTGCGCTTAAGATATTCGTAGCCCTCGAGATGAGTCTTGAATTCTATGCCCCGGGTCTCCTGAACATTAAATATAAACAAGGAGAGATTACGTTCTTTGGTTATCCTGGTATCTATCTGCCTCAGAGTGCCTGCTGCACAGTTACGGGGATTGGCAAATGTCTTCTTGCCCTCTTCCTCTGCCCTGCGGTTGACCTCCTCGAAGGCCTGCCTTGTCATGTAGACCTCGCCTCTTATCTCGATATAGGGTACGGGCTCGGGAAGAGTCCTTACGACATCCTTGATCATGCGGGCATTCATGGTGACATCCTCGCCCTCGTTGATGCCGTCGCCGCGGGTTATTGCGAGCTTAAGCTCCCCTTCCTCGTATCTTAATGCCATAGATAGACCGTCTATCTTGGTCTCCACCAGGAATTCCGCTTCATCGCCGAATTCCGCTATGACAGAATCTACGAATTCATCCACCTCTTCACGGGAGAATACATCCTGCAGTGAGAGCATGGGGACATTATGCTTTACGAGGACTCCCTTGGTGGCCTTCCAGCCGACTCTCCTTGTGGGAGAATCCTGGGCGATCCACTCGGGGTGTTCCTTCTCCAGCTTTTTGAGCTTGCCCATGAGCATATCGTAATCGTAGTCAGATATCTCGGGTGCATCGTCGTTATAGTAACGCTCGGCATGGTAATTAAGCTGTTTTACCAGATCTAAGTATTCTTCTCTGCCGTCGTCGCTAAAAAGGCTTATCTGCTCCATCAGTTATCACCTCCGTGTCCCGGCAGGAAATAGTAGACTACAGGGAGCATTACCAGGATAAACATAAAGATCCCCCATACCAAGGCAGGAATGCCAAAGAGTCCGTCAAAACTGCCGGTAAGATCTATCTCATTGTGCCGGGTTATGTATAATATCTTCCTTATAACCTCACCAAAGTTAGCAATGGGAACAAATAAAGCCGCACAGATAACGGATACGGGAAAACTGTAGATATAAAAGTCTGCACACCAGACTAAAGCTTTGCGGAGCTTAAGGATATAAAATGCCAGCAGGAGTACTACTGTAACCGTAAGAGCTATGGCATCCACAGAATAGATCTGCGTCTTGCTGAGGCATCTCTGGATATAGACTGCTACGGAAAACAGTGCAAAAGCCAAAGGTATATAGATAACAAACTCAGTACCAGACAGCATCTTAAGTCCGACAAAGCCAAGAGTAAACAGGATAAATATGATGACCGGCACCACTATCTCCGGCAGCTTGAGAGACTGCTGGATCACTATCATCAACTTGTATAAATAGCGCGTTAAAATATGGAAGGGCTCTGTTACCAGAGTCCCCCACAATAAAAGCATGATCAGGAACACTATCCCTGCGCGTTCTTCACTTCTCATCGAAGAGTAATAAGCCTTGGATCAAACGTCGAGTTTAGAGAAATCCCCATCCTCGAGATATGCCTTAAGAGTGCTGTATTCCTCATAGTCAAGAGAGATACCCTTACCTACCTTCTCATGGTTCGGGCCCCAGTCACGGATATCGAGCTTCGGCTTACCGTTATTCCACTTAACGATGTTGATCTCACGCTGCCAACCTGACTTATTGGCCTTGAGAACACCAATCTCTTCAACTATATCAAACTTGATCTCTGTCTTAGGCATATCTGATTACCCTCCGAAAATCTTGATTTATAATTTTGCATTATAACATACATATCGGGCATGTTAATATTATAATTAATAAAAAAAGAGGAGAGTTACTGTTTGAATCCCGCACTTATAGTATTGCTGATCCTGATAAGTCTCGGACTGTTCTTTGCAGTCTGGTGCTTTATAGAACCGCATTTCCTCGAGGTATCCCGTATAAATCTCAGAACATCCCGGGGCAAGGAGGGTTCTTTTACAAAACTTGGCAAGGGACCTGAGATACAGGGCAAGGCAGATGTAAGGCTTTTCTTCTTCTCTGATATACACGCCGAGATGTGCTATATAAGCCCTGAGAGATTACTTGGCGAGATCTTAAAGGCGCATAAGGAAGACGCTATAGAAGCAGTGATCTTCGGAGGAGACATCTCCACATCCCCTAAGAAAGCCTATAAGGGCATAGAGTATCTGAGCCGGATAAGCAAAGGGCTTAAAGAGCTCGGTATCCCCTTTTACGGCGTAACGGGCAACCACGACCTTGAGATCGGCGCAAGCGATATCGAGCGCTGCGGCTTTACAAATCTTGAGGGGCAGATAATTACCCTTAAGAATGTGCGCGGCAAGGACATAGTACTTACGGGAGCTGACGATTCCGGAAGATATAACAGGGTCTGGATCGAGCCCCCGCATGTTGATCAGGACAGGATAAATATCCTTACGATCCACGATCCCGATGCTATCGTCCATATTATGGAGAAACCTGATTTTATGCTCTCCGGTCATCTCCACGGCGGCCAGCTCAAACTCCCCTTTAAGCTCGTTTTCAGGCTCTTAAGGAGCGACGAACTCCCCATGAACGGCATATTGGAGGGAGTCTTTGAATACGGCAGGACGGGCATGTTCATTTCAAGGGGGCTCGGATGTGGCACCCTGCCCATAAGGTTCCTGTCCGTGCCTGAGGCATCGATAGTAAGTATTTATTTAGAAAATGAGGAGGATACTTCAAATGACTAAGGTTGCGATCTTTATTGCAGACGGTACAGAGGAGACTGAGGCTATTACGCCGCTGGATATCCTAAGGCGCGCAGGTATAGAGGCTGATCTCGTATCAGTCAAGGAAAGCTCCAATACCATAACGGCTTCAAGAGGTGTAGTCATAACTTCAGACAGAAACATAGCTGATACAGACTTCGATATAGACAGCTACAATATGCTGGTACTCCCCGGCGGTATTCAGGGAACAAACAACCTTAAGGCCACAAAGAGCCTTACGGATGCCCTCTTAAGATTCGATAAGGAAGGCAAGGGACTTGCTGCCATTTGCGCGGCACCCACCATCCTCTCATCTCTCGGGCTTCTCAATGGCGTAAGAGCTACATGCAATCCCGGATTCTGGGATACCCTTAAAGCAGAAGGCGCAGATCTCGTCAAGGAAGAAATAACCGTTATAAGCGGCAATAAAATAACATCGCAAGCCATGGGAACTTCTGTTTCCTTCGGACTTGCGATGCTTGAATACTTAACTGACAGGGATCAGGCTCTGGATATGGCATCCAAGATCTGCTATAAGCTCTGATCAGACGCTACCATTCTCTCCGTGAGATGCGATCTCCCTGCGCTTTGCTTCGTCAGCCTTCCTTATGGCTGTCCTCATGATCTTGCCGCTGGCTGTCTTGGGGAGCTCTGTTACGAACTCTATGACTCTCGGATACTTGTAAGGAGCTGTTGCATGCTTAACATGGTTCTGGAGTTCCTTGACAAGCTCAGGTGATCCCTCGTAATTCTTGGTAAGTACGATAGTTGCCTTAACTACCTGACCTCTCATGGGATCAGGAACTGCTGTTACAGCGCACTCCAATACTGCAGGATGCGTCATGAGAGCGCTCTCAACCTCGAACGGGCCGATCCTGTAGCCTGAGCACTTGATAACATCATCGTTCCTGCCTACAAACCAGATATAGCCTTCAGGATCTCTCCATGCGGTATCACCTGTGCTGTAATCTGCGCCCGGCCACTGATCTGCCATTGCCTCAGGATTCTTGTAATACTCACGGAAAAGACCTGTAGGATGTGAACTTGCATTCCTTATCACGATATTGCCTACAATACCGTCCTCGACGGAATTGCCCTCATCGTCAACAAGGTCAATATCGTAGATCGGAGTAGGCTTGCCTGTTGAGCCCGGCTTAACATCGATCCAGGGGAAGTTTGCAAAGAGAACGCTGCCCTCTGTCTGGCCAAAGCCCTCTCTTATCTCAAGACCTGTAGCTTCCTTCCACTTGTAGAATACTTCAGGATTAAGAGGCTCGCCTGCCATGGAGCAGTGCTTTATGGATGAGAAATCGTACTTGGTAAGGTCTTCCTGGATAAGGTAACGGTAAATGGTAGAAGGTCCGCAGAAAGAGTTGAGCTTAAGCTTCTCCATGATCTGGAGCATCCTTGCGCCGTTGAACTTCATCGTATCGTATGTAACGTTAACCGCACCGCAGATCCACTGACCATAGATCTTGCCCCAGGCAAACTTTGCCCATCCGGAGTCAGCCTGTGTAAGATGTCTGCATCCGTCGTATACCTGCTGCCAGTACTTAGCTGTGATTATGTGTCCCAAGGGGAGCAGATAATCGTGGAGGATCATCTTAGGCTCGCCGGTGGTGCCGGATGAGAAATAGATGAGCATTGTGTCATCGTTATGTGTTGCCTCGTCACCTGTAGGACGCTCAAATACCGTAGAAGCATTGTCCATGTCCTCTGTAAGAGATCTCCATCCCTCAGGTGCCTCGCCTATAATGCTCCTGTACTGGACCGTGCTGCAGTCCGGATATGCCTTGTTGACATGCTCCATTATCTGCTCATCGTCAGCGCAAACGATCATCTTGATAGAAGCGACGTTGCAGCGGTAAACGATATCGTGATACATAAGCTGGAATGTGGCAGGAATAACTACTGCACCAAGCTTATGAAGACCAACCATAACGAACCAGACTTCCGGACGCTGTCTCAGCATCATGAGGACCGTATCCCCCTTCTTGATGCCCAGGCTCTTGAACATATTGGCTGCCTGATTACTCCTGTCAGATACATCCTTGAAGGTAAAGTGACGCTCGTTGCCGTCGTCATCGCACCAGATAAGTGCTTCCTTATCAGGGTCGAGTCTTGCATACTCGTCTACTACATCAAAACCGAAGTTGAAATCCTCGGGGATCTTGAATTTGAAATTCTGCTTAAAATCTTCGTAACTGTCGAAATCTATTCTCTCTACAAATCTGCTCAATAAATCCATTTACTCTTTAACTCCATTCATTAGCCGTTGATTATAGTAAGGAACTTTGCAGTCTCGGTAACTGCACGCTGTCCGTGGGGCTTCTGGGGATTGAAGTAGATCGAATCTCCGGCCTCAAGCGTAAATTCACGGTCACCAACCACGACCTTGATGGCGCCCTCGATAACATAATTGAATTCCTGTCCGTCGTGTTTTACGAGCTCAGCTGTCTCAGACTTGGACAGAGTAACGATCATCGGATCCATCTGGCGGTGCTTGTAATTAAATGCAAGCGCGCTGAAGGAATAACCGGGATAACGCTCTACCTTGACACCGTTACCGCCTCTTACAACTGTATAATCGTCCATTCTCGGCACGTCACCTGTCATGAGGACTGTAGGGTCCACCTTAAAGATCTCAGCTACCTTGTATAGAAGGCTTATGGGGATCTCCTTGGCACCGCTCTCGTAAGCAAGATACTCGTTCACGTCCACACCAATGCCTGACGCCACATCCTCTGCATCAAGCTCAAGGATGTCTCTTAACTCAGCTATTCTCTTAGATATCTGCAAGATATAATCGTTCATAAACAGCGCCTCCTGATTTGAACTTGTCAATTAATATCACGATATTATACAACAATTGGTGTATTTTAACACTCGGTATATTATAAATAAAGGCAGGATGCCTTAAGCCTAAAGATACTGCTCCATCTCGATAAGATTCCATGTTCCGATGGGCATCTCGTAGGGAGATATCTCCCCATAGGGCTTAAAACCGCAAGATCTGTAGCATTCAAAGGCCGCCTTATTCCTGGCAAATACGCCAAGAGTCACGCGTTTTACATCGAAATTAGACCTTATATACTGCAGGGCAAGCCGCACCAGGATCTGTCCGTATCCTTTGCCCCTAAGCTCGGGAGCTACTATGACAAACCCAAGCCTTGCAACACTGTGGGATTCATCAGGAAACCTTATCAGGATATGTCCTATTACCCGCCCCTTGACATCTACTGCTGTCATGGGAAACATAGGGACAGACGGGGGCACGCTCTTATACTCCAGATCAAGCTCATTGCCGTCTAATGGGAACTTGCATATACGGTCAGCTGACCACATATAAAGGCTCTCTTCGTCCCGGATCCAGCTTGTGATCTGTTCTGAATCAGAACTTATATATTCTCTTAATTCCATAAAATGCTTCCTAAGGTTCTTTATGCCAAAGATTGTAACACACTGACATCAAAGATAGATATCCAGTAATTCGCAGTATATGGTATCTCCCGAATAAGCATCATATTCGTTTATGAGTATCCCACTAAGTCCGATCTGGGACAGATCGAAGGCGACTACAGATCCGTAAACAGGGTCATTAAAGAAAAAGAACTCCGTATCGAATGTATTGCTATCAGCAGCCCCGAGCTCTCTTAATCTGTCCATTGTATCAGGATCGACATAGGATTCTGCGATGCCGTAGATAGAGCCTGTATATTCAGCATCAGGAAGGATCTTGCTGACCTCATCTATTACGCTGTAGGGGTTATTTGCTGTCCATTCATCCTCAGTCAGCACGCCAAGATAGACCGACTCATCATCTGCATATACAAGGTATGGGAAATCAATTAAGGATCTGTCATCGTAGGAACATATGATGTCTCTCAGACTGCGGGCTGTATCTTCTGCCATGTTGCCCTGAGGTCTTGCATCGAGATCTATAATATAACTCCCGTAGGAATAGTATATTTCAGCTCCCCTACTTGAGCAGACTTCATCAAGATCATCTGATGCCTCATCAAATATGTAGTCGATATAAAGAGACAGGAAATTCGATGAGGTATTCTCGGTATATCCGAATACGCTGCCGTCAACAGTAACGGATGTCATGCCTGACCTGACCTCATATTCTATCCCGGTCTCCTTGTCTTTAAGCCAGACTGTCCTCACCATATCATTCCCCTGGCCTGACACATCCTGACTTATATATGTGCAGGGACCGAATTCGTGCCTGGCATATGAGATAAGAGCACTCTTGCTCTTAACAGAACAGGAACAGAGAATTCCCAATACGGACAAAAATACAATAACGATCCCGATCTTTCTATACTTCATCTTTTTTCTCGTATCCCCCTACTATAGCCTGACAGGAGCTGTGATCAATGTATTCAAGACGTCCGCTCTCAGTCTGCACCATATCTATCCCCGGAAGGTCTCCTGTCTCATTCTTAAACCCGCATGCAAGATATATTGTCAGATATCTTGCTCCTCCGGGAGCTCTTCTTATATTAAGTATATTCCTTATGGAGTTGCCGGAACTAAGCTCCCTATCAAGTATACTCCTCATATCCGGAGACAGACTGCTTATCAACTTATCCTGCTTTCTTTTGGCATAAGCTCTGCCTGATCTGGTTGAATGCTCCCACAAAGAGTATGGCAGCATCCAGAAACCGTAGTCTGCAAGACATAAGAAAGCAAGCCATTTAACAGGCGATAAGATAAAACCTGTAAAGATCAGGATTCCTCCCAGCAAGGGAAATCCGGAGATATGGACCCCCTTACGGTCGCTCTCGATAAGAGCTAAGTAGCTTGCGATAATAAGGAATGCACCCGGCACTATAAACAATCCGGGCAAGACCCAAGGGTAACCCATTCCATATCCTCCACCTGGTATTTACTCAAATAACATATTAATTATAAGGCAAATACAAGGGAAAAAGTATATTTCCATTTCAGGATAAACGTGTCATCCGGAGCAAAAATCTCAAATCAGAGGTAGACGCCTGATAAAAAATATGTATTATTAATTCGGTTAGCAGACGCTAACAGTAATGGAGGTTATTAAGTGGTGGCAAATGAATGGATGGATATCCTGACAAGACCGGAGATGACAGAAGAGTGTGATCTCCCCTATCACGGCTGCGTTACGAGATGTAATCTGACTGACAGGAGCAAGATCCATGTTGTAAAGCTCTGGCGCGGTATATATCTCTGGGCAAATGACATAAATGACAGCATACTGAACTTCCCTGCCCGGAAGAACGCCGGCTTCGCCACTATCAACTACAGCATATCCGGGAGATGTGAGACTCCCATTAATAACGGCGAGGCTTATGTTTATGTCGAAGAAGGCATGATCTGCCTTGACGGTCACGGCATCAAATACGGCTTCTACTATCCCGGAAACAGATATGAGGGTATTGAGGTGGCAATAGACTTAGACAGGATCAAGCCGGGCTCTACCCTTACGGAATTTGGGATAGATAAGGAAGTATTATCTGAACTTATAAAGACAAGTGGCGGAACTTTTATAAGAGAGCTTGATGAGAAGACAAGGCTTAAGATGGCTGAGCTTTTCGGCGCGCTTTTGGAGGGCACAGAAGACCTGGGATACTACAGGTTTAAGACAGTTGAACTGATAAGGATACTAATAGCCAGATCAAGAGATACATCTAACAAGATCAAATATTGCTCCAAGGGCCAGCGCGAGATCGCAATGAAGGTGGAATCAAGACTTACCGAAGATCTGAGCAAACACCTGGTTATCGAAGATATCGCAAAAGACTATGGAGTGTCTTCCTCGGCAGTAAAGAAATATTTCGAGCAAGTCTACGGCGAAAGCATTACCTCCTATTTAAGACACAAGAGGATCGAGGGAGCGATGATCCTGCTGGAGGAGACAAGAGATTCCATAGGGAGCATCGCAAACAGATCCGGCTATTCCCATCAGGGCAAGTTTGGAGAGGTCTTTAAGGAATATACAGGCCTCACTCCCCTTGAATACAGAAGACTCAATTTTAAAACCGGAAGGAGAACAAAATGAAGTTAAGTGACATGAAAGCAGACGAGAACGGCAGGATAGCTTCTCTCGGAGATGACAGGCATTTCCTTAACAGGATAACTGCCATCGGACTTACGGAGGGGACGGTCTTTCAGATAGTAAGAAACGACAAGAAGATGCCCGTCCTTATTTACGCAAGGGAGACCCTGCTGGCCTTAAACAGACCTGACGCAGACAGAATAGAGATCGAGGTGATTGGATAATGAACACTGTAGCATTATTGGGACAGCCAAATTCAGGTAAGAGTACCGTATTTAACCAGCTGACAGGCTCCAGACAGCACGTAGGCAACTGGCCAGGCAAGACTGTTGAGAAGAAGGACGGAACCTATACATTTAACGGCGTCAAATACACCATAACCGACCTGCCGGGAAGCTACGGCCTTACCGGCAATTCCGATGAGGAAGTGATCAC
>AUXO011122109.1_pt1 | contig 26673 bp, 24 predicted proteins | sample 768731 | NCBI WGS metagenome assembly AUXO01 (sample SAMN02715735, study PRJNA202380) | gut metagenome | biome: sheep rumen | host: Ovis aries | place: New Zealand: Palmerston North
GTTGCGTGGTCTTTTTGTTCTAGTTGAAAATTTCTTAAATGAATTATATTTGCATTGCTTCTTCCACCGTCATCAAAGGTTAACGAAGATGCAGTATTCCAAGCTGTAAATGTTATGACATTTCTTCCATTATAAATAGAAGTCGTATTGTGCATTCCATTATCATAAAATCCAAATGAACAATAGTCATTAGTTCCCATGTTTGAAACATCAAATGATAAAGTGTATTTTGAACCATTAACCAATGCAGCAGATAATGCCAATCCACAATAAGCATCTCCTGAAGTTGTTTGTAAATCAACGCCATTTTCTGCTACTGGCAATCTAGGATTAGTACTTGCAACTGCTGAAATTAAATTCGTCGTACCCTCTACATAAGGGTCATTGAAATCATAATGCAAAACCAAGCCTTTTGAGATTTCTTTTACTTCTTTTGCGGATAAGGCGTGGTCATAAATGCGAACATCGTTAATTCCGCCATTCCAATAATAACCATGAGAACTATAGTTCCAAGTGGCAATAGTGAAATTTTGATTATTCATTGTTGGGTTTCTGTATGTTTTTGCTTCAGCACGATATATGCCATCAATATAAAGTTTGGCTTTTTCGCTACCCTTAAAAACGACTACATAGTGATGCCATATGCCATCAAATACTGCTGGCACACTACCGAATGGATTATCGGCACTATCACCAACATTTAAACAAATAGGGCCACAATTATATAAATTCATATAATCAGATGCTGAACACTGCATTCCCCAAAACATTGCTCCATAAGAAGATGTTTTAGCCCAACAACAAATAGAGCAATTAGTTCCAACAGATACTCCAGACGCTTGCATCCACGCTTCACCATTAAAGTTATAACACTGTCCTATTTTGCCAGAAACATATTGAGTTGATGGAGCATTAGTAACAACTAAATTTATATGTTTAACTCCATAATCCTTCAGATCCCCGTTAAGAGGCCACCAATGTATTAAACTCATAAGGGCCTCCTAATTGAATATGAAGTCAATACAATCCTCAGTCGTATTATATTGCATTGTTGCTTTTGTAGTAGTTCCGCTACTAATTGCTAACTTTTCAGTTTGAATTGAACCAGCAGCATGACGTGATACTACTGTATTTGCAGCAGCATTACCTGCTGAACTAATTGTAGGTTTATTGTTTAAGTTGTCATAATTTAAATAATAAGAAGGTTGTTGACCATCTAATTGACCAGCATTATCTGCATAACCAGCAGATATTTTTTCCCAATCATTTGTTTTCCATATATAATTTTGTTGTCTTAATATTCTTAAATAAGAATCTGTATATCCCCATTTAAGAATAGCACCATAAGATAAATCAGAAGGTCTAAATGAATATAATAAAGAATATTCTTGTCCTGAAGAATTATAAACTAAAGCATTACCATTTGGTAAATTCGCTGCAATTCTCCAGTTCTTAGCACCTTGAGCAGGAGAATCAACACCAATACTTGTTTGATTTCCACCATATTTAACTCCATTTGGAATTTGTAAATAATCATTAAAATTATGTCCAGTTGAAACTGGTATTCCATTATTGAAGTAAACAGGTATATCACTACTACCAGCATCTGTATTAAGCTTATTTGCTGCAGCAGCAGTTCCTCCAATATCACTTTGAATTGACAAATATGAAACTTTTTTACATTTATCAGTTCCAACTGCTGGAATAATATTTACAGATGTATCATTTCCATTATGAGTAGTACTCCAATTATCAATTGATACAATAGAATCAAAAGAGCCTAAAGAAGGTAATTGACAATCAACTTGAAATCCACAATAATAACAAGAACCTTTTAATCCAATTGCTACATAATCAACTGAGTTTTCTGTATATTTAAATAAATATACTTCTGGACTCCATCCACCTGTTGAAACAGCTCCTGTATTATCAAATTCATCTGCATAAATATAAAAACATACTTTTATTTCTACAGGTCTGCTAAGACCATACGCATATCCATATATTTTTATTACTGGCATACTAGTTCCTGTTTGATATTTTATTTTTGTTTTAATTACAAATTCTGTAGGTGCTCCAGTATAGAAAAGATTACATAAATTATAAGCATATTTTGTATCTCTATAAGGAGCATTTAAAATTAAATCGCCTGTTATAGTTCCGCCACTTAAAGGTAAATAACTACCTAAATCAGACATTGTAGCAACAGATGATGTAGGTATTGTTCTCAGTGTTAACTCTGTCACTCCAGTAGAATATGTAGAATCATCATATTCTCCAACTTCTGTAAAACCACAAATACCAGAAATAGAAAAATAATTTCCACCATCAAGGCCTGCTGTTACAGCTTCTAATTTTACTTCTAATTTATATTTATCAGTTTCTGTTAAAATACATCTTACAGCTAAAACTCTTGAAGTATACCCTGAAATCTGAGTAATTTGACATGTTTGATGCATTGTAGAGATATTAACTGTTATTGAAGAAGGCGATTGATAATGATAATAACCAGTCACTCTAAGTGTACAATTTATATAACCATAACTTGGAGAAATAGTTCCAATATTATACCAACGGTCTGTTGCTCTTGTATCACTATCTTTTGAATGAGCATAGAAAGCATAATTGTTATTTAAAATAGTTGTACCACTAGTAGTTCCACCTGCTAATTTCAAAAAACTATCTGATGTATATTCATTGCCAGAAGAGTCTAACAAACTTCTGGCAGCAATATCATGGCTTGTACCACTGCTGTCTTGTATTTGTTTTACTTTTACGATATCTGCCATTAGTTTGTCTCCTTTTATTTATTTTTATTTTTTATTTTCAATTTTTAATTATTTTTCTTATGCAGAAGCATGCTTGTTAGTAGCTTGTGGCTTAACATTGTGAGTATGAGCACCAGCTGAAGCAGCAGAACCATTTGTTAATGAAGATGATGTTGTACCTGTTGTTACATGTTCAATAACTGGACCTGTATTAGAAGTGTCTTCTGAAAGAGTTACACCAGTTAATACACTAACAGCTGCGCTTTCATTAAGTGCACTTAAAACGTCTGCACCGCTACCAGTAGCTGATGTAGAACCTGTTGCAAAAGTAACACTTGTTCCAGCTGTAGCAACAGTTGCACTTCCTAAAGTAGGAATATCTGCAGTTGAAGTAGGAGCAGATAAATATTTTGTTGTAATAGTTCCTGAACTAATTCCAACAGTTCCTGTTCCAGCACTTGTTGTTGCTCTCTTCATATATTTTGTTGTTCCACTGAAGCTAACACTTGACTTACTAGCATTAGTTACTTCTTTTTTCATATATCTTGTAGTTTTGCTTAAAGTAGGCATTGATACGCCTGTAATTCCACTTGTAGCAAAATTAGAAGTCCCAAAACTTAATACACCATTGCTATCTACTGAAGCACTATTGAAAGCTGCTGCAGTAGCTGCTGCTGAACCAGCACTTCCTCCAGTTAAACTTGCATCTTGTAAGTATGAAGGTCCATCTGTAGAAGTAGTTGATGCACTTAAAGTTACGTCTTTAATAGCGTCTGTATTGAAAGAAGTAGTTCCTGATAAACTACCACTTTGTAAGTATTCAGGTCCATCAGTAGATGTAGCAGATGCACTTAAAGTTACATCTTTAATAGCATCTGTATTGAAAGTTTTTGTTCCTGTTAATGTAGTAGCACCAACTGAATCAACATATTTAATTGCTCCTGTACTTGTTGAATCAGCGCTTGAAACACTTCTTACAAAACCAATTTCAGAACTTCCTGTCGATGTAGCAACTGTAGTAGTTCCGCCAACAGGTGTCAATGATGATGTTACTAACTTTGTTGTTGTTCCTGAATAATTATGTAATGATGTGCTTGAAGGACTTAATCCTAACTTCTTAGTCTTATCAACTGTAACAGTAGGTACAGTAACACTACCAGTAACTGTATGTGTATGTGCACCAGCACTAAGAGCTGCATCATCGTATTGATCGCCTATTTTCCAATAGTTACTTAAATCAACATAAGTTGAACCTACAATTTCCCAACTATATTGATAACTTCCACTTGTTCCACTACGCACAATAACGTACTCATCTTTTACATTACTTGCTGTTGCAGAAGATGCAGGCACTAATACTAAATTACTCTTGTATTGTGCATAAGTAGTAGCATTTGCTGCAGGAAGTGAATCTAATACAACAATTCCTGCTTTTTCGCCGATTAATTCTAAAATATCTTCATAAGATTTTTCAGTATTACTTGCAGTTAAAATATATCTAGCACTCAATTCATATGTATCAGTACCAGCTTGAATCTGCTTAATTCGTATGTTTTCATTTAAAGCCATTCTTATTTACCTCTCTTTAAAATTAAAGTTCCTTCTGATTGATCAACTGAATAACTAGTTCCTCCGATATCTTTTAATAACAAGTCTGTTGATCTTTTTTTTATTTCTCCATTTTCTTCGACGAGAACATTTGTTATTTCATGTTCTTCTTCGACATATTCCAATGCTAAAATTGATAAATTATTTGTAATTATCTTTTGGTCAACTTGCAAATTGCCAGTTATTTCGCCGCCATCCAAAGGCATATATCCTTCTAAGTCTGTAATTCTAGCGGCGCTAGCATCATAAATATGATACACTTCACCATTCGATAATTGAACTTTCTTAATATAAAAAGTTTCTCTACTCATTTGTTTTATTCCCTTCTTATTTTTATTCAATGTACTTTATCTTATTAATAAAGTATATCATATCCATATATTTATTTATTAAAATTTTAATGTTTCGTCTTCAACACATGGATCGAAAGAAGCTCTTTCATGAACTATTTCATTGTTTGCATCAAATCCAATAATTTCTTGGACATGGCCTTCAGCCACCGTAGTGGCTGTTAGCACGTCTTGTTTTAAATCTAATAATTCTTTTAATGTTACTTTTACCCAATTGGCTGTTCCAGTCCAATTGCCCTTTTCTGTGACTGCCTTACGACATCTCCATAAAAAGCCTTCATAAGTAACTAAGTCTCCTTTCGCATATGTTTTTATAGGATCAAAAGGCCCTTGTAAATGTTCGACAAACTCTAAATCTTGTTGAACCTGTGCCGCACTCTGCGGTAATCTATAAAAATCCATATTGCCTCCTTCTCCTTATTTTTTATTTTTTCGTAACAAAATAGCAGTCATTAGAAGACCTTAAAGCACTATCTTGAATCTTTTCGTATTTAACCATATTTAAGTCGATAACAAATGCAGGTCTCATTAAGAATGTATAATCATAAGAAATACCATTTAAGTTACCATCTCGTCCATCAACAACAAATGTTCTTAAAGAATTCTTTGCATGAGCTGAACGTAAGCAAGGATATTGATTAACTCCTGTTCTTTGGTCAAACCAGAATGTCTTCCATAAATTATCATATCTTAATGTTGTATTTTCAGAATTCATATCTGAAGTTGTTGCTAAACATTTTAATACTTCGGCAACACTCATTGCATAACAATATCTTTCTCCAATTGGATAAGTTCCATCAGCATTAGATACTTGATATGCTCTTTCTTCTCCGTTATTTAAAATACCTTCATAAATTGGAAAACCGTCCTCACCATAATACCACATATCTTGATAGATTTCTTGAGGAATAATAGCGTCTCTAATATTATTAGGTAAGTGTTCATAATATGTTCTCATACCTGAATCAATTAATGAACCAGCATATCTTTGACCTACAATACCATTACTAAATGTTACAGTTTCTGGAACTAAGTTAAACATAGATGTATCAGCATCAGAAATATCTAATAACATGTAATTTAATTCACGTCTATCTACAACTCGATACAATGCTTCACTACCTTCTAACTTAATTACATCACCAACAACTAAAATATCACCTTCAATAGGTTCTGATGGTAAGATTCCAGATAAGTCAACTGTTACTGTAGCTTCAATTTGTTCTCCTATAGGACTTTCTGCTGCGTCAATATAGAACTTAATAACTAAATTATAAGCACAATATTGTTTTCTTACAACTCTAAATAAATGACCGTCAATATTTAGAACATCTACATATTTACCCCATTCTTCCTCTGGAACTTTGTTAATTTCAAATTTCATAGAAACAGGAGTTTCGATTCTTTCATCTCCATTATATAGATATACGTCTAAATAATCTTCGCCATTTACAGTGATATGTTCAACAGGGTCAGAAGAAGCACCTTTTTTAGCACCTCTATTACCGCCTTTTTGTCCGTTACCATTTTCATTTTCATAACCCATCTCTTTTACAAGGATAATGTAATCATCAATTTCATCACCACTAATACGAGAAATTGGGTTGCCTTCATTATAAGCAATTCTATTTTTAAAATCATCTCTAACGCCAATACTATCGATTGACATATGTAAACTAATTAAGCCTACATTTTCAGGATGAAAAGTATCATTAGAATAAAATTTATCAATATTTGATATTCTATATACTCTATCATATCCTATAATAAATCTTTGATTTATATAATAATTTTTTGTAAATTTATTATGTTGAACAATAATAGTTAAATCGCCACTAGGATCATTTGCCATCTTATTATAATGAAAATCTGTTCCACTTAAAGTTTGTTGAACAGCAGGTTCATAATGGTATTGTAACATACCCCTGTCATCTAAATAAGGTGTTCCTAAAGTTCCATTACATCTTCTTGCTACAACTGCGTTTGTTGCAGTTAGTTCATTCTGCTTGTTAAAAACAAGGAAGATAAACTTATCTTCCTCTGCAACTCCAGTGTCATAGCCTGGGCTGACTTTAAACTTAGTTCCAATTGGACAATCATAATGAATGTCCCTAAATACAAATCTTCTCCAGTCGTCTGAAATGATTTGTCCTTTATCATCTTTAACAGATTGAGCGACTACTTCATAAGTTTCATAATCCTCTTGGCCAAAATGCATTTCTTGTTCAACATCTACATGATTAGGTCTCATAACCCAGTAGGCATCGACTTGATCTTGTGTTTCTTTTAACCAATAGTTATCTCTGCTAAAATTTTTGGGAGTTTTCGATAATTGATTCGGCATTTCAGGATTTCTACTTATAACAGTTTTTCCAGTACCAAAATCATTACTTGTATTTTTTACGCCCACTGTCTATTCCTCCTTCTCACATATTTGGTGAAAAATATCATTCTTTCTCCTTTATTTTAAAGTCGTAAGGAACGACATCTTTCGTTATATTATTTCTTTGCTATCGTTTTTTCAACAATAACATCTTCTTTTTTAGGCAAAGCCTCTAAACGCCTCTTCCACTCTCCAACATATTCTTTGAAATGGTTTCCACCCAAGTCTTCATAATTATCATATAATTCTTTCCAAGCTGCTCTATCAGAACTACTTGTATATCCTTGTTTTTCATAACCATCTAACGCTATTTTCATTACGATACGGTCAATGGTAACCATGCTGATACGTAATACTTTAACGTCTTTTTGAACATCACAAACTTTTTGATCAACATCATTAATCCCATCTTGGAGAGGCTTAATTTCTTGTCTGATGACTTCCCTAATTTCGTCTTGTCTTGCTTTCTTAGCTTTTTCTCTTTTTGCCACTTTAGAAGCTTTTGCTTCTTCGTGTCTATCGTCCCAGAAATTCTTCATAATAATTCCTAAGCCTAGAAGTGATAATGTTGAAAGGACTATACCTAATATAGAAATTATCATTTGAAAAGTTGTCATCGTTAATTTCCTCTTTATTTTATTAATTAGTTTAATTAGTTATTAGTTATCAAAAAAAGACCTGCTTCTGGCAGATCAATTTTACTTTTATATTTTATTTTATTCTTGGTACATAAAACCAAGTTTTTACACCAGCATCATAAATTCTATGATACCCTTGTGCTTGCATTACTTCTTTTTCATTTTTCATTCTAGTCTGAAAACGAGTTTTATAATCAATATTGCTCTTATACCAAATATAACTTGGTTTTGAAATTCCCTTTAATGAAAAACCAAGTTTTTCATATAAAGTTCCTCTTGTTTTGGCAATGTCACTATATGAAACAACCGAACCATTATATTTGTCTATAAAATATTTAAATAGCTTAGAAGCTCCACCAATAACATTATATCCTTTTTTAGAACAAAATCTTGACAATTCCCACTCACATTCATTTGAAAATCTTGCTTTACAAAAAGTCATTAAAGAAACTAACTCATTGCCATAATATAAACCTATTGCAATTTGGCTATTATGGTCTGTCCCTTGTTTGTGATTTTCTTGTAAAAAATCTCTCTTAATAGTTGGATCTGTAATTTCTTTTATAACAGTTTTTCTAGCATAAATTTTATTTTCATTGATATGAAATATATTTTTTAATTGCGAAATAATAGCTTCCTTCGTTCTTGGATTATTCCATTCGTATTCGAAAATATGATATAAAAATATTCCTTTTGCTTCAGCATCCAAACTTTTTTGTTGATGATAATTTTTGTCTCGCATTAATTCGCCATGCCAATAATTACCATTAAATTCAATTCCTACTTTATAATCAGGAAAGTATAAATCTATTTCTCCTTTAGATAAAATTGAACGATCATTTTTAATGAAAGAAATATTCCAGTCAGTAAAAAGTTGTTGTAATTCTATCTCATACGAAGAAATACGCGGTTGAAAATCAACATAATCTTCTAATCCCCATTGATCAACTCTATCACATATTAAAGCATAACTACATTTTAAAATGTCTGCAGCCTCATGTAATCGAATTTTAGGATTAAATTGTTGAAAAAAAGAAATTAAATTTTCTTTTGAAGACATATAAAAATAAGTTTCATCTGTCCAACCAAATTTTTGTTTAAAAGCTTCAGTTGCTCCAAAATGTTCATTTCCATATTTTTCTAAACACGTTTTTCTAATTTTTTCTTTTATTTCAGGAAGTTGAAGAGTTGTAACAACCCCATATTTTTTTAAATTGTTTTGCTTAATTTTTTCCTTAATTTCAGCATCTTGAGTTGCAAATTCTACTCCATATTTTTCCAAACACGTTGCTTTTCTTTTTGCACACACTTCTTCCCAATTTGTATTTTCTTTTTGATTTTTTTTGGCAGTCTCAGTTAATATACTATATTCCACTCCATATTTTTTTAATAATGTTTTTTTAGATTTTTCTAAAATTTCCTTATTTTGCATAGGAGCATCACAACCATACTTTTGTTGCATGGATTTTTTAACATTAGATTGAATTAATGTTGTGTCTTTTTTAATAGAATATAATTTAGCTAAGTCTTTTATAATTTTTGTAGAAACACCATAAAATTCACACAATTCAGCGTAAGATTTATTTTGCGTAATATATAAATTATAAAATTCTTCTTTTGAAGGATAAATTCCAGCTTCAACTTTTTCTAAAAAGGTCAAACGAGCCATTTATTGTCCCTCCTTTGTTTTTCTTTATAATATTATATCATTATTATTTTTTATTGTCAAGTGTTTCTTCTTTCTTTTCTTCTTTTTCTTTATCTATAAAATCAGGACACTTTATTTCATACGTAGGACGCCAATATTTTTCTACTTGACAAAAAAATTGACTTTTACAATTGCATTTTTTTATTTTACAAATATAAGGCCAATCATTTTGAACTTTTTCTGCGTAAATACAAGGATGTATTATTCTAGGCATAAAAGCCTCCTTTCATTTAAATAATTCATAATATAAGTAGCATATCGTTACAATATGCTACTTATATAAAAATATGTTTAAAAACTAAACTATTCAGCTTCTCTTAAAACACCAGTGTGTTCACCAACTGTATATTGAGCTCCAGTTGCAACGATGCTATCAGTGTCTTGTAAAATTAATTTACCTGTCTTATCATAAACTGCAGCAGTAACAGTAATAGTGTTAGATGCAGTAGAAGTAGGATCGAAAGTGAATGCATAAGTTTCACCATGAGGTTCAGCTTGAGCATAAGCTTTTGCATCATTATTTAATAATGCAACACCACCATTTTTATAAACACCATAAACAGGAACAGTAGCTCCGTCAGAAGGAATGAAAGCAGGGTCAATATAAATAGCTGCTAAATCAGCAAACCATTCACGACCGATGATAGTTTCAACGATTCTCATTAATTTACTACCATTTTCATTGCATCCTGTAGTATAACCTAAAGCACTACCAGAAAGTGACATTGTGATATTTGAACTCATAGCGAATGATAAATCTAGAGTTGGGTCTAATTTATATCTAGGAATTTCAAATGTGATATGACCAGCAATGTTACCATTAGAAGCAGCACAAGCATCTCCTGCATAAATAGGAGTTTTGATAATTAAATATAATTCACTTGGAAGAATATCTGATGTTACCCATAAATCTTTTGCTTGTACATCATTTGCTAAATAACGTACACAATAATTAGTACCAGCTGTGAAACCAGCTAATTTGTTACCAGTTACTGTTCCTTCATAAGCATGCCAATCATCTGCGCCTTCTACAGTATACCAGATTAAATAAGTTGCTCCATTAGAGCAAGGTAAATAAGCAGTAATAGGTGCTAATTTTAATGTTAAATCACCATTAGTATCAGCAGTAAGGCCTTCTTCGCTTTGATAATCATTAGCATTAGGATTGAAAGTTCCACCTAATTTTGCTTCAACATATTCAGGTTTCCAGAAAACGTCTGTTAATGTTACTTGAACAGATGCATCATGGTTGAATGTTGCAACGATAGGAGCACCTTGGCCAGCTCTGATTTCATCTTGAGAACTTGTAATGTTAATACCTTGGTCTGTTAAGCTTGTAGCATGGAACATAAATTGCTTTTCACCGTTTTTCATACGGAAAGCAGTAGCTTCACCAACAGAACCTAAAAAATATTTTGCCATATTTGTTTTTCTCCTTTTAAAAATTTTTTTCTTTTTTGCAAAAACCTCTTTGAACAATTACAAGAGGGACATCATAAAAAGAAATAAAATGATGTTTTTATTTATTTTTTATAGATTAAGAAACATTCTTCAATTTTTCCATCATAGTATCTTTAGAAACATATCCACCATCAGCGTATACATCTTTGATTTCTTTATAAATCCAATGTTCTGGAGCATCTTTTCCTCCACCACCTAAACCACATAATCTTCCCATCATTTGAAGAGAATAACTAATTAAGTCGTCCATAGTAGCAAATTCAATTAAAAACTTTCGAATCGTCATCTTATATAAATCGTCATAATTAGGAAGTCCCATAAATACTTTTAAAGCCGCCAACTTCTTTTCCAAAGTAGCAGTTAAATTAGCACTATTTTGTCCTTGTATACGTTTCTTTGTTTCATAATCTTTCTTCAGATGGGGGTCAATATAACTTGTATCCCTGTAATCTGGAAGGTTTTGAAATAATACAATATTCTTTAATCTATTAAAATCTTTGAAGTCAATTTTTTGACCATCAATAAATAATTCGAGTCTATGGGTTTGTTCATTTTCCCCATATCTTATAGTCTCATATAATCCATCCCCGTTACAATGAGGACATTTTATAACAGGTGTTTCTTCTTCGCCTGAGTTATTAGAAGTTTCTCCTTCGTTAGAAGGATTTTCTTCTTTCTTTTGTTCTTTTTCTGCTAACTCTTGAATAAGCTTCTCAAAAGCTTGTTTATAGTCTGCATAACTCATCATCTCTCCACAATGTGGACACTTCATACCTGGAGTTATATGCATTGTAAGTTCGATTAATTTAGTAAAGCGGTAAAGCCATTCTTTTTCTTCAAACTTTGATATCATAAATTCCAAGTCCGTCATTTTTAATTGTTTCTTTATATCCTCAGGCTTTGCATCAGGAGGTAAATTTTTTTTATCTAATGAAAAGCATGGTACTGAATTCATAAAAGCATTGTAATCTTTAACGTTAACAGGATATAATTTTATTCTCTCGCCAAAAGGCACAGGTTTATCCCAAAAGAAATATTCTTCTTCATAATGGTCCAATTCAAGAGCCATTTCATAAGATAACCCTCTATACTTAATACTAACATCGTCCCCTTTTTTCGGTTCTTTGGGGGGAGCAGGTTTAGAAGGAATATCTATTTTAGAATTTTCTTCCTTTTTTTCTGCATTTAAATTTACATTATTGTTTTTTATTTCTTCTGCAGCCATCTTTCCTTTTCTCCTTTTTTTCGTAAATAATTATTATTTTAAATCACAATCCTAAATTTCCTAAAATTAATATCCAAAATTAGGGCTAGTAGAAGCACCAGACATTTTAATAACCATGCGGGTTGTATGCCCAAAGTATGCTCGACTATTCCACAAATATGGTGTTGAAACACAATAAGGATCAACGGATTGGTTGAATTGAAGTTGTCCAATTCCACCTAAACTCATTCCGTTGAATAAAGCTATTACGTTTTTCAACAAAACAGTTGCACGATTTTTCCTCAACACAATAGGCACCCCATTAACATCTCTGTCGTTTGGATTGGCGTCTGCCTCATTAACATCACTTAGAATAGTCCCCGTCTTAGCGTGAACGATCGTTTCAATACATACATGTACGTTTGAAACGATGTGATTTGGCGAATGCAAAGCATCAACATAAATATGAATATGTGCAGTTTGCTCAGTCCACGCATCGTTAATATATGGGGTGATGAATACTCTCTTTCCAGTTTCCTGTGTGTCGTTTTCAACACATATAAGAGAGGCTTTTTGCTCTAAGGTTAAATTGTCTTGCATCAAGGCATTGGGAGTTGCATAATATATAAGTTTCCAAATATTTTCTGCATACTTAGATTTACTGTATAATAATTCATTAACCATTTTATATTCTATACCATCAAGGTTAGGAAAACGGTCAAAATCATTAAATTCATTATTACGATTCTGTAATTCAGGCATCTAATTATACTCCTTTATTTTACATTCTTTTCGTTTGTTAACAACCTAGTTAGGTCATCCACAAGTCTTCGTGTTTCTAAAACCTGTTTTCTGATTACGTTGTGAGCACTATTTTTGTATGTTGTTGATATACCAAATAATTTAATTATGACTTCAGACAATTGGTCTTCAAATAATAAATTAGCAGCGTTAACATCAAATAATAGCGATTGTAAATAGTTATCTGGATTAATTTCAGGATTTTCTTTTTGTTGTTCAATTAAATATAATATAGTAATTACTTTGTTTCTTAATTTTTCTAAATAACTTATCTTTGCTGATAATGATAATCCTAAAGTTATTTCAGGCTCAATTAAGTCCTCAATAATTAAATCAGGATCACCGATTTCCTCTTTTTGTTTTTTATAGTCCGCTAGTTGTTCTTCTGTTAGTTTGAACTTCTCTAAATAATATTTATCGCTTCTTTCTTTCATTAGAACCCACCTTTACGCGTACCACGCATATCCCATCCGAGTTTGCAAATTAAGTCATCTAACTCTTCTTGAATGTTTTTAAACCAATCTAACTTGGCTTTAATAGAATTAGCTGGAGAATAGATTTTAAAATCTGTATCTGTAAGCAAATTACGGATGTCTAAAATAAAATTCTTTTCCTTTTCGCACCATGCAAGTAATGTACAATGTGCCATAATATCAATTACTTTACTTTGAATTACAGCTGGTGTTAAAAATTGGGCAGAATATGACCATGAAATGTTGTCTGTGAAAGCGCCTGCATAACAATACTCGACTGAACAAGGTGTCCCTTCTGGGATAACTCTTGAAAAAGTAACCTTTCTTGTATCACTATCATAAACAGCCTCTGGATCAGGTTTGCCATCTATTTTAAAAGAAAATACACAATTATCAACAGGTACAAAGTCTTCGTCAACCTCAACTTCTGCTGAGCCTGTTCCAACTAAATCATCTCTCATACTTTGTAGAGCACTGTAAGTATTCAATTTTGATGCTATTTCAATTGGATTAGAAAATCTTTCTTTACCATTGAGCAAATAACGTAGCATTACTTTTTGAAATCCTACTGGATCCGCATTGTAATAGAAATTTAAGTCTGGATCATCGAATAGAAAAATTGCTCTGTCAAAAATATCACTAAACAATATCATAAATAATGATCCTCCTTTTAATAATGTATTTGTTCTTTATATTTTTGTTTTATTTTATTCAAAATTGATTATTTAATTTTTTTTAAATCTTCAATTTCATACTTTAATGAATCACAACCAGATAAACGATTTAAGATTTCTAATTTTCTTAAATCACAAAATCTTGGGTCTTTCTTTTCAGGCATAGCTGATGCTTCGTAAACTTTTTGTTTAAAATATTGAATAACGTTGTCTTTATGCGCTGGAGCTAATTTTACAACTAAATCTTCTAAATCATTATAATTTAAACTTCCAATACTTTCTAAATTGTATTTTGAAATTTCATAAGAACTAGCTGGTTTAATCTTTTTAATTTCAGCATAACGTTTACTTACTTCATCATTAAAAACAGCAAGAGTACCATTATCAAACCATGATCTGTATTTACCAACAATTTGGTCAGCTTCTACTCTACTAACTGTTACTAATTCACCTGCCATTGTTAAATTTAAATTAAGAGTAGGTAAATTAATAAAAGTACTTAATCCTGGTGCTCTTTGAACTAAATGAACAAATGTAATTTCTTCATTAGCTCCAATTGTATACTTATCAGGATTATCCATAATTTCTTCTTGTTTGTTTTCAGCCTTTTTTTCAGCAACTGGTTCTTCTGTCTTTGCTTCTGCTGTTACTTTAGCACTAAGAGCAGCTAATAACTGATTAAGAGTATCCTTAATTTCTTTAATATCTTTTGTGTTTTGTTCTGTTGGAGTTAATTTTTTTTCTTTTTCAACAGTAACTTTTGTTTCATTATTTTCCATAATTTGTTTCTCCTTTTAATTCCTTTTTTCCTGATAATTCTTTAATCTCTATTATCAAAAGAGTTATAAAAGTGGTAATCTTATTAAAACAATAGGAAACCTTTAATGCAGGCTGTCCCACTTTTATAATATTTGTTTAAATTAAGTACTTATTTCTAAATTAAAATTATAGAGTTAATGTACCAAATTTAGAACCTACGATTGCACTGATACCAATTCTGTATTCAATCTTGATTTGGTATGTACGATCTGCATTGCCCATTTCAAGTGCGTTTTCTTCAACAACTACTGAATCGCCTTCGAAAACAACTTTAACTGGACGATAAGTATCACTACCAACGAAATAGATTAGGTTGTTAGGAATAGCTAAATCAGCAGTTGTGTTGATTGTCATAGGTTTTAATACGTTAGGGATGATTACTAATGGTGTTCCATGATATTTAGTTAAAGCACCTTCTTTAGCAACTTCTTCACCTAAACCGATTTGTAAGTAGTTATTAGCTGGGATGATTTGACTTAAAGCACTAACTGTACCGATTGCATAAACATCAGCACCTGCATTAGCAGCTCTAACTCTTTCAGAAAGATTATCCCAGTTAGCATCTGACATACCAGAAGCACTGTAACCAGCACCTACAAGAGATGTAGCAGATGTCATAGCAGCAATAATCTTTAAGAAAATATAAGATTCGAATGATTTACCAGCTCTTAAACCGAATAGACCCCAATCGAATGATCCAGCAGCAACTTGATACCAGTTAATAGCAGTTGCGATTTCAACTGGAGAAGCATTTACTGTATATTCATCGTTATAAATTGGTTGTAAAACACCACGTTGAACGCCTTCAGCGATTTCATTAACTTTGAATAAAGCATTTGAGCTTGCTTGGAATCTTGCAGTTTCACCAAAACCAACTTGTACAACTTCAGCTAATGTATCTGTATATTTAGGAGCAGATACCATAGGAGCAGCAGCAACGATAATTTCAGCAATAACAGCATTGAAGTTTTCTTTGAAAGTAGCATTTCTCTTAACGCTTGGATCTTTAACTGCATCTAAAACGTGATCTGCATATTTTTCAGCGAAACGAGTTCCTTCTAAGCAGTATCTAACGATAGAAGCATTTAAATTTTTAACATCTTCTTTATAATCAGAAGAGAATTTCTTTTCGATGTTTTGACCAACATGATCAAGAACTGTATCGATAATGTCATTAAAATTGTCAGCTTGTTTGTTATAAGAAAAAGTTTGTAACATTATTAAGCCCTCCTATTAAAGTTCAACTACTTCAGCTAAGTATCTGATACCGTTAGCAATTTGACCAGTTGTCATTTCAGTTTGAGCTAAAATTTTAACTGCAAATTGGCCAGCAGTGTGACTTGCTGCAGGAGTTAAAATAGTATCATTAGCTGTTAATTCAGCAAATTCACCAACTGTAGGAGTAGAAGCGAATAATCCATCTGTTAACCACATCTTATCGCCTACAGCTAATCTACGAAATCTACAAGTTTTTCCAGCTGGGCAAACTAAATCATATAGTTGAATACCCATTTTATAATCATTTCCGCCAATAGTTCCTTCTTGAATACTTGATAAGTCAATTACAACAACTTTATCAGTTGCAGCTGTAGGAGCTGAAGCAAGATATACATTGTAATCTACATCACCAGTAGTTTGATAAGTTGTATCTGGAGCTAAATCGCCTAATACAACAAATGCACCATCATGAATAGGAGCATTAGCACCGTTAGCTTGGTATAAAGCACTACCAACATAAGCCTTAATATCTTCTGAAGCCATTAAAGCTTTTGCAAAAGTTTTTGTAGCCATATTTTTTTTCTCCTTTGTAATGTTTTTTTATTTTTATTTTTTATTAGGATATTTAAATCCGCCTAACTCGGATTTTATATAATCAATATGATTTTTTTCGGGTATGAATTACCCTAAATACTCCAATAGAAAACTATCTACCATTAGCATAATCAGCTAATCTTTGCTTACGAGTTTTTTCAGTTTTTACTGGAGATGAAGTAGGAGTAAGTGATACGGAAAAATCATCATCTGAATTTCTCTTTGCACTTGTTCCATTGTTGTTGAAATCAAAATAAGCTAATGCAATATCTCTCTTAAGTTCATCAAAAGATTTATTGTATTCGCCATCTTGACATTTCTTTAGAAAAGTAGTTCTTTGTTCTTGAGTTAGACCATTTTGAGACATAAGTTCTAAAGCTTGTTCAGAACGTTTTTCTGCAGTCATTGCAAAAACAGCTTTACGTAATTCTTCAAGTTCAACTTCATATTTTTGTTTTACTTCAAGATAATTATCGCAATCAGCCTTAATTTTTGCCATTAATTCCTCTTGTTCATTAAACTTCTTTTCTTGAGCGGCAAGAGCTTCTTGGCTTTCTTCTAAAGCAGCTTTTGTTTCATTGTATTTGCTCAATAAAACAGCGTAGTCTTCTTCAGAATTGCCAGTTTGGCCATCAGCGCTGTGATCATCATTAGTGCCTTCTTCAAACTTACAATTATTGCAGTTGTCTTCAACGCCAGTTGCAGGATCTGTGTTGTCTTCTGCTGCATTCTTGCAATTGTTACAGTTGTCTTCTGGATGTTCTTCTTCAGCATTTTTGCATTCATTTACTGGATCTTCTGCCGAATTTTTGCAGTTTTTACATTCATCTTCATGATCATCATCATCTTCATGATCATCATCTTCAGGATCTTCCTCTGCATTCTTGCAATTATTATCACAATTGCATTCTCCTTCTTCACAACCTTCAGCACATTTTTCTGAGTGACCATCGGCTTCTGAATTTTCTTGCTCATGATTCTTTTGCTCTTGTTCAGTGTTGCCTTCTTCAGCGAATAACTTTGTTTCATTTTCAGAATTGTTTGGTGCTGGATTGTTTTCCGCATTTTCATTTCCTACTGTTACAGTTGAAACAATATCTTCATGAGTAGAAGTTGCTTGACCTTGAGCAGTTAAATCTTGATTGTCCATTTCGCCTTTGTCCTCCTTTGAGAAATTTATATTTGCTTCAACACTCTCATCTTCACCATCAAGTTTTTGATATGCAAAGCTAAGAGCTTGTTGTTGCCTTGAAAATAAAGCTTTTCCCATTTCATCTAATAATGAAAGAGAAGCTCCTTCTATACCCTCTTTAATTGGAGTTCCCATTTTAGAACCTAAAATTGTAATTCCACTTAAATCAAATTGGGTAATGTGTTCAATATAAGTACCATACTTATATTTTAACTCTTTTCCTTCTTCATCTTTTACGATAAGAGTATGATCATTCTTCAATTCAATAGCGTTTAATTTATTACCATTTAAGTCAGTAAAATAAGCATCTTCAACATTAATTTCAACACTTACTTTTTTACGTCTGTCTTTTATAATTTTTTTAATTTGATGGTAATTATAATTACTCCAAAGAACAGCAGTAGTAACAATCCACTTCTTTCCTTCTTTTTCGCGGACTTCTACTTTGTCCTTATCTCTAATAAATCCAAGAATTTGTTCTTTATTGTCCCAATAAGTAACATCCATTTCTTCATCCTTAGCATTTTTGCCTTCATGAGCCTTAAAGTCTCCTTGAGCAAAATATCCTAAAATTGGTTTATTAATGAAAGAAGGTAAACTTTTAGAATAGTCGTCTGCTACAAAATGAGAATAATTATTATTTGGATTATCATCATTTATAGCCCAAATTTCTATCGCTAAAAATTCTTTTTTAATAATTTCTTTAAGTAATATTCTATCAGATTGAAGGTCAAATGTCTGTTTGCCTAATAATTTTTCATCTAACATATTAACCTCCTTGTGGTATGAAAAAGGGATAGATTTTTCTATCCTTTTTTCCATTTTATTTTAATAAATTAGTCTACACTAAATTCTATTTCAATATCAGCGCCATCTAAATTTGCCATATTATTTGTAAATACACTTGTGTTATTTCCATCATAATAAAGGAAAATATCAATAGCAACTAATGTTTGATCATCAATACTATCTACTAAAACTGTATTAGAGCTAGTAGTAGTGCTATCAAGTTCAACAATAGCTGTACTTGAAGCAACAACAACTTTTACAGGTGCTAAAGTAGTGTTATTACCTGTAGCAGATGCATTAGAAGTGATTGTAACTCCACTAACAACTAAATTTTCAGCAGGATTAGAACCAACAGTAACAGTAATATAACATACTTTATGAATTACATAAGTTGCGAAATTAGCAGAAGTAAGATAATTCTTTTCATCTGTAGAAGTAGAAGCAGTAGGTTCATCAGCAATTTGATAATACCATTTACCTTCAGTATTTGCATCTGCACTGTTTGTTAATGCATCATGTGCAGAAGGCATAACTTTAGATTGAGTAGTAGTCATATTGTAATCAACAGTCGTTAAACCATCGTTTTGAACAGTATCAATATCATTTACAGTACTAATAAGTAAATAAATTGAATCAGAAGTAGCTGTTATAGACATACCTATAACAGATACTGTTTTATTCATTGAAAACCATGCATAAGTAGAAGTTCCTAATGCAACGAATGCAAAAGCAACAGCAATAATAGACATAATTAATTTTGTATAAATTTTTTTAAACATAATAAGCATTCTCCTTTTTTTTATTTTTTTCTTCTCAGAATGCTTTTACGTATCTGTCTGATTAGCAGCATGGCTCCAGTTTTGTGAAAGCTGGCAAAACGACAACTAATTAATAAAATTTGTATAGTCGTTGATATGAATATTCATATCAGCGGGACTAGTTGTTTTAGCAACATGAACCCATTCTTCTGCTTGTTTGAAATAATCTAACATTAACAAAGATAGATCTTCTGCATAAAGTTTTACTTCTGCGTCATCATTCATTTCAGCGATTTCAATTAGTTCATGAATTCTATTTACTAAAGCTTCTGCTAATGTCTTGTTATCTTCAAAAGCTTCAACTAAATCTGCATAATCATAAGTATGGTCTGCTAATCCAATTCTAATAGGACGAACATCTAACTTTAACATAAAATTAGATAATCCATCAGCAAACTTATCACTTGGAAAAGCATGTGCCCATTTTTCATGATATACTTTTTCGATATTGTTATAATAATTATAACCTAACCAATAAGCAATATTATCACTAATTGCATTAGCATCAAAAAAAGCTTGCAATAAATTTTGCAATTTTTCAACTGTTGCATCAGAAACTTTCATCTTATTTTCCTCCTATTTTATTCTTCATCAGAGGAGTGTAAATCAAATGTCTCTTTGCATTCCTCACAAATTTTTTGTTCTTGTTCTAAATCAAAATCTAATTTTTTATGGCATATAATGCATCTGTGTTCTTCAATATCTTTCATAACGTCTTCTGCTGAAAAATATTCATTTTTAATCTCAGAGATATCATCTCCTCTATCTTTAGATTCTTCTGTTGAATCACTGTCTGGGTCTTTTTTAGCTGGTCTGCCAACTTTTTTAACCCCATTAGCCATTTCATCATCTTTATCAGATGAGTTATTTTTCATATTCTGTTTTGCTAACTTATTACTCATCAACATAGTTGGAGTTACGAGTTTGTCATATATTCCAATTGAATCTAAATAATTAACAATAGCTTCAGCTTCCATAGTATCGATATCTTCACACGCTAATAATTTAGGTAAGAAGAAAGTTGAACCTCCAGCAACGCACTCTTTTAAGAATGATTTTTCTTCATCTAATGAGAAAATATCACCAAAAATTTTGATACGCCACTCATGTTGAAAGCCTAACATTTTTTGTAGTATAAAGTTAACAACTCTTTCAAATTGACGAGTAACTGCATCATATTGAGAAGCCATTTTCTTTGTAGCAACTTTAATTGCAAATACAGAAGGCTTGTCATTTGAAATAATTAAACCAGCTTCATCTGCTCTACTAATAAAGTTTGTTGTAGCTGCGGTTAAAATTTCTGAACTATTAACACTTGATGTATCTAAACTATGTAATTTAAAGTTTTTTAATGGTGCAAAGAAACTTGTAACATTTTCAGAAACTTTATTATCAAATTCAGCATTTAAAGCATCTAATGTATTAGGGCTAATATAAGTACTATCTCTACCAGCATTTGCGCTAGGGACTACTTCTACTTCAGCAGTTAAAAATTGGCATAATCTTTGAACTGTAAGTAATGCAGATGCGTCTGTAAATGAAGCTAGATTTTGTAAGTCTAATAATAATCCTGCTGTATCAGGAGCTTGAAAAGCATTTGACATATCACTTGCAAAAACATAGCATAAATCTTGAGGTAATGTTACCCAATAATAGTAAGTATCTCCTGTTTTTTCAAGTAATGCTCCCATTTTCTTGCCTTTATATAAAGGTTGATAAGTAGAAGCCTTAAAAGGGTCTAATTGTTTCATCTTTTTTCTGGTTTCTACTATTACTCCTGTCCTATTCATATCTTCCCAAATTTGTTGAATATAAGGGTCAAATTGTTTAGGATTTGTTCCAGGCGTAAAAAACCACATCATATTAAATGAAGCTCCATACCCTAATTTACCCATGTATGTTAATTTAACATAATCAGCAGGCATCTTTTGAAGATACGCATAATTAACGCCATCAACTCCTTTTTTATCATAACTAAAAGAATTACGTAACATGTAAACACTTTTACCTTCTTTTTTTGTCTCTAAAGCTATTCTTTTAAAAGTATTAACTACATTAAATTCTCTTACCCAATCATAAACTATTTTTCTTTCGTGTTTGAAATCCTCTTTTTTATAATCTTCTGCTTTTTCAAGAAGAGGGGGTACGATATAATGTTTAAAAGAAGGAACGTCAGCAGCTTCTCTTAACATTTTATAAAATAAATAATTTGAAGCAGACAAAGAACCAACGGCTGATCTAAGCATCATTTCATGATTACCTGGATCTTTAATTGCATCTATTAAACTTTCTTTTTCAAACTCAGCAGGTAATGTAACCAATCTTTTTAATCTTGTATTTTGAATAAATGGATTTTGTAAATCACTTACAAGATTATTAATTGTATTAACACGATATCCTGTTTGGTTTGCAGCATTTGTATATTTACTAAAAATTTCTTTGTATTTAGCTGTTAAATCTGCTACTACAATTCTTTTTGTTTCTTGATCTGAACTGCTTTGTGATTGATCAGAATTGTCTGTCATCATCAAAACTTCCGCTTTTTCATCTACTAGGGGTTCTTTTTCTTCTTTTTTAGGACGCCCTACTTTTGTTTTATCTTCAGCCATTCTGACCCTCCTTATTGTTCTTCTTTTGGAGTATCTTCTCCTTCTTGATTTTGATTTTCTATAGTCGCTAATGCTTTTTCATAACGCTCTTTTGCATTATTTACTTCGTCTATAACTTTTTCTAATAAATCTAATTTCTTACTAATTCTTTGCAACTCAGGTTGTTGCTCATTTTCTATTTTAATTTTTAATTGTTTATCCAAGTTAGTAATAATCCATTGATTAGTATATAAATCAAAATCTAATTTATCATTTAAATCATATGTATGAACCATAAAATCAACTTTATATTTTTTTAAAGCTCTACGAATATAGGCTTCGTTTACTTCCTCTTTTTCTGAAGCAAAAAGTATTTCAAAGTCTTTGTCTGATGCTGTAATTATAAAGTCGCCAGTATTTAAAATTTTTTCAATAATTCCATTATAATCAACGTCGGGTTGATTATTTAAAGTTATTTTACATACTATCATTTTGTTTCTTCCTTTTTTACCTTTTTATACTTTATGGTGATAGATATTTCTTTCGAAATACCTATCGTTATTTTGTATTATTCCCAAGAAATACGAATTTCTCTCCAAATAATTTTTTCTTTTTTTTCTTCGTTTTCTTCTTCTTTCTCTCCTACTTGGTCTCTTCCTAAAAGGGCATCTATAACATTTGCTCCTCTTGGACGAATATCAGTTGTGTCAACTGTGTCTTCTTTTTGTTCATAAAGTTCAACTTGGAACCCATTTAAACGAAGGTCTTTAACTGCTTCAACAACTAATTCTACTTTAAGTTCTCCAAAAAAGAACCATGTTGAATATCGATTATATTCTGCAGCCTCTCTAATATCGTCATAAAGACGGCTTAAAAGTCCGTTAACATTTTCGGCTTTTGCTTTTGCTTCTGCCGCTGTTATCCTATTAATTAATTTTGCCATAATGTTTTTCTCCTTATTTTTTAATTTTTAATCCGTCAAAAGGTTTGTTTATATTTCCAAATAAATTATTATTTTTTCTAATATTGACAGTATTAGTATAACTATTCTTTTTCTGTCTATAATATTCTTCCATTTCACTAGACTTATCGTCTGTGTCTAATAATAAAGACCTATTTAATTCAGAAATGAAATATGCCGCCAAAATAAAAGCATAAACACGGTCATCATGACGGACATGTGAACCAGTAGGTATCTTATAATTCATATTGCCAGCAGAAGTTTGCTCTTTTACAAAAGCTTTCATTTCTTCTTTAAGTAAATCAAATTGTAAGAATGTTCTTAAATCATCTTCACTTACAGTCTTTTCGACGTCGTCAATAAATACGGAAGAACTTCTAGGTGATTCCATTGGAAATATAATATATCCTTCTTTAACTAATTCTGCAGCAGCCTCAAACATCTTTTGACGATATTTTCTTGCTTCCATTAAACGTAAAACATCTTTGGCCTTAGGATATTTATCCTGTTGAGCTGCACAATCTTCGTCTGTTAAATCAATAAATCCAGGCCATACATTTCCTTTTTCGTCTTCAAAATCACTCCAAAGGTATTCTGCCATAGCTCTTCCTCCACCACCTGGGTCAAATCGAATTTGGATATTTTCATATGGAGGAACCTTACCGTTATAATCAAGAAAAATCTTTCTTAACGCTTTTAACTGGTCGGGGGTTCTCATCTGTCGTTTAGACCCATCGGGATGAACCTCTATTAGATTTATTAAATTAACTATCTTTCCTCTATATTTTTTATCGCTCTTATCTTGCCAATATTCCATAACTAAAACAATGGAATTGTCGTTTTGTAGGGCGGGGTCGTGAGTAATCACATATTTTTTGTCTTTACCCTCTGAACAATATACGGGGAAATAATCCTGAGTATTTCTTACAATGTCCGAACTTCTAAATACGCAGTTCGCTGCATTGTTTTTACTAAACTTATTATAATATTCTCTGATAGCCTTAGACTCATTAGCTCTCATATCATCATCAATCTTCTTTTGAGTAAGCAATGGAGACCAAGGAACACCATTAATTGTTGGATGTAATGGTAATTCACAAGATGCATCAACTGCAAAATATCCTGGAATTCCCATAATCATCTTCATGGCATTTTCTTTATACTTCTTCCAAAGATAAGAATCTGTATCTCCTGCAGAAGAAGCATAAATAATTTGGTTTGGAATATCAAGAGGTAAAACATCTAAATCCAATCCAACACCTGTCTTAAATCCTTTTTCTTGAGCAGCAAAAGGTTCAGTTACAGTGAAGAATTCTTCAGGAATATTTAATGCTTCATCATAGAAGTTTAAATTTGAACGTAATGAAACGGCTGTCTTTGCAGAACCTTTAACAGTAGAAATTATACTACCATTATACAACTCTAAAGACCATCCTTTATTGTTGTCGTGAGTAAATCCATCTGAATCTGCTTTTGACTTTACCATTTCACCGATAAATACGTCTGAAGAACCAACTAATGAAGAAATATTCTTCTTAGCAATATCTTCTAATTTTGTAAATGTTTCTTGTGATTGACGCGATACTCCAGCTAATATTCTTATTTTCATTTGAGGAAATAAGACCGCTCGAGCCATTAAATATAATGCACCGACAAACGTCTTGCCTGCATTACGGCTCATAACCCATACTGCTGAAGAAGCTGTCCATGTTCCTTCTATCATATAGGCTTGATAATCCATTAACTTAATTTTAAATATTTTTTCAATAAACGCTACTGGATGTTTCCTTCCCCATAAGATTAAACGGATATATTTTTTTAATGATTCTCTTCTTCTCTGAGTTATTTTATTTTGAGTCAAATTATTATAAACTGATACAGCCATAATTATTCATCTCCGTTAGGTGGGTCTCCTTCTTGAGCAGGAACCTCATATTCATCTTCGAGAATCATATCAATTTCTTCAGTATCAATTCCTTTGTTTATATATTCTTGTTTTAATTCTCTTAATAAACGACCTTTTGTTAATTTAGCTTTTATAAGTCTCAACTCTTCAGCTAATTTATCGTTTTCTGTAGAAAGTTTTTGGATTTCATCTCTTTGTTCCTTTATCATATCTACATAATCATTTTCTCCAAGTTCTAATTGTTCAATCATAGACCTTGAGCTAATATCAGCAATGTGTTTTATACTAGAGCTTGTTTTAATATCATAATAATTAGTTACTGCTTCATCGTCATAACCTTCAAGCAATTCTTTTTGTACCCCAGAAAGAGTACCAGAACCTTTTCCTGCGGAACCAGAATAACGCATTGAAAAACCATTTTCTCTGGCTTGCTTTTCAATAATTCCCGCTAATGTCGCTTGAGCATTACTCCACTTAGCTATATTATCTGCTGCTTCTTTCGAACTATCATCAATTTGAATTACCTCTTGAAGTTTAGCATTTAATTTTTCTAAGTTAATATAATTTTTAACAATTTCTAATGCCGCTCTTTGACGAGGTAAATCTTCAGCAATAGTGTCGTCAAGCATCATGTATAGAGACCTATAAAGATTAGACCTTTCTTCTATTGGATAATCTTCAAAAGGGTCATATAAGTATGTTGCAAATATTTTACTACGATAAACTTTATCTTCTTTTGAAAGAACCGCTTCTATTTCTTGTTGCTTTTGTTCTTCAATTTGTTTTTTACGAGCAGCAAAATCGTATTGACCTGATATAATTTGTTGAAAAACATCATATCCTATTTGAGAAAAAAATGTTTTTCCTTTGTATGGATTTGCTTTTCCAACATTAGTTAATAATTTTAAATAAGTATCTGGAAATTTATTATCAGGATGAGTTGAACCATCATGATACTTCCAAAATACTAATTTGTCAATTAAATATTGGTCGTAATAAAAATCAAAATCATAACATAATTGAAACATCGCTCTGTTAATATTACCTTCAAAATGTTCTAATAATTTTTCATAATACTTTGCGACACATTTTTTACATAATATTAAACGAGGTTTCTTATCTACATGTATATTGCCAATAAACGAAGCTGTAGCCCAAAAAGATGTTCCTTTTGTTAAATTAGTTTTACATCCTGGGCAAGTATAAAATCGCTTATCTTCTCCAAAATTTTGTAGAGGAATTCTTTCTGTAACTCCTCCGCCTTCTTTGATATATTTTCTAAAACTATTAAAACCCTTATTTTCTAAAGGCCAAATAGAACGAAGAAAATCATCATCTGGACACTTAAAAGGATCTAAAGAGGGTTCTTCTGCTGGATCAGTTGATTTCTTAGCAGCAAGTTCCTCTAATTCCTCTTCTGAAAAATCAGAATTAAAAGAGTCGTCTGAAGGGTCGATTTCGGGTGCTATTTTTTTTTCTTCTAAATCAGCCATCCTTTTCCTCCTTGTTTCCTTTTTACCATTGCATTATAAAAACCCGTCTTTTGAACGGGTATTTATAAATATTATTTTATATCTTCAAAAGTAGTAACATTGATACTGAAACTACCATCATCTTCAAAAATTACTGTTGTTTGACTTGGGTCACCGTAAAGATTTTTACTTCTTGCAAATTGGTCTGGTCCCATTAAAGAGTTACACATAATAACTCTTGTACCTTG
>AUXO016141151.1_pt1 | contig 26656 bp, 20 predicted proteins | sample 768731 | NCBI WGS metagenome assembly AUXO01 (sample SAMN02715735, study PRJNA202380) | gut metagenome | biome: sheep rumen | host: Ovis aries | place: New Zealand: Palmerston North
ATCCAAATTTCTATCTAAAAAACATTTAATAATTAAAAATAAACTAAAAACAAAAAACGTCTAAAAACGAATCTAATACAAACATTATCGTAATATACAAATGATAACTAGTCAACTTTAACATAAAAGTTAGGACCTCCACCATTAAAGTGTTTTACATAAAGCATTGACCCTAGTGTAGATTCATTAACAGTATCATCTACATTTATGTTTATAACCTTATCCCTAATCGCGTCAGTAGGCAAAACACAACTAATAGAACAAAAAATAAACTCATTACCAGCACGACGACAAACAACACACTTGATTTCATTCATACAATCTTCATTTTCGAGTTTAACCTCGTTATTTTCAATACCTCTATTAAAATCACCTCTCGACCACACTCTAACAACATCACTACATTTAACACCAAAAAACTCACTAATAAATTTCTTAAATTTAAGTTTCTCTAATAATAACCCATCTTTATGAAATCCCTCTGAATCACAACACCCAGCAAATACCGTATTACTTACCAAACACCATAATATTAAATACACTCTCTTCATAACAATAATATAAAACAAACTATCTCTTAAAAAAACTAAACAAAATCATACTTAACTAGACTTGAAACGATAATAATGACTATTTTCATAAGAATACACAAACAACCCTTTTGCTAACATCTCATAAAACTCAGAATCAGTACTAGGAGCATCCTCTTCTAACTTATTCAAATTAGGCTTCACATCACAACTACAAGCACAAGTAAAATATTTATTGCCAATCCTACAAACGACATAACACCTCTCCCCACCTTTTTCCTGAAATGTTGTAATATCGATTTTAGAAGAACTACTTATCCACAATATATCACTATCTTTAATACCTAAACAATCAGACAAAATCCTCTTTAACTTACTCTTTGTACAACACCCAGCAAACGCTACATTCCCAACAAAACAATAGAATATTAAAAACAATCTGTTCACGAAAGTAAGATAACAAAAAAACACACAATAACAAAATTCCCAAAACAATTTACTACGAATCACCATCTTTACGAAAATTGTCAAACTTCTTCAATTCATAATAATCCTCAACCCCCATTTTTTACATACAGAAAAACCTTTATGAAGGTCCTTCTTCTTTTCAGACGAAGAATTAATAAGCCTTACTTTGTTAAGATCAGGATTAATATCAGACCTAATAAAACAAACTAAAAGATAACAACTAACCTCATGCTTAATCCACCACCTACAATTCAACACCTCATTAGACGCCTCTTGTTCAATATAAGTTTCAAAATCTCTATCACCATACCCATAATACACTCCAACAATATCACTCTCTTTTATACCAAAACACTCACAGACAAGTTTCTTAAACTTTTTCTTCTCAGTAGAACCACAACAACCAAATACTGTAAAACTATTAACCAAACAACTAAGAATAAAATACAACTTACGCATATATATACCAATATAAAAAAATATTCATAAATAACTCAAAAAATTATTTTGTATACCTAAAATATAAGTTTCGGAAGCTCTTTAATCTGTGACACGTACAAAAATTTAAGTCCTGAAATATAATCTTTTTTTATCTCAGAAACATCTTTTTTATTATCCTTACACATTATAATTGTTTTTATACCTGCCCTCTTAGCTGCTAAAACCTTTTCTTTTATCCCTCCGACAGCGGTTACCTCACCTCGTAATGTTATCTCTCCAGTCATTGCTAAAGAACTCTTTATAACCTTACCAGTCAATAACGAAAGCAATGTTGAAAATAAAGTAATCCCAGCTGAAGGACCATCTTTAGGCGTTGAACCATCAGGAACATGAATATGAAAATCACTCTTCTCAAACATTTTAGAATCCAAACCCAACTCTTCTACGTGCGACTTAATATAAATAAATGCCAAATTAGCAGATTCCTTAATTACATCTCCCAAACTACCAGACAACGTTAATTTCCCTTTCCCACTCATTTTCACAGACTCCAAAAACAAAATATCTCCACCACCAGGAGTCCATGCCAAACCTATAGCAACTCCAGGTTTTACTAATTTCCCTGCACGGTCATTGTTATATTTAACAATCCCTAAATACGATTCCAAATTATCAGCAGTCAAAACCTTATCAAAATCCTTCTTCTCGACAACCCTAAGGCATACCTTTCTTATCAAACTATTCAACATCCTTTTAAGTCCTCTAACCCCTGACTCACGTGTATAATCAGTTATTATCTTCAAAACACAATCATCAGTTATTGATATACCTGCAGACCTTAACCCATTCTCCTCTATTAATTCAGGAATTATGTAATCCTTAGCTATTTGAAGCTTTTCCTCTACGGCGTACCCACTAACATCGATTATATCCAATCTATCTTTTAGAGCAATAGGAATGCTGCTATAGTCATTAGCAGTGGCAATAAACATCACTTTAGATAAGTCATAGGGTGTCTCAACATAATGATCTACAAACTCACTATTCTGATCAGGATCCAAAACCTCCAAAAGTGCTGCAGCTGGATCACCTTGGAATTTAGTCATCTTATCAATCTCATCTAAAACAAAAACAGGATTAGATGTTTTAAGATGTTGTAATCCTTTCAAAATTCTACCTGCCATAGCACCAATATAAGTCTTTCTATGGCCTCTTATTTCTGCCTCATCATCAATACCACCTAACGAAACCTTAACATATTCTCTATTCAACGCCTTAGCTATTGATCTACACAATGAAGTCTTACCTACTCCAGGAGGTCCAATTAAACATAATATATCTCCAGATACAGCTTTATTCCTCAATTTATAAATAGACAGATACTCAAGAATCCTCTCTTTTACCTTATCAACACCAAAATGATTTTCATTCAATATATCCCTTGCTTTATCTATCTCCAAACTCTCAACATTATATGTCTTCCACGGTAACTCTAAAATAAACTCCGCCTGATTAATTAAAATCATATAATCTGCACTATTCTGAGTAACCTTCTTAGCCTTTTTTAAGAGTTTATCAACAAAATCACGAGTGCTTTTACTCATTTTCTTCTTAGCAGCCTTTGCCTTTAACCTACTTATATCATCGTCGTCACCAGAATAACCAAGATTAGACAATTCACTTTCAATTGTATCAAGTTGCTGCCTTAAAAAAAGCTCTTTCTGACGACTATCAAGTTTCTCTTTTGTCTTCGATAAAATGTCTTTCTTTATGCCAGAAAATTCAACCTCTTTATTCAAAAACTCTATTAACAAAGCTCCTCTCTTAAGTAAATCCGTCTCCTCTAAAATCTTCTGCCTCTTATTATTATCGAGATTAACACATAACGCAACAATATATATAAGCAAATTTAAATCGTTATTCTGCTCAATAAAAAACTTTATCTCAACAGGAATACTTTGATAATCTACTAACTTAGTCAGCAATTCCTTTATTGCCGAACAGATAGCCATAACCTTGTCCAAGTCTTCATCATATTTACAGTCATTAATAATTTCTACACTACAGGTTGAATTACCATCTATATCATCACTTTGAACTCTAAACTTATCAATACCTTGTAAAATTACCTGAACACTATTATCTCCTACATTAACCAACCGCAATATCCTAGCAGTCGTTCCTACTTTATAAAAATCACCATTCCCTGCATCTAACCCAATAACTCCCAATAATTTTGAATTTTTATATGCATCAGTAAAAACATCAATCTCATCTCTATTAGACGTAGATACAGGAATACATAAATTTGGGAATAACACATTCCTAACCTTTACTAAATATAAATCTAAAACAGTCCCATGTTGCAAAGATTTAACTCCCTGTTCATTCAATAAAAACTTTATAAAATCAAATGATGTAATAACACCACCGAAAAACACATTTTGGTCGTCTGTACTCATATAAAACCTGACTATAGCAAAAAAGTTTCCAACTTATACATATTGAAATAACACTTCGTTTATCACTTGTAAATATAGTAAAAATTTATAACCTCTGAATTGTTAGAATAAACATATTTTTTCATTTCACAATTATGCCGCTCCTTAAGATAATTATACAACGACAAGATATATCCCCTAGAAGCAACATTCATATCGTCAGAAAAAATCTCTAATGTGTTAACCTTCTTAAGTTTAAAAAATAACTCTTCTATAAATTTAAACCCAATCTCCTTTAAATACCCCTTCCTTCTATAAGCTTTAGCAATCCAATATGACAATGTCAATACACCCTTACGTAAAAACTTAAAATTCAATTGTCCAATAACCTTGCGCTTACCATTCTCATTTAACTTTATAGCGAAATAAAAAACATTAGGTCTAAACTGTCTCCCCTCTAAATACCCTAAAACCTCTTCCTTAGTTTTTGGCCAATTTTCAAATTCATCATAATAATGCATATCATCTTTATCAAGGAAATTCGGCCAAAATTCATTCATATCCTCTTTAGTAGTTAAATTCGCAGTAAGCCTTTCAGTTTTAAACCCGTTTTTAATATATTTTGACATAACATCCATCTCAACGTTTACTTGTGAACACCATTGGCAAAAAAAACTTATATTAAAAAAAACAAATATAAAACTTATAACCATATTACTCTAAAAACACAATAAAATAATTCTTCTTACCTTTTTGAACAAGAATAAAATCATAATTTAAAATATCTTTATTAAACGCTTCTTCACGAGATCTAACTTTAATCTTATTAATAAATACACTATTACTAGCAATAGAGCGCGAAATATCACTCTTTGATTCAAAAAAACTATTCAAACAAGCGGTACATAAAAAATCATAACACGACACACATTCAGACAACTTACTCCTAGATACATGCACATTTCTAATATATTTTAGATTGTCAATAATATCTTCAATATTCCTAAAACATTCAAAATCTCTACTACCAAAAAGGACGTCAGATATTTCTAAACACTTTTTCATCTCACTATCTCCATGAATAAAACTAGTCATCTCCTTCGCTAACTCTCTCTGCAATACGCTTCTACATTTATTTTCCACCTGATTGGAAATATCAGTATCAATTGAACTAATATCCCTTAAAGAGAACATCTTAGTAACCTCGATTATCTCATCATCAGGTATATTAACCCAAAACTGAAAAAACTCATAAGGAGACGTTTTCTTTTTATCCAACCATACACAACCTCCTTCAGTCTTTCCAAATTTACAACCATTGGATTTAACCAACAACCTAGTTGTAATACCATGCACCTGATTGCCGTTTTTCTTCCTAATAAAATCAATACCAGACGTCACATTTCCCCACTGATCACCACCTCCAAGCTGCACATTTACATTAAACTTACTATTCAAATAATAAAAGTCATAAGCCTGTAATAATTGATAAGAAAACTCAGTAAACGAAATACCATCAGAAATTCTTCTTTTTACGCTCTCTTTAGAAGACATATAATTAACGGTCATATATTTCCCCTCCCGTAAGAAATCTATAACATTCATCTTTGAGTACCACTCCGAATTATTTACGATATTTACATCACAATTATGCATGTTAAACAGAGATTTAACCTGATCACATATACAACAAACGTTCCTATCTATCTCACTCTTTTCTAAAAATACTCTCTCGACTGATTTAAAAGATGGATCACCTATCATCCCAGTAGCCCCACCGATAAGTAAATAGATATTATTTACGCAAACATTCTTCAACCTCATTAAAGTTATTATAGGAACCAAATGTCCGACGTGCAACGAATCACCGGTAGGGTCAACACCGCAATAAATATTTACCTTATTTTTTAAAATAAAATCTTCAACACCAACACTCTTATCCTTCAAAACACCCCTAACAACCAATTCCTCGAGCACATTCATACAAAAAAAGGAAAAAAGAAAAAATAACCAATACCTAAAACAACATCAACAAAACAAAATTATAAATTCTTATCACTACTTCCAATGTCTTCACTAACCTCTTCAACCTTCAACTTAGAACACTTAAATTCATCCATAGCCACAAGTTCAGGCTTCTTAAGATTCTCAAAAAACTGCGATATTTCATCCTGTGCATCATCATTAAAAGCCTCATCAGAAGGGAACTCCCCAACATAATTTAACCAATCATTCAACTTTCCACTAAGATCCTCAAACCTATCTAATTCAATTTGTCTAGCCCTTATTATACAAGTCGATACATTCTTATACAAATTTCCACGTGAAAATGTAGACATATCACACGGCGCAAGAGTCAAATCATCAAAACTAGCCATACTACTATGTTATCACATTTAATCTTTTATTCGCAAATATAAATAAAACTTTTTTCAACACACACGGAAAAACAAACAAAAAACCAAAATTCTATAATAAAAAGCGGAGAAAGAGGGATTCGAACCCTCGATATAGTTTCCTATATCGCAGTTTAGCAAACTGCTGGTTTCAGCCACTCACCCACCTCTCCTTTTACAACATCATTAACCAACTTACCAAATCTATCAACATCAACCATCGCCAAATTTGCCAAAACCTTCCTATTTATCTCGACATTAGCCTTTTTTAGAATACTAATAAATTTAGAATAGCTAAGTCCAAACAACCTAGCTCCAGCATTTATCCTTTGAATCCACAAAGACCTCAAATATCTCCTTCTCTGTCTAGAATCCCTACGTGCGTACTCATTAGCCTTATTATAAGCATTCTTAGCAATAGTCCAAACGTTCTTTCTACGACCATAATATCCCTTCGTTTTTTTTAATATTCGCTTTCTCCTACTCCACGAAGATACAGAATTAACAGATCTAGGCATAAAAACAACTATTGTAGCGGGAGAAGGACTCGAACCTACGATCTCCGGATTATGAGCCCGACGAGTTACCAACTACTCTATCCCACTATAATATTTTTTATACCATAAAAATACGATTATAAAAATTTTTACGCAAAAATATTTTAGAATTAACTGAGGACGTCAAAATACATGGGTGATTAACTCAGTGGTAGAGTGTTTCGTTCACATCGAAAAAGTCATTGGTTCAAATCCAATATCACCCACTAAATATGCTTATATTTAGAGTAAAAATATTGATAGCTGTTATATTAACAATCTTAAACGTAGCAGCAATGTCACATCAACAACTACTAACTGATAGGTATAGTCTAAAAGCAATTGAACACTGCTTACTTCTATATAATGGCTTTAACGATAAAAACACCAAAAAAAAAACTGGGGAAATAGGCTACGACTTCAATTTTATAAATTATTTTGAAGATGAAGATATAAAGTCAAAAATAAATCCATACACTTCAATAAGCGATTTCTTCTCAACATACAGTACCATACTTGAGGAAAATGATTTATACAATGATATCAAAAATACTATTATTTCTGATGATAATAAAGAAGAAGACACTGTGACTGAGATATGGTTTAAATTTATAATCATAGCAAAATACATATACAAAAATATAATTACAATCCTCGATAATAAAATAACTGAAAGCAATAAAAAAAGGAGGAAAAGCGAAAAAGATGTTAAATTACATGATTCATGTACCTATTTCAAAAAACTTTACCAAACAAGAATAGAGGAATACGAAATGATACTAAAGCACTTTAAAACAATCTATGAAAATGAGTTTAAAAAAAAAACACCAGTTGGAGGCGCCAATACATATAATCTGAGCGACGAAGAAAAAAAAGAAATCATAAAAACACTAAAAAAATATATACTAAACAACATGAAGAACATTAACACAGAAAAATATAAAGATTTACTATTTATAGAATACAGACGAAAAGGGACAAACCATGAAAACGATAAAGGGTTTGACCCATTCCCAACTGAATTATTTGCTTAATCAACGCTATCTAAATATATCTATTATTCTTGCAAAATATTTAAAATATTCAAAGTTATACCTTCCCTGGAAAAAACTGAATACTGTATTTCCCTATACCCTCTAATTAAAATATTCTTACCATTAACAATACCACAAATAGAACCATCACCAAACTTTATTCTACAAATAGTATCTCGATAATAAAACATAGACCCAATAAAATAAACCGTACTTTCAAAAACAGGCGAGTAATTTCCAAAACCAAACGGAGACAACTTCAAGATATCACTATAAAATTCACATGTAATATATCTTAATGGAATCTTAATATTAACATCCAAACTCTCACCAAAACTACTATTTTTCAATAAAGCACTCACTTTATCTTTGAACGAACTTACAAATTTATATATATTCTTCCTCTCTAATAAAAGCCCAGCTGCCATTTTATGTCCACCAAACCTAACTAACAAATCTTTGCATTCACCAAGTACAGTCACTATATCTAACCCCTCTACTGAGCGTACAGATCCAACAATATAGTCACTATCTTTGTCTGCCATCACAACAGATGGAACGTATTTCTTTTCAACACACTTGGCTGCTAAGATCCCCAAAATTCCTAAATTCCAATCACTTTTATAGACAACTACAGGTTCACAACATTCATTATTAACACTAATCATACTATCAATCTCGCGCAAAGCTTCATTACATAAATCCTTCCTAATACGATAAATATTATTTATCTCTCCAACCAATTCCACAACTCTACTTTCATCATCGCTAGTAAACAACTCTACACATACCGACGGATCACCTACCCTACCAGGTGCATTTATTCTAGGGCCTATTTTAAATAATATATCATCGACTCCTACATTTCCTTCTAACCCAGAACTACAAATCAAATATTTCAACCCCAACTGCGGATTTAGATTTATCTTCTCCAATCCTTTTACAAGCAACACTCTATTTTCGTCAACTAAAGGAACAATATCACAACAAATACTCAAAGCTAACAAATCAATATATTCATAAATATCATCTTTGGCACCCAATAACCTAACATTAAGTGCCTGCAATAACTTAAAAACCACACCACACCCAGATAAGTCCTTAAACGGATACGTTGATTCAATCCCTTTCGGATTCAATATCACATTTGCACAATTCTGTCCATCTCCAAATTCATGATGATCAACAACAATAACCTTTATATTATTCTCAACAGCTAAAGATATGGCTTCATAATCCTTCGTTCCACAATCAACAGTTATAATCAAACGCACACTTTTATCAATTGCAAACTTCACATCATCTACAGATAACCCATAACCATTGCCAAATCTACTAGCTGTTCTATAAATTAACCTCTGTGCTAATTTAAAATTCTTCTGCAAGAATCTATATAATATAGAAGCACTAGTAATACCATCAACATCATAATCACAATAAATCAATATATTCTCACAATTCGTAATCGAATGTTGAATAATATCAATACATTCAACAATACCAGTCAATAAAAATGGATCATGCAAATCATTAGCACTAGGATTTAAAAACTTATATATTTCACCTACATTACATCCAAAACGCTGAATCAACACCGCAGAAATGTATTTATTTACTCTAAACTCTCTAGAAATGAGTTCTATTTTGTCTCTATTAGGAATTAATTCATATTTATATTTCAACCAACTCATCAATAATTACTAACACCTAATAGTATAACCTTTTTGACACTACAATAAACAATTACAATACTTTATTGCAATCATTTTTATTTTTCAAATTTTTTAACTATCAAAAATATAAATGCGTAACAAAAATTTAATACTGACCTTAACATTAATTTTTACATCGGTATCGATGTACTATCTGACATTTACAGTACTAAATATAAAAATAGAGAGAGATGCCGATAGAGTTTCAACATTTAATGGTGTCATAGATTTAAATAAGAAAAAAGAGTACCTAGACTCGATTTATGACAAACCAGTTAAAAAAATATTATGGAAGAACTTTACTTACAAACAGATTAAAGATAAAGCTTTAAATTTTGGATTAGATCTACAAGGTGGAACAAGTATTGTAGTTGATATTGATATAGATGAATTGATAGTACGATCGTGCAATAAAGAATATAGAGATACAGTAGAGGATGCATTAAAAACAATACCATTAAATGGGAAAGCAGATATTAAAAAATACGTAAAGAGAATAAAAGACATTATAAAAGATAATAAAGATCCAAATATATTCGTTAAATGTTTCTCTAATAAAAGGAACGGGATTGATGCAAATAGTAAAGATGAAGATGTAGAAAACTTACTAATCGACAAAATAAACAGTTCTATAAAAAAGACACACGAGGTAATTATATCGAGAATAGACAGTTACGGAGTATCACAGGCAAATATTCAAAGATTAGGTGATAATAGAAAAATACAAATAGAAATACCTGGTACACACAGTAAAGAAAGTATAAAGAACCTATTACATGTAGGTAACCTAAAATTCTACGAGACGTACGATACAAAAAATATAGAACAATTAATAGATTCTGCAAATAAAATTATACAAGAAAAAAATTACAAAGATAAAAAAAATGATCTAATAAAGTTAAATTCGGAAATGGTCTATAAATCGGATATAATCGACGATATAATAAACGTCATCAATAAAAAAGAAATAAAAGAATTGTTTCCTGAGGACCTACTTATCTGCAGATTTAAAAAAGAATTTATTAAACAGGATGAAAATGAAAAGGAAGAAAAATTATACCTTCTTAAAACTGATAAAAATGGGAAAGAATATCTAAATGGAGAAGTAATCACAAATACACGACAATCACTAGATGAAAACGGTAGACCAACCGTAATAATCGAAATGAACGCAATAGGTAAAAAAATATGGGCTGAACTAACCGGGAAAAACATAAATAAGCAAATTGCAATTACATTCGACGACGAAGTAATAACTGCTGCTAATGTAGCTTCCAAAATCACAGACGGTATTACACAAATATCTGGGAACTTTAGAAACGAAGATGCTATTAACCTAGCTACAATATTAAAAACAGGATCATTGCCAACGTCAATAAATATTGTAGATGAGATCATAGTAGGCCCAACGTTGAGTTTAAATATGCAAAAGCAAGGACTAAAATCTATCCTATATGCCTTTATTACAATATTTTTATTCATGATCGTCTTCTACAGTAAAAGTGGACTAATTAGTAACATAGCACTGATATTGAATTTCTTATTTATTATAGGTATTTTAGCACAAATTAACGCTGTTTTAACACTACCAGGAATAGCTGGATTAGTACTAACTCTAGGAATGGCAATAGATGCAAATATAATAATTAATGAAAGAATAAAAGAAGAAATAAGTTCAGGTACTGGAATAAGGAAAGCAATAAAATTGGGTTATAATTCATCTATGAGTTCAATTATAGACTCAAACGTAACTACATTATTAACTAACATTGTTTTGTACATATTTGGTAATGGCCCAATTAGAGGATTTTCACTCACATTGATAGTTGGAATAATATGTTCCTTCTTTACATCAGTACTATTTACAAAATACATCTACTACATAAAAGAACAAAATAAAAACCTCAAAGATATGAAATTCAGTTGGTCAAAAAATAACCAAAATAATCAAAAAACATATAATTTCACAAGATTTAGGCACATATGGTACTCTATTTCTGCACTAATAATTACACTAGGAGTAATAGCTTTGTACAAATCAGGAGGATTTAAATATGGTATTGAATTTACTGGAGGAAATAACTTTGTAGTTAAAATGAGTGAGAGTGTTGACTGCACAAAGCTATGTGATGAATTGAAATCATATCTAAAAAAAGATGTCGCAGTAAAGCTTTATGGTGAAAATAATATGATAAACATTACAACAGAATTCAATGAACATGATTCAAATATTGCAAATAAGAAAATAAGCGATGCTATTAGTAGGGTAACAGAATTTAAAAATATACATGAATCAATTGACGTAAATGATAAAACATTTGAAATAGTAAAGAACGAAAGAGTAGAATCAGTTATGGCTAACAATATAAAAAAAGACCTAATTAAATCAACAATCATTGTACTTCTAATAATATTTTTCTACATTGTACTAAGGTTCAGAAAAATCGGATACGGACTATCATCATTATTAACATTATTACACGATGTATTACTGGTATTTGCAATCTATGGTATATCAAAAAAACTTGGATATTCAATAGATATTAACCAAGTATTTGTTGCATCTATATTAACCATACTAGGTTATTCAATAAATAACACAGTTATAATATTCGATAGGTTAAGAAAAATTATAGGATCAAACAATGCTAATAACCTAACTACAAATATAAACAACGCTATAAATAAAACACTAAGAAGGACAATAATGACATCAGTCAGTACCATAATGGTAGTATTGATAATATATATATTTGGAGGAGTGGCATTACAGGATTTCTCATTTATATTACTTTCAGGGTTTATAGTTGGAACTTATTCTTCAATATTCATAGCAGCACCATTGTTAATGGATTTGAGGCTAAAACGGTAACTAATTAATGAAGGAATAAAATATTAACAACGTAACATATAAAAGAGTAATGCTCAATAATAAGATTCTCTTTACGGAATGCTACATTTTATCTATATAAATAAGACCATACAAATTAAATTTATTCACTACAACTACTAAAACATTTTAACAACGTAAATATAATATTCTTAATACAGCAACACATTCAAGGATCCAATAGAGAATATATTCCCTTAGTAATATATTCTAAAAATTCTACACTATTCACTGAAATATATATAATATATAAAAACTACTTTACAAATTCTTTAGCAGCCGAATTATAACTAAGACCTAAACTTTCAATATATTTTCTAAAACTTCCTGAATAAGTAGAAACAATAGAAATCTTCTTTAGGTTAGAACAGCCTTTAAACATATCCTGAGTATCATGTGCTTCGCAAAATGAACTAACAGACCCATATACAGCCTCCAAATCAGCACAACAGTTAAAAAGATTTACATAACTGCTGGATTTAAATAAACCAAAATAAATTTCAACACATCTAGTAAAAATAGAAACAGTATTATACGCACAATCGTTACAATAACACACATAATACTTTCCATTTGTACACTTTACAAGAAAAAGATTATTTTTACCAGAACTAGTTTTACAAGCAAAAGATTTCTTTCCCTCTCCAAAAACCCTATCCCATGTTTCTTTAGGAACTTCATAACACAAAGCATCAGGTTTATTACTCAAAACCTGATTTGAGTCAACTTTATTATTCAATTCAACACCATTGAGCTTTATAGTCTTTCCATCAGTTTCAAAACTAATACTCCCGGATTTTGAACCAGAACTATCTTTACAACATCCACCAAAAATCACTATATTACTAAAAAGACACACAAATAATATTAAACCTTTATTCATAAACTCAAGGTAAAAAAAAAAAAAAATAAATCCAAATTCCTACCTAAAAAACTATTTCTTACCGTATGTATTTATATACTCTAACTTCTCTTTCAATTTATCTGCCTTTATAAAATTCAGATTTTTAGCGGCGGTATGCATTTCTTTTTTTATCTTCCTACTCAATTTATTTATCTGCTTCTTCGACATATTTTTAATATCAACCTCATCAAAATCAAAATTAATCTTCTCGTCCATTTTATCTGTTAAAAGGTTAGCCTTAGCGATTTTCTTAGTAGATTTAGGTATAATATTATTTTCCTCATTATATTTCATCTGTATATTTCGCCTTCTATTAGTCTCATCGATAGCTATCCTCATCGAATCAGTAATTATATCTCCATACAATATAACCCTACCATGTACATTACGTGCTGCACGTCCAATAGTCTGGATCAATGAAGTTACATTCCTTAAAAAGCCTTCCTTATCGGCATCTAAAATTATAACCAGCGACACCTCAGGAATATCTATCCCTTCTCTTAATAAATTAACACCAACTACAACGTCAATAACACCTTTCTCTAAATTTTCTAGAATCTTTACCCTATCTAATGTCTTAACCGATGAATGTAAATATTGACTTTTAATACCCTTATCAACTAAATACACATTCAACTCTTCAGCCATTTTCTTTGTCAATGTCGTAATAAACACCCTCTCATTCAATGCCACATTTTTATTTATCTCAGATATTATATCATCTATCTGCCCCCTTGAAGGCCTAACCTCAATTTCAGGATCCAATAACCCTGTTGGCCTTATCAACTGTTCAACAGTCGCATCAGATTTCCTAATTTCATAATTGCCAGGAGTTGCACTAATAAAAATACACTTATTAACCTTAGTTTCAAACTCGTCAAATTTTAAAGGTCTATGATCATAGGCACTAGGCAATCTAAAACCATTATCTATAAGATTCCTCTTTCTACATTTATCACCCTCATACATTGCCTTTATCTGTGGAATTGTAACATGACTTTCGTCAACTAACAACAGATAATCCTTGGGAAAATAATCAAACAAACACGCAGAAGGCTCCCCTACTTTTCTACCTTCAAAATGCAATGAATAATTCTCAATACCACTACAATACCCCATCTCCCTAATCATCGATATATCATACTCTGTTCTCTCTCTTATCCTCAACGCCTCATTATGCTTCCCAACAGACTCAAAATACTCAACTCTATCTTCTAATTCCTTTTCAATATTCCCTAACACACTATCCAATGTCCCTCTAGTAATAGAAAACAACATTTTAGAAAATACAATAAACTCACTCTCTTCAGAAACAATACCACCACTCATCGGATCAATTCTATAAATATTAACAATCTCTCCATTCTCAACTATGACCCTAAATATAATATCATCGTGAGATACATAAACATCAATACCATCCCTAAGCAACCTATACTGACTATTAGTCAACTCAATATCACTCTTTTCATAATATAAATTATCCAATTCAAATACCAAATCCTTCAAATCGATCAAATCTCCTTTTCGCAATAAAATTCTAGACTTTTTAAACTCACTAGGATTCTCAATACCATAAATACAAGAAACAGAAGAAACAACTATCACATCGCTCCTTTCAGTAAGTAAAGAAACAATAGCACCCATCCTCAATTTCTCTAGTCTATGGTTTATCTTCAACGTCTTGGCAATATAAACGTTACTGGCTGGCAAATATGATTCAGGCTTAAAATAATCATAATAAGAGACATAATACTCAACCAAATTATTTGGAAATAAACTCTTAATTTCATTATACAACTGAGCAGCTAACGTTTTATTATGTGACAATATCAATGTAGGCCGATTATATCTAGCTATTATATTAGCCATCGTAAATGTCTTTCCAGAACCAGTAATCCCCAACAACGTCTGAAACCTACTACCTTCATCTAACCCACTAGTTAATTTCTCTATTGCTTGCGGCTGATCACCTGTCGGTTTATAATCAGTAACTAAATCAAACATTACTATAATAGTTATTAAAGTATTGATTACAAATACAATACTAGAGAAAACATAAACATAATTAACTAAAAACATAAATATAATTAACTAAAAACATGAACAAGATTTTAATACACATATTAACTTTCATTACAATACTCACAATATATCCAACTGACAAACAAATATTTATAAAATCTGAATTAGTAAAAACCACTGTCGATCGAAAAGACGAAGAAATGGACTACATCCAATACAATTTCTACAAAAGTGAAGACAAGCAATATTATAACAATCAACACACAATAAAAATAAAATTAAAAGACATATATAACGAAGACGTAGAATACCAGATTCCAATTGTTATAAACGTTTATAAAAATATAATCAATGATAAACAAAAATTAAACGAATTCGAAGAGAACATGGACAAAGAAATTAAAGCTAATATACAACCACTTCTCAATGACGAATACCTAGCCTTCAATAAACTAAAAGAACTTAACTTTAGTGGGGTTAGTTATTTCATTATAGATAATTGTAAACAATATGGAAACTATCGGATGGTTTACGATATATCCCAAGGATATTATTCTGAATATAATAATATAAGACTCGAAAAAGGGGAAATACTAACAACCATGCGTATACCGACGGATATCTATGATTCCCACCACTTTGAGGTCCCCTTAAAAGTTTTTGATAATTATATAAATGAAAAACACAAACACAAATATCACAGAGGCAACACACAAAATGCATGTCTCTACATTATCATCGACAAATATGAACTCAAAAACGATAAATTAAAAATAAATAAAACCACACTAAAGGCTGATGTTGGAAAACCTGATGAAAAGACGATGAAAACGACAAGCAAACTAAAACCTCGCAAAAATAAAAACAAAAAGAATAATATCAAAACCAAGACTACATCAATCAAAACAATAGACAAAACAAAAAGTAAACCTAAAGATAGTAAGGGCAATAAAACACAAAGCCCAATAAGCCAACCAAAAGCATCTCCATGCTGTACCTCATGTAAATGCTGCCAAAACTAATAATTATAAATCAACAAAAAAATTAAGTAACATAATACATATGAATAAGGCTTTAGCACACATATTAACTTTCATCACAATGCTAACAATATATCCAGCTGATATAAATGATTTAAATTTTAAAACTATAGAACATGAAAGCTTTCATGACCACGGGGTCTCTATGAATGAAATAAAAATAACAAAGAAGAATGAAGAAAATTTAAAAATAAAAGTAATATTTAATAGGCCAAACCTTGAAGAACACAAAAATAAGGACCAATTTGATCTTGAACTTCCAATAAAATTTTACTATGACAGAAACACCCACCAACAAAAAAATGTAGAACAAATGTTAAAAGAAAGACTAGAATATATAATAAAAAACGGAAAATCAATTGACAAACTAAAAGACACTTTCTACGACTCATATCTACTCATAGATTTCGGTGAGTGTAATTGGAACACCTTTGCTATTTTTAGTATAAACGACAACTGCTATTATTCATCTACATCATACATAAGCGCCCCTTATAAATATTATGAAGATATGCTCGAAGCAGATAAGAATATGATATATCGTGACTATACATTTTCTGAAAATTTAAGAGATTATATTTATTATATCCAACCAAAAGAAATACATATCCTCTTAAAGAACAAGACAAAAGCATCAAACGTGAAAATGTTAGACTTTACACAAGAGGAATTATACCCTAGTAATTTAGATAGAATAAAAATAACAAGATTTGGAAAAGAATTTAGAATGCACACAGCTTTCAATGGTCCAAATATTAAAGAACACCCAATGAAAGATAATAAATATAATATCTGGCTTCCAATTGAAATTTATTACAACAGAGACGACAAAGACAAAATAATAGAATACATAAAACCACGTCTGAATAATATAATTAAAGATGACACCTTAGACTTTGATAAACTAGCAAGTGAATTTCCAGATTCATTCAAAATAATAATATTTAAGAAGTGTCGTGGCCAATATTGGGACATGTTTAACACAGAAAAAAGAGTTTACCATTCCATAATAAATAAAAACGACAGTGAATTTCTACTCTATAGTGATATGTGTACGCAAAATTATGAAATACAAGAAATGACTAATGATGACCAAACAAATCACTTCAAAAGTCCAGAAGGTATACGCGTCATACTCAAAAAATTAAAAGAAGAAAACAAAACCACCAATATAGATAAAATTAAACCTAAAGATATCAAAGGCAGTGCAACACCTATACCAGACATAACTAAAAGTGGCAAAGATGACACAATACCTATACCAAACATAACTAAAACTAAACCTAAAGGTAGCAATGACAATAAAACACCAGATAAAACACCTAAAAATTCAGGCTGCTGTAAATGTTGCGGTTATTGTCCCTGCAATAAACAACCTAACTAATATCACGTAAAATAAAAATAAGAATAAATATATCTTTAAATATGATGCTATTCACACTGCTACTATTAGTTTTTAATACAAATACACACGCAGAAGAATACACAATTGATAGTAAATTTTTTTTAAAGACAGAAGAGAACGGTTATGCAACAAATTTTTATACATTCAAATATAAAAATAAAGACTCAGATGTAAAAATAAAAAGCACAATAAGTTACGAAGGTAAAGACGATGAATCTGAAATCGATTTTGAAATAAATATCTATTTCGCTAATGAATTAAATACAACTGAAGAACAAGAAACTTTTAAAAAATATCTAGAAGATAAATATGTCAAACCAATATTTGACAAAATTAAAAACGGAATCAATAACGAAGTAGTTAATACTCTCAGAACCATTTATAATACATCCCCAATTATCCACCTATATTCAGAAGATAACTATCACTTTTTCTACAAAACGCCAAGAGATCTTATATATATAGAAAGCGATTACTGCGACATAATAAATAAAGAATTGTTAATACGCGAAACAAGCTGCGCAAGTAATAAGTTTTGTTATTTAGAAAACCTAAAAAATAAAAATAAAACAACTCAAATCAGCAATTTCTACAAAAAATTAGCAAATAAAGATATCCATCAAAAAAAACTAATTATCACAATATACGATGGAATTATACTACGCGGTGAGATTACAGCAACTAAAACATACTACGTCCCTCATTTTGATACTTTTGAAGACATGACAACCTACGTTAATGATAAAATAGGTGAGAATACAAAATTATACTATCGTAAAGAAAGGCTCAATAATAATGAAAAACCTTACATTCAAATAAATAATCAAACCGACCACACTAATTACATAATTCGAAATAAAAACCACAAAATATACTATATAACCCCTATAGAACTCGAAAATTTTATCAAAGACATAAGCGACCGAAATGGGAAAGAATTTGTAAAAAATTTTTCTAAAAAAAGGCTTAATATAGACATAACAGAAACAGATACAAAAGATAAAAATAAAAACATCACTACAGAGAATGATGAAAAGATAGAAAATGCAACTAAAACCACACAATTAGAAAGTGTCAAAACTAAAAAAGAGAAAATTGACATACCAAACAACGATTTATGCTGTATGCAATGTTGTTTTAAATTATGTTCATGCTGTCAAAGATGAGATAAAAAATAATTAAAATATAATAAAGTTTAAAATAACAAAATAAAATATTAACAAAACAAAAGAGCTATAAGAACAATGAATCTAATAAGATTAACACTGATACTACTAACAATAAGTAAACCGTTAATCAATTATTGTGACAAATGCTGTCAATGCTGCTGTTGCAAAAAACAAAATAATACCAATAAAGAATATAAAAAGGATACAAAAAGCAACACTACACCTCCTAATGAAAATAATGACGAAGACTATTCTAAAATAAATCTAGATTATATTGAAGACCATACATTACCACCTAGTTATTTTACCAATCAAGAAACAATAAAAAACAAAAACACATTTATAGAGTCTATATTAGATAAAAATTCACAAGAATACATCAAGACCCTTACTACAGAAAACAAAATAGTTTTTTATAAAATGCTATCAGAATATGCAAAAAATAATAAACTAGACCCAAAAAACTTTCAAATATTTAAAACCAATGGACAACATGCCGTACAAATCACCAATGGAGACAAAACAATCTACGTCAAACAAGACAACTGGTACCACAATTTCTATATAGACATTCTAAAACACCTAAATCTAACAGACCTCGAATATAAATATACTCTCAATTATTTACTAACAGAAGAAATCAAAAACATGACACCAATTAGCCCAAAAACATATGATAATTGGAAAACATTTAAAAACAATATAGGAAAAATAACAAACATAGTCCCTTTCTTCATAGTCATATGTTTTCTAGAAATAACAGACGTAAACCTATTCAACCACAACAACTTGTATTTAACAAAAGAAAACGGTAAAACATTAATGAAAACACTCGATGTCGATATAAATGAAAAACTAAGTCAAAACTTTACAAAAGTAATATATGAAAATACGCGCAAATACTTCGACAGTAAAGATCAGCTAGACATATTAAAAAGTGATAAATTCGACGATGATACAAAAAAATTCTTAATAAAACTATCATCATTTGGAATCAGCGAAAAAGATAATACTATATATGATAAATGCCCTTTCGATGATGATACAGAAGAAATTAAATTAGATAAAAATTATATACAAAAAATAAAAAAAGCATTAGGAAAATCACAAAAAATAATACAAGACTACGTTGATACTTATTCAGAAGAACTTAATATTAATATCCCAAACTACATATACAAATTAGAAAAAATATACCACGAAAAAAAATACAACTATAATACTTTTTTCGATGATTTTATAAATAGAACGTGGGATAAAATAAAAGATAAAAAAGATGATAACAACAACAAACTATTCAATGATGTAAACGAATATAAAAAATGGTTAAAAGACTTTATTACGAAAGCTGAACCTATTTACAATAGTGTCAAAAAAACAATTGAAATATATGTATTCAGAAATGAAGAAATTCCAGGTAATAGAATAAAAAATATAACAGAAGCTGAAAAGAATGACACAATCATAATCTTTAAAAAAATGCTAGACTGGTTAATTGCCAACAAAAACAATCCAAAGTACAGCAAAATGTGCTACAATAAAGTAGTCGCAAAAATCAAATACGTACAAAAAAATGGATTATACGAATCAGAAGGAAATCTAAATTTCTTATTTGAAAACAGCGAAATACGAAATAAAATAAACAAATTATAAAACAAAATAGCTATACTAAGCTAGTGGGTATAATTGAATATAATCAAAATCTAAATATATTCTAACACAATTTTTAATAACTATTAATAGATAAATATGAATCTACTAACGAGTTCAAAATATATAATAATAGCCTTCCTTCTAAACATAATTATCCATGCAACTGCATTCGATGAAATGGTATTATATAAAATAGACACATATTACAACGTTAATCATGCAAATATAAACTATGGTATAATACTACGAGACAGTAATAACAATAGACCGGCAACTTTTCAAATACCAATTACATTACTTAATAAAAACTTAGGATTTAAAGAAAATGCTTTTCAAGCAAAACGACTTTACATTGTTCTAAATATTCCTAATCAACTATATAAACTAGACAAATTTAATGAATCTATCGAAAAAACATACTTGAAAACTTATAAAGATATCATCACAAGTATAATACAAAAAAAAGATGATGAATATATAATTAATTCAGAAAGAATAAAGAATACAATATTCAATAACAGAATACTTTTAAACATGATAAAAAATAACAAAGAGCGTACATGTTATTGGTACGATATTTCAAGCGATAAATGGGAAAAATGCACAGATATCTATGATGAAAACAAAGCAAACTATCTAGAAGAATGCAATGACAAGAATATGAAAGAAATAAAAACTCTAGAGCTCCATTACCAGTCCCTTTCAGACATATATATATTCCCAAAAACCACAAATGTAAAAAATAAAATCACAGTTTTCAACAAGGACGCAAACATGCTAGAAGACCTAATTTCAAGTAAAGACATTAACAATTTCGTAGATAAAAATATCCTAGATATACTAGATAATAAATACAAAAACATAGGAATAAACACAGCACAAAGTCGATTTAATTTCACCTACGACAAAAATAACGATTCAATGTCAGGGAACCATATTCTAAAACTTAACACACAAATACAAAAAGTCATCGAGAAAGGTAATACATTCTATATTATTCCACTAAGCGTCAATATCCAACAAGGAGTAAAAGATGATGGGGAAAATCAAAAAGAAATAAAAGTAAAATTCCCAATAGACAAAAAACTAACAAATAATGCATTAAAACACATAATCGAAGAATACTACGGTATCAAAATAGAAGACAACTTAGAAAATTACGGATTCCAAATAAATGAACTGCCAATAGATCCAATATTTTTCTTTAAACGAGATGTAATGACAGAAAAACATTTAATTTACTCACCACTTATTTACGACGAATACGATGATATTTACAATACCGAGGATATAAACTATTCAGAAAAAGATATATACCAAACCTGTGACAATATTTTTACAGATGAATACGAGAATATGTTAAAAAATATAAATGACAAATCAAACGATAATTTTTCTAAATTTAATGATAATAAAAAAATAGAGTTAATATTGAGGAATTTAACAAACTACTACAGCACAGAGAAAGAACAAATAGACCCCAAAAACCTAAAACTAGAAATAAAGAGTATTCCGCTATTTATAAAAGTATGTGAATTTGAAAAAAAAATACAAGAGGCAAACGTAATATTAGAACAATTAAAAAAAGCAATCCCTATAGTAAATAATTACAAAAACGAACAAATAAAAAAAAACTGCGGCGTCTCCCATTTTCAAAAATATACAATTAACATGACAAAAAAAAATGAACAAATAAGAAAACTAATAAATGAAAGCCTCACAGACTACTTCAAAAACAACCCTGAGAAAAAAAATTCTAATGATACAAACTATCAACAATCAGATAATGATAATTATAATAATAAACATAAAGATATCAATGACAAGACAACTCCAGATAAAAGACCTATACCAGACATAACTAAAATTAAAGATCAAAACATAACAACTACAGATAAAACACCTAAAAATTCAGGCCGCTGTAAATGTTGCGGCTGTTGCCCCTGCGGTAAACAAGAAATATAATTCAATAAAAAATTACAAATTAACAGAAATATATTTTATCTTAAATGTATGAAAAACCAATGGGGGGGGGAAAAAAGAAAACTACAATTTTTTAAACTAATAATAACATTTCTATTTCTGAACAATACACACTCTGCAGACACAACTAAGAAAACTGGAATAGACTTAAATAATATTCTCATTGAAAATGGATTTCAATATAAATATAAAGATACAACACTACAAAAAATAGTAATAAAATACAATAATGAGGATTTTACAATAAAAACAAAATTTGATCAACCAAAGAGCGATAAATTTGGAGTAGCAAAGAATGCTAGGGATAAACAATATGACTATGATCTACCAATTGAAATTTATTATAACGTAGACACACATCCTGACAAGGAACAGACACTAAACGACGTAAAAAACAGATTAAGTGATATAATAAAAGATGAAGTACTAGATTTCAAAAAGCTAATAAAAAACTTCCCTGATTCAACCCTATTAATATATTTCCACTATGACGATAATTATTCAGACGTATATAACATAAAAAATAATACCTACTGCTCAGTACAACAATTTCACGACCGCTGGACTGATCTATATACACTCTGGCAATTATATAAAAACGACGAGAAAATAAAAAAGGAAAGAATACCAAGCGGTTCAACAGGACATTTTATACGCCCATTGTATATACACATCATTCTATGGGATCAAAAACCAGAAGATAAATCAAAAAATGATATAAACAATTTAGATTTTATATCTGAAACTTGCGTATCTGAGGAAATAAAAATGAAAAAAATAAGAATAAAAAATAAAGAAAATAAAATTTTTAGAATAAAAACAAACTTTGACAAGATAAGTAAAACAAAATGTAGCGGTCTTAACTGCGATAGAGATGGACAATGGAACCTCGATCTACCAATTGAAATTTTTTATAACGAAGCCACACACCCTGACAAGGAACAGACATTAGAGTATATAAAAACCGGACTAAGTAATATAATAAAAGATGAAGTATTAGATTTTAACAAGCTAATAGAAAACTTCCCTGATTCAAACCTCCTAATACAATGCAATGATGATTATGCAGACATATATGATATAAGGGCCAATACATACCAATATTTATTAAAAGGAATTAACACTGATTATACAATGAGCAATGTATATATTGATCAATATCTATACAAGAATATAATAGACCCCTACAAGAATATAATAGACCCCACAGAATACATACCAGAAAAAAATCAAAAATATCACTTCGCTTCTCCACAAGCAATACATATAATCCTTTGTGATGAAAAAAAAGAAAAAAATAAACCACACAAAAATAACACAAAAGATGGAATAAAGAACAAAAAAGATGAAGGCGATAAAAGTAACAAACCCAATGATTTCAGAATACCAAATAAGAGCCAAGGCAAAAATAATAAAAAAAACAAAAAAAACATCAATCCAACTCCAAATGGGACATCAAAATCTAACCAATGCTGTAAATGCTGCAGCTGTTGTTCCTGCTGTAAACAAAAAACATAATTCGCAAAATATAAAAAACCTCCACAAAGCTTAAATCACTACAATTATCCACAACAACTCAAGTTTTTAATTAGACTAAATATTAAAGAGAGATGGCAGAGTGGTCTAATGCGGTAGTCTCGAAAACTATTATACTTACAAGTATCAAGGGTTCGAATCCCTTTCTCTCTGCAAAACAAATATACAGACTAAATTAAAAAAACAAAAAAATACAATTAAACTAATTTTTTATTAACTAGAAAGAATGAGTATATTATTTACATTCCCATTTATATTTTTATTACTATCTGTAGCGATAGTACCGGTTATTTCGACGCCATTCTGGGAAAGAAATTATAAAAAGATCATCTTTTCATTCACAGGTATAACTATACTGATGGAACTTTTTATTCTAAAAAATTACACACTTCCAATTATATCATTTATCGAATACACGCAATTTATAACATTCATAATCGTACTATATGTAATTTCAGGTGGAATAATGATAAAAGTAAATACAAAAGGAACGCCTATAGTAAACTCAATAATGTTATTCTGCGGTTCAATCCTAACAAATTTTATTGGAACTACTGGAGCTTCTGTACTATTAATAAAACCTTACATGAAGATAAATAAAAACAGATTAAAACCATACCACATAATATTCTTTATTTATATAGTTTGTAATATCGGTGGATGCCTATCTCCAATTGGAGATCCCCCATTATTCGCTGGATTCTTAAAAGGAATACCGTTTTTCTGGACATTAAAACACAATTTCTTACCATGGTTATTAATAAACATGACGTTAATAACCATATTCTACATATTAGACAGTAGAAATAAAAACAAATCTGCTTACGAATCAGAATCAAATAAATTAATAGAGCTTAGTGGAGCAAAAAACATTATATTTATAGTCCTAACAATAATGTCTATATTTGTCAATCCAATGGTTTTTAAAAGCCTACCAACATTTAATATAGGCGAACACGAAATATGTTTTGTTAGAGAAATGCTTTTGGTAATAATTGGCGTACTAGCTTTTAAATTCTCAGACAAAAAAGTATTAAAACAAAACAATTTCTCTCTAGAGCCTATTACAGAATTAATAGTTTTATTCGTAGGGATATTTATAACAATGAGCCCTGCCTTATTAACAATAGAAGAATATTCAAATAATATAGACAAAAGCTTAGTAACACCTACCTTGTTTTACTGGGTTATAGCATTTTTCTCATCATTTTTAGACAATACACCAACATTTATAAACTCATTAGCACTGATAATGTCAATATATGGTGCAGATATATACAATAGACTTGATGTAGTTGCATTTTCTAATGGTTTTTATCAAAATTCTATAACATATCTAAAAATAATATGTCTAACATCTGTCTTCTTTGGTGGATTTACATACATTGGGAATGGCCCAAATTTTATAATAAAAACAATAGCTGAAAAAGAAAGCGGTGTTAAAATGCCATCCTTCTTTGGATATATTTTTAAATACAGTTGTTTATATCTATTGCCGAACTTAATCCTAATATGGCTTATATTCTGCAGATAAACACGATATATCAAGAAAATAAAATTTTTATGGATAAATTTTTTTTATTCAAACATTGTTGATAAACTAATAAGTATACTGATCACTGAATTTGATCTTTAAAGTTTTTAGATCTTTGGAATAATCGGTAAGTTTGCATAAACGCGAATTATACAATGAAGAGTTTGATTCTAGCTCAGAATTAACGCTAGCGGCAGGCTTCATACATGCAAGTCGAGGGGTAGCATGATATAGCAATATATTGATGACGACCGGCGTACGAGTGAGTAATGTGTACATAACCTACACCGCATTATGCAATAGCTCCAAGAAATTGGAATTAATGGCGTATATGTTTTGAGTTGTGATACTTAAAATGAAAGATTTTTTCGATGCGGAATGGGTGTACATTCTATTAGCTAGTTGGTAGGGTAATGGCCTACCAAGGCAAAGATGGATAGCGGCCCTTAGCGGGGGATCCGCCACGTTGGAACTGAAACACGGACCAAACTTCTACGGAAGGCAGCAGTAGGGAATATTGGTCAATGGGGGCAACCCTGAACCAGCCATGTCGCGTGCAGGATTAAGGTTTTTTTAAATTGTAAACTGCTTTTAATATATAAAAATGGGATCTATTAGGTTCGTTGATTTATATAAAGAATAAGTACCGGCAAATTCTGTGCCAGCAGCCGCGGTAATACGGAAGGTGCGCGCGTTATTCGGAATTACTTGGTTTAAAGGAAACGTAGGCGAATATTTATGTCTTCAGTTAAATGCTGACGCTCAACGTCAGTAGGCTGTGGAAACTGGATATTTTGAATTATAGATAGGTAATTAGAATTAATGGTGTAGCGGTGGAATGCGTAGATATCATGAAGAATACCAATGGCGAAGGCAGGTTACTATTTATACATTGACGCTGAGGTTTGAAAGCGTGGGGAGCAAACAGGATTAGATACCCTGGTAGTCCACGCTGTAAA
>AUXO011316224.1_pt1 | contig 26653 bp, 21 predicted proteins | sample 768731 | NCBI WGS metagenome assembly AUXO01 (sample SAMN02715735, study PRJNA202380) | gut metagenome | biome: sheep rumen | host: Ovis aries | place: New Zealand: Palmerston North
CCTTCAGGATGTGGAAAGTCAACCACACTTCGTATGATCGCAGGTCTTGAGGAAATTAGTTCTGGTGAGTTATTCATCGGAGACAAGTTAGTAAACGACGTAGAGCCTAAGGATCGTGATATCGCGATGGTATTCCAGAACTATGCGCTCTATCCACATATGTCAGTATATGATAACATGGCATTCGGATTAAAGTTAAGAAAGACACCTAAGGATCAGATTGAAAGAGCTGTACATGAAGCTGCAAAGATTCTTGATCTTGAGCACTTACTTGACCGTAAGCCTAAGGCTTTATCAGGTGGTCAGAGACAGCGAGTTGCGATGGGAAGAGCGATTGTACGTAATCCTAAGGTATTCCTTATGGATGAGCCTTTATCAAACTTGGATGCTAAGTTAAGAGTACAGATGAGAACAGAGATTTCTAAGTTACATCAGAGACTTGAGACTACTATCATTTATGTAACACATGACCAGACAGAGGCTATGACACTTGGTACCAGAATTGTAGTTATGAAGGACGGTGTTGTACAGCAGGTAGATACACCAATCAACCTTTACAACAAGCCAGTTAATTTATTCGTAGCTGGATTCATGGGATCACCTCAGATGAACTTCATCGATGCAACGGTACGTGTTGATGGTAGCGATGCTTACCTTAAGTTCGATAAGTTTGAGATTAAGGTTCCTGATGATCAGGCACAGGCAGTAATCGCCGGTGGTTATGATGGAAAGACCGTAGTTATGGGTATTCGTCCAGAGGATATTCATGATGAGGAAAGCTTCGTATCTATGTCAGAGGGAAGCAAGTTCTCAGCTACGATCCGTCTTTATGAGTTACTTGGTGCAGAAGTATTCTTATACTTCGATATCGCAGGTGCAAACTGCACAGCAAGAGTTAACCCTCGTACAACTGCTAGACCGGGTGATGAAGTTACATTTGCTATGGACCTTTCAAGACTTCATATCTTCGATAAGGAGACAGAGCTTGTAATTGCAAACTAATTCGGTAGTTTATAATTTCATTTTATATAAATCGTCAGGAGTGTCTCCTGGCGATTTTTTATTGTAGAAGCCCATCTGTCTTCTTGAATTCTCTTGTAATTTTGGGGTATTTGGGGTATTATATAGTCTGAAGGTCTATTTTTGTTTGAAAAAAAACAAGAACGGTGATGATGTTTGAAGACAGGGAGTGATTATTTAATGATTTCAAATCAGATTTTACAAACAACAATTGAGGGGTTAAAGAAAATTGCGAGAATTGATCTTTGTATCTTAGACACAGATGGCAAGGTTCTAGCAGCTACTTATCAGGTATCCGATGAATTTAGCGGCACTGTACAGACATTTGTAGAGTCGCCAGCAGAGTCTCAGGAGATGAATGGTTATCAGTTCTTTAAAGTAAAGGATGAGAACCAGTTAGAGTATATCCTGATTGCCAAGGGTACCAGTGACGATGTATATATGGTTGGAAAGATGGCAACCTTCCAAGTTCAGAATCTTTTGGTAGCGTATAAGGAGAGATTTGATAAGGATAACTTTATTAAAAATCTTTTGTTAGATAACCTCCTTCTGGTTGATATCTATAACAGAGCGAAGAAGCTTCATATCTCTACCGATTCTAGAAGAGTTGTTTACATTATCGAGACAGAGAGTGAGAAGGATAGCGGCGCTCTTGAGATGGTTAAGACCTTGTTTTCTAACAAGACCGGGGATTTCATTACCGCAGTGGATGAGAGAAATATCATTGTTGTAAAAGAAATTGCGGATAGCGATAAGACCGAGGATTTAGATCGTATTGGTAATACTATGCTTGATATGTTAAATTCAGAGGTTATGTCTAGGGTGAATGTTGCCTATGGTACCGTGGTTAGCGATATCAAGGAGGTTTCAAAGTCCTATAAGGAAGCGCGTATGGCCTTGGATGTAGGAAAGATTTTCTACAACGGCAAGCGTGTGGTAGCATTTAGCAAGTTAGGAATCGGACGTTTGATTTATCAGTTGCCAATTCCTCTTTGTAAGATGTTTATTAAAGAAGTATTTGATAACAAGTCACCAGACGAATTTGATGAGGAAACCATTTCCACGATTAACAAGTTCTTTGAGAATAACTTAAACGTATCTGAGACTTCAAGACAGTTGTATATCCATAGAAATACTCTGGTATATCGTTTGGATAAGTTGGAGAAGAGTACCGGTCTTGATCTTCGTAAGTTTGAGGATGCAATCACCTTTAAGATTGCTATGATGGTCGTTAAGTATATGAAGTATATGCAGACCTTAGATTATTAAAAGAAAGAAGCGTAATAAACCGTGTCAATGATTGAATTACGAGATGTGAGTAAGAGCTACCAGCAGGGAGCTCCTGCTATTAATCACATCAACTTAAAAATAGAAAAGGGAGAATTCGTCTTTATCGTTGGTAATAGTGGTTCGGGCAAATCTACTATGATTAAGCTTTTAATGAAGGAACTGGATCCAACGGCAGGAAAGATTGTGATCAATGGTCAGGATCTTTCTACCTTGAAGAGAAGAAGGATTCCGAAACTTCGTCGAATGATCGGGGTTGTCTTCCAGGATTTCCGATTATTAAAGGATCGAAGCGTGTACGACAACATTGCATTTGCAGAGAAGGTCGTAGGGGCTTCTTCTAGAACGATCAGACGGCGTGTGCCACAGATGTTAAATCTGGTTGGGCTTTCTGAAAAATACCGTTCATTTCCGAAGGAATTGTCCGGTGGTGAGCAACAGCGTGTAGCGATTGCCCGTGCTTTGGTTAATAATCCTTCCATTCTTTTGGCGGATGAGCCAACTGGTAACCTGGATCCAAAGAATTCGTGGGAAATCATGAAACTTTTGGAAGAGGTTAACCGCAGAGGAACTACCGTTTTGGTGGTAACCCATAACCGAGAGATTGTGGATGCCATGCAAAAGCGAGTAGTTACAATGAACAAAGGAATCATCGTAAGCGATGAACAAAAAGGTGGACATTATTATGCGGATAAGTACGTTAGCTTATAGTATTAAGCAGGGAATTAAGAATATTTTCAGAAATCGATTCTTTTCCCTTGCTTCCATTGGTACCATTGCAGCTTGTATTTTTTTGCTGGGAATTTTTTATTCCATTGTTACCAATTTCACACATATTGTTGAGCAGGCGGAGGATCAGGTTTCGGTAACGGTGTTCTTTAATGAGGGAATCACCCAGGAACAGATTGATGCCATTGGTGCAGATATACGGGCCCAAAAGGCGGTAGGTGAGGTTAGCTTTACCTCGGCGGAAGAGGCTTGGGAACAGTTTAAGGCTGATTATTTTGCCAAGAACCCAGAGTTGGCGGAAGGCTTTTCTAGTAACCCTCTTGCTAAGTCGGCTTCCTATACCGTTCAGGTGAAGGATGTGGAGAAGCAATCAGAATTGGTTGCTCATATTGAGGGCTTAGATGGAGTCAGACAGGTCAATTATTCTGCTAGGACGGCCAATACCCTTTCTGATGTGGGACGATTGGCTGGTTATATTTCCGTAGCTATTATTGCAGTCCTTTTAGGGGTAGGTATTTTCCTGATTTCCAATACGATTGTGGTAGGTATTTCTGTACGTAAGGAAGAAATTAATATCATGAAGTATATCGGTGCTACGGACTTCTTTGTTCGTGCTCCATTTGTGGTAGAGGGATTGTTAATTGGACTAGTGGGAGCAACGATTCCATTAGTGGCGATTTATTATTTATATTCAGAAATTATATCTTATGTGATGAAGCAGTTTAGCGGATTGACAAATATTGTTAGTTTCCTTCCGGTGGGTACTATTTTCCAGGTGCTTCTTCCTTTGGGATTAGGAGTTGGAGCAGGCATTGGTTTGGTGGGATCGATTATGTCTATTCGTAAGCATCTGAAGGTGTAATGAAAAGAAAGAAGTGTGAAACTCATGAAAAAATTAGTTCGAAGAGGCGTGGCTTTGGTTTTGGCTGGAGCGATTTGTGCCCTTCCTTTTGCGGGATCTGAAATCGGAACTATATTTGCGGATGAAAAGTCAGAGGCAGAAAGCAAGAAGGCGGCACTAGAGGCAGAGCAGGCTTCCCTTCAGGCAGAATTGAATGCGTTAGATAGCTTAAAGAGTGATACAGAGGCCTATATTAAGGAGGTTGATGCAAAGTCTACCAAGGTTGCCAATAAGATTTATAAGTTGACTCAAAAGATTGAGTCTACGCAGGCCCAGATTGATCAGTTAAATGTTCAGTTAACGGAAGCTCAGGCAAGTTTGGAACAGCAGTACAGCGATATGTCTTTACGAATCCAGTACATGTATGAGAATGGGGATACCCAGTACTTAAATCTCTTACTAAGCGCTGAGAATTTTTCGGATTTCTTAAATAAGGCGGAATATGTCAATACTATTACCAAGTATGATAATGAACTTTTTAAGAAGATGGAGGAGACGGCCAATACCATTGCTAGTACCAAGACTCAGTTAGAGAGCGAGAATGCTTCTCTTGAGGAATCTAAGGCAAAACAGGAAAAGAAACAGGAGGAGTTAAATACTCTTCTTGCCAAGAAGCAGGCAGATTTGGATGCCTTAAATACCCAGACTGCAAGTACTGCTTCGGAAATTGCAGGGGTTTCTGCGGAAATTTCTGCGGAAGAAGCCAATATTGCTTACATTGAAGAGTTGGAAAAGGCTCGTGCAGCAAAGGAAGCAGAGGCAGCAAGTAAGGCGGCAGCAGAAGCAGCAGCAGCGGCTGCAGCAGCGTCCAATGCCGGAAGCAGTTCTAGTTCCAATACCTATAATTATGACGATACCGATTCTACCACTCAGGTAGTGGGGAATGGTTCTTATATCTGGCCATTACCAAGTGGCTATCATACCGTATCTACGGAGTTTGGTGAGACAGATGCCTTTGGTAGCTCCGGACACTGTGGAGTAGATTATCCTGCTCCATCTGGAACACCAATTTATGCGGTAGCAGGAGGAACCATTGAATCGGCAGGTTACTCTTCTGGTATGGGGAACTATGTTATTATCTATCATGGCAACGGCTTGTCATCCATTTATATGCATGCCTCAGCCCTGCTATGTTCTACGGGAGACACGGTTTCTCAGGGACAGACCATCGCATTGGTTGGTACCACAGGACCGTCTACCGGTAATCATTTGCATATTTCCTTCCGTTTGAATGGAGTTTATGTAAATCCTCATAATTATATTGGATATTAAATAGGATGCCCTCTTTATCGGTTTTGCCGATAGAGAGGGATTTTTTTCTCTTCTTGAAGGGAACTTCTTTGTCTAGACAAACATATGTTCCTGAAGTATAATGGAACAAGACTGAAAGGCAATTCGAAAGGAGAACAAGATGGAAGAGCAGGAAGCGTTAGAGAAAAAGGGGGATTGGTCTGGAGAGGATGCCTTAGAGAAGATTCTCTTGTCTGGGGACAATGAAAAGATAAAAGCGCAGTATAAGAAGGCTCTTGGAAAATATGCCAGGAGCAATTATCTTTTTGGAATGATTCATGCTATTGTATTTATGGTTTTAATCATTTGCATCTATCTGGCATTTGTGGTAGGTGGACCGGCAAACTTGATTCGTGCAATTAAGAATTTAGGCGGAGTGAAACAGACGGTTCAGACGATTTCTAAGGCCGGAATGATTCGGGAGGCCATTGATACTTATTCTATTTATGAGGCAGATGAAGCGGATTATGAGGCTGGTGTTTATAAGGGAATCGTGTCTGCCCTAGAGGATCATTATGCCAATTATTATACCAAAGAGGAATATAAGGAGATGATGGAAGCGGATTCCGGGACTTTTGTGGGAATCGGTGTTCTGGTTTCTTTAGATGAGGAGGACCGTCTGGAAATCTTAGAGGTGTATGAGGGTTCGTCTGCCAAAGAGGCAGGTCTTCAGGTGGAAGACCGGATTATTGCAGTAGGAGACCAAAGTATTGAAGGTTGGACCACGGATGAGGCCGTTGCAATGATTAAGGGAAAAGAGGGAAGTGAAGTGACCCTTACAATTCTTCGAGGCCAAGAGGAATTCGAGATTAGCCTAAAGCGAAAGAGTGTTGATGTTCCATCGGTGAAACTTGAGATGAAAGAGGGGGAGATCGCCTATATTAGTATTTCCCAGTTCCAAGAGAATACGGATGAACAGTTTAGCCAGGCCCTTGCTAGTGCAAAGGAAGCTGGGGCGAAAGGACTGGTATTTGATGTTAGGAATAATCCGGGTGGTTACTATGATACGGTTTGCAATATGTTAGATGAACTTCTGCCGGAAGGTGTGATGGTTTATACCATGGATAAGGATGGCAAGAAGGTGGAGGAAAAGTCGGATGCCAACTGTATAAACCTGCCTATGGTAGTTATAACCAATGGAGATTCTGCCAGTGCATCAGAGGTATTTACCGGGGCGCTAAAGGATTATGAACTTGCTAGTGTGGTAGGTACAACCACATTTGGTAAGGGAATCGTTCAATCGGTAATGCCAATGGAAGATGGCAGTGCTATTAAGATTACCACTTCAAAATACTATACCCCAAAGGGGAACAATATCCATGGCAAGGGAATAGAACCGGACGTGGAGGTAAAGAAGGAAGAGGATCAATTAGACACGGCCCTTGAGTTAATGAAGGAAAAGATTCGTGGGGAAACCACTGAAAATTAGAAGGGAAGGAGAGGTATGGCGGAGTTTAAGCTACATTCAGAGTATCAGCCAACGGGAGATCAGCCTCGGGCAATTCAGGAATTAGTGAAAGGCTTTCAGGAGGGAAATCAATTTGAAACCCTGTTAGGTGTGACCGGTTCGGGAAAAACATTTACCATGGCGAATGTAATCCAAAAGATTGGAAAGAAGACTTTGGTACTTGCTCATAATAAAACCCTTGCTGCCCAGCTTTATGGGGAATTTAAGGAATTTTTCCCTGAAAATGCTGTGGAGTATTTTGTTTCTTACTACGATTATTATCAGCCGGAGGCTTATGTGCCACAGACGGATACCTATATTGAGAAGGACTCGGCAATTAATGAGGAGATTGATCGCTTGAGACATTCGGCAACGGCGGCTCTTTCAGAACGGGAGGATGTGATCATTGTCTCTTCTGTTTCTTGTATTTATGGAATCGGTAGCCCGGACTACTATCAGAATCTGATGATTTCTCTTCGTCCGGGAATGGAGATGGAACTAGAAGATCTGATTAAACGTTTGGTAGCAAACCAATACGATCGGTCGGATATGGATTTTCATCGTGGAACCTTTCGGGTTCGGGGGGATGTGGTAGAGGTATTTCCTGCGTCTACCGATGAGAATGCCCTTCGCATTGAGTTTTTTGGAGATGAGATCGATCGAATTTCGGAGTTTGATTCTTTGACGGGAGAGGTAAAGAGAAGGTTGGATCACGGAGCTATCTTCCCTAATTCTCATTATGTGGTGCCTCATGAACAATTAATGGAGGCCACCTTGGATATTGAGAAGGAGTTGGAGGAGCGAGTTGCCTATTTTAAAAGTGAGGATAAGCTTTTGGAGGCCCAGCGGATTGCTGAACGTACCAACTTTGATATTGAGATGCTTCGGGAGACGGGATTTTGTTCCGGAGTAGAGAACTATTCGAGGATTTTAAACCGTATGGAACCGGGAGCAACTCCATTTACCTTGATTGACTATTTTGGAGATGATTTTTTAATTATTGTAGATGAGTCTCATATGACGATTCCTCAGGTAAGAGGAATGTATGCGGGAGACCGGTCTAGAAAGACTACCCTGGTGGACTATGGATTTCGCCTTCCTTCGGCCTTGGACAATCGGCCTTTGAATTTTTCGGAGTTTGAAGAAAAGATTGATCAGATGTTGTTTGTATCGGCAACTCCCGGGGCTTATGAAGTGGATCACGAATTTATGAGGGCAGAGCAGGTGATTCGACCAACAGGTCTTTTGGATCCTAAGGTAGAGGTCAGACCGGTAGAAGGACAGATTGATGATTTGGTGGCTGAAATTAATAAGGAGACACAAAAAGGATATAAAGTTTTAGTCACGACTTTAACCAAGCGTATGGCGGAGGAATTAACCCAGTTCCTGAAGGACGTGGGGATTCGGGTTCAATACCTGCATTCGGATATTGATTCCATGGAGCGAACCAAGATTATTCGAGATATGAGATTGGATGTCTTTGATGTTTTGGTGGGTATTAATTTGCTTCGAGAGGGCTTAGATATTCCGGAGATTTCTCTGGTTGCCATTCTTGATGCGGATAAGGAAGGTTTTTTAAGGTCTGAAACCTCCCTGATTCAGACCATTGGACGTGCCGCTAGAAATGCAGAGGGACATGTGATTATGTATGGGGATGTGATGACAGATTCCATGAAGAATGCGATTCGTGAAACCAACCGTCGTCGCAAGATCCAGGAAAAGTATAATGAGGACCATGGCATTGTGCCAAAGACCATAAAAAAACCGGTACGAGACTTGATTTCCATTGGAAGCAGGGACAAGGGTGAGGTGGTAAATGAAATCGAAAAAGATCCTGAGTCTATGAATCGTCAGGAACTATCGAAGTATATTAAACAATTGGAAAAAGAAATGAAAAAGGCGGCAACTGATTTGAATTTTGAAGAGGCCGCAAGGCTCCGTGACCGGATGATTGAGTTTAAGAAAACCTGGATGGCCATGGAGGATTAGAAGAAAAGAGGAAGAAAGTGGCAAAGAAGGAATTTATTAAGATCAGAGGTGCCTCTGAACATAATTTAAAAAAGGTGAATGTGGATATTCCAAGGAATGAGTTTGTTGTTTTGACGGGGCTTTCTGGATCCGGAAAGTCATCGCTGGCATTTGATACCATTTACGCAGAAGGTCAGAGACGGTATATGGAATCCCTGTCTTCTTATGCAAGACAATTTTTAGGACAGATGGATAAGCCTAAGGTAGAAAGTATTGAAGGTCTGTCACCGGCGATTTCCATTGATCAGAAATCTACCAACCGAAATCCAAGATCTACGGTGGGAACCGTGACAGAGATTTATGATTATTTCCGTCTCTTGTATGCACGGTGTGGAATCGTTCATTGTCCAAAATGTGGAAAGGTGATTGAGAAGCAGACCGTGGACCAGATGGCAGATAAGATTTTAAGTCTGGAAGAAGGATCTAGGATTCAGCTTTTGGCTCCTATTGTTCGTGGAAGAAAGGGGCGTCATGAGAAGGTATTAGATCAGGCCAAGCGGGCGGGTTATGTGCGTGTTCGTGTGGATGGAAACCAGTATGATTTAAGTGAGACTATTTCCCTTGATAAGAATAAGAAGCACAATATTGAGATTGTGGTGGACCGTTTGAAAATCAGGGAGGGACTGCGCAAGCGATTGGTGGAATCGATTGAGACTACCTTAAAGTTAGCAGGTGGCTTAATGCAGGTGGAAATCCTTGATCAGGAGACCTTAAATTTCAGTGAAAGTTTTTCTTGTCCGGATTGCGAGATTAGCATAGATGAGATTCAGCCTAGAAGTTTTTCTTTTAATAACCCCTTTGGTGCCTGTCCGGACTGTGTGGGACTGGGATTTCGTATGGAATTTGATATGAAGTTAATTGTTCCGGATGAACGTTTAAGTATTAATGAGGGGGCCATTGCGGTGCCGGGCTGGCAGTCTGCTAAAAAGCCAGGAAGTTTTACTCGGTCGATTTTAGATGCCCTTGCCAAAGAGTATCATTTTTCTCTTGATACCCCATACGGGGAATATTCAAAGGAGATTCAGAATCTTTTAGCCTATGGGGCAGACCGGGTGGTGAAAGTTCACTATCAGGGCCAGCGAGGTGTAGGGGTGTATGATATTTTATTTGAGGGGATTATCAAAAATGTGGAGGACCGCTACAAGGAGACGGGGTCGGATTTGGCCAAGGCGGAATACGAAACCTTTATGCAGATTACGCCATGTCCAACTTGTAAGGGGAAGCGTTTAAAGCCAGAATCCTTGGCGGTTACTGTTGCCGATCGGAATATTTACGATATGACCAATCAGTCCGTAACAAAACTTTCTGCTTTCTTAGAGGAGATGGAATTAAGCGAACGTCAGATGTTGATTGGTGGAGAAATCCTAAAGGAAATCAAGGCTCGAGTGAAGTTTCTAAATGATGTGGGTCTGAATTATTTAACCCTGACTCGAGGAACTGCCTCCCTTTCCGGTGGGGAAGCTCAGCGAATTCGTCTGGCAACCCAGATTGGTTCTGGTCTGGTAGGAGTTGCTTATATCTTGGATGAGCCTAGTATTGGTCTTCATCAAAGAGATAATGATAAGCTGCTTGCGGCCTTAAAACATTTGAAAGATTTGGGCAATACTTTGATTGTGGTAGAGCATGATGAGGATACCATGCGGGCAGCAGATTTTTTGGTGGATATTGGACCAGGGGCCGGGGAACACGGTGGAGAAGTGGTTGTTGCCGGAACTCCGAAAGAGGTAATGGCCTGTGAGGAATCTATTACCGGTAAGTATTTGAACGGAACTTATTCGATTCCGGTGCCAGGGGAACGAAGAAAACCTACGGGATTTCTTACCATTAAGGGTGCTAGACAGAATAACCTAAAGAATATTGATGTTGAGATTCCTCTGGGAATCATGACAGTAGTGACTGGGGTTTCCGGTTCCGGTAAAAGCTCCTTGATTAATGAAATCCTCCATAAGGAGCTGGCAAGAAGGTTAAATCGAGCAAGAATTATTTCTGGAGACTTTGATGAAATCCTGGGATGGGAACAGTTGGACAAGATCATTGATATTGATCAAAGTCCGATTGGTAGAACTCCAAGGTCTAATCCAGCCACCTACACCGGTGTATTTGATTTGATTCGGGATTTATTTGCATCTACCAGTGATGCTAAGGAGCGCGGCTATCAAAAGGGACGTTTTAGTTTCAATGTAAAGGGTGGTCGTTGCGAGGCCTGTGCCGGAGATGGAATTAAAAAAATTGAGATGCACTTTTTGCCGGATGTGTATGTGCCATGTGAGGTATGTGGTGGAAAGCGTTACAATTCGGAAACCCTTGAGGTGCGTTATAAGGGAAAGAATATTTTTGAAGTCTTAGACATGACCGTGGAGGAGGCACTGCCTTTCTTTGAAAATGTTCCTAAGATTCATCGGAAGATTCAAACATTAGCAGAAGTGGGACTTTCTTATGTAAAGCTTGGTCAGCCATCTACTCAGTTGTCTGGAGGAGAGGCTCAGCGTGTAAAGCTTGCCACGGAACTTTCAAGAAGAGGAACCGGAAAGACGATTTACGTGCTAGATGAGCCAACGACCGGTTTACATTTTGAGGATGTAAGAAAGTTAGTGGAAATTTTGAGGAAGCTTTCAGATTCAGGCAATACGGTTGTGGTGATCGAACACAATATGGATGTGATTAAGTCGGCAGACTATATTATCGATATGGGACCGGAAGGCGGTGACGGAGGCGGTCGGGTGTTAACCCAGGGAACTCCGGAAAAAGTTGCTAAGGTGAAAAAATCATATACCGGCCAATTCCTGAAAAAATATCTATAAAAACTTGATAAAATTACTAAAAAAGAGTGGGAAAACCGCTCTTTTTTTGATATAATAGCCAATGTTATGAGAAATCGCTTAAGGGAGAAAAAGCATTTTTTAAGAAAGGAGTATTATTTAATGAGAAAAAGAAAAAAAATTAAAAAGCTGCTTGCTGTACTTCTTGCTTCTACCTTAGTAGTAGGAAACGGAATTGTTACACCGGCAGCGACCAAAAAGCCTACCAAGTTAACGGTTAAGGCTAAGACAAAGACACTTTATGTAGGTGGACCTGCAAGCAAGAAAAAGACAAAGATTACCGTTAAGGTAAAGCCGGCAAAGGCAAGTGCTAAGGTAACCTTTAAGTCTAGTAACAAGAAGGTTTTGACAGTTACTAAAAAAGGTGTGGTAACTGCTAAGAAGAAGGGTACTGCAAAGGTAACCATTACTTCTAAGGTAAACAAGAAATTAAAGAAGACCATTAAGTTTAAGGTTAAAAAGTATACATCTGCTAGTACAACAACTGCAAGTACTGGCAGTACGACAGATACTTCAAGTACAACAGATACTACAAATACCCAGTCTACTTTTGCAGTAAAGAGTTCTGTGAAGGCTATTATGACTGGTGTAAACGGCACCCCTAACGTAGCTGTTTATACAGGAGCAAACGCTGCAGATCTGGCAGCTCTTACCCTTACCTCTTCAGATTCTGAGGTGGTTCGTGTGAATGCTGATAAGACAGTTACTGCGGTTGGTACCGGTAAGGCAGTGGTTACCGTTACAAAGGATGGAGTATCCAGTGATTGCGCTGTTACAGTTATAAAGACTACAACGGCTATTCACGATCCATCCGTCTTTAAGGATCCTAAGTCGGGCAAGTATTATTGTATTGGAACCCAGCTTGGGATGGCAGTATCTACCAATCTTCAGGCATGGTCTGCCACCACTAGTGGAGTAAATCTTTTGGCAAATGGTTTTGCAACCCTTTCTCCACTTACTTCTTACACAGGTGGTTCTAGCATTGCCGATATTTGGGCAGCAGACTTATACTATAATGAAAAGAGTGGTAAGTACTGCATGTATGTCTGTTCGAATGGTACAGTTACCGATTCAAGCATTTCTAATTATGCTCGAGTAGGTATTGCCGTTTTATATGCAGATAATATTACCGGTCCTTATACCTATGGTGAGACTTTAGTATGCTCTACTTGGGCTAATACCACTTATCGTGATAAGACAAACTTACTTTCAGCACTTGGTTTAAGTTCTACCGATGACATCCCAGACAGATATACAAAGGGATTAGAGGTAGATGCAATTGATCCACATGTCTATGAGGGTCATGATGGAAATCTTTATATGGTATATGGTTCTTTCACTAATTCAGGAACCATTAACATTATTAAGTTAGATCCTAAGACAGGTGGAAGAAATGCAAATTACAACTACGGGTATGAGGCCGGTGTTTCAGATCCATACTTTGGTAAGATTTTAACCAAGAAGTCTTATGGTGAAGGTCCTTATATCTTAAAGGTTAAGGATACCAGCAATACTTCTTCTACCGGATATTATTACTATATGTGGACATCTTGTGGAACCCTTCGTGGAACCGGAACCTATCAGATGTGGATGACACGTTCTGAAAGTCCAGATGGTCCATTTGTAGACTGCAGGGATGTATCTGCTATAAATAGTGGTTATATCTTAAATCAGTATAACTATAAGTTTAGCTTTATGGATATGGCTTATACAGCAATGGGTGGTAACTCAGCCTTAGTAGATGATGATGGTAAGTTATATCTGGTATACCATAATAAGTTTGAAGATAATAGTGCAAATCCTGGAACCCATATGGTAAAGACTCATCAGATGTTTGTAAATAGCGACGGTTGGTTAGTAACTGCACCATTTGAGTATCATGGAGAAAGCATTGGAACAAGCTATGAGACAAGCAGCGTAGCTGGAGACTATGAACTTATGATTCATAAGTCTAACACAGCTGTGACCGTAGGAAACTATAACTACAACTATAGTCAGGCTCTTAAGTTAAATGCAGATGGAAGCCTTGGTGGTGCCCTTTCTGGTACTTGGAAGCTTTCAGGCAACAATATTACCATTACTGCCGGCTCTGTTACCTATACCGGTAAGGTATTAGAGCAGTATGAGGATGATGGAACAGAGGCTAGTGTATCTGCCTTAGATAAAACCATTGTATTTACCGCCCTTGGAGATAACGCGGTGAATATCTGGGGAAGTAAGGTAACTGCTACAGGAGAAGAGGCAACCGCTTATGATGCTTCTAAGATTTCTCTGGTTACAGAAGCAGATGACGACTTTACTTTACCTACCTCAGGACTTTATGGTTCTACCATTCGTTGGTCTTCTTCTAACACAGCTGTTATTGCAGTAGAAGGTGCTAATGCCAGTGTTACACTTCCGGATAAGGAAACGATTGTTACCTTAACCGCAACAGTAACCAGTGGAACTTCAACAATCACGAAGGATTACAAGGTAACTGTAGCAGGATATGATTTTGGACTTCCAGAATTTATCACCAGTGAAACTGTCCTTGAGTTTGTATCGCAGACACCAGCAGGAACAGCAGTAACATGGACTTCCAGCAATCCAAGTATCATTAATGTTACAAGTGGAGCAGTTAAAATTCCGGAGACTGCTACCGTTGTTACTGTAACAGCAAGCTATGGTGGAAATACTTGCGTAACTGATATCAAGGTGGGTACATTAAACCCTATTTATACTCAGGACTATGAATCTGTAACAGATATTTCAACTGTTTGGGCTTCTCAAAATGCTTCTAATAAGCTTAGCATTGCAAATGATTCTACCATGGGCAAATATGCATCCTTCTCATTTGCAGGGGATACAAAGACCAATTCTAGAGGTGCTGAAAGTGTGATTGATTTTGGTTCTACAACCATTGATTCTGTTTATATGGTAACCGTAGATGCTTACTTAAAGGCAGGAAATAATCAGGGTAGTGAGTTTGCCCTTATGGGAAATGATGCTGCATATGTTTCAAATAATAAGAATTATGGACTTGCAAGTGGTTATATCTTAAAGTTAAATACAACCGATAGCACTACATGGACCATTAATGATGGTGATACCGTAACGATTCCAAATGATGCATGGGTAACTATCATTGCAACTGTAAATACCAATACCGGCGTGGTGAATCTTACCATTAAGGATAAGTCAACGGATAATCTCTTATATTCCGGTAAGACTAAGGTAAATGGATCTGGAGTTTTCGCCGGCGTTGAACTTTTAGCTGGTAGATACCAGAGTGTCTTCGGAGTTGATAATATTAAGGTTTATTAATATGTGTCTCTCCTTATAAAAAATATCCTACATTTGTTCTTTGTGAACAGATGTAGGATATTTTTATTTTACGAAAAATAAAATTTTTCGAGTTTCAAAACAAAAATGGTGACACATGTCACTGGAAATAAGTAGGGATGATGTGTATAATGTATAGCTGTGAGAAAATTATTATACTTTTTTTACAAAAAAAAGGGAGAGGAAAGGAGAGAGTGTTGATGAATCGTAATCGAACATTCAAAAAAGTTGGAAGCTTAATTTTAGCAACAGCCTTAGCGTTTTCAACGAAAGTAGCAGAGCCTGTTTCTGTACTTGCAGCCACTGGCATTGAACTAGAAGATGCCACTTTTATAGCGGATGGTGCAGAAACTACAGGTTATGGTAAAGGATTAACAAAGGTAAGATCTTATGGATTTACCAATGCTAGTGAGGAGAGTATTGTTTTTTCTAATAATCAGCCATTTACCCAGGTTTTTGCGGAGGAGTTAAAATTTGTAAAAAACGGAGTAACAGCAGGTAGTGGAGATAGAAAATTATTTTCAGCGCCGGCATTCGCAACGATTCAGGGAGAAAGCTACATGTATCTTGGTATTTCGGGGGATATGGGCCGAGGTGTGATTGTAGTTTTAAAGAAAGTGAATGGTCAGTGGGAAAAGGTGGATGATTTAATCTTTTCCGGCTTTACGAACAGTGATGTAGATGCGACGGACTATGCAGAAGTAGTAGGTAAAGATTTGGACGCAGCTTATTTGAATGAAGATGGAAGTGCAAATCTTGATTATGTAGCAAGCGCTACCAATCCATCGATTCTGGAAGCCAATGGAAAACTTTATTTGGCGTATGGGTCTGGCAATGGTGGTATTTATGCTATTACCCTAGATCAAAAGACAGGTCTTCGTGATCTTTCTGAGACAGAGGTTTATACGGATCCTTATATGGGTACTAAGCTTGCGGGTGGTAATGGAGTTCAGGTTGAGCTTACTGCTTATCGAATGGATCAGGGATATGCTTTTCTTTATGTAGATATGCCGGTTTCCAGTGGTATGGTAACAAAGGTTTTCCGTGGGGATCAGCCATTGGGAGAGTTTTATGATCAGATGAATGGGGCAGCTTGTGTAGAGTCAGGAAGCAAGATGAACGGTTATCAGTTGACTCAGGAATATCAGCTGGGAGACATGGAAACTCCTGCCGAGGATTTTGTAGTAACATCATTTGTAACCTTTAATAGCAGCATTCTTTATGCGACGACAGAGGAGAAGAATGAGGCTGGTAATTACGAAGTGGATTATCGTTACTGTACATTTACTTCCACCGGTTGGCCTGTGCTTCGCCCTGTAAACGATGGAAATGCTTATTATATTAATAATGCAAGTGTATCGAAATCTGATATTGTAGGATCTTATAGTCTTTACATTGATTCAAAACTCTATGAAACGAACCTTCATGAGGACGGTTCTATTACCGGGGATATTGATGGAATCTATGAATTAACAAGTGGTTCACCAACAGGTGTAGCATTTATTGTAGATGGCGTTCCGGTGGAGGGATATTTCTTAACTGATACAGTGGGGAATATCATGTTTACCTTGTCTGGTTATAATACGACTATGTTTGGTCAGCGTGTGGGAGACCTTCGTGATGACTTAGATGAGAAGAGTTCTAGTAGAGAAGAAGAGATTACCACTGAGGAAGAGGAGACAACAAGTCAGGAAGAGACAACAAAGGAAGAGGAAACGACAACTCAGGAAGAGACAACAAAGGAAGAGGAAACAACAACTCAGGAAGAGACTACAACCGAAGAGGAAACAACAACTCAGGAAGAGACCACAACCGAAGAAGAAACAACAACTCAAGAGGAGTCAACTACTGAGGAAGAGACAATAAACAAGGAAGAAGAGGAATCTTCAAAGAAGGCAGAAGAAGAAGAGTCTTCAAGAAAGGCCGCTGAGCAGCAAACGACAGTTAAAACAGATGACGGGAATAGTATTGATGCAGTACAAATTTCAGATACTTCTGTTCATGACCCGTCAATTGTAAAGAATACAGAAACAGACGTATATTATGTATTTGGTTCCCATCGCGCATGGGCAAAGAGTACAAATCTTCAGACATGGACAATGTTTACAAATAATTTAAACGAAATTACCAACGCCAATGCTTATTCTTCTGTATTAGCCCAGGGATTTACTTGGGCAAAAGAAGGAGATTCCGTTTATAGTCCGATTGGTAATATGTGGGCACCGGATGTAATCTATAACGAGAAGATGGGCAAATGGTGTATGTACCTGTCTGTCAATGGTTGCTCATGGAATTCTTCCATTGTTCTTTTGACCTCTGATAGTTTAGAGGGAGATTGGGAATATGCAGGTACCGTAATTTATTCCGGATTTACTAAGAATACCAGTGGAACTCATTCATTTACAAAGACAGATTATACTAAGGTAACAGGTGACACAAGCTTACCTGCAAGATACCAGATGACCTCTTATGTAACTCAGGATGGTAGCCACAATTGTGAAGCAACTACCTGGAATACCAGTTATGGAGCACATGCAATTGATCCTTCCGTTAAGTATGATGAAGCTGGAAATCTTTGGATGACCTATGGCTCATGGTCTGGTGGTATCTATATGATTCAGTTAGATGGAACAACAGGACTTCGTGATTATAATAAGACCTATTCCTTAGATACCAATCATGCAGACGGAAATGGTTCCGATCCATATATGGGAATTATGATTGCCGGTGGTGAATTTGTTTCAGGAGAAGCTTCTTATATCGAAAAGATGGGAGATTATTGGTATTTGTTTGTAACCTATGGTGGTTTAACTTCTACCGGCGGATATAACATGAGAGTCTTCCGTTCAAAGAATATTACAGGCCCTTATACAGATGAAAGAGACAAGTCAGCAATCTATTCTGCTTGGACAAACAATATCAATGGTATTGTAGGATATCGTATTTTCGGTAACTACAAATGGAATGCCATGACACAGGGTGAGGTTGCTCAGGGACATAATTCCGTGCTTGTTGATGAGGACGGTAAAATGTATTTGGTTTACCATACCAGATATACAAATCGTGGAGAGATGCACAATCTTCGTGTTCATCAGCTCTTTATGAATGAAAATGATTGGCCGGTTGCTTCTGTTGCGGAATATCATGGTGAGAATCTTTCAGCGACTGCTTACAACATAGAAGAGGTTGTTGGATACTATGGTGTCATTTTACATTCTATCCCGGTTGCCTATGCAAGCAAGAAGTGCAACACGGAGAAGTTCATTAACTTAAATGCAGATGGAACAATTAATGGTGATTATACAGGTACCTGGACTTTATCAGGAAGCAAGCCATATATCAATTTGACCATTGGAGGCATTACTTATCAGGCCGTATTGGTTAAGGGCCAGATTACAATTAATACAGAAAGACAATTAACATTTACGGGAACCTCTAAAAATATCGCAATTTGGGGACATCGAATCAGTGATGTTAAGGATTTGTCGGGAAATCAGGTGATTACTCAAAATAATTCCACCTCTAGCAATACGGATGCAAATGTTTCAGGTGTGAAGATTACCTGTAGAGTAGCTCGTTATCTTGGAAAGAAGATTACCTTAAAGAAGGGAAAGACCTTTAAGATTAAGGCGAAGGCAAAGAATGGAGAGACCATTTCATATACCTCTTCGAATAGCAGGGTTGCTAAGATTACAAAGAAGGGTATAGTAAAGGCCGTAGGCGTTGGAAAGGCTGTTATTAGCGTCACCTCTGCAAATGGTAAGACTGTGAAGTATCGCGTTACTGTTTGCAGTAAGAATAAAAAGGTAACAAGCTTTCAGTTAAAAAAGACAAAGCTTACCATTAAGGTTGGAAAGAGTAAGTCTCTTTCGATTAAGAAGTATCCAAATGGTACCAACCGATTTAGCTTTAAGTCTAAGAATAAGAAGATTGCTACCATTAATAAATATGGTGTAGTCAAGGCTAAGATGGCTGGAAAGACGAAAATCACCGTTAAATGTGGTAACAAGACTGTCATAGTTAAAGTTACAGTAAAATAATAAAACTCAAAAAGAAACCGTCCGGATGAAAGAAAATTCGGATGGTTCTTTTTGGTTGACAAGGAAGGTGGCTATGGGTAAAATAGTCTTACTGATAACATTTGTTGTTATGGAAAGGAACATTCATGGAAAAGGAAATTGTTATTGTTTTAGACTTCGGTGGCCAGTATAATCAGTTGATTGCCAGACGAGTAAGAGAAAATCATGTTTACTGTGAAATTTATTCTTACAAGGTAGACATTGAAGAGATTAAGAAAAAGAATCCGAAGGGGATTATTTTGACTGGTGGACCTAATAGCGCTTATGAAGCAGATTCACCATCCTATACCAAGGAACTTTTTGAATTAGGAATTCCTGTGTTAGGAATTTGTTATGGTGCACAACTTATGATGCATCTTCTCGGCGGAACTGTTACTAAGGCAGACGTAAGAGAATATGGAAAAACCGAGGTTTTAGTAGACAAGAAGGATTCCAAGTTCTTTAAGGATATTGATGATCATACCATTTGCTGGATGAGTCATTTTGATTATATTAAGACTCCTGCTCCTGGTTTTGAGATTACTGCTCACACTGCAGACTGTCCTGTGGCAGCAGTGGAAAATACAGAGAAGAATCTTTATGCTTGCCAGTTCCATCCGGAAGTACTCCACAGTGTTCAGGGTAAGGAGATGCTTGCAAACTTTGTATTCCAGGTTTGCCACTGCAAAGGTGATTGGAAGATGGATGAGTTTGCAGCAAATACCATTCGTTCTCTTCGTGAGAAGATCGGAGATGGAAAGGTTTTATGTGCTCTTTCGGGAGGGGTTGATTCTTCGGTTGCAGCAGTCCTTTTATCTAAGGCTGTTGGTAGTCAACTTACTTGTGTATTTGTTGATCATGGTCTTTTGCGTAAGGATGAGGGAGACCAGGTTGAGGAAGTATTCGGACCTAAGGGTAACTATGAATTGAATTTTATTCGTGTGAATGCCCAAGAGCGTTTTTATGAGAAGTTAGCCGGTGTTTCTGAACCAGAGAAGAAGCGTAAAATCATTGGTGAAGAGTTTATTCGTGTCTTTGAGGAAGAAGCGAAAAAGATTGGACGAGTAGATTATCTTGTTCAGGGAACCATTTATCCTGATGTAGTTGAAAGTGGACTTGGTGGTGAATCCAATGTAATCAAGTCACATCATAATGTTGGAGGTCTTCCTGATTATGTTGATTTTAAGGAGATTGTGGAGCCTCTTCGTGATCTCTTTAAGGATGAGGTTCGTAAGGTAGGTCTGGAACTTGGACTTCCAGAATACCTGGTGAACCGTCAGCCTTTCCCGGGACCGGGTCTTGGTATTCGTATTATCGGTGAGGTAACTGCCGAGAAGGTTAAGATGGTTCAGGAAGCAGATGCTATTTACCGTGAGGAGATTGCAAAGGCTGGTGTAGATCAGAGTCTTGGCCAGTATTTTGCAGCACTTACCAATATGCGTTCGGTAGGTGTTATGGGAGATGAGAGAACCTATGATTATGCGGTTGCTCTTCGTGCAGTGAATACTGTGGATTTTATGACTGCTGAATCTGCACAGATTCCATGGGAAGTGCTCCAGAAGGTAACGAGTCGAATCGTGAACGAGGTTAACCATGTCAATCGAGTAGTATATGATTTGACGGGGAAACCACCTGGAACAATAGAATTAGAGTAAATACAATAAAGCCGAGAACCCTTTATTTATGCGGGTTCCCGGCTTTTTATAATGCTCTTTGAGATTATTTTGAGATTGTTTTGAGATATTTTTTCAACTCGATAATCAATCCTCGTCTCCATCAAGCTCTTCCTGAATCTCATTTCTGTCCGGAAGATATCCGATATCATTCAGCTTATCAGCAAGTTCAACATCCTTATCCGGATAAAGGTGCGAATAGATATCCCATGTTGTTTTTACGGAGTTGTGACCAAGCCTTTCTGAAATCTGTTTAATATCTACGCCCATGTTTATAAGTAGTGAGGCATGAGAGTGACGAAGGTCATGAACTCGTATCTCCTTAACTCCTGCTTTTTTAGCGTATCTATGAATCTCTCTCGTGGCTGCATGTTTCGTGAAATAGAATATTCTGTCAGTGGGTTTATAACCATAAAGCTTGCTAAGATAGTCTTTAATATCCTCATACAAAAAATCAGGGATAGTTATAGTTCTTTTGCTTCGTTCTGTCTTGGGAGTAAGGAAAACTTCTTCTCCATCGACTATGGCGAAGTTCTTACATATAACAATCTTTTTATCCTCAAGTATATCATTTGCGGTAAGGGCTAACGCCTCTCCACATCTCATTCCCGTATAAAACAGTGTTGTGAAGAAAAGTTTGAAAGCAGGCTTGTCAACGGTTTCAATGAATCTGTTAAACTCGTCCTTGGTCCAGAACTCCATTTCTTCTGCTCGCTGCTTTCCTATGGATCCGGCAAGGTAGCACGGGTTTTGCATTAACCGATAATGCTTAACGGCATAATTGAAAATAGATGACAGCTGAGCATTTATCGTTTTGAGATAGGTTGGAGCATATGGCTTTCCTTTCTCATCCCGGTATTCCATAAGGGTATTCTGCCATTTCATTATTGATATGGTATCGATATCGCAGATCTTCATCTTGTCAAAATATGGAAGTATCTTATCATCTATAATATAGCGTTTGGTACTCATGGTCGTTGGCTTAATCCGGGGAGCGAGATACTCCAGGTAATTAGCTACTAGAGCACCAAACGTTATATCGGCTGAGTGAAGAAGGGTATTAAGAAACTCTTTTTCAAATTGGGAGGCCTCGCCCTTCGTCTTAAAGCCTCTCCTTACGGTATGCTTTGTGGAGCCGGTCCAGTCCTTATAATAGAAAGCAACATACCATGTGCCTTTTTTCTTGTCCTTATATGCAGGCATCATATCAACTCCCTTGCGTATCTTTTGATATTTTAGCTTGCTCTCGTTCGATTTGTTTTATGCTTTTATCAGGAGTAGGAAGATCCTCTGGCATTGTTCCACCAAGATCCTTTATAGTTTCACGAACTTTTTTACCAACTTCATAATGAGTTTGATTAGCGGCTTCTTTGCCTTTAATGTTTTCTCTTCTCAACTTCTCGTCTGTCTGAGTAGCACGGAATAGATTTGCGGCAAGCTCTGTGCTGCCCATATGATCAAGAATATCCTGGCTCTTTTTCAGACCTTTACGCTTCTTAATATCAGCTGCCTTTAGTCCGCCATATAAACCTTGATATCCATAATTCTGGAAGATAGCATAATCGAGTCCGGATTCTACGCCTGCATTCTGAGCTGCTTCGGCTAATGACTTGTTATGCTCTTTCATTTCTTTTCTGATAGCAAGACGCTTCTGGTCCTCGGAAAGCTGTTCGTAATTATCAATGAGCTCTTGTTGTCTTGTCTTTACGGCAAAATAAGTCTGGCCAAGGGCGATGACTTCCTTGCGGGAACTTCCATTCATAACGATAAGATAGCAAGCGTATCTTGAAAGCTCATAATCATCTATTGGTCTTTCAGCGTCTGAACCTATAGCAACCATTTTCCCCACTTGGAGAAAATGGTCCTCGATATCATTTCCGCTGTTTTTGCAAGCATCCATTGCCTTAGTTATTACATTGGTAAATTTGTCCCACTTTTTATATTCAAGAGCAACTTGCAATTCCCTCGCATACCAAAACTCCTGCCCGTATTCATTGATATGTTTTATTGATTCAAAAATACTTTCATTATAATTATCTGTCGAAGTTGGAAGCTTTGCTTCCGATTCATCGTCGAAATTAGAATCAAATATCATCTAAATATCTCCTTTCCTAGTAGAAAAATGGAATCGTACCTTTTTCCGTCTGTTCCATTTTCCACTTGTATCCGTCAGATCCTGATGCGGCCGACTTATTATCATAGAACCAAACAATGTGAAGATAATACGAATCCCGTGTTACCTGCTTCCAGATCTTCTGAGCCTGCTCCTTGGTCGGTTTTTCTTTGACATAGACCCTATAAGCCATACACTTCTGATTATCTCGGACATATTCCTGAGTGGAAACTACTTCATATTCGACTTTGGGCCCACCGAAAGCCTGGATAAGAGCAATTACAATAGTAACAACAACTGCAACAGCAGCAATAACACCGACAATCTTGGCGGTCTTTTTTACACTTTCTCTGTTCTTCTGAATCATCTCTTCTTTTGACATTTCTGCCATGATATCATCCTCCTAATTGTCCGCCTCGCTGCAACAAGGCGGGTGTTACTATCGTCAATACTTTCTCTTCGGATGTCTTTGCCGATAGCCTCGGTACCACTCGAGGCTTATTATTTTCCAGAGGCTTTTGGCAACTCCATAGCTTCTTCTTGTGATTCTTCATACCTTTGAGTGCGAAGGACTTCCTTGCACTTTCCTTTTACAATGTCTCTGCTGTCTTGGTTCATTTTACGATAATCTTTAACAAGTGCAGCTTCGTCAGCGTCTTTTACTATGGTTATTCCCGGAAAGTAATCTTCAAGGCTTCCGTATGCTGAGTTAAGTTCACCTGATGCCATATAATCTCTTCTCATAAGAATAAGAAGATACTCGTCCATATTAGGCTCTATTCCAGGAGATATGGCATTAGGACTTGTCCAGTATCTCTCAGAAACACCAAAAAACTCAGACAGTTGTTTGTAGTAAGAGGAATAAGAATTATCTTTATCTGTCAACCAATCAAGAATTAGTTTTTCACTGACATTGAGGGTTTCGGCAAGTTCTCCAATCTTAGAACCTTTGAAATCAATTTGGTTTGCGAGTTTGTTTGGAAATGTTACAGCGGCTTCGTCTGTTCCTTCGTACCCGAGCAACTCGGCAACGGCTGTAGCGTTGTAACTTCCTCTGTCAAGTAGATAATCAATGGACACCCTAAAATAGTCGGCATATTTTATTAGTGTTTCTACATTTGGCTCAACATCATCAGATTCATATTTTGAAATATTTGATTTTGAGATATCAAGTATTTCGGACATTTCTTTCTGCGTCAAGCCCTTTGATTCTCTACATTTTTTAAGGTTAGAACCTAAACTCATAGCACCACCTCCTATGATGATTATATTGTTTCAAAATATGAAATTCAAGAGAGTTTCAAAAAATGAAAATTAACTCTTGACAATTTCAACTGATGAAACTATTATTATATTGCAAGGTTCAAAAATTGAAACAGAGAGGAGGAACGTTATGGCTTTAGCAATCAAACAATTCAGAGAATCATTGAATATGTCTCAGGAAGAGTTTGCTGCGATCATAGGCATTTCTAAAGTAAATTACAGCAAAAAAGAACGTGGATTAGTTAAATTCTCGCTTCCTGAAGCCTATACATATTCCAGTTATTTCAAAAAACCCATAGAGCAAATATTTGGTTGCATCGAATTTTCACACGATGAACCTTAACAGTTTCATTATATGAGATTAAGGAGTGAATGAACATGGCAAATATTGCAGAGAAGACAGCTACCAACGTGTTTTATCAAGCGCGAATAAGGGCTTCAAAGCACAATGAATCTCTTAGCAGTCGCGAGGGAGCTGCAGACATAATGGCTATTGACCGAGGCCGGCTCTACAGGATTGAAAGCGATATAACATCGCCTTATCCAGAAGAAGTAAAAATGATGGCTGATTTATATAACGAGCCTGAACTATGCAATTACTACTGTCGTAAATGTTGCCCGTTAGGTCGTGATGTTCCAGAAATCAGAACGGGAAATATAGATAGAATTACCTTGGATGTTGTTAGGGTTCTTAAGGATGTGTATGTAACGAGAGATAAATTGCTTGATATTACTGAAGACGGCATTATCGATGAATCTGAAAAAGAAGATTTGAACAAGGTGTTAGAAAATCTTGAGAGAATTGCGCAGGTGTCAGAAGAACTGAAAGCTTGGGTTAAAAAGAATCTATAGGAGGAAATATGTTTCTACATTCAAATATAGGTTATCTACGAAGGGAAAGACATATAAAACAATCTGAACTTGGAAATCTAATTGGAGTTGAGCAGTCAACCATTGGGAACTGGGAACAAGGAACACGGACTCCGAGTGTTGAAAACATAGTGAAGTTGGCGGAAGTATTTGATGTTTCAATCGATGATTTGATTAAGAAAAAATTCGAACCAGTCTTTCCTAAAAGATTAAAGGAAATGAGAGAACGAAGATCATTCACGCAGGAGGAACTAGGGCTTTCACTAAATATTGATAAATCTACTATCTGTAATTGGGAAAAGGGCAAAGAGGAACCTTCAATTAAAAATCTTTTATCGATAGTCGAGGAATTAAATATTTCAGCGGATTACCTAATAGGAGCAAGCGATGAAAGGAGAGGTATATGTCATCACAACAAGATTTAGCTCATTGTCCAGGCGTCATCAAAGTAATTCGCACTAAGTCGTATTACACATATCAGGACGTTATGGAGCTGCTGGGAGTAAGCAAGTCTAAAGCCTATCAGATTATCAAGAATCTTAGGGCAGATCTGATTAAGGCAGGAAAGATAAATGAGATGTATCCAACCGGTAAAGTGCCGAAGGTATATTTCAACAAACAATTTGCAATAGAAAGGAGTGAATGAAAGGAAATGAAACGATGGAATCACACAGAATGTCCACACTGCGGATGTTCACTGGATTTTGGGGAGAGATGTGATTGTCTCGACGAACTGAAAGCAAAGGAAAAGGAACTGGAAGCGAATCTCGATAGAAGCAATGCTCAGGTGAGATTCAAGTTTGATGAAATGGTAATGGAGGCGAAGTCAGCATGAGAAGCAACAAGGGAATCGGGCTTATCGAAGCAACGCTGCTCTTGACAGTAATAATGATTCTTCTGCTCTGTCTGTTCAAAGGCGAAGGATCTGATGTGGAAGCAGATGCAGATAAGGAAAACTATGAAAGCATCACAGCAAGGATAGATAGCAATATCGATACTCTTACAACAGAAAGTAGGGAAGAACCGGATTACATATATCTTTCTGCAAACTATGGACCAGAGGCAGGAGTTGTGAAGAAAATATCCCTTAAGGATTCCGAAGAGGAAGGGACGACAGAAGTTTCTCCGGAGTTTGAGCAAAAGGTTATAGAAAGTATGCAGAAGGAACCGGAGTACGAACCACCTGCCAATCTATATAATCTCACACTTGAGGAACAGTATCTTTTAACAGCTTTGGCATACTGCGAGGCTGGTGGAGAAGACATCGAAGGACAAGCCTTGGTAATCAATGTGGTGCTTAACAGAGTGGCTGACGATAGGTTTCCGGATAACATACATGATGTTGTATTCCAGGAAGGTCAATTTACTCCCGCGATGAACGGGACGCTTGCAGTAACAGCAGGGAGCGACGAAAGCTGGGGAGCACTCGATATGGTCAATATGGAAGGTTGGGATGAAAGCCAAGGAGCTCTTTACTTCTGTGCAACATGGTGTGATGTGAACTGGGGTGGTTACCTTTTCACTCATGGCGGACATAAGTTTTACAGATAGGAGACGGATATGACAAAAGCAGAACTTGAAGAAAGAGTTGGAGTAGAGATGTGCGAAGAGGTTTTTGGTAAGGTCATGCAGGCAGCTGTTAGAAAGCAGGAGCATCTTATCAGTCTTGGAGATGTACACGCAAAAGAAGATTGGTACTTCGATGAACTGGTAGTTGAACAGTTCAGAGCAAGATGCTTCACAGATTTTACAGTATCAGTATGTATGGCTATGGCAGAAATGGAAAAAGAGCACTCGGAAAACCGAAGTGCCCTCAACAGCTAAGTCCATTCTA
>AUXO014510678.1_pt1 | contig 26643 bp, 22 predicted proteins | sample 768731 | NCBI WGS metagenome assembly AUXO01 (sample SAMN02715735, study PRJNA202380) | gut metagenome | biome: sheep rumen | host: Ovis aries | place: New Zealand: Palmerston North
CCAGCTTACTTCAACGATGCACAGCGTCAGGCAACTAAGGATGCAGGTAAGATTGCAGGACTGGATGTAAAGCGTATCATCAACGAGCCTACCGCTGCAGCGTTAGCATATGGTCTAGATAATGAAAATGAGCAGAAGATTATGGTATACGATTTAGGTGGTGGTACGTTTGATGTATCAATCATTGAAATCGGTGATGGTGTAATCGAAGTATTAGCAACAGCCGGTGATAACAGACTTGGTGGTGATGACTTCGATAAGAAGGTTGCTGATTACTTAATCGATGAGTTCAAGAAGGCAGAGGGTGTAGACCTTTCTGCAGATAAGATGGCATTACAGAGAATCAAAGAAGCAGCAGAGAAGGCTAAGAAGGAACTTTCTTCAGCAACAACAACAAATATCAACCTTCCATTCATCACAGCAACTGCTGAGGGACCTAAGCATCTTGATATTACCCTTAGCAAGGCTAAGTTTGATGAGCTTACCGCTGATCTTGTTGAGAGAACTGCAGTACCTGTTCAGAATGCATTAAGAGATGCAGGTCTTTCCGCTTCAGAACTTAGCAAGGTTCTCTTGGTAGGTGGTTCTACTCGTATCCCGGCTGTTCAGGATAAGGTAAAGGCCTTAACCGGTCATGAGCCATCAAAGACCTTAAATCCAGATGAGTGTGTAGCAATCGGTGCTTCTATCCAGGGTGGTAAGTTAGCAGGAGATTCAGGTGCAGGAGATATCCTTCTTCTTGATGTAACTCCACTTACCCTTTCGATTGAGACCATGGGTGGTGTAGCAACTCCATTAATCGAGAGAAATACAACCATTCCTTGCAAGAAGAGCCAGGTATTCTCAACTGCAGCAGATAATCAGACCGCAGTAGATATTAACGTGGTACAGGGGGAAAGAAAGTTTGCTAAGGATAACAAGTCACTTGGACAGTTCCGGTTAGATGGAATTCCTCCAGCAATGAGAGGCGTTCCTCAGATCGAAGTTACCTTTGATATCGATGCAAATGGTATTGTTAATGTTTCAGCTAAGGATCTTGGAACCGGTAAGGAGCAGCATATCACCATTACTTCCGGATCAAGCATGACCGATGAGGAAATCGATAAGGCTGTAAAGGAAGCTGCTCAGTATGAAGCAGAAGATAAGAAGAGAAAAGAGAATGTAGATGCTCGTAATGAAGCAGAGTCTATGGTAGGACAGGTTGAGAAGGCTTTAAAGGATGCCGGAGACAAGTTAGAGGCTTCAGAAAAGTCTACGGTAGAAGCTGATCTTCAGGCTTTAAAGGATGTACTTGCTAAGAGTACCATCGATGCAATGACCGATGCAGATGCTGAAGAAATTAAGGCGGCAAAGGAGAAGATGATGAACGATGCTCAGAGCCTTTTCCAGAAAATGTATGAGCAGGCAGCAGCACAGCAGCAGGCAGGTCAGGCTGGTCCTGAACCGGGAGCTGCGGCTGGTGGTCAGGCAGCTGGCGATGATGTTGTAGATGGAGACTTCAAGGAAGTATAAATAGAAACCACAAAGAGTCAGAAGGAAACCTTTTGACTCTTTAGGTGTTTTTAGTGGAAATTCCCTTTCCCTCAAAAAATAAGACGGGACTTGAAAGAGTGGTATTAAATTATGGCAGAAACAAAAAGAGATTACTATGAAGTATTAGGTGTTGATAAAAGCGCCAGTGACGCAGATATCAAAAAGGCCTATCGTAAGTTAGCAAAAAAATATCATCCAGATACCAATCCGGGAGATAAGGAAGCAGAAGCAAAATTTAAGGAGGCTTCTGAGGCTTATGCCATCTTAAGTGATGCAGAGAAGAGACGGCAGTATGACCAGTTTGGTCATTCAGCCTTTGATGGCGCCGGTGGTGGACCTGGTGGATTTGACTTTAACGGTGCAGGCTTTGGAGATATTTTCGGAGATATCTTTGGAGATATCTTTGGAGGTGGAAGAAGTAGCCGAGCAAATCCCAATGCTCCTCAGCGTGGGGCAGATGTGGCTTATGGACTCCGTGTTACCTTTGAAGAGGCGGTATTTGGATGCAAGAAGGATTTAACCATTAGTTACAAGGAAGAGTGTAGTACTTGTCACGGAAGAGGAGCAAAGCCCGGAACCAGTCCGGAAACATGCGATCAGTGTGGTGGTAAGGGTCAGGTTGTATTTACTCAAAATTCCATGTTTGGACAAATTCGTAATGTGCAGACTTGTCCAAAGTGTCATGGTAGCGGTAAGATCATCAGAGAGAAGTGTGTAGAATGTGGTGGTTCCGGTTATAAGTCAACGAAGAAGAAAATTGAAATCTCTGTGCCGGCAGGTATTGGAGATGGACAGAGAATTCGAATCTCTAATCAGGGAGAGCCGGGAACCAACGGCGGTCCAAGAGGAGACTTGTATGTGGAAGTTACCGTTTCTGCAAGCAAAGACTTTGAGAGACGTGGTCTTGATCTTTACAGCAAATCTGAGATTTCATATGCACAGGCGGTATTTGGTGGAGATGTTCGGGTAAAGACAGTAGATGGAGATGTTTTATTTAACATTAAACCGGGAACCCAGTCGGGAACTGTGATTCGCTTAAAGGGTAAGGGAGTGTATTCTTTGCGAAACAAGGCGATGCGTGGAGATCAGTATACCACCCTTACGGTTGCTGTACCAAAGAAGTTAACCGGTGATCAGAAGGAAGCACTTCGTTATTTTGATATGATCTATGAGAATTCTCTTGGTGCAGAGGAAACAGAGGAGAGTAAGAAGAAGCGTAAAACATTCTCTGAAAAAATCAAAGATGCCTTTGAGGATTTAAAGAAATAAGAATGACTAGAATAAGCGTCTGTTCCGCAGGAGTCGGAAGAGGCGCTTCTTCTAGGTTGGAGGATATATGGGATATCAAAAGTATCAAATCAAAACCAGAAAAGATAAGATAGAGGCACTAGGTCAGGTGCTCTTAGAAGAAGGGGTGTCATCCTATGAAGAATTAGAGGATGGTTTGATCTTCTATCTTGAGTCTGGAGAGGTGGATGAGTCTTTGGTCAATAGTGGAAAGGATTTGGTTCATGGAAAATCCATGATGGAAGAGGAAAGGATTTTAAAAGCCCTAAAAGAAAAGATGGATCTGAATCAGGATACCATAACTTCGGAAGTCTTTGATGATACTGCCTGGATGGACGCTTGGAAAGAATATTTCAAACCATTTGCAGTGGGAAATATTGGAATTACTCCTGCCTGGGAGAAAAGCCAGCAAACCAAATTGGAAATTAAAATTGATCCTGGCCAGGTCTTTGGTTCTGGAACCCATGAGACTACAAAGCTTTGTCTCATGCAGTTACAGGATATGAAGCTGGAAGGTCAAAAAGTCCTAGATGTGGGATGTGGATCTGGAATCCTTTCCATTGCAGCAAGTATGCTAGGGGCAAAAAAAGTGGTGGGAACGGAGATAGATCCTGAGGCTACCAGGCTTTCAGAGGAAAATGCCAAGGCCAACGGTTGTCGGTTAAGTTTTTTTACCGGAGATATTATAGGAGATTTGGCAAGCAGGGACCGGGTGATCATGGAGGGAGAAGGTGGCTATGACCTTGTGGTAGCTAATATCTTAGAACCGGTGATTTTGCTTTTGATTCCGGGGCTTTGCGATTACCTAAAGCCGGGAGGATATTTTTTAACCTCAGGAATCATAAAAGAAAAAAGAAAAGAGGTCCTAGAAGCCATGGAAGGGCTTGGTGGCTTTGCATTGAAAAAAGAGGAGGACCTGGGAGACTGGATCAGTCTTTTGTATTACCGGAAGAAATAACTGGCATTTTCCATATAGACAATGAATAGGTTTTTGTGTTAGAATTCTCGGGTATAAGAAGGAGTGGGCCTATGTATCGATTTTTTGTAGAAAAGGAACAGATTGGAGAAAAAGAAATCACAATCTTAGGGGAGGATGTAAACCACATCGCCCGTGTTCTTCGTATGCATCCGGGAGAGGAGATTTTAATTTCCGACAAGGATAGTATGGATTACCGATGTGAGATTAAAGAACTTTTAAACGACAAAATCCTAGCTACCATCCTGGATGTGGAAGGGGTAAATCGCGAACTTGGTGCTAAGATTTATCTTTACCAGGCACTCCCTAAAAGCACAAAGATGGAACTGGTAATACAAAAGGCAGTGGAGCTTGGAGCCTGTGGGATTGGCCCGATGGAGACGGCTCGCTGCGTGGTAAAACTAGATGAGAAAAAGAAAAAATCTAAGCAGGAACGTTGGCTTAGCGTTTCAGAAAGTGCAGCCAAGCAGTCAAAGCGCGTGATTATTCCTGAAGTATTTCCGGTTCAGTCCTTCAAGAAAGTTTTGGAAGAAACCGCTTGCTTTGAATATCGGCTATTTTGTTACGAAGGAGCGGTAAATTATAGTCAGACCCACGCGTTAATTTGTCAAGTGAAACCGGGGGATCGGGTTGCAATCTTTATTGGACCAGAGGGAGGTTTTGCGCCAAGTGAGGTAGCAATGGCTCTAGAGGCAGGATGTAAAGAGGTATCTTTGGGACATAGAATATTAAGAACAGAGACCGCAGGCCTTGCCATCTTATCGGCACTAATGTTGGCCTTGGAAGGAAAGAAGGAAGTATGATTTATTTTGATAATAGTGCTACAACCAAACCATCACAAGGGGTTGTGGCAATTATGGAAAGGGTTCTAAAAGAGGACTTTGGAAATCCATCTTCCATGCACATGAAGGGAATGGAAGCTGAGAATTATATAAAAGATGCTGCAGGAAAACTTGCTAAAATTTTACACTGCAAGGAAAAGGAACTGATCTTTACTTCCGGCGGTACAGAATCGAACAATATGGCTATTATAGGAACCGCATTTGCAAAGAAGAGACGAGGAAAACATATTATTACTTCCGCCATGGAACATGCGTCCGTATATGAGCCGATGCGTTTTTTAGAAGAGGAGGGATTTGAGGTTACTTACCTTCCGGGAAATGAAAAGGAGGTTGTGGATCTTGAGGCCTTAAAGGCTGCTCTTCGACCAGATACCATCCTGGTTTCTATTATGCAGGTGAATAATGAGACAGGCCGTCTTTCTAGAGTAGAGGAAATTGGGAAAATTCTCCATGAATACAATCCGGAGATTGTTTATCATGTGGATGCGATTCAAAGTTTTGGCAAGTATCAGATTCATCCGAAAAAACAGGGAATTGATTTGTTATCTGTGTCAGGACACAAGATTCACGGACCAAAGGGAAGTGGATTTTTATATTGCAGGGAAAAGTTAACGATAAAACCTTTGATATTAGGTGGTGGACAGCAGGCAGGAATGCGGTCTGGAACCGAGAATGTGCCAGCCATTGCAGGAATGGGAGAGGCAGCCAAGGAAATCTATGATCATTTTGAAGAAGTGCAAGGGCATTTGTATGATTTAAAAAATACCATGATTTCAGAACTTTTAAAACTTCCGGATGTTACGGTAAATAGTTTTTGCGGACAAGATTCAGCCCCTCATATTGTAAGCGCAAGCTTTAAGGGAGTAAGAAGTGAGGTGCTTTTACATGCCTTAGAGGGAAAAGGGGTTTATGTTTCCTCAGGTTCTGCTTGTTCCTCGAATCATCCGGCCATTAGTAAAACGCTTCAAACCATCCATGTGCCGGAGGAACTTTTAGATAGCACCATTCGTTTTAGTTTCTGTGGGGAAAATACAGAAGAGGAAATTGAAACAACCATTGAAATATTAAAAGAATTACTTCCAATGCTTCGGAAGTTTACAAGACATTAGAAAGGGATTGTCATGAATAATATTCACGCTTTTTTAATTAAATATGCAGAGATTGGAGTAAAGGGAAAGAACCGTTATATCTTCGAAGATGCCCTGATTCGTCAGATAAAAAAATCCTTAGAGCAGGTGCAGGGAGACTTTGATGTATATAAGGAGATGGGAAGAGTCTATGTGAAGGTTCTTTCGGACTATGATTATGATGAAACGGTAGAGGCTCTTCAGAGAGTTTTTGGAATCGTTGGAATCTGTCCTATGACTCAGGTAGAAGATGAAGGCTGGGATGCCTTGGTCAAGGATGTGGTTGCTCATATTAAAGATACGTATCAGGATCAGCCCCTTTCTTTTAAGGTCGAATGCCGCAGAGCAAGAAAGAATTATCCAAAGAATTCGATGGAGATGAATGCTGATTTTGGTGAGATTCTTTTAAAGGAATGTCCAAACCTTCATGTAGATGTGCATCATCCGGATTTTATTTTATATGTGGAGATTCGTTCAAAGATTAATATTTATTCTAAAATCCTTCCGGGATTGGGAGGAATGCCGGTAGGAACCGCAGGAAAAGCCATGGTATTACTTTCAGGTGGTATTGATAGCCCGGTTGCTGGATATATGGTAGCAAAGCGTGGAGTAGTTTTAGAGGCAACGTATTTCCATGCACCTCCTTATACTTCAGAACGAGCAAAGCAGAAGGTAGTAGATTTGGCAAAGCAAGTAGCTAAGTATAGCGGACCAATCAAGTTAAATGTGGTAAACTTTACCGACATTCAGCTTGCGATTTATGAGAAGTGTCCGCATGATGAATTAACGATTATTATGAGACGATATATGATGAGGATTGCAGAACATTTTGCAAAAGAAAGCGGATGTCAGGCTCTTGTTACCGGTGAGAGCATTGGACAGGTTGCTTCTCAGACTATGCAGTCCTTAATGTCCACGAATGAGGTATGTACCCTTCCGGTCTTTCGGCCATTGATTGCTTTTGATAAGCAGGATATTATTGATATTTCTGAAAAGATTGGAACCTTTGAAACCTCTATTTTACCTTACGAGGATTGTTGTACTATTTTCGTGGCGAAGCATCCGGTAACCAAACCAAATTTAAAGGTGATTCGCAAGGATGAGGAACATCTAAATGAAGTGATTGATGATTTAATGAAACAGGCAATTGAAACGACAGAAGTCATAATCTGTGAATAAAAAAGAGCTGTCGCTTACGCGGCAGCACACTTTTTATAAAACTAAGCCTGATATGTCTCGAGAACTTTAAGGATCTCGTCAACATTCTCCTCAGCATGGATATTTAATTCGATTGGCTTAGAAAGGTCTAAACTGAAAATACCCATGATTGACTTGGCATCGATTACGTATCTTCCTGATACTAAATCAAAATCACTGTCAAATTTTGTGATGTCATTAACGAATGACTTTACCTTATCAATAGAGTTTAAGCTGATTAACATCTTCTTCATAGTAAAATACCTCCTTCAGTTAATATAAAGCTTTATCGGTTCTATAGTACATTTTACAGGTCTATTTGTCAAGTAAAAGCGTGTGCCTGTAGTAGTGAATATAAGGGAAAAAAGGGAAAATCTAACAGAGAAAAAAGTAAGGAAAATCATATGAAAAAAGCAGCGTTACATAACCTTGGTTGCAAGGTCAATGCTTATGAAACAGAGGTAATGACCCAGCAACTAAAAGAAGCAGGATATGAGATTGTAGCATTTACAGAGGTGGCAGATGTCTATGTGGTAAATACCTGTACGGTTACCAATATAGCAGACAGAAAGTCCAGGCAGATGCTTCACCAGGCGAAAAAGAGAAATCCTAATGCCACGGTGGTAGCAACCGGATGCTATGTCCAAATGGCAGGGGAGGAGGTCTTGAAGGATACAGGAGTGGATCTGGTGATTGGAAACAATCGAAAGAAAGACCTTGTAAATATTTTAGAACAGTATTTTAATAATCCGGATCATCAGGTTTTGGATAATTATATTGATATTAATCATATCAATGAATTTGAGGAGATGGAACTTCATACCATCACAGACCATACCCGGGCCTATATTAAGATTCAGGACGGATGTAATCAATTTTGTTCCTATTGCGCAATCCCATTTGCCAGAGGAAGAGTGCGCAGCAGGAACTTAGATTCTATTGTAAATGAAATTAAAAAGATGGCAGACCTGGGCTATAAGGAAGTGGTTTTAACTGGGATTCATATTTCATCCTACGGAACAGACTTTAAGGATCAGAAAATTGGCTTACTGGATGTGATTTTGGCTGTTCATAGGATTCAGGGAATTGAGAGAATCCGCTTAAGTTCTATTGAGCCAAGGGTAATTACCGATGAGTTTGCCAGGGCGATTGGTGGACTTCCAAAGGTGTGTCCACATTTTCATTTATCTCTACAAAGTGGTTGCGATGAAACCTTAAAGCGAATGAATCGTCGCTACGATACCAGGGAATTTTTGGCCATTACCCGGCGTCTGCGGGAGAATTTTGAAAATCCTTCCCTTTGCACCGATATTATCGTGGGATTTCCGGGGGAGACAGAGGAGGAATTTGAAACAACCAGGGCATTTTTGGATCAGGTTCATTTTGCAGAAATGCATGTGTTTAAGTACTCTGTGCGTGGTGGTACCAGGGCTGCTAAGATGCCAAATCAGGTACCGAGTGAATTAAAAAACAGTCGCAGTGATTGTTTGCTTGACCTGGAAAATAAGATGCGACACGAGTACTATGAGAGTTTTTATGGAAAAACCCGGGAAGTTCTTTTTGAAGAGGCCATGAGACTGAAAGGCACGGATTATTATGTGGGCCATACCAGGGAATATCTTTATGTGGCGGTAGCAAGTAAAGAAGATTTATCTGGCCAAATTCTTCCATGCAAGATTCTAAATGCAATCAACCATGATTTTGTTGCAGGAGAATTGCTTTAAGTCAGTTGGAACCGGTTCCTTAAAGGGGCTTAATATTAGGGCTGAATCTGAAGTTATACTTGCTAAAATAGGGAAGATAGTATAAAATGATTACATAGTGAGTAAAAGGACGGATGAGCATGAGTGATTTAAGTAATACACAATTTTTTAGGGCACCACAGGAAACCCAGATGGAAGTATCGAAGGTTTTAGAACTGGTGTATGAAGCTCTTGCAGAGAAGGGGTATAATCCTGTAAATCAGATTGTAGGATATATTATGTCAGGTGATCCTACATATATTACCAGTTATAAGAATGCAAGAAGTTTAATTATGAAAGTAGAACGTGACGAGTTATTAGAAGAAGCTTTGACTTATTATATTAATCATAAGTTAGGCGGTAAGTCTGATAATTAGTTCAAAAGTAAGAAACCTTCGGCGAATGGCAAGGCTTAGTCGTCGGAAGGTTTTTTCGTGTATAGGCAGAATGAGATTATGGAACGTTTGTTAGGGTTAGATTATGGTTCTAAAACCATTGGCGTTGCAATCAGTGACCGCCTTGGTATGACCGCGTGTGGGATTGATATTCTTAGAAGAGATCGGGAGAATGTCCTAAAGCCTTCCATACGTAAGATTCTAGAAATCATTGAAACTGAAGAAGTGACAAAGATTGTCCTTGGGTACCCCATGCATGTGGATGGTACGCAGGGAATTCGTTGTGAAAAGACCTTGGAATTTAAGGCTATGTTAGAAAAAAAGACCAAGGTTCCGATTGTTTTGCAGGATGAACGTTTTACCACGGTAGAGGCAGACCAAATCATGGAAGAGCAGGGGATTTTTGACTACCGTGAACGAAAAAAACAGGTGGATCGAATTGCAGCGGCTTTGATTCTTCAAAGTTATATGAATGAGCATCCTGTGGCTTAACTTGTAATAGATTGTCTTATAGAGAAGACTTTTATAATAATTATTTGTAAAGAAAGGAAGTATGAATGGAAAAGATTACATTTACATCAAGTGAAGGCGAGGATTTGGATTTTTATGTTCTTGCAACAACCCGCTTAAATAACACAGATTATATCTTAGTAACAGATATTGATCCGGATAGTTATGATGAGGGAGAAGAAGCAGAAGCAGAAGCTTATATCTTAAAGGATTTATCAGCACCGGAAGATGAGGATGGCGAATATGTTTTCCTGGATGATGAAGATGAGATTGAGCAGATCAGCAAGCTCTTTGGTGAAGAAGATGACATGGATTATGAAATCGAAGTAGACAAGGAATAAGAGAGAAGATAGTTGCTATAAATGTATTGGGACGTGTAACTTATAGCAATAGGACGCAGGGCTATTTGTATGCCCATTTTTGGGGTGCCTTGTGATAGAAAGAAGAGGTATTATTTTGAAAAAAGAAAAATTACATAAGGGCAGTGTCAAGGTAATTCCTTTAGGAGGACTTGGACAGATTGGAATGAATATTACTGCATTCGAATACGAAGACAGTATTATTGTTGTGGACTGTGGCTTGGCCTTTCCGGATGATGACATGCTGGGAATTGATATGGTGGTTCCGGATGTGACCTATCTTAAGGAAAACATTGACAGGGTGAAGGGTTTTGTGATTACACATGGACATGAGGACCATATTGGTTCCATTCCATATGTATTCCGTGAACTGAATGTGCCAATTTATGCCACTAAGCTAACCATGGGATTAATCGATGTCAAGTTAGAAGAACATGGTTTAACAAAGATGGTGAAGCGTAAGATTGTAAAGCAGGGACAGTCGATCACCTTAGGACAGTTTAGAGTGGAGTTTATTAGAACCAACCATTCTATTTCAGACGCTTGTGCCTTTGCAATCTATTCACCGGCCGGAGTCATTGTTCACACGGGAGACTTTAAGGTAGATTATACCCCTGTCTTTGGTGATGCCATTGATCTTGCACGATTTGGAGAGATTGGTAAAAAGGGTGTTTTACTGTTAATGAGTGATTCCACCAATGCGGAACGCCCGGGGTTTACTCCTTCGGAAAAGACCGTAGGAGCCGCCTTTGATCGAATCTTTGCAGAACACAAAAAGGGCCGTATTATCATTGCAACCTTTGCTTCAAATGTTGACCGTGTACAGCAGATTATTGACCGTGCCATCCGCTATGGACGTAAGGTAGTTGTGGAAGGCCGAAGTATGGTGAATGTTATTCGAGTGGCTAGTGAACTGGGATATATTAAGATGCCGGAAGGAACCATTATTGACATTGATTTGATTAAGAATTATCCGGACGAGAAGTTGGTTTTAATCACCACAGGTAGTCAGGGAGAATCTATGGCCGCTCTTTCAAGAATGGCAGAAGGAACGCACCGTAAGGTTAGTATTAAACCAAGTGATACGATTGTATTTTCCTCTCATCCAATCCCCGGTAACGAAAAATCTGTTTCAAAGGTTGTGAATGAATTAGGGAGAAAGGGTGCCACCGTTATCCTTGAGGATACCCATGTATCTGGTCATGCCTGTCGCGAAGATTTAAAGTTAATCTATTCTTTGGTGAAGCCAAAGTATGCTATGCCAGTGCACGGAGAGTACCGTCATATGCAGGCGAATGCCAAAATTGCTGAATTAATGGGCATTCCAAAGAAGAACATTTTCACTCTTCAGGATGGAGATGTTTTATCTGTAAGTGAGGAATCTTGTAAAGTAACAGGTAAAGTTACTGCAGGACGTCTCTTGGTAGATGGCCTGGGTGTTGGAGATGTAGGTAATATTGTCTTAAGAGACCGCCAGAATCTTGCAGAGAATGGAATTATTATTGTGGTAGTAGCCCTAGAGCGTGGAGGAAATCATGTAGTTTCAGGTCCGGATATTGTTTCAAGAGGCTTTGTATATATGAGAGAAGCTGAGGAATTAATAGAAGAGGCCAGACAGCTGATTCAGGATGCGTTAGATGATTGTATAAATAAGAGAGTCACCGATTGGGGACGAATTAAGATGATCATTCGTGATACATTAAGTGAATTCTTATGGAAGAAGATGAAGAGAAGTCCACTGATTCTTCCAATCATCATGGATGTATAAAATAATAAGGAGTCATGGAGGAATGATTCATGATAAATTTTAGTAAATTTACCGGTAGTCTTTCAAAGGGTGTTTTGAAAATGATTATTGTAGGTGTTTTCCTTGTAGTCCTTGTGTTTTTAGGATTTAAGGCTTATTCCTATGGAAGACTTGTATTTTCAGAACATGGTGTAGACGAAGAACCGGGAACAGACATCCTTGTTACCATTGAGGATGGTCTTAGCAATAAGGAACTGGCAGAATTTCTGGATTCCTATGGTTTAGTAGAAAATCCTACAATTTTTCGGATTCAGCTTCAACTCTATGGAGCAAAGAATAAGATCGTGCCAGGTCAGTACACCTTAAACACTTCCGAAAGTGGAGAGGACATTATTAATATTATTACCGGACAGGTAGGCGTTACAGAGTCAGATGAAAGTACTAGCAATGAGGCGACTACCGCTGCATCCAAGGAATAAATGGGAAAGAAGGACATAGCTGTGATCGTAGATGAAAGAACAGTAACCTATATTCATTCTTTAGAAACAGGGAATTCTCCCTTATTAGAAGAGATGGAGGCTTATGCTCACAAGGAGTTTGTGCCTATTATTCGTAAGGAGATGGAGTCATTTTTACAAAATTTGATTTATATGACAAAGCCCAAGCGAATCTTAGAAGTGGGGACCGCGATCGGTTACTCGGCTTTGATTATGGCAGAGGCTATGCCGGAAGATTGTAGAATTACAACCATTGAGAATTACGAAAAGAGAATTCCCATTGCAAAGGCAAACTTTGAAAAATCAGAAAAGGGAGATCGCATTACCCTTATTTACGGGGATGCCATGGAAATCCTCCCGGGCTTGGAAGCGGGTTTTGATTTTATTTTTATGGATGCAGCCAAGGGACAATACATTAATTTCTTGCCGGAGATTGACAGGCTTTTGTCAAAGGGCGGTGTCTTGGTGTCGGACAATGTCCTTCAGGATGGAGATTTAATCGAATCTAGATATGGAATTGAAAAAAGAAATCGAACCATTCATAGCAGGATGCGGGAATATCTCTATACCCTAAAGCACAGTGATCAGGTAGTCACTTCGGTGATTCCTTTGGGAGATGGGGTTGCCCTCACCTATAAGAAATAATAGTTGTACAAAGATTTAGAAATGGAATAATAAAATGAGAAAGAAAGTTGAATTACTAATCCCTGCGAACAATTTAAATGTTTTAAAAGTGGCAGTAAACTATGGAGCAGATGCGGTTTATATCGGTGGACAGGTATTTGGACTAAGAGCGAAGGCTACGAATTTCACAAAGGAAGAAATGGCAGAGGGAATTGCCTATGCCCATGCTCATGGAAAGAAAGTACATGTTGCCGTAAACATCTTTGCCCATAACCGGGATTTAGAAGGCTTAAAGGAGTATCTTAAGGAACTGGGAGACTTGCAGCCGGATGCCTTGATTATTGCAGATCCTGCAATTTTTACCATGGCTGGAGAAATCTGCCCACAGATTGAAAGACATGTAAGTACCCAGGCCAACAACACCAATTATGGCATTTTCAAATTCTGGTGGGGACTGGGAGCAAAACGAGTAGTAACGGCTCGCGAACTTTCTCTGGAAGAGATTCGAGAGATACGTAAGAATATTCCGGAAGAAATGGAGATTGAAAGTTTTATTCATGGAGCTATGTGTATTTCCTATTCCGGAAGATGTCTCTTAAGCGCTTATCTTACAGGACGTGACGCAAATCAAGGAGAATGTACCCATCCTTGTCGGTTTAAGTATCATGTGGTGGAAGAGACCAGACCTGGTGAGTATATGCCTGTAGAGGAAGATGATCGTGGTACCTATATCTTTAACTCGAAAGATTTATGTATGATCGAGCATATTCCGGAGTTAATTGAAGCAGGAATTGATTCCTTTAAGATTGAAGGACGAATGAAGACTGCTCTTTATGTGGCAACGGTTGCAAGAACCTACCGTATGGCCATTGATGCTTACTACAGAAGTAAGGAAGAGTATGAGGCACTTCTCCCTACCCTGAGGGAAGAAATAAAAAAATGCACCTACCGTCAGTACACCACAGGTTTCTTTTATGGAAAGCCAAATCATGATACTCAGATTTATGATTCCAATACCTATATCCGTGAATTTACCTATTTAGGATATGTGGAAGAGGTAAAGGAAGATGGTCGAGTAGTCATTCATCAGAAGAATAAGTTCTTGGTGGGAGATACCATCGAAATTATGAAAAAGGATGGAAGAAACCTGGAAACTAAGGTTCTTGCAATCTATGATGAACATGGTAATGCCATGGATTCTTGCCCACATCCAAAGCAATATTTAGAATTAGACTTAGACCAGGAAGTAGAAGTCTTTGATATCCTTCGGGAAAAAGACAGGGCGGCTGGTAATTGAAAAAGGAAGTCCTTTTGTAAAAAATACAAAGGGACTTCCTTTTTATTCATCTTCTTTTTTCTTTGGCTTTTCTTCGGTGTAACCACATTCTAGGTTACCACAAACAAGTTTATTACCTTTTTCAACCATGTAGCCACCACATTCCGGACATTTCTTTTCTACCGGTTTTGACCAGCTCATGAAATCACATTCCGGGTTGTTTTCACAACCATAATAGCGACGGCCTTTCTTAGTTTTGCGGATTACAATTTCCTTGCCGCACTTTGGACAGGAAACCCCAATCTTTTCTAGGTAAGGTTTGGTATTTCGACACTCCGGGAATCCGGGACATGCCAGGAATTTTCCGTGAGGTCCATATTTAATAACCATGTTACGTCCGCATTCCTCGCAGATTACATCGGTAACTTCATCAGCGATGGTTACTTTCTCTAACTTTTCTTCTGCATCTTTTACTGCAATATCAAAGTCAGGATAGAAATTACGAAGAATCGTTTTCCATTGAATTTCGCCCTGATCAACCATATCTAAGAGGGATTCCACGTTTGCAGTAAAGGTTGCATCAATAATCGCAGGGAAGGCCATTACCATAATATGGTTGACTGCATCTCCAAGTTCTGTGACATAGAGATTCTTAGCTTCCTTGGTAATATATCTTCTAGAGAGAAGAGTAGTAATAGTAGGAGCGTAAGTAGATGGTCGTCCGATGCCTTGCTCTTCAAGGGCCTTAACTAGGGCTGCTTCTGTATAATGAGCAGGTGGCTGGGTAAAATGCTGCTTATGGTCAAGGCGATCAAGACTAAACTTGGTATCCTTGGTAATATTAGTAACTACCGTATTGGTCTTTGTCTTTTCTTCGTCTGCATCTTGGTAGACTGACATGAAACCGTCGAAAGCTACCTTAGAAGTTGCAATAGTAAAAATATAATCACCGGCAGAAATCTTTACAGAAGTAGTATCATAAGTGGCATTCTCCATACGGCTGGCAACGAACCGCTGCCAGATCAAACGATAAAGTCTAAACTGATCACGAGTCAGATTATCTTTTATCCTCTCAGGAGTTAAGGTTACATCTGCAGGACGGATGGCTTCATGAGCATCCTGAGCATTCTTATTGGTATTCATCTTTTCTTCACTGCTTGTAACATATTCCTTGCCGTATGTTTCCTGAATAAAGGCTTTTGCAGCACTGTCAGCTTCGCTAGAAATTCTTGTTGAATCGGTACGAAGGTAGGTAATCAAACCTACGGTGCCAAGTCCTTTAATATCAACACCTTCATAAAGACTCTGAGCCTGACGCATTGTCTTTTGTGTGGAGAAGTTTAATTGTTTGCTTGCTTCCTGCTGAAGGGTAGAAGTGGTAAAAGGAAGTGGATTTTTCTTGGTACGCTTACCGTGCTTAACATCACTTACTTTGTAACTCTTTCCTTTCAAATGAGAAAGAATATCCTCAAGCTGTTCCTTACTGGTGATTTCAACCTTGCTATCCTTGCTTCCGTAGAACTTTGCGGTAACAGGTTTCTTTTCTCCGCTGATGTTTAAGATTGCATCTAAGGTATAATACTCTTCTGGAATGAATGCGTTGATGAGTTCCTCGCGGTCACAAATCATTTTTAAAGCAGCAGATTGTACACGACCGGCACTAAGTCCACGCTTTACCTTTTGCCAGAGGACAGGGCTGATTTTATAACCAACGATACGGTCCAGCTCGCGACGAGCTTGCTGGGCATCTACCAGGTTCATATCAATGGTACGAGGATGCTTCACAGCCTCCTTTACGGCACCTTTGGTAATCTCATTAAAAGTAATTCTGCAGTTGGCTGCTGGATCAATCTTTAAGGCAGTAGCCAAATGCCATGAAATAGCTTCTCCTTCACGGTCCGGGTCAGTTGCGAGAAAAACTTTAGAAGCCTTTTTTGCTTCTTTTTTTAATTCAGTCAACTTCTGGCCTTTTCCACGAATGGTGATGTATTTTGGCTCAAAGTCATTATCAATATCAATACCCAGTTGACTCTTTGGTAAATCTCTGACATGTCCATTAGAAGCAACTACTTCATAATTACCGCCTAAAAATTTCTTAATGGGTTTTACCTTGGTAGGGGACTCTACAATAACTAAATATTTCGCCATGAATGCTATTCTCTCCTTCTAGCGTAATAATTCTTTAAGGGTTCCTTAACCAGATTTAAAAGTTCTAATTGCATTAAGCAACTAAGTACTTTTTCCGGTGACATTCCGGTTTCTTCTATTATAACGTGAATGTTCTTGGGAAATAAACATATCACACTATACACCACATCTAATTCTTTTTCAAGATGGACTTTTATTTTTGTGTCACTACTTTCTGAGTTAGGGTACTGAATTCGAAACTCTTTACAGATGTCTTGAGGATGAGTCACAAGGCTTGCACCATTTTGGATGATATGATTCGTTCCTTGACTGAATGGATCATCAATTCGTCCGGGAATAGCAAAAACATCTTTTCCCTGGTCTAAGGCCATGGAAACGGTGATTAAGGATCCGCTTCGATATTTTGCTTCTACTACAAGTAACTTATCCGAGAGGCCGGCGATGATTCGATTTCTCATAGGAAAATTTGAGGGAAGGGGAGGAGTGTGAATCGGAAATTCGGAAATCAATCCTCCGCCTGCCTGAACAATCTTATGGGCAAGTCCCTCGTGTTCTTCCGGATAAATCCTTAATAAACCAGAACCCAAAACAGCATAGGTTTTGCCACCGCCCTCTAAGCATCCGCGTTGGCTGCAAGAATCGATTCCCCTGGCAAGCCCACTAACCACAGATATTCCGGAGGCTCCAAATTCCCTGCCAAATCGCTTGGCTATGTCATTGCCATAGTAGGTACAGGCCCGAGCCCCTACCATTCCAAGGGTGGGCTCCTTATTACCGGGAAGCCTTCCTAAAACATAAAGATAGGCTGGTCGGTCCGGAAAGGGGCGCAAACGATCTGGATAGTCCTCTTCCCATTCCGTAATAAAGGAGATCTTTTTTTCTTCCATTTGCTTCCTTTGTGCCTCAAGGTTTTTCAAAAAAGAGGCTTCCCGAGCGGCAAGAAGACTTTTGATTTCTCGGTTACTTAAAATCTGACTTTCCTTTATGACCTCCGGCTCCAAGGAAAAAAGGTCCGGGGGCTCTTTAAAATGGTCCATTAGTTTTCTTACTTTTATTGCTCCTATTTCTTTTATATTTGAAAGCCAATAGATGAGTTCTTTTTGATTCATAAGTCTTCCTCCGTAGAATTAAAATTCACAAAACTTTTCATGTCACTGATTCTGTAGCTTACGGCTTCTGCAATATGGTCTATGGAGATTTCCTTACATTCTTTTAAATCTGCAATGGTCCTGGCAACCTTAATGATTTTATGGTAGCCCCGGGCGGAAAGATCAAGGCTGTCATAAGCAAGCTGCAAAAAAATTTCTGCATCCCCGGACATAGGGCAAAACTGCTTAAGATCCTTGACGGTCATTCGAGAATTAAAATGAATTCCTGTTCCCTGAAATCGTTTCTTTTGTACGTGCCGTGCCCGTTCTATATCTTCCCGCATGGAAGCAGAGGATTGACAGGCAAAGTTATCTCGTAATTTCTGGATTGGAATTTTTTCCATCAACAAACCTAAGTCGATGCGGTCCAAAATAGGTCCGGATATTTTGGAAAGATATCGTTCGATGGCTCTGCTACTGCAATTACATTTCTTTCGATTTGGAAAATGACCACAAGGGCAAAGGTTAGTGGCGCAAACCATCATAAACTCTGCGGGAAAATGATATAGTCCAGAGGCCCTATGAATCCTGATTTCCTGCTCTTCTAGTGGGGCGCGAAGAGATTCGATGGTTTGTTTGGAAAACTCTGCATATTCATCCAAAAAGAGCACGCCCTTATGGGAAAGGGAGACTTCCCCAGGTACCGGTGGTGTCATTCCGCCAATCAAACCAGGCGTTCGAATGCTAGAATGCGTCTCTCGGAAGGGCCGGCTCAAAATCAATCCTTCCTTAGGCAACAAGCCGGCAACGCTATAAATCTTTGAGATTTCAATGGCCTCCTCTTTGGAAAGCTTTGGTAGAATGGAAGGGATTCTTTTTGCAAGCATTGTCTTACCTGATCCGGGAGGTCCTGCAAGCAGCAAATGGTGCATGCCAGCTACGGCTACTTTGATCCCTCGCTTTGCACTCTCTTGCCCACTAATATCCTTCATGTCATAGGGAAGGGAATGATAGTTCTTTTCAATTAAATCATCCAAATTCTGAAAGGAAGTAAGGATTTTTACATGATTATTTAAAATTCCGATCATCTCATGAAGGGAACTAACTCCCACAACCTTAAGTTCCGGGAAAATTGAGGCCTCTTTTAGGTTTTCTTTCGGAAGAAACAGATAATGGATCGGATGTTTTCTTGCATAATCCACGATGGGGAGAACACCTTTTACCGGCCGAACTTTCCCATCAAGGGACAGTTCCCCTAAAAAGAGGGCTTTGGGTAAAAGGTCAGTTTCTATTTTTTCTAAACAGGAAAGTAATCCCACAGCAATGGGAAGATCAAACAAAGAACCGGTTTTTTTTCGGTCAGCCGGTGAAAAATTCACCGTGATACGAGAGGGTGGCAAAGAAATGCCGCAATTGTGAAGTGCCGTGCGGACGCGTTCTTTGGCCTCTAAAACCTCGGAAGAAAGTAAACCAACCATGTCGAACATGGGAAGACCAGATCGAATGTCTACTTCAATAGACACAGGGAATACATGAATGCCGCATAAGGCGGCAGATTGAACGGTTTGAAACATAAAAACTCCTTTCTATGATACAACATTTTACAACTCATACCTTTTGTGACATTATAAGACTCTCAAAAAGAAAAGTCAACATAAAGTGTATGACAATATAAAAAGAGGGGATGGGTTTCTTCTATTATAAAAAGGCCACTTAGTTATCCTGGCTTTCCCATGATAAAAAATGCTTGACGATGTAAATCTCTTATGGTAGACTAATCGAGTTGAATAAGCACGCGGCGGATTTCTGGATGGTGCCGGATGGTTTCCAGAAAGTAGAAGTACGCGGAAGAAAATAACCATGGAGGTAAGAAGATGAGCGTTATTTCAATGAAGCAGTTACTCGAGGCAGGTGTTCACTTTGGACACCAGACAAGAAGATGGAACCCTAAGATGGCTCCTTATATCTATACTGAGAGAAATGGTATCTATATCATTGACTTACAGAAGTCAGTAACAATGGTAGACGATGCTTATAAGGCAGTAGCAGATATCGCAGCTAAGGGTGGAAACATTCTTTTTGTTGGTACAAAGAAGCAGGCTCAGGATGCAATCAAGTCTGAGGCAGAGCGTTGCGGAATGTACTATGTTAATGAGAGATGGTTAGGTGGTATGCTTACAAACTTCAGAACCATCAAGTCTAGAATTGCCAGATTAAAGGCAATCGAGAAGATGTCAGAGGATGGAACTTTTGACGTATTACCTAAGAAGGAAGTTGTTGAGTTAAAGAAGGAATGGGATAAGCTTGAGAAGAACCTTGGCGGAATCAAGGATATGCCTGGTGTACCGGATGCAATCTTTATCGTTGATCCTAAGAAGGAAAGAATCTGTATCTCAGAGGCTAAGAAGCTTGGTATCACATTAATCGGTATCGCAGATACAAACTGTGATCCTGAAGAACTTGACTATGTAATTCCTGGTAATGACGATGCAATTCGTGCCGTTAAGTTAATCGTTTCAGCTATGGCTGACGCTGTTATCGAGGCTAAGCAGGGTTCAGAAGTAGTGGACAAGGATGCTGAGGCTGACGCAGAGTAATCTGTAATGATCAAATAGCATAAGAAAATTATAAAGGCCAAAAGTCATTTGCAGATTTTTGGTCTTTCTTTAAAAAATAAAATGGAGGATTTTTAAGATGGAAATCACAGCAAAGATGGTAAAAGCGTTACGTGAAGTAACAGGTTCCGGTATCATGGATTGTAAGAAGGCTCTTATGGAGACAGATGGTGACCAGGAGGCAGCAATCGAAGTATTAAGAAAGAAGGGTCTTGCTACCGCTGAGAAGAAGGCTGGAAGAACCGCTGCTGAAGGTATCACTTATACATTAGTAGAAGGAAACAAGGCTGTTGCTGTAGAAGTAAACTCTGAGACAGACTTTGTTGCAAAGAACGAGAAGTTCCAGGCATTTGTTGATGGTGTTGCTAAGTCAATCCTTGCATCAGGTGCCAAAACCGTTGAAGAGTTAGAGGGCAAGGCTTGGTTCGATGATGCTTCTACAACTGTTAAGGAAGTAACCGTTAACAGAATTTCTACAATCGGTGAGAACCTTAAGATTCGTCGTTTTGCTACCTTAACTGCTGAGAACGGTGTGGTAGTTCCTTACGTACACGCTGGTGGTAGAATTGGTGTCTTAGTTCAGGCTGATACAACAGCTACTGATAACGCGGATGTTCAGGAAGCATTAAAGAATGTGGCTATGCAGATTGCAGCTCTCAACGCTCAGTATATCAGCCAGGCTGATATCTCTGAGGAAGAGAAGGCTAAGCTTTTCGATATCACGGTAGAGAGTTCATTAAATGATCCTGCTTCACTTCCTAAGCCAATCCTTATGAAGTTAATTGATCAGGCTGTAAGTGAGAAGCTTTGGAGTGATGAAGATATCGCTATTTATGAAGAGAAGAAGAACAATATGAACTTCCTCTTCAACTTCCTTTCAAAGGAAGCTGCTGCTAAGCTTTCAGAGCTTGCACTTGCTGATAAGGCTAACATCGCTGGAGACAAGATCTTCTCAGGAATGATTCAGGGTCGTGTTTCTAAGCAGTACAAGGAAATCTGCTTAATGGATCAGGTTTACGTTAAGGCTGAGGACGGAAAGCAGAATGTTGCTAAGTACTTACAGGAAGTATCTAAGGCAGTTGGCGCTGATGTGAAGGTGGTTAAGTTCGTTCGTTTCGAGACTGGTGAAGGAATCGAGAAGAAGGAAGAGAACTTTGCAGAAGAAGTTGCTAAGCAGATGCAGTAAGCAAATTATAAAAAAATAAAAATCCCTGCCTTTTGGGAGGGGAAATAATACATCTCATGTGCTAGTATATATCCATAAGCGTAAAACACGTAGGGTATTAGTTATGAGAAAAATAACGACATCAGTCAGCGGCTGATGTCGTTATTTTTTTGTTTCGAAAAAATACAATATAAGTGGCAGATGGAGTTGTAGAAATAGGAAACTAATCTTGTGTGAAAAAATAATCTGTGATAGGATGGAACTATTAGGAAAAGAAAGATAAGTTGAGGGAGTTTATATGGAAAATAGTACATTACGTCTTCTTGCGAAGTCTTATCCAACCATTCGTGAGGCGGCGGCAGAAGCAATTAATCTTAGTGCGATTACAAAATTACCAAAGGGAACAGAGTATTTCTTTAGTGACTTGCATGGAGAACACGAAGCATTTATTCATATGTTAAAAAGTGCCTCTGGAAATATCAAAAATAAAATTGACCTTTTATATGCAAATACAATTCCAGAGAAGACCCGGGAAGAATTGGCAGAATTAATCTACTATCCGGAAGAGGTTTTAAAAAGAAAAGAGATCGAGAAGGAAAAGATGCCAGAGGAATATCATGACTGGTATAAGATTACTATTTTCCAATTGATTGAGGTATTAAAGACGGTGTCTCGTAAGTACACCAGATCCAAGGTGCGTAAGTCTACTCCGTCTGAATTTGTTTATGTCATTGATGAACTCTTACATGCGGATTCAGAGGATAAGACCAATTATTATACGGCGATTATTGAAAGCGTGATGGCCACAGGAATGTCAGATCAGTTTATTATTGCTATTTGCGGAATGATTCGTAAGAATGCGATTGATAGCCTCCATATTATTGGTGATATTTATGATCGAGGACCTAGAGCAGACTTGATCATGGATGAGCTTATGAAGTATGATGACATTGATATTGAGTGGGGAAACCATGATATTGAGTGGATAGGCGCGGCCTGCGGGAATGAGGTAAGTATTGCCAACGCCCTGGCGGCTAATATTAAATATAATAGTTTTGATTTCTTAGAGGATGGATATGGAATTAATTTAAGAGCCTTGTCTACCTTTGCGGGAGAGGTATATAAGGAGGATCCTTGTGAAATCTTTAAGGTAAAGCAATATGATATGAATAAGTATGATCCGATTGATGTGGAGCTTGCGGCAAAGATGCATAAGGCCATGGTAGTCATTTTATTTAAATTGGAGGGAGCTCTTTATAAGAGACATCCGGAATATGGCATGGAAGATCGGATCATGCTAGAGCATATTGATTATACAAAGGGAACCGTAGAAATTGATGGAAAGGATTATCCACTTCGGGATTCGAATTTCCCAACGGTTGATCAAAAAAATCCATTAAAGCTAACCAGAGAAGAAAAGGATTTAATGGAAACCTTAGCTGCATCCTTTAGACATTCAGAAAAATTACAAAAACATATTCATTTTATGTTTAGTAAGGGAGGCATGTATAAGTGTATCAATAACAACCTTCTTTATCATGGTTGTGTTCCATTTGATGAGAATGGTGAATTTTTAAAGGTGGAGCTGTCTGGAAAGGTATATTCTGGACGAGCTTATTTAGATAAAATTAATGATATTGTAAAGCAAGCGATGTTTGGAAGTCATCATTTTAATAAGCCAAGTGTCGCTAGAGATTATCTTTGGTATTTGTGGTGTGGCAAGAATTCACCGATTTTTGGAAAGAGCAAGATGACTCATTTTGAGCAGTATTTTGTGGAAGACCCTAAGGTTAAGGTGGAGGAAAGAAATCCATACTACGATCTGATTAATAAGCCTGAGATTTGTGAGAAAATTTTAGAAGAGTTTGGATTGGATCCAAGCCGTGGCCATATTGTGAATGGTCATGTTCCGGTAAAGATTGGAGAAAATCCTGTTAAGGGAAATGGAAAAGCATTTATCATTGACGGTGGTATTTCCAAGGCATATCGATCTACTACGGGAATCGGTGGTTATACCCTGCTTTACAGTTCTCAGGAAATTGATATTGTAGAACACCAGCCATTTAAGGGAAAAGGGCAGATTTCAGGAGCGAAAGTCCATGTGGTAGAAAAGATGCCACAGCGTATGCTGGTGGGTGACACCGATAAGGGTGCGGAGTTAAAAGAGGATATCCGTCTTCTTAAGGAATTAATTAAAAAGTATCGAACCGGTGCGATTAAAGAAAAGGAGTAATCATTATGGCAGCAGTTTTAAAAACACCTTATTTTTTAGTGGATGAGGATGACTTGATTCATAATCTTGAGATTCTAAAAAGGGTGCAGGATGAAACAGGCTGCCATATTTTACTGGCTCAGAAGTGTTTCTCTATGTATTCTACCTATCCTTTACTAGCTAAGTATCTTGCAGGGACCACGGCCTCAGGTTTATACGAAGCAAAGCTTGGCTATCGGTATATGGCACAACCTTTTGGAAAGGAAAACCATGTCTATGCGGCAGCTTACCTTCCGGAGGATCTTCCTTATCTGGCCGGCTATTGTGATCATATTAGTTTTAATTCAGTCAACCAGTGGTTGACCTATAAAGAACTTTGTCAGGAGGCCGGTGTTTCGACAGGAATTCGGATTAATCCTGAAATATCTACCCAGGAAGGTCATGAAATCTATGATCCATGCGCCAAGTACTCTAGAATGGGAGTGAGGAAGGAAGAATTCCTTTCGGCATATCAGCGTGGACTTTTAGAAGGATTAAAAGGAATTCATTTTCATACCCTGTGTGAACAAAATTCCGATGCCCTAGAACAGACGTTAGAAGTGGTAGAAAAGAATTTCGGAGAAGTACTAAAGCATATGGACTGGGTGAATTTTGGCGGCGGTCATCATATTACCAGAGCTGACTATGATTTAGACCGGTTGATTTCTTTGATTAAGCATGTAAAAGACTGCTATCAGGTGGAGGTTTATTTGGAGCCGGGAGAAGCGGTTGCCTTAAATGCCGGCTATTTAGAGGCTTCTGTCCTTGATATCGTGGAAAATGATAAGCAGATTGCGATTCTTGATACCTCGGCAGCCTGTCATATGCCGGATGTTTTAGAGATGCCATATCGTCCGGAAGTCCTTGGAGCGGGAGAAGAAGGAGAAAAGAAATATTCCTATCTTTTGGCGGGTCCTACCTGTTTAAGTGGTGATGTCATCGGAGGCTATTCCTTTGATCGTCCCCTTAAGGTTGGAGATCGTTTGACCTTCTTAGACATGGCCATTTATTCCATGGTAAAGACCAATACCTTTAATGGCATGAAACTTCCGGCAATCTATTATCGAAAAGGGAAAGAAATCAAGAAAATCAAGTCATTTGACTACGAAGATTTTGAAAGACGTTTATAAAAAAAGGTTCATTGTAAAATAAAACACCGAAATCCATTATCATGGGTTCCGGTGTTTTTATAAATTTAGTAGCAAAATGATTACTTAACTATGATTTTAACAGTTACAGTCTTTGAGCCTTTAAGATAGGTATCATTTCCGGCAGCTGTTACTTTTATCTTAATCGTATAAGTTTTCTTTTTTAAGCCTTTCTGAATTGTAATTTTTCCAGTTTTCTTATTAACAGTAATCTTTTTATTTCCACTGACTTTGTATGAAAGAGTTCCGCAAGCTTTAGTTATCTTCATAGCCTTTTTAGCTGCTATGGTCACTTTTTTCTTCTTTAATTTTTTAGCTGACACTTTTACGGATTTAGCTTTAACGGTTAAAGTATTTTCGTACTTTGGAATTTTGTTGATTTTTTCGACCTTTGTTTCTCCGCAAACAGTACAGGTGTATGTTTTTTCACCTTCTTCTGTAGGTGTAGCATTTTTAGTAATATTTCCACTATCATAAGTATGATTACCGGTTGCAGGAATTAACTGTTCTTTTTCTGTAGTTTCAGTTGATGCAGTTTCATCTGCAAAGTACTTGTTGCAGTTTGAACAGTGATAATATGCATGATTACCGTTTTCATGACAGGTTGCTTTCTTAGCATCAATAAGTTCAATTGAATGACCATGTGCAGGAGTAACTTCATCTACTAATAATGAGCAGTCGCTACATTGTTTGATATTATGTCCATCCTCTGTACAGGTAGCTTCTTTACTACTGATATCAGTTAGTGTATGACCTGATACATTCGTTACTTTGTATAGATTATTGATTTTGTAATGAGCATTCGCTGATGAAAGAGTCGGCTTAACAGTAGTGCCTAAAGATGAATTGATTTTTGTAGTTATGGTTTGGTTGTTAAACTGTTTAGTATATAAATTATCAGAAACTGTTACATTGGTAAGTGTATAGTAATTATTAAATGATGAGTAAAAATCTGGGGATAAGATATTACTAAAGACCATAGTGTCGGTATCTGATTTGGATGTTTCAAAGAGAGTATTATTCTGTGATTTAAAAGCAATACTACTATCAAAAAGAATCATGGCACTTGTATTTACCTGATATGTGTAGCATAAGCGTGAATACTGTCTTTCAAATGATATATTTCCATCACCAATATAAACAGGGGTTAATTCGGAGCCTGACGTAGAAAAATCAAATACACTTCCGTAATATGAATCAATGGATATATTTGCTCCACATAATTCTATGATTTCAGCATATCTGTTAGTATTTGAAGCATTAGGGTCGATAGAAAACAGTGATGATCCTGCTGATGATTGATATCCACCTGCTACTGATATACTAACAGGATGTGATGCGTCCGAATATACATGTAATGAAGCATCTTTAGTGGAAGCTTTGATAAGACTTCCTTTATTTGCAGTTGAAAATACAACTTTACCATTGTCAGATTTAGAATTTACAATATATAAATCTGTTCCGGTTGTAAGATTAAACATGGTAGGATTAACTGCATTATAGTAATTGCTGTAAGTTTCATTTCCAAGATAAAGATTATAACCATTTAAATCAATGACTACATTTCCTACAATGGTAGGTGTAATACTTAAATCCGGAGCGACTTGCTTAACCCAGATACCCAAGTCGTCATAGTAACCAAATTCATAATAACCACGACCGGGAGTTGTAGCTTCAGGATCAGCATCGATACTATTGTTTAAGATAATCGTTTTATTTGCAGTACTATCTGTAAGGGCGTTTCTTAATTCTTCCCAAGAAGAAACGTTAACAGAAGTAGTTGCATTTACTTGATATGAAGCAGCATATACATCAGTCTGCTTGTTAACAGTAAAAGAAAATGCCAATACTGCTGATAATAGTAGTGATAGTTTTTTCCTCATATAAGATTCCTCCTTCTTAAAATATGAACTGTAATTATATGTAAATTATATCAGAATAAGGCGTGAAATCAAATATTCTGACAAAGTTACAATTTTCAAAAATAAAAAAAATAAAAAAAGTGCTTGCTTTTTTTGAAAACATATTGTAATATATACGAGTGCTTGATATGGCCTCTTGGTCAAGCGGTTAAGACGCCGCCCTCTCACGGCGGAATCAGGGGTTCGATTCCCCT